>ERZ772812.585-NODE-585-length-31402-cov-17.737774_pt1 | contig 31402 bp, 24 predicted proteins | sample MGYA00511343_ERZ772812 | MGnify/ENA primary metagenome ERZ772812 (study PRJEB29015, sample SAMEA2737706) | human gut metagenome | biome: human gut; feature: human-associated habitat; material: faeces | place: China | collected 2012 ...
GCCGCCGGAGTTGCCGGGGTTGATGGAGCAATCGACCTGGATCATGTTGAAGGGCTTGCCGTCCACATTGATCGCGCGGTTCACGCAGGAGACGATGCCCTGCGACATCGAGAAGGTCAGCTCGCCGAGCGGGTTGCCGACCGCGGCGACCGTCTCGCCGATCTGCACGCTGCCGGACTTTCCGATCACGACCGGCTGGAAATCCGTGCCCTCGACCTTGATGACGGCGATGTCGTAATCCTTGTCGCCGCCGATGACGGCGGCATCATAGGTCGTGCCGTCGTAGGCCGTGACCTTGACGGTGCTCGCACCCTCGATGACGTGATAGTTGGTGAGGATGTAGCCGTCCTTGGTGATGAAAAAGCCGCTGCCGCTGGCGGCGGACTCTGTCGTGCGGCCGAAGACGTTCGTCGTGGTGGACACGTTGATGCTCACGACGCTGTTGACGTTGGCGGCGTAGACCTCCGGCATGGTGAGCTGCTGCTTGCCGTCCACCTTGACCTGCCGGACCTCGGCGACCTGACGGTCGGAGACCTCGATCTGCGTCGAGCCGCGCGCGGAGGCAAAGGCATGGTGCGTGATGCCCGCGCCCGCCGCGCCGCCGATGAGCGCGCAGGCGAGCGCCAGCGCGGCGATCTTCAGCCCCAGCCGATTCTTCGTCGGTTTCTTTTCCTCCCAGGGGTCTGCCTTTGCCGCGGTGTTCGGCGCCTCGGTGTAGTCCACGTCGCGGACATTCTCCACCTTGTCGCCCTTGCGGTAGCTGTAATGGTACAGGTTGTTTTCGTCTTCGTAATACATAGATAAGCCTCCTTGCCGTGAAGCGTTTATTTTTCTTTTGATGCTACCGATGATACCCCCTGTTTATGTCCATTTCGTGAAGCCGGAACGAATTTTTTTGAACTTTTTTTGAATAGGCCATAAAGAAATCCTGAAGAATGGCCGAATTGGAAAAAATAGCTTGCGCGGGACATTCGGATATACTACAATAAAGCCGATTTCCCAATGCGAAAGGAGCGCTGCCATGCTGAAGATCGAAGGGCTGAAGCTCGCCCCGGGCGAGAGCGAGGCGTTATTATACGAACGCGCCGCGGCGGCGCTGCGTGTCAAAGCGCCCCTCCATACGCTGCACATTCTCCGCCGCAGCATCGACGCGCGCGACGGCGTGACGTTTATTTATACCGTTTCCGCCGCGCTCGAGAACGAGGAAAGAGTGCTGCGCCGTGCGAGAAACAAAAGCGTCAGCGTCTACGCGCCCGCCTTTTACGAGCTGCCGCCGATGATCGCCCCTCCCGCCGTGCGCCCCGTGGTGATCGGCGCGGGCCCGGCGGGACTGTTCGCGGCGCTGGTGCTCGCCCGCTGCGGCGCGCGGCCCATCCTGCTCGAGCGCGGCGAATGCGTCGAGCGGAGACGGCGCGATGTCGAGCGCTTCTGGGCAACGGGCGAGCTGAACGTGCGCTCGAACGTCCAGTTCGGCGAGGGCGGCGCGGGCACGTTTTCCGACGGCAAGCTCAACACCGGCACGAAGGACGTCCGCCACCGCTATATTTTAGAGGAGTTCGCCGCGTTCGGCGCGAGCGAGGACATCCTCATCGACGCCAAGCCGCACATCGGCACCGACCGGCTCTACACCGTTTTGCAAAATCTGCGGCAGGAGCTGCTTTCTCTCGGCGCGGAGGTGCGCTTCAACCATCAGGTCACCGGACTGGAGCGGAGGGGCGGACGGCTCGCCGCGCTGCGGGTCACGTCTCCCGACGGAACGTATACGCTCCCCGCGGAGCACGCGGTGCTCGCGGTCGGCCACAGCGCGCGCGACACCTTCGCCATGCTGCGTGATGCGGGCATCCCGATGGAGCCGAAGCCCTTTGCCGTGGGCGTGCGCGTCGAGCACCGCCAGAGTGATATGGACGCGCAGCAGTATAAGCAGTACGCGGGCCACCCCTCGCTGCCGCCGACCTCGTATAAGCTCTCAGCCCACACGGCGGCGGGGCGCGGCGTGTTCTCGTTCTGCGTCTGCCCCGGCGGACAGGTCGTCGCCGCGGCAAGCGAAGCGGGCCGTGTGGTCACGAACGGCATGAGCGAGCTGGCGCGCGACGGTGAAAACATCAACGGCGGGCTGCTCGTCTCCGTTACGCCGGAGGACTTCGGCGGCACGGACGTGCTCGCGGGCGTCGCCTTTCAGCGACGGCTGGAGGAGGCCGCCTACGCCCTCGGCGGCGGGGGCTATGCCGCTCCCGCACAGACGGTCGGCGATTTCCTCGCGCACCATCCGTCGATCGGGCCGGGGAGGGTCACACCGACCTACCGCCCCGCCGTGCGCTGGTGCGACCTGCACGATTGCCTGCCGCCGTTCGTCTGCGCGGCGCTGGAGGAGGCGCTGCCGCTGCTGGAGAAAAAGCTGCACGGCTTTGCCGCGCCCGACGCGGTGCTCACCGCGGTCGAGACACGCTCCAGCTCCCCCGTGCGCATCGTGCGCGACGATACCTATCAAACCGCTCTGCGCGGGCTCTATCCCTGCGGCGAGGGCGCCGGCTATGCCGGCGGCATTCTCTCCGCCGCGGCGGACGGAATGCGCTGCGCGGAACAAATTATAAAGGAGATCACTCAGCATGGCTAAAAAGATCGGCGTCATCATTGACTTTCTCAACGACAGCTATGAGCGTCAGCTCAACGCGGCGGCAGCCAAATACGGCTATGAGATCGAGTATTTCCCCTCGTCCGCTGAAGCGGTCGGCAGGGTGGACGACTGTGAGATCCTCTACGGGCATTGCTCTCGCAAGGTCGTAAAAAGTGCGAAAAGCCTCAAATGGTACTGCACCTGTTGGGCGGGCGTGGATCATTTCTGCGACGAGAGCCTGTACCAGAATCCCGACTGTCGGCTCACCAACTCCTCCGGCGCCTACGGCACCACCATCTCCGAGCATCTCATCATGGTCTGCCTGATGCTGCTGCGCCGCCAGATGGAGTATACCGAGATCATCCGCGCGGGCGGCTGGGAAACGCTCCCCGGCGGTATCCGCTCGCTGCATGGCGCGCGCATCACTGTGCTCGGCACGGGCGACATCGGCACGGAGTTTGCCCGCCGCGCACAGTCCTTCCACCCCGCGTGCATCAACGGCGTGCGCCGCACGGTCAAGCCCTCCGACCCCGCCTTTACCGCCATTCATGCCATCGCGGAGCTGGACAGCGTCCTGCCCGAAACGGATATCCTTGTGATGGCGCTGCCCTCCACGGCGGAGACCGTGGGCATCCTCTCGCGCGAGCGCATCGCGCTGCTGCCCGACAGCGCCTTCGTCGTGAACGTCGGCCGCGGAACCGCCATCGACCAGGAGGCGCTCTGCGACGCGCTCAACGCCGGGCGGCTCGCCGGCGTGGCGCTCGACGTGGTCGTGCCTGAGCCGCTGCCCGCCGACCACCCGCTGCGCCGCGCGAAAAATCTGCTGCTCACGCCGCACGTCGCGGGCAACATGACGCTCGGCTACACCTGCGACAAGAGCGTGCAGATGTTCTGCGACGATCTGGAAAACTATGCCGCGGGCCGTCCGCTCGCGCATCTGGTCGACCGGAAGAGAGGCTATTAAATGAACTTCTCCCTCAAAACCTCCCTTTTGCGGCTTGTGCAGGGCTTTATCATCGGCGCAGGCGGCATTCTGCCGGGCATTTCCGGCGGCGTGCTGTCGGTCATCTTCGGCATCTACCGGCCGGTGATGGAGGTGCTCGCCCACCCGCTCAACGGGCTACGCCGCCATCTTTCCCTCCTGCTGCCGGTCGGCGCCGGCGCGATCCTCGGCTTCCTGTGCGGCGGCGGGCTGATCCTTGTGCTGTTCGACCGCTCGGAAAAGCTCGCGACCTGCCTGTTCATCGGCCTCATCCTCGGCACGCTCCCGAGCCTGTGGGCCGAGGCGGGCGTGCAGGGGCGCGGGCGCGGCGCGTACCTTTCCTGCGCGGCCAGCTTTCTTGCCCTCTCCGCCGTTTTGCTCTACGCGCAGCACGGCGCGTTCTACACGATGCGCCCGGGCTTTCTCGGCTTTCTCTTCTGCGGCCTGCTCTGGGGCCTGAGCCTGATCGTGCCGGGCATGACGTCCTCCTCCATCCTGATGGCGGTCGGGCTGTTCACGCCGATGGCCGAGGGCTTTGCAAGGCTCGACATGGCGGTGATCCTGCCGTGGTTGCTCGGCATGGCGCTCATCGTGCTGACGCTCGCGCGCGTGGTGAACTGGTGCTTCCAGACGCACTACCCGCTTTTCTACCACGCCGTGTTCGGCATCGTGCTGGCCTCGACGGTCGTTATCATCCCGCTGCATTACGACGGCGCGCGCGACGCGCTTTTGTGCCTGCTTGCCGCCGCGCTCGGCGCGTTCGCAGCCTATCTCAGCGCGAAGCTACAGCCGAAGGAGGATGCATAAGAACATAAAAAGTCGGCAGGAACCGTATGGCTCCTGCCGACTTCCTTGTTATCCTCTCTTCCTCCTTCGATACAGCCGCGCGAAGCGGCGCAGCAGCTCGTCATAGAGAAAGAGCAGCACCGCGCCGAGCGAAAAGGTCGCCGCGATGAGCCACGGGGCGGCCGCCGCCAGCTCCGCTGTTACCGCGTCGAGCCGGAACACAAAGACGAGCAGCGCGTACATCGCGCCGACGGCGAGAACGTACAGCCCGAGCTTCGTGAGAAAGCGCAGCGCGCGGTTGCCGATCGCGTCGAGACTCGGCTGCACGAGCGGGTAATAGCCCAGAAAGCAGAAGAGCAGCGCGGATTCCTTGTCCGGCCCCAGCAGCAATCCCAAAATGGCGGCGGCGAAAAAGCAGCACCATTGATAGCTCGCGCGGCACTCCTCGCGCACGGGCAGCAGGCAGGCGGACGCGAGCAGGGGACAGGCGTAGAGCGCCAGCGGCAGCACGCCGCCGAGGAACAGGAACAGCACCGCCAGCGCACCGAGCACGCTCGCAAGCGCCAGCTCCCTCGTCTGTTGTCTCATAGGACTCCTCCTTACGGAAAAGCGCCGCCTGCGGGCGGCGCTTTCGGTTTATTCGTGGTCGGGCGTTTCCGCGCCGTCACCGGCGGGAGCGTCCTGCGCAGGGGTCTCCTCCGCGGGCGATTCCGCGTTCTTGCCGTTCTCCGCGTCGGATGCGGCGGACTCGTCCGGTGCTTCGCCGTCCAGCGGCGGCATCTCGATCTTCTCGCTCGTCATGGAAATGTGACGCGCGGGCGCTTCGATGGTGCTCGGCACGGAGGGACGGAAGTCGCTGTCGCTCCTGCGCGTGGAGGCGTAGGCGTCCTCCACCGTCGCGGGATCGCGGCCCTCGAGGATGGCGACCATCTCGCCGCCGGTGATCGTCTCTTTCTCCAAAAGATAGGCGACGACCTTGTGCATATCGTCGATATTCTCCTCGATGACCTTCACCGCGTCGGCGTAGCACTTCTCCAGAATTTCCTTGACGGCCTTATCCATCACGGCGGCGGTCTCCTGCGCACAGTCGAGACCGTAGCCGCCGTCGAGATACTGGCTGCGCACGGAGCCGAGCGCCATCATGCCGAACTCGTCGCTCATGCCGTACATGGCGACCATGTTGCGCGCGATGTTCGTGGCCTCCTGAATGTCCTGAGAGGCGCCGTTGGTCATCGTGTGCATGATGACCTCCTCGGCGGCACGGCCGCCCATGGAGACGTCGATCTTCGCCATCAGCTCGTCGCGGGTGCGCAGATTCGTCTTGTCCTCCTCGGGCATGAGGAGCGTGTAGCCGAGGCTCCCCTCGGTATGGGGCACAATGGTGATCTTCTGCACGGGCTCGGCGTTCTTCTGCCTGTAGGCGACCATCGCGTGGCCGACCTCGTGGTAGGCGACGAGCTTCTTTTCAAACTCGGTGAGTACGCTGTTCTTCTTCTCACTGCCCGCGATGACGAACTCGAACGCGGCGAGCATATCCTCCTGCGTGACGAGCTTGCGGCCCTTGCGCACGGCGCGCAGAGCTGCCTCATTCACGATGTTGGCAAGGTCCGCGCCGACGCAGCCGGCGGTCGCGAGTGCGACCTTCTTGAGATCGACGTCCTCACCGAGCTTGATGTTGCGGGTGTGGACCTCGAGCGTGGCGATGCGGCCCGCGAGGTTCGGGCGGTCGATGGTGATGCGGCGGTCGAAGCGGCCCGGGCGCAGCAGCGCCTGATCGAGCACCTCGGGGCGGTTAGTGGCCGCGAGGACGATGATGCCCTTGCCGGGGTCGAAGCCGTCCATCTCGGCGAGCAGCTGGTTGAGCGTCTGCTCACGCTCGTCGTTGCCGCCGAAGCGCGTGTCGCGCGTCTTGCCGATGGCGTCGATCTCGTCGATGAAGATGATGCAGGGCGCTACCTTCGAGGCCTCGGCAAAGAGGTCGCGCACGCGGCTCGCGCCGACGCCCACGAACATCTCCACAAAGCCGGAGCCGGAGATGGAGAAGAAAGGCACGTTCGCTTCACCCGCGACCGCCTTGGCGAGCAGCGTTTTGCCCGTGCCCGGAGGGCCGACGAGCAGCGCGCCGCGCGGCAGCTTCGCGCCGATGTCGGTATACTTCTGGGGATTGTGCAGGAAGTCGATGATCTCGACGAGGGATTCCTTCGCCTCGTCCTGACCGGCGACGTCGGCAAAGGTGACGCCGGTGGATTTTTCCATGTAGACCTTCGCGTTGGACTTGCCGACGCTGCCGAGGCCGCCGAAGCCGCCGCCCCCGGTCTTTTTGCTGATGAAGCGCATCATCAGGATGAACGCGCCGACCATCAGCGCCGTGGGCAGGACGTAGTTGAGCATGATGATCTCAAGATACGAGGTCTCCGCCTTGTAGGGCTTGCCGAACTCCACGCCGTTTTCATCCAGGAACGACCGCAGCTCGGGGTCGTTGATCTGCGTGGTGAAGAGCTGGTAATCTCCCGTGTAGGTCTTGCCGTCCGCGTCGGTGTAGGTGAAGCCGTCCACAGGCGTGATGTTGAGCGTGCGGTCCGCGATCTCGACCTCCTTGACCTTGCCGTCGCGGACAAGGTCGAGAAATTCGTCGTAGCGGATCTCGCAGGTGCTCTCCGCCAGCTTCCTCGTGTCCATCGCCGAGAGGAGATAGTTGAAGCCGATGGTCAGCACCAGCGCCCAGATGAGCAGCGACAGCACGCCCCTGCGGCGGTCGTTGTTCTTGCTGCTTTTGTTCTTGTCGTTCTGATCCATGTATCTGCGTTCCTTTCCGCCTGCGGCCCTGCGCGGGCACAGGCGACAGCTTGCCAAGTTAATTATATGGTATTTTAGCATACCCCTCCTCGTTTCACAAGCGCCGCGGTATGAATTTTCGGTGAATTTTTGTCCGCTTCCCCCTTTATCTTATCCGTCTGTTGTGCTATAGTGTATTATGTATACGAATTTTGACCGGGAGGATCGGTTTATGTCGAAGGAATACGAAGAAAAGCGCGGGCCGCGCGGCGCGGACGACCACACGGAAAAGCGATTTCCGCGCGAGCGCAGAGCGGAGGAAAGGGTCCCCATGCGCGAGCGCGATGCCGGGGCGGACGGCCTCATCGAGGGACGCAACGCCGTGACCGAGGCGCTGCGCGCCGGCACGCCCATTGATAAGATCTTCATCGCCCGCGGCGAGACGGACAAAACGCTCGGGCACATCGCCTCCACCGCCCGCGCGGCGGGCGTGGTGGTGGTCGAGGCCGACCGCCGTAAGCTCGACTACATGAGCGCGACGAAGGCGCACCAGGGCGTCATCGCCCTTGCCGCCGTGCGCGAGTATGCGAGCGTGGAGGACATCCTCTCCGCCGCCCGTGAGCGTGGGGAGGCCCCTCTGCTCGTGGTGTGCGACGAGATCAGCGACCCGCACAACCTCGGCGCCATCATCCGCACGGCGGAGTGCGCGGGCGCGCACGGCGTCATCATCCCCAAGCGCCGCAGCGCGGGCTTGACGAGCATCGTCGGCAAGACGAGCGCGGGCGCGGTGAGCTATCTGCCCGTCGCGCGCGTGCCGAACATTCCGGCGCTTTTGAAGGAGCTGCAGCAGCAGGGCGTGTGGATCTTCGGCACCGCCGCCGAGGGGGCCACGAGCCTGTACGAGGCCGACCTCAAGGGTCCTGCCGCCATCGTCATCGGCAGCGAGGGCGACGGCATGGGCCGGCTTGTGCGCGAGGGCTGCGACTTCCTCGTCAGCATCCCGATGAAGGGCCGCATCTCCTCACTCAACGCTTCCGCCGCCGCCGCCATTCTGCTCTACGAGGCCGTGCGTCAGCGCCTTGGCTGACGCGCGCCGCCATTCACGAGGTCTTCCATGGATCACAAAAAGGATCAAGAATTTGAACAAACGCTCGCCGAGTCCGAGCTTTTGCTGCGCGGCGCGGCCCGCAGCGCGTCGGACGACGCGGACCTGACGCTCGAGAGCATTCTGGCGGAGTTCGGCTCCCGGGAGGACGGCACCGAAGCCGCCGCAGAGCCGGAGGACGTCGGGCTGCCCGAGCCGCGGCCCGTCGTGCGGATCGGGAAAACCGCCGCGCCCGCCGCGGAGCCGCCGGAGCCGCAGCCGTCCGCGCCGCCGGAGGAGCCGTCGGCTGTGGAGCCCGCGCAGGACACCGTGAGTCTGCAGGAGGTGCTTGAGAGCACCGTGCAGTCCGTGCTCGACGAGGAGGCGGAGGAGCCGATCGAGCTTCTGCCGCCGAAGCGCCGCGGGCTTTTCTCGCGCAGAAGGCTGCGCGACACCGAGCAGCTTTATTCCGACGAGTCCGGGGAGGAGCCGCCGCAGGAGGAGCCGGACGAGCCGGAGGACTTCTTTACCGAGGATTTCGGTGAGCGGGACGACACCCCCGAGCCGGACGCGGGCGAGTTGGCCGCCGACTACCGCGACGACGCGCGCATGGGCCTGCGCGGCGCGCAGGCCGCGCTGCTCGTCACCGCGCTCTCGTGGCTCGCGCTGCTGCTCAACCATTTCGGCGTCATGCCTGCGCTGTTCGCCGAGGAAAGGCTGCTCAGCTGCCTGCCGTTTTTCATTGCCGAGCTACTTGTCTGCGTCCTCGGACGCGACGTGTTCGTTTATGCCTTCGAGCAGCTCCGCGCGAGGACAGTCACCTATGAGCTGCTCTCCTCGCTCGCCTGCGCCGTCACGCTGGCGGACACGGCGCTCGACTTTTTCCTGCCCGCGCGCGCCGCGCTCGCGGTCCCGTTCCACGCCGTCGCCATGCTCGGCATGAGCTGCGCCCTGCTCGGGCGCGCGCTGCTCTTCGGCGCGATGTACGATACCTTCCGCGTCGCCGCGGTCGGCGAGCCGGACTATCTCGTCACCGTCACCGCGGGCGGAGCCGCCAAGCGCCGCGGCAGCGCGCAGGGCTTTTCGCGCTGCGCGCAGCGGGAGGACGCCGCCTCGCACTGGCAGAGCGTGCTGCTGCCCGTGCTGCTTGCCGCCTCGCTCGTATTTGCCGTGCTCTCCACGCTGCGGCGCGGGGAGCGGCTGCTGTTCCTCTGGAACTGGGGCGTGCTGCTCACGGCGATCAATATGCTTGCCTTTCCGCTGTGCTATTCTCTGCCGCTGCGTCGGCTGACGAAGCGCTTCGTCAAGTCCGGCAGCGCGCTGGCGGGCTATGTCGGCGCGGACCGCCTGCGCCGCAGCAACTGCGTCATCCTCACCGATACCGACCTCTTTCCGCCGGGAACGGTCAGCCTGAACGGGCTGAAGATCTACGGCGAGGAGAGCGGCAAGGTCATCTCCTACGCCGCCACGATGGCCCATGCCTCGCAAAGCGGCCTGAGCCGCCTGTTCGACACGCTTTTGGAGGGCGAGGGCGGAAGACTCGAGCCGCTCGACGATCTGAGCTTTTATGAGGAGGGCGGCGTCTCCGGCCTTATCCACGGCGAAACGGTGCTCTTCGGCACCGCCGCCTTCTGCCGCAAGATGCACGTCACGATGCCCGGCGGCCTGAGCCTCAAGACCGGCGCGTTCCTCGCCGTGGACGGCACGCTCATCGCCATCTTTGCCGTCAAGTACACGGCAGCGGAGAATGTGGACTGGGCGCTCCACGCGCTCAAGCGCAGCCGCATCACGCCCGTGCTCGCCGTGCGCGACGGCAGCATCACGCCCGCGCTTTTGAAGCGCAAGTTCGGCACCGACGCCCGCGCGGTCTATCCCACCATCTCCACGCGCCTTGCGCTCTCGGAGAAGGACGGCGAGCATCCCTACGCGCTGCTCTACCGCGAGGGGCTGATGCCCTACGCCGAGATCGCCGTCGGCAGCAAGCGTCTGGTCCACGCCGTGCGCATGGCCGCCGTGCTCTCGCTCGGGAGCAGCGCCGTGTCCGCGCTGCTGGCGTTTTACCTCACCTTTGTCGGCGCGTACAGCGCGCTCACCCCGGTCTCGATGCTGCTCTATCTGCTCCTCTGGGCGCTCGCGGCGCTCATCGAAGGCTTCTGGGCGGACCGTTATTGAGCATTTTTAGCAAAAATGGCTATCAAACTTCTAAAATTACAATAGTTGTATTGACGGAAAGAATATTATATAATTGAGCTGTTGAAGTGACTTCCCGCAAGGGAATTACGATCTGGAAGGAGACATGAACCCCTATGAGTGCAAAAGACATTCGCAATATCGTGCTGCTCGGCCATGGCGGAAGCGGCAAGACCACCCTCGCTGAGAGTATGCTGTTCATGACCGGCGGCACCGACCGCTTCGGCAAGGTCACCGACGGCAACACCACCTGCGACTACGACGCGGAAGAGATCAAGAGAAACATCTCCATCTCCCTCGCCGTCGCCCCCGTGAAGTACAAGAACGTGAAGATCAACGTGCTCGACACTCCGGGCAACTTTGACTTCGCCGGCGAAGTTCTCTCCGGTATCCGCGCGGCCGAGTGCGCCGTGCTGGTCTGCGGCGCGAAGGACGGCCTGAGCGTCGGCGCGGAGCGCGCCTGGAAGATGCTCGGCAATAAGCCCCGCATGATCTTCATCAACCGCACCGACGAGGAGAACAGCGACTACAACGCCTGCTTCGACGCCCTCAAGGGCAAGTTCGGCACCGCTGTTGCGCCCATCGTCGCCCCCATCATCGACGGCAGCAAGAAGGTCACCGGCATCGTCGACCTGCTGCACAACAAGGCCTATGAGGTCAAGGGCGGCAAGGCTGCCGAGTGCGCCATTCCCGCCGACATCGCCGACGAGGTCGAGGCTCTGCGCGCCGAGCTGATGGAAGCCGCCGCCGGCGCCGATGAGGAGCTGATGGAAAAGTTCTTCGAGACCATGGAGCTCTCCGCCGAGGAGATCGCCAAGGGCCTCAAGCTCGGCGTGCGCGACGGCAGCGTCGCTCCCGTGCTCTGCGGCAGCGCCATCTCCGGTCTCGGCGTCGATATGCTGATGCAGACCGTGCTCGATCTCGTTCCCGTCGCCACCGATATGCCCGCCGAGGCCGCGCAGGACGACGACGGCAACGCCGTCGAGGTCGCCCACGATGAAAACGGCGCCACCGCCGCCATCGTCTTCAAGACCGTTTCCGACCAGTACGGCAAGTTCTCTCTGGTCAAGGTCGTCCGCGGCAAGATCACCGGCGATATGTCCCTCTACGACACCACCACCGGCAACACCGAAAAGCTCGGCCGTCTCTACACCCTCAAGGGCAAGAAGAACGAGGAGGTCAAGGAGATCTGCTGCGGCGACATCGGCGCCATCGCCAAGATGGACCGCGTCAAGACCGGCGACACCCTCTGCGACCCGAAGAGCATCGTCAAGCTGGCGGGTATGCCCTACGCCGAGCCCTGCTACTCCCGCGCCATCGCGCCCAAGACCCGCGGCCAGGAGGAAAAGCTCGGCACCGGCCTCAACCGTCTGAACGAGGAAGACCCGACCTTTACCGTCGTCAACAACGCCGAGACCCATCAGATGGTCGTCTCCGGCGCGGGCGACATTCAGATCGACGTGCTCGTGAGCAAGCTCAAGACCCGCTTCGGCGTGGACGCCGAGCTCGACACCCCGCGCGTGCCCTACCGTGAAAAGATCCGCAAGACCGTGCAGAAGCAGGGCCGTCATAAGAAGCAGACCGGCGGCAGCGGCCAGTTCGGTGATGTCTGGGTCCGCTTCGAGCCCAACGAGGAGAGCGAAGAGATGGTCTTCGCCGAGGAAGTGTTCGGCGGCAGCGTGCCCAAGAACTTCTTCCCCGCCGTGGAAAAGGGCCTGCGCGAAGCCGTGCTCCACGGCCCGCTCGCCGGCTATCCGGTCGTCAACCTCAAGTGCGTGCTCTACGATGGCTCCTATCACCCGGTCGACTCCTCCGAAATCGCGTTCAAGACCGCCGCGAACCTTGCCTACAAGGCCGCAATGCCCGAAGCATCCCCCGTTCTGCTCGAGCCCGTGTGCGAGCTGAAGGTCACCGTGCCCGATCAGTACATGGGCGATATCCTCGGCGACCTCAACAAGCGCCGCGGCCGCGTCATGGGCATGACCCCGACCGGCGACGGTGAGCAGATCATCGAGGCCGAGTGCCCCGAGGCCGAGCTGATGAGCTACGCCATCGACCTGCGCTCCATGACCCAGTCCCGCGGCTCCTTCACCATGCACTTCGTGCGCTACGAGCAGTGCTCTGCCGACGCGCAGGAGAAGGCCGTCGCCGCGGCCAAGGCCATGCAGGAAGCGGAATAACCTCTACCCGATAACAAAGAAAAGCTGTCCGACGGACAGCTTTTCTTTGTTTGTTCATCGTTTGGGCCTTGCATTTCGCCGTGAATCGCGATATATAAAAAGTTACGAATACAGAAACAGAAAGGGCGGTGCGCCGTTCCATGAACCGAATGATGAAGAATAAGAGGGGCTTTACCCTGATGGAGATGCTGATCGTCGTCGCCATTATCGCCGTACTGGTGGCTATTGCCATTCCGGTTTACCAGGGTCAGGTGCACAAGGCCAAGGTCGCGGCGGATTGGGCGAACCTGAGAGCGTATTACGCGGAGATCCAGGCAGACTACATCACGCGCGGCGAGTACAATAGCGCTGTTCCGGTTTTCTACCCTGATCCCGGGCAAACACAGCAAACCGAGTATGCAACGATCACGTTTCTCAACGGGGACGAGGTAAAATTGCAGGCCGGAAATTTTTTGGTTCATTGGCATAAGGACGGCGGCGGTTATCAAATTGCCTATAATTGCGACAATTATGCAGAAGATCATATAGCAGCGCACGAATTGGTGCTTGGCTAAATGGCCGTATCGTTGTTCGCCGCAGCAGCGGCTGAGCGGACATAGACGCAGACCAGATCGAAAGCCGATAAAAAAGCTGCACGCACTCCTTTGCGCAGCGCGTGTAGCTTCAAAATGAATAAGACCCGCAATGGCAGGTCAAGGGCGCAGCCCTTGCGCTTCTTGGGGGTTCAAAAGGGGGCTATTCTTGCCGCAAGAATAGCCCCCTTTGAAGATTTTTCAGTAGATCTTATCCAGATACTCCACCACGTCGGCCACCGCGCCGTCACTGCAATGCGAGACGATGCGCGCGCCGGATTCGTGTACGGCGGGAATGGCGTTCGCGGGCGCGAAAGGCACGGCGGAGACCTCCAGCATCGGAATATCGTTTTTGTGGTCGCCGATGCAGTAAATGTCCTTGCGCGCCACGCCGAGGAGCGACGCGAGCCGCAGGATCATGCCGCCCTTGGTCGCGCCGGCGGCGGTCAGCTCGAGCAGGTGCTCGTTGGAGTAGATGAGCTCGTACTCGCGCCCCCACGAGCGCGAGAGGATGAAAGTCCGCACGGCATCAAGCACCGGAAAGTCCTCTTCAAAAAGGATCTTGATGATGGGCAGATCAATGTCAGTGAAGCGCTCTACCACCTGCACGGGCGAGCGGGTCAGATGCTCATGGTTGCGGATGTAGCGGTTGGGATTCATCGCGTGGATGCGGCAGTCGTCATGGTAGACCTCGAAGGCGAGCGTCGGGAACCGCGCGAGCACCTCGGCCATGTGGTCGTAGATCGCCTCGCCGAGAAACGCGGTGTAGAGGTATTCATTGGCGCGGAAATCATAGATCGCCGCGCCGTTGGCGATGACGCACGGCGCGCTCATCGGCACGTCCTTGGCGTAGTCCATGAACGCGGGCAGCGCGCGGCCGGTGGAGATGGCGAACAGGCCGCCGTTTTGGATGAAGTAGTCCAGCGCCTCGCGGTTGCGCGGACACATGGGCGGGATGTCGGTGCCGTTGTCGAGCGCGGACTGGGTGTAGACGAGCGTGTTGTCAAAGTCGCTGGCGAGCAGCACATGGTCGAATTTCTGCATGGGAGAACCTTCCTTACCGGTTTCTTTTCGCTCCCCAGTATACCACGGCTGCGGGAAAAAGCAACGCCTTTCGTGCAGCACACGATTTGCCTGCCCATGGAGGAAAAGCGGCTTGCATCGCTGCAAGCCGCTCCTTTACGGTTCATAGCCCCACAGGTCGATGCTGCCATCGTCCAGTATGGATAACTCCAGAGCGCTCTGCGCGCGGCGGAAGACGGGGCCGTGTCCCCAGCCGCTATAATCCTTCGCGGTCCGGACGGGGTACTGGAGGCGGCTCTCCTGATGCGTGTAGTTGCTCCGCGAGGCGAGGAAGGTCGTCTCACCGTCTGTCTCCTCGGTGCTATAGGCGACATAGCCGCGCCGATTTTTCCCGCGCGAGGGCAGGGAGAATTCGGCGGAAATATCCTCCAGGTGATAGGTCCTTCCGAACCAGTTGGTCACCGTGTAGCGCTCGACGGTAAGGGAGGCACAGGGCGCGGCGTAGGCATTCCCCTCCGCGTCGTCGTAGAGCACGCGGCCCGTCGGCGCACCGCCGCCGGGACGCCAGCTGTCGTCCTGATAGTAGGCGGGCCAGAGACGGACGAGCTCCGTGCCGCGGAATTTCACCTCCTCCGTCCAGCGGAAGTGGTGGAGGACGCGCCAACACTCCGCTTCGCCGGGCAGCCGCACGGCGACGTCGGTGAAGTGCAGCTCCCTGACATCGTAGACGGTCGAGATGTGCGTCGAGCTGCCGAACTCCTCGCGCACCTCGCGGCCGCCGTTCATCGGCTTATCCGCCTCGTGCACTACGACGAGCGTCGCGCCGCGGCAGGCAAGCAGATCGTCCTCGCTGAGGTCGTTCAGCGCGTCCTCGGGATAGCCAAGGGCAAGCAGCTGCGCGCGAATTTCAACAGCCTCGGCGCTGAGACTGTCGTTCTTTGGCTGCCAGTCCATGCGATAGCTGCCGAAGAAGAGATAGCCGCAGGCGATGCCGACGGCGAGCAGCGCCGCGATGACCCTGACCAGCATCTCGTCCGAGAGGCGCACCGGCGCGGGCGTGAGCGCGTAGCCGCTCTCCTCCATCTCACGGGAGAGACGGAAGAGGCTGCGCAGAATGAGAATATAGCAGCCGAGCATCGCAAGGCCGAGCAGCAGACCGCTGTACTGGACATAGGCCAGCGTGAGGACCGCCGCATACCAAATGAGCAGCGCCGCGGCGGAGCCGGCGCGGACCTCCGTCCCCGCCTTTTGCCGCACGGCGCGAAGCGCGCGCCAGAAGCAGAAAAAGAGCAGAAGCTGTGCCGCGACCGTGCCATAGGTCAGCGCCGTCCCCACGGAGGAGGCGTATACGGCGTTGGAATAGATCGTCGCGTTGAGAACGATGCAGGGCAGGAACAGCGCCGCGCGCAGCACGGCGAGCAGCCAGCACGCGCGGAACCAGCGGTTCTCCCGCCGCAGCGGACGGAAGCCGAGCAGCTGCAGGATCACGCCGATGGCCGGCAGCAGATAGTTCATCGTGAGCAGGTTGAGCGTGATGGAGCACATGGCGCTGCCGCCGAGAATATTTCCGATCGCGCGGCGCCACGGCGTGACGTCCCGTGCGACGTCGTCGGGCGGAAGCTCGGGCGCGGCGGACTCGAGCAGAGCGTCAAATTCGCGGTCGTTCATGCGTCGTCACCTCCCAGCGTCTTGCGCAATGCCTTTTTGATGCGGTAGAGCCGCCCCTCCACGGCGCGCTCCGTCGTTCCCAGCTCCGCGGCGATCTGCGCGGTGGACTGGCGGTAGTAATACTTGCGGTAAAAGAGCAGCCGGTCCCGCTGCGGCAGCGCGGTCAGCGCGCGCTCGAGCGCCTGTCGGCGCTCCTGCTGCAAGAGCCGCTCCTCGGGCGTCGGCTCGGCGGAGGGCAGGTCGCCCGAAAGCTCCTCGCTGCCGCCGGACTTTTTCCGCGCGCGGTTGAGCGCGGTGTTGCGCGTGAGCGCCGTGAGCCATGCCGTCCACGAGCCGCGCGCGGGATCGTAGGTTCCGAATTTCTCCCACACGCGCAGCGCGGCGTCGGAAAGGCACTCCTCGCGGTCCTGTGCGTCCGGCACGATGGGTGCGATGATGTAGCGCATCAGCGGCGCGTAGTGGCGCAGCAGCGCCTCCGCGCCGCGTTCATCCCCGGCGCGGAGAAGCGCCAGGACCTCCTGCTCGTGCATCTGCCCACCTCCCTGTGAAAGCCGTTTGCTCTATCATACACGCTCCACGCGAAAATCCCACGAAAAAACGGAAGCCGCGGTGAAAAGCGGCTCCCGGTTTTTGGCTTTATTCCGCGCTCGGCGCTGCGCCCGGTGCTCCGCCGCCGCTTCCGCCGCGTCCGCCCCGGCGTCCGCGTCCGCCGCGATGATGCCGGCGGCGCGCGCTCTTTTCACCCTCGCCGCCCTCGGCGGGCTTCCTTTCGGCAGAGGGGACAGGAGACTTTTTCTCACCCTCCCGGCGCTCGGTCGGTCTGCGGCGCTCGCCGCCCTTGTCGGCGGGCCTTTCCGCGTTCCTTTCGGGACGCTTTTCCTTGCCGCCGCTCTCGGCGGTCTCCGGCTTTGCTTCGGTGCGGCCCTCTCCACCGCGTCCGCGGCCGCCTCGGCGTCCGCGTCCCCCGCGGCGACGGCGCTCACGCTTCTCACCGCTCTCCTCGGCGGCAGGCGTTTCCGGCACAGCGGGAGCATCGGGCTCGGAGAGTTCCAGCGCGCGGAACACGGGCGAGGGAACGGCATCCAGCTCGCTCTCCGCGTCCTGCTTTACGAAGCGGGCGGGGCGCTCGGCGGGGATCTCGATACCCTCGCGCGAGCCCTTGCCGTTGCGCAGCACACGGATCTCGCAGCCGTGGTAGCTCTTCTGCCCCTCGGACGAGTCGTCCAGCCGGACGCTGACCGTCTCGCGCACGAGGTTCACGGCGCTGACGTTGCCGGGGCCGTCGGGTGTGAGAACGAAGGAATCGTTCTTGGGCATCCGCTTCACGGCATCCTCGTAGGCCGCCTGCTCGTACTTCAGGCAGCACATGAGGCGGCCGCACGCGCCGGAAATTTTCGTGGGGTTCAGGCTGAGATTCTGCGTCTTGGCCATCTTGATGGACACGGGCACAAAATCGTCCAGAAACTGCGCGCAGCAGAACGGACGGCCGCAGATGCCGAGGCCGCCGAGCATTTTGGCCTCGTCGCGCACACCGATCTGACGCAGCTCGATGCGGGCGCGGAACACGCCCGCGAGGTCGCGCACGAGCTCGCGGAAGTCCACGCGCCCCTCAGAGGTGAAGAAGAACACGATCTTGCTGCCGTCAAAGCTGCACTCCACGCGCACGAGCTTCATGTCCAGCCCGCGCTCGGCGATCTTCCTCTGGCAGATGCCGAAGGCCTCCTTCTCGCGCTGACGGTTGTACTCCATCGTGCGGCGGTCGTTTTCCGTCGCGATGCGCACGAGAGCGCGCAGAGGACGGACGACCGCGCCGTCGTCCACCTCGTGGTTGCCGGTCAGGCACTGGGCGTATTCGGTGCCCTGCGCCGTCTCGACGATGACGAACTGACCCGCCTCCACGGCGATGCCGTGCGGGTCGAAATAATACTCCTTGCAGCCGCCGCGAAAGCGGACGCCAATCACTTCAGTCAAAGGATCTCCTCCAATTCAACGGCGAGGCCGCCGAGCAGCGGGCCGACGCCGACATTATATTCACAATGGTTTCGATAGGTCTCCAGCAGCTCTATTGTGCCGAGGATCTGTGCTTTTGTCAAGCGGGAGCCGAGCACGGCGCGCAGCGCCTGCTCGTCGCGCGGCTCGGCGGGGGTCGCACCGCAGAGCGTGCAGAGCGCGTCGGCGAGGATCACGCGCGCGCCCTCAAAGAGCGCGGCAAGCTCCTCACGGGTCGCCTTGGCGGTTTCCAGCTTCAGCAGAAAGGCGGCGCGCGCGGCGGCGCGGCCCTCGGCGATCAGGCGGAGCAGCTCGCGCGTGCGCTCGTCGTCCTCACCGACGGTCCCCGCCGGCGGGAGCTTGACCTCCACGCAGCGCGAGCGGATGGTGGGCAGCAGAACGCTTGCGTTCTCCGCGCAGAAAAGAAAGGCGGCGTAGGGCGGCCCCTCCTCCACGGTCTTGAGCAGCACATTCTGATCCTTTTCGTTCAGCCGCGTGCAGTCGGGGAAGATGTAGACCTTGCACGCGCCCTCGTTCGGGCGGATGAAGGCGTCCGTCCGCACGCCGCGGATGACGTCCACGCTCAGCTCGGCGTGCTCGTCGTCGCGCACGGTGAGGACGTCGGGATGGATGTCCGCGAGCACCTTGCGGCAGTGCGCGCAGACCAGACAGGGCTTGTCCGTACCGGTACACTCCAGCGCGGCAGCGGCGTAATGCGCCGCGGCGTTCCGGTCGCCCGCTCCCGAGAGAATGAGCGCGTGGCTCAGCGCGCCGCGGCTCGCGGCGGCGCGGAGACGCGCGGCGGTATTCGTTTTTGCAAAGGCCGACAGCTCCATGCGCTCCTCCGGACAATATAACTACAACATACAGTATAACGCAAAAAAACACGGAGTGCAAGAAAAGTTACGGGGAAATGCACAGCTCAAAGAGAAAATCTATAAAACATTTTGAATTTTTTCGGTGGAATTTCTTGCAAGTTTGGAAAAACCTGTCTATAATATAAAAGCTTATGAACGATTGGGATCAAAAACCATAGATACTTTGTAAATTGGAGGAACATTATGAGCAAAAAGTATTGTTACCTGTTTACCGAGGGCAACGCCAATATGCGCGAGCTGCTCGGCGGTAAGGGCGCGAACCTGGCCGAGATGACCAACATCGGCCTGCCGGTCCCGCAGGGCTTCACCATCACCACCGAGGCCTGCACCCAGTATTATGAGGACGGCCGCCAGATCAACGACGAGATCTTCGCCGAGATCATGGAGTATGTGGAAAAGATGGAGAAGATCACCGGCAAGAAGTTCGGCGACCTCCACAATCCTCTGCTCGTTTCCGTCCGCTCCGGCGCGCGCGCGTCCATGCCCGGCATGATGGATACCATCCTGAACCTCGGCCTCAATGAGGACGTCGTGAACGTCATCGCCGAGAAGTCCAACAATCCCCGCTGGGCCTGGGACTGCTACCGCCGCTTCATCCAGATGTATTCCGACGTCGTTATGGAGGTCGGCAAGAAGTATTTCGAGCAGCTCATCGACCAGATGAAGGAAAAGAAGGGCGTTACTCTCGACGTCGAGCTGACCGCCGACGATCTCAAGGAGCTCGCGGGCCAGTTCAAGGCCGAGTACAAGGCCAAGATCGGCGAGGACTTCCCCACCGACCCGAAGGAGCAGCTCATGGGCGCGATCAAGGCGGTCTTCCGCAGCTGGGACAACCCCCGCGCGAACGTCTATCGCCGCGACAATGATATCCCCTATTCCTGGGGCACCGCCGTCAACGTCCAGTCCATGGCGTTCGGCAACATGGGCGACGACTGCGGCACCGGCGTTGCCTTCACCCGCAACCCCGCCACCGGCGAGAAGAAGCTCATGGGCGAGTTCCTGACCAACGCCCAGGGCGAGGACGTCGTTGCCGGCGTCCGCACCCCGATGCCCATTGCCGAGATGGCCGAGAAGTTCCCCGAGGCTTTCAAGCAGTTTGAGGACGTCTGCAAGATCCTCGAGGACCATTACCGCGATATGCAGGATATGGAGTTCACCGTCGAGCACGGAAAGCTCTATATGCTCCAGACCCGTAACGGCAAGCGCACCCCCGCCGCCGCTCTCAAGATCGCCTGCGACCTCGTGGACGAGGGCATGATCGACGAGAAGAAGGCCGTCGCCATGATCGAGCCCCGCTCTCTCGACACGCTGCTCCATCCCCAGTTCGATACCGAGGTGCTCAAGAAGACCCCCGTTATCGGCAAGGCGCTGCCCGCCTCTCCCGGCGCGGCCTGCGGCAAGATCGTCTTCTCCGCCGAGGACGCCAAGGCGTGGAAGGAGCGCGGCGAGAAGGTCGTGCTCGTCCGTCTCGAGACCTCTCCCGAGGACATTGAGGGCATGAAGGCCTCTCAGGGCATCCTGACCGTCCGCGGCGGCATGACCTCCCACGCGGCTGTCGTGGCGCGCGGCATGGGCAAGTGCTGCGTCTCCGGCTGCGGCGACATCAAGATGGATGAGGAGAACAAGCAGTTCGAGCTCGCCGGCAAGGTCTACCACGAGGGCGATTGGCTCTCCATCGACGGCTCCACCGGCAACATCTACGACGGCGCAGTCCCCACGGTCGACGCCTCCATCGGCGGCGAGTTCGGCCGCGTCATGGGCTGGGCGGACAAGTATCGCCGTCTGGGCGTCCGCACCAACGCCGATAACCCGCACGATACCGCGCAGGCGGTCAAGTTCGGCGCCGAGGGCATCGGTCTCTGCCGCACCGAGCATATGTTCTTCGAGGCTGACCGTATCCCCGCCATCCGCGAGATGATCTGCTCCGATACCGTCGAGCAGCGTGAGAAGGCGCTCGCCAAGCTCGAGCCGATGCAGCAGGGCGACTTCGAGGCCATGTATATCGCGCTCGAGGGCCGTCCGATGACCGTCCGCTTCCTCGATCCCCCGCTGCACGAGTTCGTCCCCACCGAGGAGGCCGACATCGAGCTGCTCGCCAAGGATATGGGCAAGAGCGTTGCCGAGATCAAGAACATCATCGCCTCCCTGCATGAGTTCAACCCCATGATGGGTCACCGCGGCTGCCGTCTGGCCGTCACCTTCCCGGAGATCGCCGTCATGCAGACCCGTGCCGTCATCCGCGCCGCCATCAACGTCCAGAAGAAGCACCCCGACTGGAACATGGTGCCTGAGATCATGATTCCCCTGGTGGGCGAGGTCAAGGAGCTGAAGTTCGTCAAGGACGTGGTGGTCAAGACCGCTGACGAGGAGCTGGCTGCTGCCGGTATGAACATGAAGTACCTGGTGGGCACCATGATCGAGATCCCCCGCGCTGCGCTGACCGCTGATGCCATCGCCACCGAGGCGGAGTTCTTCTCCTTCGGTACCAACGACCTGACTCAGATGACCTTTGGCTTCAGCCGTGACGATGCCGGCAAGTTCCTGCCCGCTTACTACGACAATAAGATCTATGAGAGCGATCCGTTCGCCCGGCTGGATCAGGTCGGTGTGGGCAAGCTGGTGGATATGGCCTGCAAGCTGGGCCGCGCCACCCGCCCCGACATCCATCTGGGCATCTGCGGCGAGCACGGCGGCGACCCCTCCAGCGTGGAGTTCTGCCACCGCGTGGGTCTGGACTATGTGTCCTGCAGCCCCTTCCGCGTGCCCATCGCCCGTCTGGCCGCCGCACAGGCCGCCATCAAGGACGCCAAGTAAGGGCTCGATTTCCCGCATAATACCAAGCGCCCGGCTATCAGCCGGGCGCTTGTGTTTTGGGCGGAAGCATGGTAAAATATAACAATAGATCAACAAAAGCAGACAAACGGGGTCGTATTATTTGCTGGAGGGATCGTATGGAAAGACGAGGGAATAAGGTCGATATTGTGCAGAGGGTGTCCTGCTGGATATCGGATATGGCGTTTGCCAGGTTTAAGAGCTTTAGTGATCGTGTGCTGGGAATACAGATCGATGAGATTCCGACTGTGGAGAGCATCCTTATGCGGCAGAATTTTTCGGTCGTATTTTATGCAGCCATTCTGTTTATACTGACCAACGGGATCTACCTGGTCAAGAACATCGCGGCGCGCTCGATGATCCCCATTGACATGGTGCCGCTTTACATGATGATCGGCGGCTCGCTGGCGATGCTGGTGTTTACGATCGCCTATAAAAAGCGTGGAGGAGAATACGATGCGCCGCCGGCGCGGTTTGCGCTGCTGGCCTACTATGGGGTGGTGATCGCCAGCGTTACCGTCTTTATGGTCTCCTGCAACTTTCACCGGGTCGGGTTGTCCATCTCCATGTGCTATCTGTTTGCGATCATGATCGCGCCCACATACCGCCGTGTGGATACCGTGGCGGTATGTGTTCTGATATTGATCAGCTGGTGGCTGCCCGGGCAGCTTCCCTACGCGGAGAACTATGATCTGTTCAAGCATTTCCTGCTGCGATTTTCCATCATTGTAGGTTTTATCGTGCTGCGGTCCATCTTCCTTCGGCAGTCCGCCAACGAACGGCACATCAAGGAGATGGGTCACGCTTTCATCAAGCTGGCCTACAACGACGTGATGACGGAAACACTGAATAAAAAGGCGATGGAGACGTATGGCACGTTCATTGCCGATAAAACCGCGCCGGAACGGGTCAGCGTCATTATTTTTGACGTGGATGATTTCAAATCGTACAACGACAACTACTCCCACATGAAGGGCGACGAAGCGCTGCGGCGTGTGGCCGGAAGCGTGGTCGGGGTGTTGGCGGCGGCCGACCGGTATCTCTTCCGCTTTGGAGGCGAGGAGTTCGTGGCGATCCTGCCGGATATCGGTGAGGAGGAGGCCCGCCGTATCGCCGGTGCGCTTCTTGACGCGGTGCGCGCCGTGGCTGTTCCAAGGGAGGACCTGCCGGACAGGCACATTGTTACGGCCTCTTTCGGTGTTGCGTGCGGGACAGGCCTGGAATTGAAGGACTTTTCACTTATCGCAAAGGCGGACAGGCAGCTGTATATCTGCAAAAACAACGGAAAGAACTGTGTGGCGGCCAGCGGCGCCATATACAGATGAGGTACGCAGGCGCCCGGCTATCAGCCGGGCGCTTGTGTTTTGCGGGAAAATATGATAGGATGACAATACAAAGAAGCAGGGAAATATGATAGGATGACAATACAAAGAAGCGGGGGAATATGATAGGATGACAGCACAAAGAAACAGCAAAACATGATAGAATGACATTACAAAGAGGCGGAAAAACTGATAGGATGACAGGACAAGGAAGCAACAAAACATGATCGGATGGCGATACAAAAAAGTAACGGAGGGGATACCGCTATGTACGAACTGATACAGCTTACCGAGAGGACGTATTACATCAAGAGCCCCACCAACATCGGTCTCTTCCGGCTGGATGAGAAAAACGTCTGCCTGATCGACAGCGGCAACGACAAGGACGCGGGGCGGAGGATACGGCAGGTGCTGGACGCCAACGGCTGGCAGCTGACGGCGATCTACAACACCCACGCCAACGCCGACCACATCGGCGGGAACCGGTATTTGCAGGGACAGACGGGCTGCAGGATCTACGCGCCGGGAATCGACTGCGCGTTTACCCGGCACCCGGTGCTGGAGCCGTCGTTTCTCTACGGCGGATATCCGCCCAAGGACCTGCGGCACAAGTTTCTGCTGGCACAGGAGAGCGACGCGGCGGAGCTGACGGCGGACAAGCTGCCGGAGGGCTTTGCGTCTATCCCCCTGCCCGGGCACTTTTTCGACATGGTAGGCTTTCGGACGCCGGACGACGTGGTGTTCCTGGCGGACTGCCTTTCCAGCCGGGAGATACTGGACAAGTACCAGATCGGCTTTATTTACGACGTGGCCGGGTACCTGAAAACGCTGGAGCAGGTGCAGACCATGACCGCGAAGGTATTTGTGCCCTCGCACACGGAGGTGACGGAGGACATCGCCGATCTGGCGCAGTACAATATCCGAAAGGTGCATGAGATCGCGGAGAGGATCGTGGAGCTCTGCGCTGTGCCCCGCGGCTTTGAGGACATCCTGCAGCAGCTGTTTGCCGCCTACGGGCTGACCATGAGCTTTGAGCAGTATGTGCTGGTGGGCAGCACGGTGCGGTCCTATCTGGCGTGGCTGAAGGACACGGGGCGGCTGACAACCCTGTTCGAGGACGGCTGGATGCGCTGGGCGCGGGTGTGAGCGCCAACGGAATACGGAAAAAACAAGCGCCCCTTAGGCCAGGCAGCCTAAGGGGCGCTTGTTTTGCGGCGCGTGCCGCAGGGGGGAAGAAATTTGTGAGAGAGGGATGTGTCAGTTAGTTGTACTTCTCCAGGTACTTGCCGAACTCCTCCAGGCCGGCCTTCAGCACCTGAGGATCGCGGAAGGCGCCGTAGCCCACGCGGATGGTCTTGGGCATATCGAAGTAGTCGCCGGGGACCACCAGGATCTGCTCGGTGGCCATGGCATCCTTGGCCAGGGTCTCGGAGTCCACGTCGTAATCATAGTCGATCAGGCAGGTGGTGCCCATGGCCTTGGCGCGCAGGTGCAGATGGGGCTGGGAGGCGACCCAGTCCTCCACGATCTTGCGGTTGGGCTCCAGAATGGAACGGGCGCGGGCCCACAGGGCCTGGTAATGCTCCAGCGCGATGGAGGCGATGATCTCGTCCCAGATGCCGCAGCAGATGGTGTTGTAGGAACGGCGGGTCTTCATGACCTCGTACATCTCGTGGTCGCGGCAGACGATCCAGCCGATACGTGTGCCGGCCATGGAGTACATCTTGGACATACTGCTGATGGAGATGGCCTTGTGGTAGCCGTAGTCCAGAATGGAGGGCATATAGTTCTCGTCCAGCCCGCGATAGACCTCGTCGCAGAGGATCCAGGCGTCGTGCTTGGCGGCGATGTCCACGATCTTACGCAGACCCTCGTCGTACAGGGTCACGCCGATGGGGTTGTTGGGGTTGGTCAGGACGATCATCTTGGTGTTGGCGTCGCAGGCCTTGTCCAGGGCGTCGAAATCCAGCTGATAGTTATCCTCGGCCTTCAGCTGGACCACGCGGGTCTCGATGCCGCTGCCCTTGGGGATATCGTAGTGCTGCTGATAGGAGGGCTTGATCACCACGCAGTTGTCACCCGGCTCCAGCACGCTCATCAGCACCAGGTCATTGGCGCCGGTGCCGCCGTGGGTGATCATGACTTCCTCGGGCTTCACGTTGCCCTTGGGGTAAATGCCGGCCACCGCCGCCTTGATCCGGGGGGAGCCGGTGGCGTCGCCGTGGTGATAATGCAGGCTCATGGTACGCATTTCGTTCAGGAAAGCGTCCAGATCCTCGCCGGTCAGGTCAAACAGCTCGTCCATACGAAGGGCGCTGACGCAGCTGCTGCCCAGATTGATACGGGCGAGAGAGTCCATGGGATTCAGCCACTCTTCCACACCAAACCATGCCAGTTTCATTTTATTGTCCTCCTCATTTCGTCTGTTTTGTAGGGTAAGCGGATATATTCCGCGGGGTTACAGGTCGGCCTGCAAGCCCACGCCCTCGGCCAGTGCGCGGTCGATGGCTACCTTGGCGGCGGCCAGATCCAGAATGTACAGGCCGGTGGCGTCGAAGATGGTGGTCTGCGTGTCGCTGGTGCGGCCGGGGACCTTGCCGTCGATGAGGTCACCGATCTCGCCGGTGATGTCGTCGGCACTGATGACGCCCTGCTTGATGGGCAGCTCCATCTCGCCCACGCGGATGCACTGGGCGCGGTCGTCGGCGTAGAAGGCGGCGCCCTGGAAGATGGTGCTCTCGATCTCCTGCTTGGATTCCATGTCGGAGCCCAGGCAGCTCAGATGGGTGCCGGGCTTCAGCCACGCCTTCTGGATGATGGGCTTGCGGGAGGGCGTGACGGTGATGATGGCATCACTGTCGCCCACGGCGGCGGCCATATCCAGCGCCGGCAGGAACTCCACGCCGGAGGCGTCGATGCCGAAGTCATCGGAGAGCTGCTGGGCAATGTGGGCGGCGAACTGCACCGCGTTGTCGGGGAACATGGGGTCGGCAATGTAGACCTTATCGATGGCCGGACGCAGCAGCAGCGTGGCGGCGATCTGGAAGGGAGCCTGTTTGCCGGCACCCAGGATGAACAGGTGCCTGGCGTCCTTGCGGGCCAGCAGATCCACGCCCAGCGCACCGGCGGCGCCGGTACGCATACAGGTGACGTAGGAGGCGTCCATGACGCTGACGGGAATACCGGTGTTGGAGTCGTAGACCATCATGATGCCGTTGAAGGGCGGCAGGCCCTTTTCCCGGTTCTCGGGAAAGTTGTTCAGCATCTTCAGGCCGTGGAGCTGTACGCCCTTGATATAGCCGGAACGGATGTCCATGGCGGCGTGCTCGTCCACGAATTCATAGTTGACCAGCGGCCAGATCACGGACTTGCCCTGGGATTTCAGACGATAGACCTCGCGCACCTCCTGGATGACTTCCTTCATGGAGATGACCTGCTTGACCTGCTCGCGGTTCAAAATCAAAACGCTCATATACATCCCTGTCCTTTCGTTTTTTCGGGAGGGCGGAGAGGGGCCGCGCCGGCCATGCTCCGCCTCAGTTTGATGTCATTGTAACCGGGAGATGTTGCGCCGCGCGTGGGAAAAGCGTTGAATTTCCGTTGTTACTAAACATTTTAGCAAATCATGCCGCGCTTTTCAACAAACGATTTGGTACATTTGCCGCCGGGGACACAGCGCCACTGGACAGACGGCCCGCCCTGGTGTACAATACGGCCATAACACAACACGGCTTTCAACAGGAGGACGGGACGCTATGTACGCGGATATCATCATTAAAAACGGGCGCTGCGTGACCATGTGCGGCGATGGCGGGGCCGACTGGGTGGCCGCGGCGGGGAAAATGATCTGCGCCGCAGGCCGCGGTGATGATTGGCAGAAGCTGGTGCGCCCCGGCACGCAGGTCATCGACGCCAGGGGCGGCACGGTGCTGCCGGGGTTTATCGACAACCACTTCCATGTGATGCAGACCGCCGTGAACATGATGAGCGTGGATCTGGGCGGCGCGCGGTCCCACCGGGAGCTGGGCGAGATGCTGGCCGCCGCCGAAAAGCGGGAGGGCGCGGTGCTGGGCTGCCAGGTGGAGGAGTCGCAGTTCGAGGAAAAGCGTTTTCCGGACCGGTATGTGCTGGACAGGTATTGCAGCGACAGTCCGGTGGTGCTGTTCTCCAAGGAGTACCACGTCAGTATGCTGAACACCCACGCCCTGCTGTATTACAAGGTGCCCTTCTCCCTGGAGGGCGTGGAGCTGGACGGCAGCGGCCTGCCCACGGGCATTTTCCGGCGGAACGCCAACTATGTGCTGCGCTCCAATGTGCTGCGGAGCCTGCCGGACGAGTTCCGCATGGAGGCCATCCATCTGGCCATGTCCCGGCTGCTGGAAAACGGCATCACCACCGTGGCGGCCATCGAGGGCGGCTGGCTGTTCGACGACCGGGACGCGGAGTTCATCTACGCCCACAGCGGCGAGTTTCCGGTGGATATGCCGCTGTTCTATCAGACCATGGACCTGGCGAAGGTCTGGAAGCTGGGGCTGCGCCGGGTGGGCGGCAATATTATGGTGGACGGCACCCTGTCCAGCCACAGCGCCGCCCTGTCGGCGCCCTACGCGGACCGGCCGGACTACCGGGGACAGATCTTCCTGCCCCAGGACGGACTGGACGAGTTCGTGCAGCAGTGCTACCGGCAGGATATGCAGCTGGCGCTGTACAGCATCGGCGACCGGGCCATCGAGTCCGTGCTGCTGGCCCATGAGAGGGCCATCCGTCAGGGCGGCAGCACCGCCCTGCGCCACCGCATCGAGCACGCCATCATGGCCACGCCGGAGCAGATCGCCCGGGCGGCGGACATGAAGCTGATCTTCTCGGTGCAGCCGGCCTACGCCTACCTGTGGGGCGGCAAGGGCGGTATGTACGAGCGCCGGGTGGGCGAGCGCTATCTGCGCTCCAACAACTTTGCCGCCATGTTCGCCGCCGGCGCGGTGGTGTGCGGCGGGTCGGACAGCGACGTGACGGAGCCGCGGCCCATGCTGGGTATCCACGCGGCGGTGAACCGCGCCGTGCCCCAGTGCGCCGTGTCCGTGGAGCAGGCCATCGAGATGTACACCGTCAACGGCGCCTACGCGCTGTTTGAGGACAAGCGCAAGGGAAAGCTGGCGCCGGGATACCTGGCGGATATCGTGGTGCTGGACCGCGACATCCGCACCGCGCCCGCAGAGCAGCTGGAGCAGACCGACGTGACCGTGACCATCAAGTCCGGGTCGGTGCTGCACAGCCGGCAGTGAGGTGACGGCCATGCTTCAGATCAGACTGTTTGGCAAGCCGCAGGTCATCTGCGACGGCACGGACATCACCCCGGAGCTGGGCAACAAGGGGTGCGCCCTGCTGTGTATCCTGTTCCTGCGGGGCGGGGACTACTATGCCCGGGAGAAGCTGGCGGCCTACCTCTGGCCGGACAGCGCCGCCAGCGCTGCCAAGTATAATCTGCGCTATACCCTGTGGAAGATCAAAAAGAGCACCGACACCGGCGAAGGCGGGCGGTCGCTCATCAAGCTGGACCGGGAGTACTGCTGCATCGACCGGGCATACGACTATATCTGCGATCTGCAGACCATCGACGAGATCGACCCGGAGACCCGGTCGGCGGACGAGCTGAAGCGGGCGTGTGACGCCTTCGGCGGCGAGCTGCTGGAGGGGTACTATTTCAACCACTGCGAGGACCTGAATGAGCTGATCCTCAGCCAGCGCATCTATTATGAGAAGCGGAAGAACCGGCTGCTGATGAAGGCGGCGGAGCTGTATGAGCAGCGGGATATGCTGCCGGAGGCCGTGGGCATTCTGGAGCGGGTCATGGAATACGAGCCCTACAACGAGCAGCTGGCCCTGCGGCTGATGATGCTGTATGAGCGCAGCGGCGACCGCAGCCGCGCTATCCGGTTTTTCAACGAGTTCCGCAACCGGCTGGCCTCCAACCTGGAGATCTATCCCGGCAGCGCCATCACGCAGAAATACGCGGAGCTGAAGGCCGCGCCCGCCGCGCCGGAGGAGCCTGCGGCGGCGCGGACCGATGCGCCGGGCCTGCACGTGCGGACCTACTGCCTCCGGGCGGTGCCCTGCTTCTGGATGGCGGACGCAGTGGGGAAGCTGCTGGACGCCGTCGGGAACGACGTGCGGCCGGACGACCGGACGCTGTTGCGGGTGCTGGGGGCTATACAGCCCGCTGCGGCGGTGTGTGCCGGCGCGGAGGGTGAGGTCACAGCCGCACCGGCGGCAGTGGCCCAGGCGTTTATCCGGTGGCTCACCGGTCTGGCGGCGCGGCAGCCGCTGGCGGTGCATATCCGCCGCGCCGGGGAGATGGACGACGTCAGCCGCGGTGTGCTGGAGTATCTGCTGGCGGAGCGCCCTGCCGGGTTGACGCTGCTGACAGAGGACGGCGGCGCTCTGGGCGATATGTCCAGCGGAAAGTGACGGCGGAAAGTGCCGGATATTTGCCGGAACACCGGGCGCATCCGAACTTTAAAGCGCGAAAGCGCTTGGCAGGGCGCTTGCCCCCGACAACTGTTTTTGGTGGATATGACGGCTGACGGTGGCTCCCTGTTGTGATATCTTACAGAAAACTTCGGGAAAGGAGAACGCCACACATGATGAAGCAGCTGTACAAGGCATACGCATTTAGCTTTTACTTTACCTACGCGGATAAAGTAAGAGTGATTTGTGATGCCCGGAAATGCTGCTGATGAAATAAGGACGTTCTCCCACGGAGACGCACTGACATCAAAGCCGCCCTATGGATCACAGATCCACAGGGCGGCTTTTTTGCAGCCAAATTTTCAAAAACACCCATCAGGAGGAACCACACCATGAAAAAGAACATCACACGGCGGCTGACGACCGCCCTGCTGGCCGCCGCCATGTGCGTGAGCATGGCCGCCTGCGGCAGCAAGACCGACAACACCGCCGCTTCCTGCACCGAGACCATCGGCAGCATCGTTCTGAACGCCAAGACCCCGGTGGTAGCCGGCGAGAAGGGCCTCTGCACCGGCTGCGGCGTGGCCACGCTGTCCATCAGCTACTATGACCTGGGCTACAAGACCGGCGAGATGGCCGCCCAGGTGCTCACCAGCGAGGCGGACATCGCTGAGATGCCCATCCAGTACGCGCCCGCTGCCAAGATGTACAACCCCACCATGTGCGAGGCCCTAGGCATCACTGCCCCGGAGGGCTACGAGGCCATGGAATAAAATTCAGACAGGAAGGTCTGGTGTAGCCACATGACACAGCTATTGAACGCGCTGCCCGGCGCTCTGGCCCAGGGACTGATCTGGGCGTGATGGCCATCGGCGTATACATTACCTATAAAGTGCTCGATATCGCCGATCTGACCGTGGACGGCTCCATCTGCACCGGCGCGGCGGTGTGCACCATGCTGCTGCTGGGCGGGCAGAGCCCGTGGCGTGGCGCTGGACCACCTGAGCCTGACGCTGCGGGACGGGGATTTCGTCACCGTCATCGGCGGCAACGGCGCCGGAAAGAGCACCATGCAGAACGCCATCTGCGGCACCTGGCAGCCCGACGAGGGCAGCATCGAGCTGGACGGCGTCAACGTCTCCTCCTTGCCGGAGTACAAGCGCGCCCGCTACCTGGGTCTGGGTCTGGAGGATCGCCTGACCACCAAGGTGGGCACCCTCTCCGGCGGACAGCGTCAGGCGCTGACGCTGCTGATGGCCACCCTGCAGAAGCCCAAGCTGCTGCTGCTGGACGAGCATACCGCGGCGCTGGATCCCCAGACGGCCCAGCGGGTCATGGATATCCCGGACCGCCTGGTCCGGGAGAACCACCTGACCACGCTGATGATCACCCACAATATGCGCGACGCTATCCACTACGGCAACCGCCTGCTGATGCTGCACAACGGGCGGATCGTGCTGGATATCTCCGGCGAGGAGAAGGCCCGGCTGACGGTACCGGACCTGCTGGCGCTGTTCAGCAAGGTCAGCGGCCAGGAATACGACAACGACCGCGCCCTGCTGGCGTAAACGCGAAGCCGGGGACTGCCCGTGAGGACAGTCCCCGGCTCTCTGCCCTTGACGGGCTGTGCGGCGGGTGGTATGATGGTGGACAAAAGCGCCGGGGCCGTTCCGGCGCAGGGGAGGGCGCCATGAAGAAGATAGACAACTGCGAGAATTCCACCGTGCTGGTGGCGCTGCTGCTGGCGGGCATCCTGCTGGTCATGGGCGCCTACCGGCTGTTCTCCTGGCTGTGCAGCCGGGGGCTGACGGACACGCTGACCTGGGTGCTGGGCGCGGCGGCGCTGGTGCTGGCGGCGCTGGGCCTGCTGCTGGCAAGCCGCAGCTTCCGGCGGCTGAAGGAGCTGCATCTGTAAGAGAACACCCCTGACCGGCAGGTCAGGGGTGTTCTTTCTTTACAGCTCGAGGGGCGCCGGCACGGCGTCCGCCGGGATGGGGCAGGTGTACCCGCCCGCCGTCCGCTGCCGGAACTCGGCCTTGGCG
>ERZ772812.586-NODE-586-length-31359-cov-7.963647_pt1 | contig 31359 bp, 26 predicted proteins | sample MGYA00511343_ERZ772812 | MGnify/ENA primary metagenome ERZ772812 (study PRJEB29015, sample SAMEA2737706) | human gut metagenome | biome: human gut; feature: human-associated habitat; material: faeces | place: China | collected 2012 ...
CAGGCGAAAAATCCCTCGCTGTTGGTCATATTCCCGGTTTTCAGATAGACCCTAAGAGAAGCCCGGAGGTTTTTACCATGTTTCAACTTCTGCTCATCATCATTTATCTGTCCTTCATCAGTCTGGGACTGCCGGATTCCCTGCTCGGTTCCGCGTGGCCGACCATATATCCCCAGCTCGATGTGCCGGTTTCCTATGCCGGTATCATTTCCATGATTGTTGCGCTGGGAACCATCGTTTCCAGCCTGCAAAGCGACCGGCTGACCCGGCGGCTGGGTACGGGGAAGGTCACGGCCGTCAGCGTGGCCATGACCGCCGTGGCGCTGTGGGGATTTTCCGTCAGCAATGCCTTCTGGCAACTCTGCCTGTGGGCGGTTCCCTACGGGCTGGGCGCGGGAAGCGTGGACGCTTCCCTGAATAACTACGTGGCGCTGCACTACAAGAGCAAGCACATGAGCTGGCTGCACTGCATGTGGGGCGTGGGCGCCGCCTCCGGCCCGTACATCATGGGCTATGTCATGACCAGCGGCGGCACATGGAACGCAGGCTACCGCACCATCTCCGTGATTCAGCTGGTGCTGACCGTGGTGCTCATTTTCAGCCTGCCACTCTGGAAGAAGCGCCCCAAGGTCGTGGATACCTCGGGAAACGAGACGGAAGCGAAGCCCCTTTCTCTGAAAGAAATCCTGCGGATTCCCGGCGTGAAAGAGGTTCTGGCCTGCTTCTTCTGCTACTGCGCCGTGGAGCAGACCGCCGGACTGTGGGCAAGCAGCTACCTGACGCTCCACAAGGGCGTCCTCCCGGAGACTGCCGCCTCCTTCGCCAGTATGTTCTTCATCGGCATTACCGCTGGTCGTGCCATCAGCGGCTTTGTCACAATGAAGCTGAACGATACCCAGATGGTTCGTCTCGGGCAGGGGCTGATCGGGTGCGGCGTGATTATTCTGTTTTTGCCCCTCGGGGCGACCGCTTCTCTGGTGGGTTTTGTTGTCATCGGCCTTGGCTGCGCGCCGATCTATCCCTGCATCATCCACTCAACCCCGGCGCATTTCGGTGCGGACAGGTCTCAGGCAATCATCGGCGTTCAGATGGCCTGCGCCTATGTGGGCACCTGCCTGATGCCGCCGCTGTTCGGCCTGCTCGCCCAGCACATTTCCGTTTCGCTGCTGCCTGCGTATCTGCTGGTGCTTCTGGTGCTCATGGCCGTCATGCACGAGAGCCTGATTCGCAAAATTGCTAAAACAAAGCAGGCCGCATAGAAAACCCGCCGCAATATTTGTAGAAATTGCCAATTGACCGATTGTTACTATCGGATGATATACTTGTGGTATATGAAAAATACCGGGAAATCAAGGAGGAATCCCAATATGCAATCCTGTTTTGACGAAGTGAAGAAAAATTTTGGTTTCGGCTGTATGCGCCTTCCCATGAAGGGCAAGGAAGTGGATTTTGAAGAAACCAGCAAAATGGTGGACATGTTTCTCGCGAACGGCTTCAACTATTTTGACACCGCCCACGGCTATCTTGACGGCCAGAGCGAGATCGCGCTGAAAAAATGCCTGACCTCCCGCTATCCCCGGGAGGCGTACATTCTGACCAACAAGCTGTCCGGCCACTACATTGAGAAAAACGAGGACATCCGTCCCTTCTTCCAGAAGCAGCTGGAAGCCTGCGGCGTAGATTATTTCGATTTTTACCTGATGCACGCCCAGAATAAGGATTTGTTTGCCAAGTACAAGCAGATGCACGCCTATGAAACGGTCATGGAGCTGCGGGACGAGGGAAAAATTCGCCATTTCGGCATTTCCTTCCACGATAAAGCCGAGGTTCTTGATCAAATCCTCACCGAATATCCCCAAATTGAAGTCGTCCAGATTCAGTTTAACTACGTCGATTACGAGGACACCTCCGTAGAATCCCGGAAGTGCTACGAGGTCTGCTGCAAGCACGGCAAGCCCGTCATCGTCATGGAGCCGGTAAAGGGCGGCTCTCTGGTGAATCTGCCGGAGGACGCGCAGAAGGTGCTGGATGGGCTTCACGGTGGCTCCAACGCCAGCTACGCCATTCGCTTCGCGGCCAGCTTCCCCGGCATCCGGATGGTTTTGTCCGGCATGGGCAGCACGGAAATGATGGCGGATAACTGCGGCTTTATGAAGGATTTTCAGCCGCTGAACGAGGAAGAGCGGATGGCCATTGCCAGAGTCTGCGCGATTTTCCGGGGACAGGGTCTGATTCCCTGCACCGGCTGCCGCTACTGCACCGAGGTCTGCCCTCAGGGCATTCCCATTCCCGACCTGTTCGCCTGCATGAACACAAAAAAGCAGTTCCACGACTGGAACAGCGACTATTACTACCAAGACGTCCGCACCAAGAACGCCGCGAAAGCCTCCGACTGCCTCAAGTGCGGCCAGTGTGAAGACATCTGCCCCCAGCACCTGAACATTCGGGACTTACTGGAAGACGTGGCAAAGGTGTTTGAAAAGTAAGGGCGATTCGAGCTTCTCGGAAAGATACCCCCTGTATACAGCCAATCCCCCGGACAAATGTCCGGGGGATTTTTCGCTATAAACGCTCATTTTCCGCACTTTTCGGCGGCAAAGGCATTCAGCCATTCCCGCACATAGGCGCAGTATTCTGCGTCATCCCCGCAGAACGAAAGGAAATAAACATAGCACTGCGCCATATATGTTTTTACCGTTTCGGCATCGTACACGCCAAATTGCCGATAGCCTTTCAGGAATTCCTGAAGCTCAACATCTGTTCGCAGGAATTTCTGCCCCGGCCGCCTGAACATCGCCCATGCAATGTCAAATTCTTTGCAGCCATACCCGGAAAGCTCAAAATCCAGGATGCCGCTGATATGGTGATTCTCCCAGAGGATATTTGCATAGTGGAAATCGCCGTGGCAGAAGCAAGGGCTTGTAACCGTCATGGAGGTCGGGAAAAGTCCCTTGAGATGTTCCTGCTTCAGGGATTCCAGAAGCGCGTCGGAGGGCGCGTGGAAGAATTTTCTGTCCTTCACCGGCTTCGCCTGAATGTCCATTCCGTGGATTTTTGCCAAGGCCGCGCCGTATTCTGCCATGTAGGAAAGGGATTCCAGATTGCTGTTTTCGCCAACAATGGTAGATAAGCGCTCACCGGGAAGCTCCTGCGTCACCAGAAAGGGAGTCCCTTTCAGGCTGCAATCTATGACCGAGGGGACGGTTGCCGAGGAAAACTGCGGCAAAATGGACATTTCGTTGCCGATGTCCGCCCCTTTTTGCCTTGCCACCTTAATGTATGCGTTGATCTGACTCCCGTTGCAAAGCCCCCTGACGTGGAACACATCGTTCCCGGCGTGGGGATAACCGAGAATTTCCAACGGCTTGAAGGAGTGATAAGGCAGCGTGAAAGGATCGACGGTGTCGCGCCATTTGTCGGGATGTTTCATTCTGTTTTCATCCTCCCCGAAATCCGGTTTTTCTGTCTGGATAAGCGAATTATACCAGATATTGCGGCGTATCTCAATGCCTGCTTCAAATAATTCGCTATTTTTCATGCCGGAGGTGAATCACCGCCTGATTCTCCGTTTCGCGGTTCGGAAAACGAGTTCCAGAATCAGCGCACAAATCGCCCCGATCAGGATGCTCCCCGCAACAACGAACACCACCGCGCTCACGTCCCCCGTTTTCGGGAGGGTTTCCTCGCGATTGACAAGATTTACCGTGTTGTCAACGGTCATGCCGCGGGCGTCCTGCCAGCCATCCTGCGCCGTTAAATGGCTGGACGCACTGACGGTGACGGCGGCAGGCTGGCTGAGCTTGTCCTTCCCATCCGGCGCTTCCGTTTGCACCAGATAGTAGCGGCCATATGCCACGCCCCAGAGGAATGCCTTGCCATCCTCGCCGGTCGTTACCTCGGAAACCGGCTTCCCGCCGCTGCCTGTGAGGAAATTTACGAACGCGGCGTTTGTCTCCGTTCCATTCTTCAGGGCTGTGTTTTCGTCCTCCGCTCTGACCAGCCGGAACGCCGCGCTGCTGAGTGGCTGCCCCGCTTCGTCGGAGACGAAAAGATGGATTCCGCCCGTATGCACTTCCCCGGCTTCGGACTGCGCTTCATAGAATACGCCCGCGGAATTCAGGTAGCTGACCGACGCGCTGCACGGGATGGGGGCGTCAAGTCCGGCGTTTTCCCCGATCGATGCCTGAAAGCGCACCCGGATTTCCGGTGTACACTCCCCTTCCCCCTGATTGGCCGACCCATAGGCCATGCCGGCAGGAGTTAGAGAAACGCTTATTTTCCCGTTTCCTTCGCTGTGTGATATAACATAGTGGTCGCTTTCGGTGAGATCAATTTCCGCTCCTGCTCTGGTCAGCAGGGTGACGGACGGCGCTGAGTCTTCCAGTGTCAGATGCTCGTCAAAATTGCCTGTGATGGTGTACTTTTGCGCCGCCCGGATGCCCGCCGGGACGCTGGCCCGCAGAATCCATGTATGTAACTGCCCCACGTCAAAGCTGCCGCTGGTGCAGCCGATCTCGGCTACATTTACCTCGGCGCTCGGGGCGGTTTCCAACGTGCCGGTCGGCCTGACATTCAGGGTGTAAGCGTTCCCGCCATCGCCGCCGACTCCGGGAACAACTAAGAAAAAGGGCGCGGAAACCTCTGCCGCTTCGCTTTCCGTGCGCTGGACGACCAGATACACGCCCTCCGGCTGATCGTTCGCCGTAAAATTATAGGACGCAAGGCCGTGAATGTCCGTGGTCAGGATCGTCACAAGATTTCCGGGCGTCCGATAATCCTTCATGGCCGCTTCGTCAGATATGGAACTGAGGGAAAAATCCCCGTTTTCCAGCTGCTCCCGGGTCGCTGCGCGGTACAGGTCAAAGCGGATATTGGCAAGCGGCAGGCCGCTGGTTTCCGCGCATTCGGTAATATTCAGAATGCAGTCCGGTTTCACCAGCAGCTTGCCGTGAACCGGCAATATGCTGTCGTCGAACCCCAGCAGCCTGTGGCTTTCACCCTCAAACAGATAAACGTCGCCGCCGTGCTGGGTCCCGGTGATCTCCAGCGTCACCTCCGGCCTGTCCGTAAGGCCGGAGAAGGAAACCGTGCAGCTTCCGGCCTCGGTCACGGTCTGCTCCTTGACCTGACCACCGCAGTCGGCGCTGAGGGTCAGCGCGTCCAGCGATCCAACCGTCGTCTGAACGTCCACGCTCACCGTGACGGTATAGCTGCCGTCCGGCTCCTTTACCGCCGTGTATACCGGGTCTTGCAGCGTCGCATCCGACACCGTTTCGCACCCCGGCGCGGCCGGTTTCAGGCTGCACAGATACCGGTACAGCCCCGCAACATTCGCCGCCGAATCCTCCGTCAGCGGCTCGCGGGAAACGTCGGCGTTCGTAACCTTTCTCAGATAGTTCCGCCATCCCGGCGTGGCCATGTCCTCCCAGCCGGAGAGGTATTCGTTGACGGTGAACCTTCCCTGATTCGTCAGCTCCCAGATGGCAAGCTGCGCCGCGAGGACTGCTTCACCGCTTTGCAGATGTCGTATTTCAGGAAGCCCGTGACTCAGGAGCCATGGATTGGCTGCCGCCTGAATGGCGGACACATCCTTGTGCGGGTACGATCCCTGCACCACCGCCCGGAGCTTTCCCGCCGTTTCGGCGGAAAAGCAGCCGCTGTCCTCCAATCCCACCCGCCGGTAGCCTGCCTTTTCCGGAGCTTCCGCGTCAATGTTGACGGAATAAGCAGCGATGGACACGTCCTGCTCCCCCGCCCCGTCGGCGGTCAGATGGTAGACCTCCACAAAATCCTCGCCGGAGAAAACCGTCTGCCCGTCCTCCCCGGTAAGCGTATAGTCCGCCACGAAGGGGGACGCGCAGACGTAAGCATCCTTGTTGATGTGCAGCACATAGCCGTCCTCCGCCGCCCGGGCGCTCAGCAGCAGCGCCCCCGAAGCCGCGGCAGCCAGCGCCGCCAAGCCAGCCGCCGACCGTTTGAACGAGACCTTCATATCCCCCATTTCCTCCCCATGACGGCAGGTTTCTGCCGCGTTTGCCATCAGTTTACCATGAAGGCCATGTCGAAATTGGGGGAAATCCAGCGGTAAAGCAAAATTAGCCGTATTGCGGGAATCCCCATTTTGTGGTATGCTTTTGGAAAAGGAAGTGACGGAATGAAGCGGCTGAGAAAAATCTATCTGGAAATCTCCAACGTCTGCAATCTGCACTGCACGTTCTGCCCCGGCACCCGGCGGGAGAAGCGGTTCATGACGGCGGATGAGTTCGCCACCCTGCTGCCGAAGCTGCGCCCGTGGACGGATTATCTTTACTTTCACCTGATGGGCGAGCCGCTGTGCCATCCCGAGCTTGCGGAATTTCTTCGTCTCGCGGGAGACGCAGGCTTCAAGGTGATTCTCACCACCAACGGCACCCTGCTGGAAGAAAAGCGGGAAATTCTGCTGAACGCCCCTGCGCTTCACAAGGTAAATATTTCTCTCCACGCCTTCGAAGCAAACGACCTTTCCGTCCCCTTTGAAACGTACCTTTCCCGGTGTTTTTCCTTCGGGCAGGCGGCGGAGGGGAAATTTCTGGTCGTTTACCGCCTGTGGAACGGCGGCGGTGCGGAACAGCGAAACCCGGAAATTCTCAGCGCCATGGAACGGGCGTTCCCCGCTCCATGGGACGTGCAGCCCCGGGGCACGCAGATCGCCCAACGTGTCTATCTGGAATACGGCGACAAATTCGACTGGCCTGACCTCTCCGCCCCCGACGGCGGGGAACGCGCCTTTTGCCACGGGCTGCGGGATCAGGTTGGCGTACTGTGCGACGGCACCGTTGTCCCCTGCTGTCTTGACCATGAGGGCGACATTGCTCTGGGGAATCTGTTTGAAACCACGCTGGAGGAAATCTGGGAAACGCCCCGCACTAAGGCGATTTATCGGGGCTTTGCCCGGAAAAAAGCGGCAGAGGAACTCTGCCGCAAGTGTGGGTATGCCAGACGGTTTCTGTAAGCTCTAAGGAGCCTCTGCTGTTTTCCGCCTGTTAATTTCTCAATCCTCTTGAGAACCGCCGAAAAATGTGCTATAATCCGGAAAACACAGAAAGGGTCTCAATATGGAACAAAAAGTCATTCTTTTCGACCTGGACGGTACTTTGACGGATTCCGGCGAGGGTATTATCAACTGCGTCGTCTTTGCGCTGGAGCATTACGGCCTGCCCGTCCCTTCAAAAGCGGAGCTGCGCAGCGTCGTAGGGCCTCCCCTCCATGATACTCTGGCGCGGTACGGCGTTCCAAAGGAGAAGCTGGACGAGGCCGTGACCGTTTTCCGCAGCCGCTACAATCCCATCGGCATTTATGAAAACGTCCCTTACCCCGGCATCCGGGAAGCGCTGGAAGATCTGAAGCGTGAAGGGTACAAGCTCTGTGTCGCCACCTCTAAGCCGGAGGAAATGGCGAACCGGGTCCTGCGGCATTTTGACCTTGCCGGCTACTTTGACACGGTCTGCGGCGGCACTCTGGACGAGTCCCGGTCTTCCAAAAGCGAGGTCATCGCCTATCTTCTGGAGCAGAACGGCCGGGCGGACAATATGCTCATGGTTGGCGATACCAAATTTGACGTGATCGGCGCGGCTGCCCACGGCATTCCCACCATCGGCGTCGCTTGGGGCTACGGCGAGACGGCGGACATGGAAGCCGCCGGGGCAAAGGCCATTGCCCAGACCCCTGAACATCTTGTGGAGCTGCTCAGGGAGATGTGATACTAGTTTTCAATAAAACGGTTAAAAACCGTTTTATCCGGCTGCTGTTTCAGCAGCCAGCGGCGTAGCCGCAAAAAAACGTAAGTCCATACATTTCTCGCCGCTACCGGCGGCCTGCGAAGGATTCGCAGGATAAAATGGTGTTAACCATTTTATCGAGAAATAGTATGAAAAGGCGGGCTGACGCCCGCCTTTCAGAATCGTTTGTCTATCCGGTTATTTTACACCATGTCCTTCATTTTTGCAACGCCTGCCCCGAAAACGGCGCTTAAAATCTCCCAAAAGCATAAACGGCCTGTTTCCTTTTTGGCAGATATGTCAATTCTCCGCACCGTCAGCGTCCGGGGTCTGCTTCGTGTAATACTGCGCCTGCGCGTGCCAAAGTTCGGCATACTTCCCCGACTCCTGCGCCAGAAGCGCCTGATGGGTTCCCTGCTGGATCACCTGACCGTCGCTGAACACGGCGATTTCGTCGCAGAACCGGCAGGACGACAGCCGGTGGCTGATGTAGATGGCCGTGCGGTCGCCGGAAATGGCGTTGAACTTCTCGTAGATCTCCGCCTCGGCAATGGGGTCAAGGGCAGCGGTGGGTTCGTCCAGAATGATGAAGGGCGCGTCCTTGTAAAGCGCCCGGGCAATGGCGATCTTCTGCGCCTCGCCGCCGGAAACCTCCACGCCGTCCTCGGCAAAATCCTTGTAAAGCATGGTGTCCAGCCCCTTGGGCATGGCCGCCAGCCGGTCGCCGAAGCCCGCGTCCATGAGGGCTTTCGTTGCCCGCGCCCGGTCGTACTTGGCGCTGCCCGCCACATTTTCTCCCAACGGCTGGGACAGGAGCTGGAAGTCCTGAAACACCACGGAGAAAATCTGCATATAGTCCTGATAGTTATACTTGCGGATGTCGATGCCGTTCAGGAGAATTTCTCCCTCCTGGGGGTCGTACAGGCGGCACAAAAGCTTAATAAAGGTGGTCTTGCCGCTGCCGTTCTCGCCAACAATTGCCAGCCGCTTGCCGACCCTGAACTTCATGGACACATTTTTCAGCGCCCAATCCACCCGGCCGGGGTAGCGGAAGGATACATTGCGGAACTCCACCTCGTACTGCCGGTCAGAGCGCTTTTCCGTGGTCAGGCTGCCCTGATACATGGAATTGGGGATATCCAGAAACCGGAAAGTGGCGTCCAGATAACCCGCGTTGGTTTTCAGATTGCCGAGCTGTGCGGTCAGCTTGAAAATGCTGTCTGCCATGGCGGTGGCCGCGCCCACATACTGGGTCACGCTGCCCACGTCAAACGCGCCGCCCCACGCCTTCAGGCAGGTGAACACGTAGACAAAGCCGGTAATCAGCGCCACGACCCCTGTACCCAGCGCGGAATAACCGCCTATGGGTCCCAGCGCAAGCTTCCCGATTTTCCCGGTGGCGCCAAAGGCCGAGTCGCCGTTCCAGTAAAACGTCACCAGATTCTGCTGGTTATACATCCGGATGTCCGCGCCCCGTCCCTTGTGTTCGCCGATAAAACCGAAGAATGAGAATACGCGGTTACTCAAAGTCGCTTCCTCCGCCACACAGCTCCAGTAGGAGGTGGCCTTTTCCTCAAGCCTCCCCGCCAGAATGCTGATCAGGATCATGACGCCTGCCAGAATCAGAATGAACAGAGGATTGTTCAAAGCGGTCAGCTTCCCGGCGGATTCCGGCACCGGGGAGGTGAACAGCGTAACCGTCAGCGCAATGCCGCTTAAAATGCCGATGAGGCTTTTCAGTGTGCGCTCATACATCTCCGGAACCTGCATCAGGCCAAAGCTTGACCAGTTCTCGTTCTGAGCGATCTGCGCCCGCAGGTCGCGGGTCTCCTGCTTGTCCACGTCCGCATAATCCATTGAGAAGAACTTCCGGCAAAACAGCGTCTCTTTTCTGCCGTACAGATCGTCCAGCATGGTCTCCGTCCGCTGAAACAGCACCGCCTTCGCGACGGCGCACAGTCCGGTACACAGCACCCCGGCGATGACCCAATTCCGAAGCACATCCGGTCTGCGGAGCAGCGCCAGCTCCTTCAGGATCTGGGCGGAGAAAAACACTGTCACATAGGGCAGAATTGCGCCCACGACGGTATACAGCGTCGCCGCCGGGAAAAATCTGCGGCTGACTCCGTGCAGCGCCTTTGCCGCACGGAAATGAACGGACAGAGCGTGCCTGAAACTCATTTTCTTTTTCATAATCAGAACGCCTTCCCTTCCTGATAATAGCGGCTCTGGACTTCAAAGAGCTTGGCATACGCCCCGCCCCGGGCCAGCAGCTGATCGTGAGTACCTTCCTCGGTGATATGGCCGTCCGCCACGAAGATGATGCGGTCACAGAACCGCGTGGAGGCCAGCCGGTGGGAGATGAACAGAGAGGTCTTCCCCGCCGTCATGTCCTTGTACTTCTGATAGATGTCGTTTTCCGCCAGAGGGTCGAGGGCGGCAGTGGGTTCGTCCAGCAGCAGGATAGCGCCGTCCTTGTACAGCGCCCGCGCCAGCATCAGCCGCTGGGTCTGGCCGCCGGAGAACAGCACGCCGTCCAGATAGACCTGCCTGCCCACGTGGGTGTCCAACCCCTTGGGCAGCTTCTGAATGGTCTCCGTCAAGCCCGCCTTTTCGATGCAGTCCCAGAGCTTTTTCGTGTCGATATTCTCATCGGGCTGGGCAATATTCTCCGCCACGGTCACGTCCAGAATGGAGAATTCCTGAAATACGGCGCTGAACAGCCCGTAGTATTCCCGGCGGTTAAAGTCCCTTACATCCACGCCGTTCAGCAGCACCCGCCCCTCGGTGGGATCGAACAGGCCGCACAAAAGCTTTACAAGGGTGGTCTTGCCCGCGCCATTCAGTCCCACGATGGCCAGCTTTTCTCCGGGGCGAACCGTCAGGTCAAGATCGTGGATGGTATCCTCCTCCGCGCCGGGATAGCGGAAGGACACATGCTCCAGCTTCAGTTCGTAGGCATCCGCCTTGGGAATCGCCGTCCCACCCTCGAACCGGAACGGCTCCGGATATTCCAGAAATTCCCGCACCTGAGAAAGGTCGAGGCTTTCCTCATGCAGCTTCTCCGCCGCCTGCAAAATGCCCATGACCCATGTGGTGAAGGTGGACACCGCAGTAAAATACAGGATAAACTCCGGCACACTCAGAGAATCCCGAAGCGCCAGATGGAGGAGGTACGCGTAGGCAATGCCGTTCCGCGCCATGGTGAGCAGCGCTTCGGTGACATCCGCCAGCAGCTTGATCTTCTCGCAGCGAAGCCGGAAGTCCAGATATACGTTGTGAATGCGGTCAAGCAGTTCGTTCAGCCAGTTTTGCAGGCCAAAAATGCGAATATCCTTCGCCAGCTCCACGGATTCCGCTTTTTTCCGGATGTAGGACTTCTTCGCGTAAAACGTCTCTTCCTCATCCCGGTGCCGGAAAATCCAGTTGCTGGAATACCGGGACACCAGAAATCCCACCACGCAGGTCGCAGCAATCACCACCAGCAGCACCCAATTCAGGCGGGACAGGATGGCAAGGTACACCAGGAAACCGCCCACGTTCTGCAGCAGCACCGTCAGGGTTCTCCAAATGTTTTCCGCCGCTTCATTGTTGCCCTGCACACTGTGGTGCGCCTTTTCCTTGAGCTTGATGAACTTCACGTCCAGCGTATTGGGAAAAGAGGTCATATTGCATTTTCTGGCGATCATGCCGACGATGCCGGAGCGCACATCCACCCGGGGGTACATGGAGATCTCCCGCAAATATTCCTTCAGACCCATGGTCAGAAACAGCGCCAGTGTAAAAAACCCGATGGTGCCCAGCAGCTCGCCCACGGGGGCATGGCGCTCTACGCAGCTTAATATCTCCGGCGCAACGTACAGCTGCGTCAGGTTGTACAGCACTTCCAGCGCCGCCATGGCAACGCAGATAAACAGAACCCGTTTTCTGACCTTCCATGCGATCTTCACCATCCATCCCACGTTCTGGGCGGCGTTGTATTTTGGCTTTATTTTGTCTTTCATTTTGCCTCACCTCGTGAGCATACTCTATCACAAAAAGACGTCCCCGGAAGATTCTGGGGACGAATTGCTTATTTTAGGTGACGAACTGCATTTTCAGGGTTTCCTCATACTGAACTTCAATTAAAATCTTTAAAAAAGATTTTAATTGCCCGAAGGGCATGAAGTTCATATGAGACTTGTTTTGTGATTTCTTTCCTTATAAATCACAAAACCGGCAGCGCCATTAGGCGATGCCTTCCTGATTAAAATCAAAGATTTTAATCAGGAAATAGTATCAGACCTGTGGGATGAGGATTTCCGTGGTGAATGCTCCATCTTCGCTGTTGCGGCTCAGGTAGCCGTCGTAGCGGGATACGATGTCGTCTATCCGCACCAGCCCGAAGCCGTGCCCCTCCCCCTTGGAGGTTCTGAAGCCCTTGCCCACCTTACTTAGCTTTTTCGCGGCGGTGAAGTTGGTGAAGGAAATGTAGAGCTGCGTCCCCTTCATATCCATGTACACCCGGATCATCCGCTTTTCCTCCGGCAAGGCCATGCTTGCCTCCATGGCGTTATCAAACAGGTTGCCGATGATGCAGCACAAGTCCAGCTCCGACATTTTCAGCTTCACCGGGATGTGGGCGTCCACCTGCGTCGGGATGTTCCGGGAACGCGCAAGGGAAATTTTGCTGTTGAGAATGGCGTCGGCCATAGGGTTGCCGGTTTTTACCACGGTGTCCACGGTATTGAGATCCGTGTCCAGCTCGTCCAGGTAGGCTTTCAGGGCGTCCATGTCCCCATTCGCCGCCAGCACCTTCATCATCTGGATGTGGTTGCGGTAGTCATGCCGCCAGCCCCGAATCTGCCGGTACATATTTTCCACTTCCCGGTAGTGGGTCTCGATCAGCTCCCGCTGATAGGCCGCAATGCGCTTGTCGATTTGTTTGGAAAAGAAAGACATAGCCAATCTCCTATGTATGCTTGATAATCGCCCGGTTAAGGGGTTCATACGCGCCCCTTGGCAGGGGCAGCAGCGTGCCGTCCGACAGGCTGACCTCTGTTTTCGTCACGCGCCGGATGTACTTGAGGTTGATGATCAGGCTCCTGCCCGCGCGGAAGAACCGGTCGTCCAGTTCCTTTTCAAACTCGTTCAGGCTCCGCTTGACGGTGTACTCCGACTTTCCATGAATCGTCACATAATTCTGCCGAACGTCCAGATACCGGATGTCATAAAAGGGAATCCGTACCATTTCGCCGCCCAGCTCCAGATTCAGGCACCGTTCCTCCCGCTTCCGCTTTTCCAGCGCCCGGTTCAGCACCGCGAACAGCTTTTCCCGGCTGACGGGCTTCATCAGATAATGCAGCGCCGCCACCTCGTAGCCCTCGGCGATATAGTCGGAATACCCGGTGACGAAGACGATCTGCACCGCCTCGTTGTCTTTGCGCACCCGTTTTGCCAGACTTACGCCGTCCATAGCGCCCATTTCGATGTCCAGCAATAGAATGTCCCAGTTCTTGTCCTCCGCGTACCGGAACAGGAAGCTCTCGGCGGAGGAAAAGGCGGTAATTTCCGCCTGATGCCCGGCCTGCACCGCCCAATCCTTTACCAGACCGGAAACATACGTCCGATCTTCCTCCGCGTCGTCGCAGACCGCGATCCTTAATTCCATCGTCCCGCCCCCTTTTTTGTCATTATATCTGTTTTTTTCGCCGCTTGCAAGGGCGAAAAGGGAAAGGAAGCATACCCAGTCCGGGTATGCTTCCAAAAAGCTCAGCTCTCGTATTTCCCTTTCGCCGGTGCGGGAAGGCGCTGGGCAATTTTTTCTGCCAGCGCGTTTCCGATGAAGGCAAAGGCGGTTCCGACGATGATGGAGAAGATCACGTCGGTCGGGTAGTGGACGTACAGGTACAGCCGGGAGAACGTGACCAGCACGGCGATCACCATGGCAGGAATGCCCATCCGCTTGTCGTAGATCATCAGCGGTATCGCCGCCTCAAAGGAGGCGATGGTATGTCCCGACGGGAAGGAGTAATCGTGCTGAGCGTCGATCAGCAGCTTGATGGTAATTCCGAAATTCTCATACTGAAAATCATACGGTCGCGGCCGCGCCACAAGTGGTTTCAGCGTCACGTTACAGATCAGCACACCCATTACAAGGGCGATGCCCATGGCGATGCCGGTTTTCCGCGTCTTGGGGAATACCAGCATCAGTACCGCCCATGCGATCCAGAAGATGCCGCCCTCCCCGAACAGGGTCACGATGGGCATGACGGCATCCAGAAAGCCGCACTGCAAGTGCGCCTGAATCCAGTCCAGAATCGGCAGGTCAAAGCTGACCGCCAGTTGGTTCAGTAATGCCAGCATATTAGCCTCCTTCCGTCGCGTCGGTGCCGGACGGCGTCTCGAACAGAGCGTACAGCGTCATCGGCTCCAGCGTGGTGCCGTTGGGGATGGTGACATGGCCGTTTTCATCCGGGTCGAAGGCCATGGTGTAGGTGGTGCCGTTATCGTACTTGTCGATACGATACCAACCGATGAATACCTTGCCCTCGGGGGCGGAGACCAGCGGGGTATCCAGCTCCGTAGCGTCGGTCTTGACAAACTCGCTGCTCAGGACGGTATCGCCGTTCATGAAAGTCAGGCGCACCTTGCCCACCGGCGCGTTGACATCCGCGTTGGTGGCGTCATAGACCAGCCACTTGCCGGTGTCCTGCTTCCGGAAGAACAGAGTCGAGTCATACCCGAAGTCCTTGGTGGTGCCGTCTTTACGAGTGACGTTCAGGGTCAGCGACACACGGGCGGAGAACAGATCGTCGCTGTAGCGGGCGTAATCGGAAACCTCTTCCTTGGTGAAGCGGTAGCCGTTATTGCCCTGCATCCACAGGTTGCCGCTCAGGTTGGTGATGACGCTGTAGGCCTCAGAGGAGGTGTCGAAATACTTGGCAATGTCCGCCTTGGATGCCTTCTCGATCATGAACAGGCAGTAGGTCTTCGCCGCGTTCAGCGCCGCTTCCCTCTCGTCGTCGGAGATGGTGTTGGCCTGGGTCTGCTCGGTAAAGGTATGGGTCCCGGCGTCGTAGCTGACCTCCATGGGATTGCCCGACTCGTCAAAGATCGTGACGGTGGGGGTGGCCATCAGGTTGGAAATTTCCTGGGTGCAGATGCTCACGCCGGTGATGCCGATGGGCAGCCGTTCCGCCGCCGCAGTGGTGGCGATCTGAATCACGTGGCTGTCGTCCAGGGGAACACCGTTAACCTCGACGGTGTGGCCGTCGGTATTCTTGATATAGAAGGTCTCGCTCCGGTCGAAGAACAGCTCAACGCCGCTCAGCTCCCAGTCGGGAATGTCGGTGATGGCAGCCGTCTGACCGGACAGGGTAAAGGAAGCGATCTTCTCGTCCCCCAGGAATACAAGATACTTCTTATCGCCGGAAAGACCCGCGGAGGTCTCCTTGAAGGTCAGCTGAGAATCGCCCACCTTGTTTTCCATATAGGCGACGAACTGATCCTTGCCCTCGTAGGGGGTGTCCTCTATCCCGGCGGCGTCGTACAGAGCGCTCCAATCGGGGTGGGAGAACAGCTGTTCAAAGACCTCCTGGCTCTTGGTGGTGGGCTGGGCGGCCTGATAATCTGTCAGCCAGCCCTGGAGCCACTGAAGGCCAAAGAACGTGGCCACAAAGAACACCAGGATGAACATGAAATACAGGGTGTAGAAGATCACGCCACCCAGCCGCGGTCCTTTGCGGCGCTTTTCCGGCATCGCCTGAGCCGCGGGCGGCCGCTTTCCGCTGGGCTGCCGGGTTGGCTGACTCTGCCGTACATTTTGCTGACGGAGGGGCTGCTGCGCCCGGGCAGGGTTGGTCTTCGGCGGATTTTCCCGCACCGGCTGGCGGGGGGGCTGCTCCTGGGAAGGGGCGCTGTTGCGCTGGGCGACCAGCTGGGAAACATCCACCGTGGTTCTTTTATTTTTAGAATCGAATTTTCCTTGATACATGGTTTCCCTCACTTCCTTACGGCGCAACCATCCAGAAAGTCGGCATCTTTCTGGGGCGTTCCTGCAGCAGGGAATAGCTGTTGATCACCTGCACGGTACCGGCTTCGCCAAACAGGCCGTAGGTATCCCGGTAGACCATAATGCTGGACGAGCCGCCGTCCATATTGCAGGCGTTCACGACGCCGTATTCGATCATGATGTCGATGACGTCCTTATAGGTGCCGCCTGCGGAGCCGGCCTGACGGCCGTCGATGCACACGAACACCACGGCGCCGTCCTTCCGCTGGCCGATGGCGGTACGGGGGTTCCAGCCGGAATTGGAGTTGTAGGCCTCCTGGTTGATCTCGCCGTTCATGATGAGGACGGGGCCGAAGCAGCAGCCGTCCCGGATGTTCAGCTCCTCCGCCTGGGCTTTGCTCAGATTGTCCTGAGCGACCACAAGGATGTTGTCCTTGTTAAAGCCCGCGAAGCCCTTGATGCCGTTGGGGGGAGAGCCGGTCGTCCACTTGCAGACGCCCTTGGAGTAAACCAGTCCCTCCGGCACGGAGCCGACGGAGGGGTCGGAGGTGCCGTTGTCGAAGAACGCGCCCGCATTGACACCGGCAATGGCGCCGTCGGTCTCGATCTGGTCGTCGATACGGGTGCCGGGAATGGAGGTGGAGAAGTTCTCCGTGGAGGTGCCCAGGTAGACCTTGCTGGGGTCGCGGACGATCATAATATGGGCGTTGTAGGTGTCGCCGGAGTGGGACTCAAAGCGGATACCGTCGGGGCTATTCGCCCACTCGTCGGTACCGGCGGAAATTGCCGCATCCTTGTTGATGACGATCTCAGACGTGTTGGAAAACTCGTCCTTCAGGTTGGAATCATCCCGCGTACGAATGGAATCCAGGGTCTGCGCGTCCACGAACAGGCCGGGAATCCACTTGGTTCCGCTGGGCTCCAGCAGCGTCATGGTCAAAATATCCCGGGCTGCGGGGGACGGGCCGTTGAAGATCAGGTTCGCCGCCAGACACGCCGCCACCAGGATCAGGGCGATCACGGTGAACAGCACCAGGAAAAACCGCCGGACAATCCGCCCGAACAGGCCGCTGCCCTTCTTCTTTTTCTTCTTGGATGGTTTGGAAGCCCCGCCCCGCTGAGAAGGAACGGGATCATAATCGGGCATTGTGTTTCGTTTGCTCATTTTTTCTCAACCTCGGGTTCATTTTGTTTCTGGGGCGCGAACACCCAGCGCTGCTGAATCATATAGCCGATGATGTAAAGCAGAATCATCACGACCACGTAAATCAGCGTGTGCAGCACGCCGGTGGGCTTTACGTGGAAAAGCACATACGCGCCGTCGGTCAGCAGAATTTGCAGCAGCATCTGGGGGACCGCCAGGCAGTAGTAGCGAAGCATGGTCTTGCCGGTATCCGCGTTGCTCCTGAACACCAGCTTCTTATTGAGGAAGAAGTTCAGCAGAGACGAGATCACTCTCGCACCCACGCCCGCCGCGGCGGTGAGGGCGAAGCCCTCCAGCGTCTTTTTAAGCAGAGCGGTAAACAGGGTGAACAGGCCGGTGTCCACTGCGGCGCAGACGATGGAATTCACCGTATACCGGAAGAAATGCGCCAGAATCAGCTTGTATATCCGCCAGGAATCCACAAAGGTGCGGAAATGGGAGCTTTTGTTCTCCTCAATGTACACGGTGCGGATCTTGTTCTCCTCGAAGGGGATGGCCTTTTCCTTGAACGCCAGAAGCATATTGGTCTCGTACTCAAACCGGTCCCCCGCCACGTCCACCAGCTCCTCCACTGCCTCCCGGGGCAGCGCCCGCAGGCCGGTCTGGGTGTCGGAAATGGTCATGCCCACGAAGGTCTTGAACACCAGCGACGTGGTGTGGTTGCCGAACCGGCTGCGATTCGGCACGTGGTCCAGCGTAAAGTCCCGGCAGCCCAGAATGCAGTGTCCGGTCTCCAGCATTTTCTCGCAGCACGCCCGGGTATCCTCGGGGTGGTGCTGGTTGTCGCCGTCCACCGTCACGACGCCGGCGCCTTCGGGACAGTTGTCCAGAAACCACCGGAAAGCGGTCTTCAAAGCCGCGCCCTTCCCCCGGTTTACCTCATGATGGAGCAGATGAATTTCGGGATGAGCCGCGGCGGCGTCCGTGAAATAATGTAAATTTTCCTGCTTGCTTCCGTCGTTGACCAGAATGATGTTGGAAAAGCCGTATTCCAGCAGGCCGTCGATGACGGCGTTCAGCTTCTCGTCCGGGTCCAAAGAAGGCAGGACGACAGAAATTTTCGATAGATCTTGCATCTCTTTTGCCTTTCTAGGGTGTATCTGAAAACTGGCGAAATGACCAGCAGCGAGGGATTTTTGTCCTGAGCAAGCCATTTTTCCGCAGGAATGCTTGCTGCATCTCAAGGGAAAATGGCGCGGTACAGGGCAAAAAGAGCCGCTGATTGGGCGTTTTGACAGTTTTCAGATACACTCTTACGTGCGCGCCCGTGTTCTTGGCGCAGATAGTCACACGAAACTCAGTATACTATAGCATATTTCTTTTCATTTGCAAAGAGTTTTCGTAAAAACTTAATAGAAAAAGTCGATTTGAACGCTTCCCCGTCCGCCGTCTGCGGCTTCGCTTGACACGTTTGCCCGGGTATGGTAGATTAGTAAGTAGAATATCCAACAAAACACCCTGTATTCCAGTGTTCCGCCCGGGAAAAACTTCCATCGGACGGCAAAAGGAGGATGTCCATGCTGCAGACGCTCACCACGCCCAGAGGCGAAACGCTTTCCGGCACGCCATGGCAGGTCTATCCCAGACCGCAGATGCGCCGGGATTCTTACATAAACTTGAACGGAGAATGGGATTTTGCCGTATCATCCGGGAAACCGGAAACATTTGATATGCGCATTACCGTGCCCTTCTGCCCGGAGTCCCGGCTTTCCGGCATCGGGCGGCATTTTGAAGAGGGCGCGCCATTATGGTATCGCCGCCGCTTTCTTCTGCCCGAGGGCTTCCGCCGGGAGCGGGTGCTGCTCCACATCGGCGCTGCCGATCAAATTGCAGAGGTGTTCGTGAACGGGCAGCACCTGTGCCGCCATGAGGGCGGCTATGCCTCCTTCTGCGTGGACATCACCGAAGCGCTGGCGGAGGAAAACGAGCTGGTCATCCGCTGCACCGACGATCTCCACGATCAGGCTTTCCCCTACGGCAAGCAGGTGATGAACCGGGGCGGCATGTGGTACACCCCTGTGTCCGGTATCTGGCAGACGGTGTGGCTGGAAAGCGTGCCGGGCACTTATATCGAGAATCTGAACATTGAAAATCACGGCGCGTCCGTGACGATCTCCACGGTTCCGCCACTGGAGGGTACAGTCAGCGTGGAGCAGCTGGGGCAGTTCCCGCTGGAACACGGGCAAGTGACCATCGCCCCGGAAAATCCCCATTTCTGGTGCCCGGACGACCCCTATCTTTACCGCTTCACTGTGGAAACGGCGCAGGATAAGGTGGAATCCTACTTTGCCATCCGGTCTCTGGAAATCAAAAAAGTGGGGGGATATCCCCGCCTGTGCCTCAACGGCAAACCTTATTTCTTCCACGGTCTGCTGGATCAGGGCTACTGGCCGGAGGGGCTGCTCACCGCCCCCGCCCCGGAAAGCTATGCCGATGATATCCTCGCCATGAAGCGTCTCGGCTTCAACACCCTGCGCAAGCACATCAAAGTCGAGCCGGAGGAATTCTACTATCAGTGCGACCGGCTGGGCATGATCGTCTGGCAGGACATGGTCAATAACGGCAGCTACAGCTATTTCCGGGACACCGTGCTTCCCACCATCGGCATTCAGAAATGGAACGACCGGCAGCTCCACCTGGACGAGCGAAGCCGCAATGCCTTCCGTCAGGGCGCAGCCGACGCGGTGAACCAGCTGAAAAACCACCCCTGCATCTGCTACTGGACGATCTTCAACGAGGGCTGGGGGCAGTTCGACAGCGACCGCGTCTGCGGATGGTTCCGCACGCTGGACGCCACCCGCTTCATCGACACCACCTCCGGCTGGTTCCGTGGAAAGAACACCGATGTGGACAGCCGCCACCAGTATTTCGGAAAGCTGCGTCTGACAGGCGACGGTCTTCGTCCGTTGGTGCTATCAGAGTTCGGCGGGAAAACATGGCGGGTCGAGGGGCACATTTTCAACCCCGACAAAACCTACGGCTACGGTGCCTGCCCGACGAGAGAAGCTCTGAACGAAGCGGTAGCGGCGCTCTACCGGGAATCCATTGTCCCCGCCGTGGAAAAGGGTCTGTGCGCCGCCATCTACACCCAGGTCAGCGACGTGGAGGATGAGGTGAACGGCCTGATAACCTACGACCGCCGGGTGGTCAAGCTGGACGCGGACACCATGCTGCCCATTTCCAGAGCGCTGCAAGACGCTATGGAAAAAACAGTTGCATCTTTTGAAAAAATGGGCTAGAATATACGGGATAAAAGGAGGGATCTGAATGCAGTCAGTACCCGAAAAGGAAACCATGGACGCCATTGCGGAGCTATTCAAGGGCTTTGCCGATTCTACCCGGGTGCATATTCTGGCGCTTCTGTCCCGACAGGAGCTGTGCGTGACGGACATTGCGGAGACTGTGGACGTCAGCCAGAGCGCCATTTCCCACCAGCTTCGGATTCTGAAGCAAATGCACCTGATCAAATTCCGCCGGGAGGGGAAGAACATCCTCTACTCTCTGGCTGACGACCATGTGAAGACCATTCTGCAAATGGGTCTGGAACACGTTCTGGAGTGAAGAAGACTGAGGCAGCACTTTCATGTGCTGCCTCGGTTTTTTATACCTCGTAATATTCCATTCTCCCCGCGTACTCCCGGCAGAGCGATTCCATTTCCTTTTCCGCAGGGAAGCCGTTGGCCGCACCGCTGACACGTATCTTTGCGGACGCAAAAACCTGCGCCCGTGCCAGCGCATCCAGCGGGCGGTATCCCCGCGCAAAATGATGCAGGAAGCCGCTGAACAGGGCGTCCCCCGCGCCCACGGTGTTGACGATTTCCCCCACCTGCACGGCGGGCAGGGCGAAAATGCGGTTTTCCTCCCGGAGGTACATGGCCGCGCCCTCGGCTCCCCTGCCGAGAACGATAATACGGTTTCCGTAAGTGTCCCCCAGCGCCCGCAGAAAATCCCGGTAGTCTCCACGAATTCCCTCGTCGCTGAGGAACAGAATATCCGCGCAGGACATGAATTCCCGGTTGAATTCGTCATGGATGTCCGAAAGCACATGGACATCTGTGGCCACGGTTTTGCCCAGCGTCTTCGCCTGATGCAGCAGCGGGCGATTAAAATTGATGTTGCAGGCGGCCACCACGTCAGCGTCCCGGCAAATGTCCTCCGGGAAGTCGTAGGGCGTTTCCTGAATGTCCTTCAGGTCGCAGTAGATCTGCCGCTTCCCCTCGCCGTCGTAAAGCACCACGGAGTTGGGCGTCTCCTTCAATCTGGGTTTGACCCAGTCCGTTCCGATTCCCGCCGTGCAAAGCTGGCTCTGGATATATTCCGCCGGGAAGTCCCGCCCCGTCATGGTAAGCAGAGTCACGTCGTCCCCCAAGGTTTTCAGTGCTTTGGAAATGTTGTACGCCACGCCGGACACGGCGGTGTTCACCCCGAAAAAGGGGTAATCAATTGGGTAATAGTTCACCGGGAACTGCCGCACCCGCACGGTCGTCTCCGTGTTGATCAGCCCGGATACCAGAATGTTCGCCATATTTTCCTCCATCAAACAGGCAGAAACGCCGCGGCCACCGCGATCACAATGGCGGGCAGCAGATTCGCCACCTTCACTTTCTTCCCGAAAACCAGATTGATGCCGACGCAGAAAATCAGCACATTTCCCACCAGCGACAGGTTCGCCAGCGCCCCTTCGGTCATGACCGGCCGCATCAGTCCCGCAAGCGCCGTCATGCTCCCTTGCAGCACCGCCACGGGAATTGCGGAAAATGCCGCGCCTTTTCCCATGGAGCTGCTCATCACCATTATGATGATCAGGTCCAGCACCGCTTTGGTTGCGAGGATGGAATAATCCCCGGTCAGTCCGTCCTGAATGGAGCCGACGATGGCCATTGCCCCGATGCAGACGGTCAGGGACGCGCTGACGAAGGCATTGACGAACGTCTTGTCCTTGGCGTTCCCGGTTTTGACCTTCAGCCACTGCCCCAGCCGCTCAAACGTGCCCTCAATGTTCAGCGCTTCCCCGATCACCGCGCCGATGGCAAGGCACCCGATGATCAGCAATGCGCCGCTGCTGACGACCTTTCCGTCCTGCACCGTGAGCATACCCTCCATAGCGCCGGAAATGGCGATAAACAGCGTGCCCACGCCGCAGACCTTCATCAGCGTATCCTGCGCGCTCTGGCTCAGGACGCGTCCAAACAACGCCCCGCACACACCGCCTGCCAGAATCGCGGCGGTGTTGATGACCGTTCCAAGCCCAACCATGTGCTTTCCCTCTTTTCCCGATTTGCCCAAATTCTACTGCATTCTGCTGAAAATGTCAACCAGACGCCGGGATATTGACTTTCCATCCGGGAAACAGTATACTATTTTTTGAGGTGATACTATGACAGCATCGACGCTGAAAGGTGCGATCAAAGGCACCCTGAAAGGCATCCTGAACACAGCCGCGCCGGTTTTCAGCCGGAGATCCGCCATGGATTCTGCCAGCGCACGGGAAACGCTGCTGGGCTTCTCCCCTCCCCCCACGGGAACCGCGGCCGCCGACAACCGGCTGCTGGAGCCGGAGTGCGATTTGCAGATCGTGATTCCGGCCTATAACGTGGAAGCCTATCTCGCCCAGTGCATGGACTCCGTACTGTCACAGAAGACAAAGTATACTTATCGCGTGATTCTGGTGGACGACGGAGCCACCGACGCCACCCCCGCGATTGCGGACACCTACTCCGACGACCCCCGGGTGACGGTCATTCACCAGCGGAACAAGGGACATTCCGGCGCGAGAAATACCGGGATTCTGGAAATTTTCGGCAAATACATTATGTTTGTTGATTCCGATGATTTTCTTCTGCCCGGTGCCATTGACGCCCTGTTGGATACCGCATTTGCCCACGACTGCGATCTGGTGGAGGGCGGCGCATATTACGTGTATGACCATGGGAAAGCCATCATGCACCGCTACAAATCCGACCAAAAGATAACCTCCCCTTACGCACTGCATGGACAACCTTGGGGAAAAGTTTACCGAGGCGCACTATTTGAACACCTCTGCTTCCCCGAGGGCTACTGGTACGAGGACTCCCTGCTCTCCTACCTGATTTTCCCCAATGCCAAAAACGTCTGGGTCACGGGACATATGGCCTACGGCTACCGCATCAACCAGGCCGGCATCGTCAAATCCTCCCACGGCAAGCCCAAGTCCGTGGACACCTACTGGATCACGGAGGAACTGATGGCAGAGCACGCCCAGGCGGGGCTTCCGGCAGACGATGCCTATTTCCGGTACATTCTGCTGCAAATCCGTCTGAACCAGCACCGCATCGCGGACCTTCCGGAGGAGATTCAGGAGAGCGTATTCGTCCTGACCTGCGACCTTTTCTGCAACACCTTCCCCGCCGATCTGGACGTTTCCGGAAATCGCACGCTGGTAAAGGCTCTGCGGACCCGGGACTTTGGCATGTATAAAATGTGCTGCAAGCTTTTTTAGAAGCAGATGAAAGCCGGCAATCAATGTTCCCGAAAAAGGATTTTAGCCCCCTATCAATCATGTAAGGAGACAAGAACACTATGGAAAATTACAAGTTTTCAACACTGGAATACAAGCGCCCCGATCTGGAGACGCGCCGGGCAAAACTCGCCCAATGGAAAGCCGCAGTCGGGCAGGCGGAGAGCTACAGCGCCCTGCGCAGCCTGATTTTTGAGATCGACCGCGAGAGCTGCGAACTGTTCACCCAGTATTCCATCGCACACATCCGCCACACTCTGGACACCCGGGACGAATTCTATGAGGCGGAGATCAATTATTTGCAGGACACGCTGCCCACCCTCAGCGGCGACGAGGTGGCGCTCAGCGAAGCCATCGCGGCCAGCCCCTTCCGTGCGGACATCGAGCGGGAATTCGGCAAGCAATACTTTGTCTCCATGGACTTGCAGAAGAAGCTGTTCTGTGAAGCCAACATCCCGCTGCGTCAGCAGGAAAGCCGCCTGACCAACGAGTACCAGAAGATCATGGCCACCGCCGAGATTGCCTTTGACGGCAAGACCCTGAATCTTTACGGCGTCCAGAAATACTTCGAGCATCCCGACCGCACGGTGCGTGCCGCCGCCGTCAAGGCGTACTCCAAGTTCTACGAGGACAACGAGCCGCGTCTGGAGGAGATCTGGAGCGAACTCATCCACATCCGCAACCAGATGGGCAAAAATCTGGGCTATGAAAACTACATTCCCGTGGGCTATCTGGAGCAGGGACGCACGGACTACGGCGAAAAGGAAGTCGCGTCCTTCCGGGAGCAGGTGCGCACATTCCTCGTGCCGCTGTGCCAGAAGCTCTATGACGCGCAGGCAAAGCGCCTCGGCATCGACCATGTCATGTGGTACGACGAGAAGATGGTCTTCCCGGACGGCAACGCCGAGCCTGCGGGCGACGACGCCTTTATGGTCAGGACCGCCCAGAAGATGTACCACGAGATCAGCCCGGAAACCGGCGAATTCATCGACTTCATGATCGACCACGAGCTGATGGACCTGCAGAACAAACCGGGCAAGGCCTCCACGGGCTACATGACGAGCCTGCCCAGCCTGAAGGCGCCCTTCGTGTTCTCCTGCTTCAACCACACGATTTTCGACATGCAGGTGCTGACCCACGAGCTTGGTCACGCCTTCGCGGGCTACATGGCCATGCGCAGCCAGCCGATCGCAGACTTTTACAGCGAATCCACCGACATCGCGGAGATTCACTCCATGTCCATGGAGCAGTTCGCCTACCCCTATGCCGAGTGGTTCTTCGGCAATCAGGCGGACAAGTTCCGTTTCGCCCACTTGCAGGAGGCGCTGACCTTCGTCCCCTTCGGCGTGGCCGTGGACGAGTTCCAGCACATCTGCTATGCCCATCCCGAGATGACGCCCAAGGAGCGGACATATCAGTGGCACCTGCTGGAAGAAAAATATATGCCATGGCGGCGCTACGAGGACGACGCTTTCATGGAGCGGGGCGGCTACTGGTATCACAAGCTGCACATCTACCTCTACCCCTTCTACTATATCAACTACACCCTCACCACCATGGGCGCGATGGAGTTCAAGAAGAAGTACGCCGAGAACAGGGACGCGGCGTGGCAGGACTATCTCAAGCTCTGCAAGACCGGCGGCAGCCGCAGCTATCTGGAAACGCTGCGCTACGCGAATCTGGCCAATCCCTTCGAGCCCGGCTCCGTGGAGCGCGCCTGCGGGTACGCGGAGGAAATCCTGCTCAAGCAGATTGCGGAGCAGGCGAAGTAAGTGCAAGTCAGCACTGCATTCCGATCAAAACCTCCGGCGTTCAGTAAAATAATAAAAAGGCAGACACATGGAAAGCCGCCATGATGTCTGCCTTTTCTTTATACTATTAGGGTCTATCTGAAAACCGGAAATATGACCAACAGCGAGGGATTTTTCGTCTGATGAAGCCATTTTTCCGCAGGAATACTTTGTGTATTGCAAGGGAAAATGGTGCACAGCAGACGGAAAAGACCCGCTGTTTGGGCGTGTTGACGGTTTTCAGATAGACCCTAAATCAGTCACAGGAAGCAGCCGGTCATATTGCCGTAGAGCACCGCAAAGGGCGCGGCAAACAGGAAGCTGTCAAACCTGTCCAGAATGCCCCCATGACCCGGAAGAACCCTGCTGAAATCCTTGATGCCAACCGTCCGTTTGATCGTTGACATCGCCAGATCCCCGAATTGGCCGACGATGGAAGCCAAAAACAGGTAAAGGAGCAGCCAGCCATATTGCATCTCAACGCCCGCGCACTGGGAATACAGGGAAGCAATCAGGCTCATGAGAATGACGGAGCTGACCATGCCGCCCAGCCCGCCTTCCACCGTCTTTCCGGGACTGATAGTGGGCGCCAGCTTATGGGTGCCCACCGCTCTGCCGACGAAATACGCCCCCACGTCATTGGCCGTGCAGCCCAGCGTGACAAAGATCAGAACGGCAAGCCCCTGCGGCCACCGCCGAATTTCCACCGCGCTGTAGAAGAATATGGGAAGCATCAACGCGCAGGGCAGAATGTGCCAAAACCCGATGGAACGAACCTCTTTCATGCGGCTCATAAACAACGCGAAGGCCACAATGGCAAGCACCCACACAAATAAAAGGATCTCCGTGTAATATGGAAGCCTCCTCATACAGACTGCGGCCGCAATCAGACTCAGCAGCAGGACATTGTACCAGGTGCAGCATTTCGCGGCCCGAAGCAGCTCAACAATGCCCATAATGCTCAGCATTGCGGCCGTCGCTTCCAGCACATAGGCATAGCGGGAAAAATATAGCACAAGAATCCCTGTCAGCGTAATCACTGCCCCTGTCCGCACGCGGATTTCCGATTCTGTCGCCGTTTTCTTTTGGGCTGGGCTGCGGCCGCCTGTCTCTGTTGTCATCGCTTTTGCTTCCTTTTCTGTTTTCCTTTTCCGGCGCTGTTTCTCAGGCGCCAACCGGTTCACAAGCGCCTGTGACGCTGTATCCCGAAACGCCGAGAATGGTCTCCCCGTCGATCTGGATGGGCGTGGGGCGGTCAAATTCCACTGAGATCGTATGCCCGGTCAATATTGCCACCATCTCTTTGTGCCGGATATGCTCCCCCTTGAAAATGGAGGGGAACACCATCAGCGTTTTCAGTTTCCCCGCACCGAACATCACCATAGTTGATACCGTCCCGTCCGGGCTTAAGCGGTTCTGCCCCGGCGTCGGCATCATCCCGCCGCCGTAGAACCGGCCGTCCATGGTGGGTGCCAGCCACACCTTCCGGTAGCTGTGGGTTTCTCCATCCACGGTGACCACCGCGTTCGTGGGCTTGTAGTGGAACAGCAGTCCCTTGATGGCAATGGCCGTGTAGTTCACGGGTTTGGTGGACTTCTCCCTCTGCTCGTCTCCCACCTGACAGCAGTACCCGTCAATGCCGTAGCCGATGCCGTTCAGGAACTGGTATTGTTTCCCGTTGACGGTCACCGTCGGCAAATTCCGCAGGTAATCCCCGATGGGAAAGGGGCCGTCCTCCGGCTTGCGCCCCAAGTCGCGCAGGAAGTCGTTTCCGCTCCCGGCGGCATAATAGTATATATCCTGAGGGATATCCAGCCCCGACGTGTCGTTTATGAAACGGTTCAGGGTCCCGTCTCCGCCGGAAAGGATGACCCGTGTCTCCGGGGGCAAGTGCCTAAAGAATTCCCCGTAGTCTTCGATCTTCGTCATGTCATGGAAGTCGATTTTCTCCCCGGGAAGAAAGTCTCCGATGGCGCGGGTGTTTTCCTCTCCCCGGCCGTTTCCCGCGTATGGGTTATATAATACCGTATATGCAGCCATTTTTCTCTCCTTACGTTTCTTTCAGAGCCGCGCTCAGTTCGTTATGTACCCGCTCCCCTATCGCCGATGTCCGGTTGGCGCTTACAAATTCCGTGGGGATGGTTTCAATAATGCGGAATTGCACATCACTGCGGCGGCGATACCAGTTCTTATGGATCTGCTCCGTTCCCTGAATCGACGCCACGACGATGGGCACGGAAGCCTTCTGGGCGATCTTGAACACCCCATTGTGGAAGGGCAGCAGGACGCATTCCTTACTGCGCGTCCCCTCCGGGTAAATGCCGATGGATACCTCGTCGGATTCGATCAGCTTCGCCGCCTTCTCGATCGTCAGCAGTGCGTTGCGGGGATTCTCCCGGTCGATGGCCATAAAGCAGCATCTTCTGATGATCCGCCCGAAAATCGGAATCTGAAAATTCTCCGCCTTGGAAACGAACGCCAGATTCCGTTCCTTCATGACCTGCCATGTAAGGATCGGGTCAAAATTGGAGCGGTGATTGCACACCAGCAGGAACCGGCCGTCCTTCGGCAGCTTCTCCATGCCGTCAACATGAATGTGGATGTGCAGCAGCCGGATACAGCAGGCGGTCGCACCGTAAAGCAGCCGGCGGTAGAATGGGCTGTCATGCTCGTATTCCTTTTTGGTGTCCACCAGCAAGGCACAGACCGTCAGAAACAGGACATACAGCAGGCACAGCCCAAGCAGGGCCGCAAGAATCCACAGAATGATTTTTCCCATTGCGTTAGGCTCCCTGATACCGGCTCAATCGATGATCTCGTAGTCCGTATCCATCGCCTCGAGCTTCTTCACTTCTTTTACGCACTTGGACGCGCAGATGATATAGGACAGAATCTGCACGCCATCGACCATCATAGACAGGCCGATAAAGATCATCAGCGTTCTGGAGCCTTCAAAGGGATTCATAACCAGCAGCAGTGCGAAAGCCACACTCAGAATCGAGAGAACAAGGGACAGCCCCCATCCGGGAACGCTCAGGCGTCTCAAATCAATGGACGCCTGAAGCTGAAACAGGCTGTCCACCAGAATCAGAATACCGATGATGACCGGAAGAATCAGGACGACGCTCTGGGAACGGGCAAATCCATACACGCCCATCAGAACATCCAGAATCCCCAGCGGCAGCTCATACACATGAAAAATCGAGCTGATACCCCGCTGCACATAGCATACGATCCGGAACACGCCCACAGCCAGCAGGATTGCGCTCATAACATAGCACAGCACCGTCGCCGAGATGTTCGGCCAGACCAGCAGGCACAGCCCAAGCAGCAGCATGACGACAGAAATAGCCAAGCTAATCCATTCCAGTTTTTTCAGCGTTTTCATAAATGTCACTTTCCTTTTTCTAGGGTCTATCTGGAAACCGGGAATATGACCAACAGCGAGGGATTTTTCGCCTGCTGAAGCCATTTTTCCGCAGGAATACTTTGTGTATTACAAGGGAAAATGGTGCACAGCAGGCGGAAAAGACCCGCTGTTTGGGCATGTTGACGGTTTTCAGATAGACCCTAAATTATTTTTATTTCCTACAGAAATCAGACGGACAGCTGAAGATCTGTCCGCTCCCATGGCATATCCGCTGCATTGCTCCCAAAGTGGCCATAACAGGATACCCGGGAGAAAATGGGGTTCATCAGCCCGAACTTTTCCATGATCGCCATGGGGCGCATATCCACCGCGCGGAGAACGGCGTTATAGATATCGTCCTTCTTCAGCCGTTCCGTGCCGAAGGTATCGAGCCGGAAGGACACCGGCTCCGCCAATCCGATGGCATAGGCAAGCTGCACTTCACACCGGTCGGCCAGATCGGCGGCGACGATGTTCTTCGCAATGTACCGGGCAAGATACGCTCCGCTCCGGTCAACCTTGGAGGCATCCTTCCCGGAAAACGAACCGCCGCCATGACGGGCACAGCCGCCGTAGGTATCCGAAATCGGCTTGCGCCCCGTAACGCCGGAATCCGCCGCCGGGCCGCCCATGACGAACCGCCCTGTGGGATTGATGAAGAACTGGGTGTCCTTATCGATCAGCGCGGAGGGGATCGTCGGCAGGATCACATGCCCCAGAATATCGTCCCGCAGCGTGTGAATATCAACGCCTTCCCGGTGCTGGCTGGACACGATGACCGCCGCCACCCGGCAAGGCCGGTCCTGCCCGTCGTATTCCACCGTGACCTGCGTTTTCCCGTCGGGAAGAAGGTATTGCAGTTCATTGCTGCGGCGCACCAGCTCCAGCCGCTTCGCCAGCGCGTGGGCCAGCTCGATGGGCAGCGGCATCCGGTTGACGGTTTCCTTACAGGCATAGCCAAACAGAATGCCCTGATCTCCGGCGCCGGTGTTGATGCGTTCCGCCTCGTTTCTGCGGGCAATGCCCCTTGCGATATCCGGGGACTGCTCGTGCAGATCTACTTTGATCCGGCACGTTTCCGCGTCAAAGCCCCGGTTCGGTTCCGTATATCCAATTTCCTCAATGACCCGCCGGGCAAGACCGGCATGATCCACTTCCGCCTTCGTGGTGACCTCCCCGAAAATATGTACCGCGTCGGTAGTGCAGGTCACTTCGCAGGCAACATGGGACTGGGGGTCCTGTTCCAGCAGCGCGTCCAGAATTCTGTCCGCAATCTGGTCGCAGATTTTGTCCGGATGGCCGCAGGTGACGGATTCAGAGGTAAAGTTGTTTCTGTTCATAACATTCTTCCTCGTATGACAGAGTTGTCATTGTCTGGCGGAATCCCACCTGACAATGACAACTTTACACCGTTTCCCCCGAAATGACCATGGTGGAAAACGGCGGTTCCTCCTAAATAGGAGAAACCGCCGTTTTTCTTCGATTTGGGGGAAATTGTCGAATTTGTGAGAAATCTGTCATCCGGCACGGCAAAACCACATTTCCCATCTTCTTGACATTTCCTGTCTTCTATAGTAAAATGCAATTAAATATTTAATTGCGTTTGTATATGGAGGCTTCCCAATGGGTCAGACAGATATTCTTACGCTGAAAGGGAAATTCACCGCCTGTCAGAAAATGCTGACAGTATTCGGGGACGAGGTCCGCCAGCGCCTCCTGCTCCTTATGCTGGAAAGCAATCCCAACGGCGTGCGGGTAGCGGACATTTCGGACAAAATGAAGCTGACGCCGCCGGCGGTTTCCCATCACATGCAGATCCTGAAAGACGCAGGAGTCGTTCACTGCCGCAAGGACGGAAAGTACATGTACTATTTTCTGGATTCCAGCGGAAAGGACATCGACAAGCTGCTGGAATTGTTCACGCAGATGAAAGAGATGCTTGCGCGCCGCTGAGCCGTTTTCCCACCGTCAAGAAAGAACAGGAGTAAAAAACCATGGCAAACTACACAGAAAAAGCAATCTTCCGTGCCTTTGAGGAACTGCTGGAGGAAAAACCCTTTGACAAAATCACCGTTTCGGCCATCGTCTCCAAAAGCGAGGTCAGCGCGAACACCTTTTACTATCACTTTCAGGACATTTACGACCTGCTGGACAAATGGCTTGACCGGAAGAAAAACCAGTTTTTCGCAATGACACAGCTGACAGGCAGCTGGACAGACCGGCTGAAAGTATTGCTTCACGCCATGCAGGAAAACCCGAAGCTTGTCTATCACGTTTCCGATTCCATCACGCGGGAGCGTCTGGAACGGTATGTCTTTACATCGATTGAAAGCCAGTTCTACGATCTTATCGGGGAGAAAACTGCCGCCATGGAGATAACCGATGAAACGAGGAAAATGATGACCAGCTTCTTTTGCTGCTCCCTTCTCGGCTATGTCATGAAATTTCTCTGGGTCAATATGAACGTTGACATTGATGCTTCCGTTGACGACCTGAGCATCATTTTCTCCGGCGCGTTGGAAGCCATGCTCCGGAAGGAAATGGGACAATAGGAACCTTGAACACTGTAAACAGCCGGGCATTTGGATGCCCGGCTGTTTTTTCGCAGAGCGCTGCACACGCTCATTGATCTTTCCGCGCAATTTTCCGGTATTCATACTGAACTCCAATTAGGGTCTATCTGAAAACCGGGAATATGACCAACAGCGAG
>ERZ772812.589-NODE-589-length-31277-cov-3.693774_pt1 | contig 31277 bp, 28 predicted proteins | sample MGYA00511343_ERZ772812 | MGnify/ENA primary metagenome ERZ772812 (study PRJEB29015, sample SAMEA2737706) | human gut metagenome | biome: human gut; feature: human-associated habitat; material: faeces | place: China | collected 2012 ...
AGGCCGCCGGAACCAAACTAGTCGATTTCCTCGAACTCGAAGGCATCGTCGGCATCGCCGAAGCCGGAGAGGTCCTTCTCGACGACCGAGGGCGTCGGGGTGGCGGCAGCCACGACGGGCGAGCCCGGAGTCGCGGGCGTGGAGTAGGCGGCGGAGCCGTCGATGCTGATCGGAGCCTGGGTTGCGGTGGCGGCGGGAGCGGGAGCCTCGTCGTCATAGGCGGACGGGGCCTCGAACACGCGCGCGTGGTTGCTGGTCGCCGGGGTGTAGGAGCTGGAGCCGCCGAGCTCGTTGAGGCGGCGGGACGCGTCGTCGATGAACTCGGTCAGCAGATCGCGGTACTCCTCGCGGGCGTCCTCGCGGTCGTCCTCGAGCTTCTTGATGGCGTCGAGCACCTTCTGGCGGTCGGCCTCGGCCTTGTCGACGATGCGCTTGGCCTCGTCCTCGGCGTCCTGGATGGTGTCGGCTGCCTGGGCCTTGGCGTTGGAGATGACGTCGTCAGCGGAGCGCTGGGCGATGATGAGCGCCTGCGCGATCGCGTTGTCGTTGGCCTTCTTCTCCTCGAGCTGCTGCTCCAGATCCTCGCAGCGCGCCTCGAGCTCGGCGATGCGGGCGTCCTTAGCGGCAAGCTCCTCGGCGTCGGCAGCGGAGACGGGGGCGCTCAGGGGCTCGTCGTCCATGTCGTCCACGATGCGGGCCGGCGTGTCGAAGCCATCGAATTTGGAATCGTCGAGCTGAGCCTCCAGCTGGGCGATCTGATCGTTCAACCCGTCGATCTCGTCGGCGACATGCTCGAGGAAGACATCGACCTCGTCGACGTCGTAGCCCTTGCGATCGATGGAGAAGCTCTGATTGTGGATTTCAGCCGAGGTGATAGCCATCTGTGTTTCCCTTCACCCTGGCCCCTCGGGCCAGGCATCATGAGCGCCGCCGGGAGAACCGCCGGCAACCTACAACAATACGCCTACGATCAAACGTACACCCAATTGTAATACAAGCAAAGCGACGATGGGGCTGATGTCCACCATACCTCCAATCGGGGGTATGAAACGCCTGAACAGGTCCAAGAACGGGTCGCACACGCGACCGAGCACCCGGTAGATGTCGGACACGACGCCGGTTGCGCCCATGGGGATCCAAGACATCAAGACGTAGATGATCAGCACGGTGCTGTAGACGTCGGCCACCGCGTAGATGAGATAAGCGAGACTCGTCAGCACCGTGCAAGCTCCTTAGAACGCACGACCGCCGCCGCGACGCCCGCCTTCAGCGACTCCGTGAAGCCGCCCTCCTCCATGGCGGCGAGCGCCGCGAGGGTCGTCCCCCCGGGGCTGCACACCGCGATGCGGGTCTCCTCGGCGCCGCGCCCCGTCTCCGTCATCAGGCGGGCGGTGCCGAGCACCGTCTGGAGCGCCAGCTTCTCGGCGAGCTCGGCGTCCAGGCCCTCGGCGACGCCGCCGTCGCGGAGCGCTTCGATCAGCGCGGCGACGTAGGCGGGGCCCGATCCGCTGACGGCGCCGATCGCGTCCATGTCGGCCTCGTCGACGACGCAGGCGAGCCCCAGGCAGGCGAACAGCTCCTTCGCGTAGGCGAGGTCCTCGTCGGTGGCGTGCGCGCCGCGCGTCACGGCGGTGGCGCCCTCGGACACGAGCAGCGGCGTGTTGGGCATCACGCGCACCAGGCGGCTGCCCGCCGGAAGCGCCGCCTCGAGCGCCGAGGTGGGAAGCCCGGCGGCGATGGAGATGAACAACGGGCCCCGCTCGCCCCCCTGGTAGGCGGCGACGGCGGAGATGCCGGCGAGCACATCCATCATCACCTGGGGCTTCACCGCCAGGATGACGACATCGGCGCCCTGCGCCTCAGAGCCGTCGGCGATGCATTCCACGCCGAACTGCGCGGCCAGATGCGCGCGGCGCTCCTCGCCCGGGTCGGCGACGGTGAAATCGGATGCGGAAAGCGTCGCCGCGGCGCCCTCGTCGGCGCCGATGAGCCCGCCGACGATCGCCTCCCCCATCTTCCCGCCGCCGATGACGACGAAGCGCGGATGCTCGGAGAACGCCATCTACAGCACCCCTTTTCCACGCAGCGCCGTGCGCTCCGCATCGGTGAGCGCGGCGTCGCGCGTGATGGAGAACACCTTGTCGGCGATGCACTCGACGCGCGCGTCGAGGGCGCTCGCGACGCCGAACGAGAAGTCGAGCACGCGCTTGGACAGCTGGTCGGGCGTGGAGCGCAGCGACAGCACCACCGCGTCGCCCGCCTTGAGGATCTTGGCGATGCGCTCGACGTCGCCGTAGGCGTTGGGCATGAGCACCGTGAGGGAGCGGGACGGATCGTGCGCCGTCGTGCCGGATCCCGAGTAGGCCTCGTAGGGGTCGAAGGAGGAGCGCGTCGAAGCGGACGGCGCCGGATCGGCGTCGCGTGCGGGAGTCGTCGAGGAGAACAGGGACTCGAGCCCCTCGGAGCGCGACTGCTCCGCCTCGCGCGCGGCCGTCTCGGCGGCGACGTATGCGGGAGACGAGGGCGCCGGGGCGGTCGCGTCGACGACGGTGCGGTCGCCGCCGCGGCGCAGCAGCGTGCCCGAAGACGAGGTCACGCGGCGCGCGGGCAGCGGGTCGCGGTTGAGGCTGTCGGGGATGCGCGTGTGGGCGCGGACGTCGTCGATGGAGACCAGGCGCGGGAAGCCGCTGTCGGATCGGCTGCTGCGCGAGGAGGCGCGCGGCGCGCGCGTCGTCACCGCGTCGGGGGCGTCGTAGCGCGTGCCCGTGCGGGTACGGTCGTAATCCGGTCCGTACTCGGCGAACTCGTCGTAGCCCTCGCCGTAGTCGTCGCCGTACTCATCGGCGTAGCCGTCATCGTAATCATCGTAATCTTCTTCGTCTTCATCGGCATAAGGCTTCGTCAGCTTCTTCAGTTCATCCAAAAATCCCATGTTGGTGTATCCTCCTAAGTATCTATCTCACAGTCACTTCTGACAGTAATCGCGGGGACCAAAAATTGCAGTTCCGACGCGGACCATGGTACTGCCACAGGCGATGGCATCGGGGTAGTCCCCGGACATGCCCATGGACAAATGCGCCATGGTGACATTATCGTATTTTTTTCTACTTATGTCAACAAAAAGGTTGCGCATTTCAGAAAAAAATTGCAAATTTTCTCCCGGGTGGGTGCTCACAGGGGGGATGGCCATGAGCCCCACAGCCTCCAAGTGGGAAAATCTTCCAAATTCTTCCAGAACCGTCCAAAGGTCCTGGGGAGAAAAGCCGGACTTGCTCTCCTCTCCGGCAATGTTTACCTCCAAAAGCACCTTCTGGCAAATGCCCTGCCGGGCCGCCTCCTTCTCCAGAGCCTCCAGCAGATTCCGCCGGTCGGCGCTCTGAATCAGGTCTACACGACCCACCACCTGACGGACCTTGTTGGTCTGGAGGTGACCAATGAAGTGCACCGGCGCGCCCCGGTAGGCGTCCTCGCCGGACTTTTGCACCAGCTCCTGCACCCGGTTTTCGCCGCAGCAGTCCACTCCGGCCGCAATGGCCTCCCGCACCGCCCTTGCATCATTCATCTTGGTAGCGGCGCACAGGGAAATCTCTCCCGGGTCCCGCCCGCAGGCTTGCGCTGCCGCCTGGATTTCCGCCCGTACCCGGGCCACATTCTCCTGAATCGATCCCATATCATTTTACCAGCTTTCCATCAAATAGTTCCTGGGTATCCAGGAGGATCAAATCCTCCGGCCAGAGATTGCTCGTGCTGCTCTGATCCAAGGCAGCAATGTAGGTATCGCCGTTGTCATACAGCAGCTGAATGTCTTTCCACACCGCCTTGGCCCCCTCCAGGACATATACCCCGGCAGAGCCAGTTTCCTCGCTGTAGCACACCGCTTCCCGGGGCACCCGGAGGCCGCTGTAGGAGTGGAAGATCACGTCCGCGTTCAGCCGCCGCAAGGCGGAAACCGAGGCCAGATGGTCCTGAGAGGACAGCACCAAAAGGCCCATTTCCTCCTCCCGGTTCACCCGGGTCACGGTCATGTTCAGCTCCAGGTCCACCTCGCCGCCCAGGCTCACCTGGAGGCTGTCTCCCACCTCCAGGTCCTCCAGATACCGGCTCTCCACGGCGCAGGCGTAGTACCACTGGGCAGAGGCAATGAGGCGGCCGGCGTTCTGCGCCGGCGCATCCACCGCCTCCTCCCATAAGCCCTGGAAGTCGGATACCGACATGCTCTCCAAAATCTGGGGGGTCAGACGGGTCTCATAGCCGTCTGCCACGGCGGAGTAATACCCGGCGGACTGGGCGGCGATGGATTTGGTATCCGAAGCAGCGCTGGCCTCCAAACTGTCCAGCTGCTGCTGGAGCTGGGAAATTTGGTCCTGCATGGCGCCGGTGTCGGAAGCCCCCACGCTCTGCCGGAGAATGAGCGACCGGAGCTCCTGTCCGGCGGTCCGGGCGGCGTCCAGGCGTCTCTGGGCCACCTGCCCGGCAAGGGAAGCCGCAGAGGAGGCAATGCGCTGGGCCACGTCCTCATTGTCCGTGAGCTGGGACTGATACGCGAGCGCCAGGCGGAGCTGCTCCAGCTCCTTTTCGGTCTGGTTGATCTCCTCCTGCCGCTCCTGTGCGGCGGCGCTGCGCAGGGTCACCGCCACCTCCTCTCCGCAAGCCACCTTTTCCCCCTCCCCTTTGGTGGGAAGGACCAGGTCATAGGCCGCCGGGATCACCGTCTCCTGACGCACCACAAAGCCTTCGACGGAAACCCCATCGGAGGCTGCATACAGCACCGCCTGGGCAGTGGGAACCCCACTGGAGGCGGATCGAACCACGTTATATAAGATATAGCTGGCCACCATCAGAGCCAGGACCAGCATAATGGCCTTCATAAATTGCTTGCCCTGTTTCATGGGAGAACATCCTTTCTGTGGTAAGTCCCATGAAACAGGGCCCCGCAGCTTATGCGGGAGCGCCGGTTTTCAAGGGACGGGCTGGAACCAGGGTGGAAATGGCATGTTTGTAGATCATCTGCTGCTTGTTGTCCGTGACGAGGATCACCACAAAGTTGTCAAATCCGGTGACGACCCCCCGCAGCTGGAACCCGTTCATGAGAAACAGGGTCACCGGCAGGCGCTCCTTCAGGACCTGACGCAGCAGGGCATCTTGTAAGTTCATGGCTTCAGACATAAGTATTCCTTCTTTCTGTTGGGATACCTCTATCTTATCACCCGGGTCTGTCGAAAAAGGGAATTTCCGCCGCTGCCTGCTCAAAAAGCTGGGGAAAATCCTGGCCCGGCTGCCGGAGCAGCCAATGGATGGCTTTGTTTCTCCGGAACCAGGTGAGCTGCCGCTTGGCATAGTGGCGGGAGGCCTTCTGGACCGCCTCCTTCGCCTCCTGGACGGTGCACCGCCCTTCCAGGGCGTCCAGGAACTCCTTATAGCCAATGGCCTGCAACGCCGTGGCGCCGGGGGACAGGCCCCCGGCCAGCAGGCCTTGGATCTCCTCCAGAAGGCCCTGCCGGAGCATGCGCTCCACCCGCAGGTCAATCCGGCGATACAGCTCCCCCCGGTCCGGAAAATCCAGTCCCAGCCAGCAGGGCCGGTACCGTGGCGGGATGCTTCGGGTCTCCAGATTGTGCTGGGTCAAGGTCTTTCCCGTCTGCCGGTACACCTCCAGGGCCCGGATGATCCGCTTTTTGTCAGACGGGTGCAGCCGGGCCGCCCCTGTTGGGTCCACCCTCCGGAGCTCCTCCAGGAGGGGCTCCGTCCCCTCCTGGCTGGCCCAAGCCTGCAGCGTCCGCCGCAATTCCGGGTCCGGGTCCGGCGCAAAATCGTTACCCCGAACCAACGCATCCATATAGAGACCGGTGCCCCCTGCCAGGATGGCAGTCTTGCCCCGGGCCAGAATGTCCGCCACCACAGGAGCCGCAAGGCCCACAAATTTCCCCACGGACATGGGCTCCTCCGGCTCTGCCACATCCAGCATGTGGTGAGGCACGCCCCGGCGTTCTTCCAGAGTCGGCTTGGCTGTGCCAATGTTCATATGGCGGTAGACCTGCATTGAGTCGCAGGACACTACCTCCCCCTCCAAAGCCAGGGCCAGGGCCACCGCCAGCTCCGTTTTGCCGGAGGCAGTGGGGCCGGCTATGCATATCATGCGGTCCAAAGTGGGGCCTCCTTTCCCAATGATGGCCATTACGCCCGGCCAAATTGGCGCTCCAGCTGCTGCTTGGTCAGCCGGATGCAAACGGGGCGGCCATGGGGGCAATACTTCAGGTCTTCCCGGCCCAGCACCTGCCGCACCAGGGCCTCCCGCTCCAGGGGATCGGTATGCCAGCCTGCCTTGATGGCGGCCTTGCAGGCCATGGTGTGCAGGAGATTGTCCCGCAGACTGTCCCGGTCCTCCCGCCGGCCCTCCTGAAGATCCTGGGCCAGGCTGGTGAGGCAATCCGCCCCCTGCTCCGGGGAGAGGTCCATGGGAACCTGGCGCAGCAGCACCGTTCCCTCCCCGAATTCCTCCACCCCATAGCCCAGCTCATCCAGCAAAGAGAGGTTTTCCAGCACCAGCGCCGCCCCCTCCTGCCCCAGGCGGCATACCTGGGGAGCCAGAAGGGTCTGGGAAACGATCTCCTGCTTTTGGGCCCGGAGCCGGTCGAACAGGACCCGCTCGTGGGCGGCGTGCTTGTCAATGAGGAAGGCCTCCTCCCCCTGCTGGGCCACAATATAGGTGTCAAACAGCTCTCCCAGGACGGTGAAGGGGACCTCCTCCGGCATCGGCAGGGCCTCCTGCACCGCTTCCGGCTCCGGAGCCGGCTTCGCCGATTCAGGGACCGCCTCTGGAGCCGCAGGCGGCTCCTGGCGGAGAGTATTCCGGGGTTGGGGAATCATGACCGGCTGTGCCAAAGGGGCCCGCTCCATGGCGCGAGCGGCGTCCTGAGCCCTCTGTGGGCTTGGCTTTTTCCCATCTGCCAGCGCCGCAGCCATCTGCCGGTAGGTTTCCGCGGACATGGTGCGAAAGGCCTCCTGCCTGGCCGGCGGGTGGGCAGGCGCAGGGGCAACCTCCGGCGTCTCCCGGCTCAGGTGCAGCTGGGGCCGGTCCTGCGCTTTGTTCAGGGCCGCCAGAACGCCGTAATGGATGCAGTCAAAGGCCTCCCGCTCCGAGAGAAACTTCACCTCTGTTTTGGCCGGATGCACATTCACATCCACGGTGTGAGGGGGCACCTGCAAATGGAGGACACAGGCGGGAAATTTCCCCACCATCAGCTGATTCCGGTAGGCCTCCTCCAAAGCTGACTGGAGAAGCTTGGACTTCACCGGGCGGCCGTTTACGAAAAAGATCTGGTAAGCCCGGCTGGCCCGGGCCTGGGTGGGCTTAGACACAAAGCCCCGCACCTCGCTCTTCTCCCAGTGGCTGTCCACCGGGACCAGGTTGGCCGCCTCCCGGCCATAGACACCGGCCATGGCGGACAGCAGCTGTCCGTCGCCAGGGGTATTGAGAATTTCCTTCCCATCCCGCAGCAGGCGCACGGCTACCTGGGGATGGGCCAGCGCCTGGCGCTGCACGGCAGACGCCGCAGCGGCCCCCTCCACGCTGTCCTGCTTCATAAATTTCATCCGGGCCGGAGTGTTGAAAAACAGGTCTCGGACAATGATGGTGGTCCCCTCCGGGCATCCGGCCTCCGACTCTTCCGTAACGGCTCCCGCCTCCAGGTGGAGACTGACCCCCTCCACCGCGCCGGCGGTTTTGGTCAGCAGGTCCACCCGGGACACGGCGGCAATGGCCGCCAGGGCCTCCCCCCGGAAGCCCATGGTACCAATGGCGTTCAAATCCTCAGGCTCCCGGAGCTTGGAGGTGGCATGGCGGAGGAAGGCGGTTCTGGCATCCTCCGGACTCATGCCGCAGCCGTTGTCCGTCACCCGGAGGAAGGTCATACCCCCGTTCCGAAGCTCCACCGTAACCTTGGAAGCCCCGGCGTCTACGGCGTTTTCCAGCAGCTCCTTCACCACGGAGGCAGGGCGCTCCACCACCTCGCCGGCGGCAATCAGGTTGGCCACATGGGGGGAAAGTTGTATAATTTTCGGCATATTGGGTCTCCTTACCACAGTGTGCGAATGGACAGGGCGTTGATGAGGCTGTGCATGAGGACAGGGGCAAATATGGTGTCCGCTTTCTCATAGGCCCAGGCCAGAGCAATGCCCGCCGGGATATACTCCAGAGCCAAAATGGCCAGGGAGAGAAGTTCCGTCTGGCCCACATAGCCTGCCACATGCACCAGGCAAAAGGCCGCTGTGGACAGGGCGTAGGCCGCCGCCCGGTTGTGCCGGTGCAACCCCTGGAACAGGAGGCCCCGGAATATGCACTCCTCCGCCAGAGGCGTGAGAAGCACGGTGCCCGCCGCCATCACCCACCGGGCCTCCTTGGCCATGGCGGAAATGGCGGCGTCGTTCACATTCTCCAGGCCGGGCCGCCAGAGCCGAACCGCCCAGGTGATGAAGAGGGTTCCGGCATAGTACATCACCAGGCCCAGAATCACCGCCTGGAGAAAGCCCCAGAACCGCCGGCCCACCATGGCCAGGGATTTTGACAGGAACTTTCGGTAAATGAGGACCGTCGCCAGGAAGTTCACCCCGAAGAACACACCGTTCAGCCGAGCCTGACCCAGTAAGGTCCCGGTGTCCCAGCCCAGAAGCCGGAAGCCTTCTGCCAGAATCCAGGCCAGCAGCACCAGGAAGAAGGGAACATACAGCCATCCCAGGACCCGTTCTCCCCGGGTCATGGTGACAGACAGCCGCTTGGTTTCGTTCATGACACACCTCGAATTCTCAGAGCATCTGTTTCAGGCGAAACAGCAGGTTCATGGCCTCAATGGGCGTCAGGGTCTCCACAGCCACCTTCTGCAGCTCCCGGCACACCGCCTGACCGGACATATCCAGCATGGACACCTGATCCGCCTCCGGCTTCTCCACCGGCTGCGCCGGGGCAGCGCCGGCCTCCAGCTCCTGAAGCAGCTGCCTGGCCCGGGTGATAACGGACCCCGGCAGCCCCGCCAGGTTGGCTACCTCCACGCCGTAGGATTCGTCCGCCGCGCCGGGGACGATCTTCCGCAGGAAAATCATGTCTTTTCCCCGTTTTTTCACGGCGATGTTGTAATTTTTCACATTGGGAAGCTCCGCCTCCATGGCGGTAAGCTCGTGATAATGGGTGGCGAACAGAGTCTTGGCCCCCAGCTTTTTGGAGTTGGCCACATGCTCCAGCACCGCCCGGGCAATGGCCATGCCATCGAAGGTGGAGGTGCCCCGGCCAATTTCGTCCAAGATGAGAAGGCTCCGGGCTGTGGCATGCTTCAAAATCTGGGCCACCTCCGTCATCTCCACCATAAAGGTGGACTGACCCGAGGCCAGGTCATCGCTGGCGCCAATGCGGGTGAAAACCCGGTCCACAATGCCAATCCGGGCAGATTTGGCCGGGACGAAGGAGCCCATCTGGGCCAGAATCACCATAAGGGCCACCTGCCGCATATAGGTGGACTTTCCCGCCATGTTGGGACCCGTGATGATGGCCACCTGGGCGCCCGGCACGCCCAGCTCCGTATCGTTGGGCACAAACAGGCTGTCCTTCAGCACCTGCTCCACCACAGGGTGGCGGCCCTCCCGGATGAGGATCTCGGAGCCTGTGGTCACCTCCGGCCGGCAGTAGCCCCGCTGGGCAGCCACAGCGGCCAGGGAGCACAGCACATCCACGGCAGCCACCGCCGCCGCAGTCTCCTGGACCCGCCCGGCCCCCTTGGCGATGAACTCCCGGAGGCGGGTGAACAGCTGGTATTCCAGGGCAGTGATTCGGTCCTTTGCCGTGAGCACTGTGGCCTCCAGCTCCTTCAGCTCTTGGGTGATGTACCGCTCGCAGTTGGCCAGAGTCTGCTTTCGGATGTAATGCGCCGGCACCTGGGCCTGGAAGGACTTGGACACCTCGATGTAATAGCCGAAGACCCGGTTATAGCCCACCTTCAGGGTGCGGATGCCGGTCTTCTCCCGCTCCTGGCCCTCTATGGCGGCAATGGTCCCGGCTCCGCCATTCATAATGTCCCGCAGGCGGTCAATCTCCTCGTCGGCCCCCTCCCGGATGAGGCCTCCCTCCCGGATGGTAAAGGGCGGGTCGGCCACGATGGTCTTTTCAATGAGGCTCCGGAGGTCCTGCATCTCGTCCAGATTGTCCCGAAGACGGGCCAGCATGGGGCTCTGCAGCCGCCCCAGCTGCTCCTTCAGCTCCGGCAGGGGCCGGCAGCCCTGGGCCAGGCTCACAAGATCCCGGCCATTGGCGGAGCCGGTGACAATCCGGGTCATCACCCGCTCCAGGTCTGAGATTTCCTTCAGGCAGGCCTCCACCTCGCCCCGAGCCACCGGATTTCCCACCAGCTCCTCCACAGCGCCCTGGCGGCGGCCGATTTCCACCGGGTCCAGCAGGGGCTTTTCCAGCCAGGAACGGAGGAGGCGGCCGCCCATGGCGGTCTTCGTCTGGTCCAGAACCCACAGGAGGCTACCCCGTTTGGACTTGTCCCGCAGGGTCTCCGTAAGCTCCAGGTTCCGCCGGGCTGTGAGGTCCAGCTCCATGTAGCGGCCTGTCGTGTAATACTCCAAGCGGCGGATGTGGCTTAGGTCATTCTTCTGGGTCTCCTGCATGGTCTGCAAGAGGAGGGCGCAGGCCAGAACCACGGCCTCCTGCCCCGCCACACCCAGCTCCGCCAGGCTGGCCCCGAAGTGGCGCTCCAGCAGTCCGGCAGCCGTCTCCAGAGACGGGGGCTCCTTTCCCTCGTCCACACAGCAGCGCAGTCGCTGGAACAGAGTGTTCTCAATCTCCCCGGCTGTGACGCCCTGGCCGCCCCGGATGACCTCCGCCGGGGCAAACCGCCCCAGCTCCGCCGCCACCCGTGCCACAGCCTCAGGCCCCTGGGCTCCGGTGGCATAAAACGCGCCGGTGGACAGGTCGCAGAAGCACAGACCATAGGCCCCGTCCAGGCCGAAGAGGCTGGCCATGTAATTGTTGCGGCTCTCGTCCAGCATAGAGCTCTCGGTGACGGTGCCGGGGGTGACAATCCGGACAATGTCCCGGTCCACCAGTCCCTTGGCCGTGGCCGGGTCCTCGGTCTGCTCACAAATGGCCACCTTGTACCCCTTGGCCACCAGCCGGGCAATGTAGGCCTCGGCGGAGTGGTAGGGCACGCCGCACATGGGGGTCTGGTCCTCCTTGTCCTTGCTCCGGTCCCGGGTGGTCAGGGTCAGGTCCAGCTCTTTGGATACCAGCTTGGCATCCTCATTGAACATCTCATAGAAATCACCCAGACGGAAAAACAGGAGGCAATCCTTGTTTTTCTCTTTCATCTCCAGGTATTGCCGCATCATGGGGGTCAGCTCTGTGGCCATATGTTCTCTCACTTTCTATTGTTCCAGTTGGGGCAGCTCACTCCGCCGCCAAGGTACCGGTCAGGCTCCAGGTGGTGGCGCCATCGATTTTCACCTGGCAGAACCGGCCAATGAGGCCGGCGTCTCCCGTCAGGCGGACCAGCCGCCCACCCTCGGTCCGGGCGGTCAGCAGGTCCCCATCGGTTCCGTCCACCAGAACCCGCAGAGTTTTGCCTACATAAGCCCGGTGCTTTTCTTCCGAAATGGCATTCTGAGCGGCGCAGAGCCGGTCAAACCACTGGTTTTTCTCCTGCCGGGTGGCAGGGTCCGGCAGGCTGGCCGCCGGGGTACCGGGCCGGGGGGAATAAATAAAGGTAAAGAGGGCGTCATAGCGCACCTGGCGGATCAGCGTCACGGTCTCCTCGAACTCCGCCTCCGTCTCTCCCGGAAAGCCCACGATCACATCGGAGGTTAGGACCAACTCCGGCATCACCTTCCGGGCATAGTCCACCAGCTCCAAATACTGCTGCCGGTTGTAATGCCGGTTCATGGCCTTCAGCACCCGGTCGCTGCCGCACTGCACCGGCAGGTGAAGCTGCTTGGCGATTTTAGGGAACCTGGCCATGGTGTCAAAGAGCTTGGGGCCGGCGTCCCGGGGGTGGCTGGTCATGAACCGCACCAGAAAATCTCCAGGCAGCCCGGCAATCTCCGCCAGCAGGTCGGAAAAATCCACGCCACAGTCCAGGTCCTTGCCGTAGGAGTTGACGTTCTGGCCCAGAAGGGTGATATCTTTGTATCCGGACTCAATCAGCTCCCGGCATTCCGCCAGGATTGCCTCCGGCCTCCGGCTCCGCTCCCGGCCCCGGACATAGGGGACGATGCAGTAGGAGCAGAAGTTGTTGCAGCCATACATAATAGACACCCAGGCCTTCAGGTGGCCCTCCCGCCGGACCGGCAGGCCCTCAGCAATGGAACCCGGCTCGTCCTGGGTATAATAAACCCGTTTACCTGTGGTCAGGACCCGAAGCAGAATTTCCGGGAATTGCCACAAATGGTGGGTGGAAAATACGCCGTCCACATGGGGGAAGCTCTTCCGGAGCCGCTCCTCCACCTCCGGCTGGCCTGCCATGCAGCCGCACAGGAAAATCTTCTGAGCCGGGTGGCGGCGCTTGGTGTGGGTGAGGGCTCCCAGGTTGCCGAATACCCGCTGCTCGGCATGCTCCCGGATGGCGCAGGTGTTCATCACCACCAGGTCGGCCCCCTCCGGGCCCTGGCCGAAGCCATAGCCGCAGGCGGCCAAAAGCCCCCGAATTCGCTGGGAGTCCGCCTCATTTTGCTGGCAGCCATAAGTCTCTACATAAGCCGTGGGCGTCCTGCCCTGACCGTGCCAATATGCCTGAACCTGGGAGCACAGGGCAAGCTGCGCCTCCACCTGGTCCTGGGGTATCACTGTGGTTTTCCGATTCAATGGGGCTACCTCCGATGTATCAAAAATCATGTCTTCTGAATATTGTATTTTACCATTTTTCCGGCTTTTTTGCAAGACTGCTGGTGCAAATTTCTGCAAAAGTCTGTAGGATTTACAATGATGTGTGACACCGGAGCAGGGGCTGTGGAAATGTGGAAGACCGCGGTTGTAGGTTTGTCCATGATGCGTTACCCTGAATGAGGTGTTGTTTTCCGTTGAAAGTCCGGGCCTGGTGTGGTAAAATTGTAAAAAGTATAGCTGCAATGGCATACAGATAGAATGTCAGGCCAAGGGTCAGGAGTGGGTGAAACTTTAACATGAAATACGGATTTGGTGTGGATATCGGTGGAACCACAGTTAAGCTGGGGCTGTTTACGGAGAAGGGAGAGCTGTTGGAGAAATGGGAAATTCCCACCAACACAGAAAACCAGGGCGCGGCAATTCTGCCGGACGTGGCACAGGCGGTTGAGGCCTGCCTGGCCCGGCGGGGGCTTTCCAAGGACCAGGTTCTGGGGCTGGGCGTGGGCGTCCCGGGGCCGGTGCGCCGGGACGGCGTAGTGGACCGGTGCGCCAATTTGGGCTGGGGCACCTTTCATTTGGAGGAAGCGCTATCCCAGCTTTTGGCGCTTCCGGTCAAAGCGGGCAATGACGCCAATGTAGCCGCCCTGGGCGAGTGCTGGCAGGGCGGCGGCCGGGGCTATGGCAGCATGATTTTGGTCACCCTGGGCACCGGCATCGGCGGCGGCATTGTGGTGGACGGTAAAATCCTCACCGGCGCCCACGGCGCAGGGGGAGAAATCAGCCACATGCCCATGCAGAAGGATGAGACCGAGGTTTGCGGCTGCGGAAAACGGGGATGTGCAGAGCAGTATGGGTCTGCCAATGGGATTTTGCGTCTGGCCCGCCGCCGGATGGAGCGCAGCAACCTTCCCTCCCCTCTGCGGGGCATGGAGCCGCTCACCTGTAAAGACATTTTTGATCTCAGCGCCCAGGGAGATCCCCTGGCCCGGGAGATTCAGGAGGAGTATTTTGACTTTCTAGGTCAGTTCCTGGCAGATGTCTGCTGCGTGATTGACCCGGAGGCTGTGCTCCTGGGTGGCGGCGTGTCCAAGGCGGGCCAGCCGCTGCTGGATGGGGTGCGGAAGTACTTCCTTTCCTACATGTTCCATACCGGCCAGGACATTTTCTTTGCCCTGGCAAAGCTGGGCAACGACGCCGGCATCTACGGCAGCTTCAAGCTGGCCCTGGATGCCTTTGGGAGGTAAAAATGGACGTTCTGGTGTTAGGCGGAGGTCCTGCCGGGGCCACAGCCGCCATTTACGCCGCCCGCAGTGGAAAGGCCGTCACCCTGGTGTACCAGGATAGCGGCGCTTTGGCCCGGGCGGAGCGCATTGAGAATTTTTATGGGTTCCCCGCCCCCATTTCCGGGCCGGATCTGTTCCGTCAGGGCTTGGAGCAGGTCCGGAGCCTGGGGGTGACCGTAAAGGAGGCCCAAATTCTGAGCCTTGGCTTTGGCGCCCACGGCCTGGAGGCGGAGACCACCCAGGGGACGTTGGCTGCTCCGGCGGTGGTGCTGGCCACCGGCGCCCAGCGGCGGCGGCCCCGGATCCCCGGCTTGGATGACTTTGACGGGGCGGGAGTCAGCTACTGCGCCGTGTGTGACGGGTTTTTCTGCCGTGGCAAGGAGGTGGCCGTGCTGGGCGCAGGGACCTATGCGCTCCACGAGGCGGGCGTTTTGCTACCCCTGGCAAAGCGGGTGACCCTCCTCACCAACGGGGACCCGGCGCCGGAGGAGTTTCCTCAGGACTTGGACCTGGACACCCGGCCGATAGCGGCTCTGGTAGGAGAATCCGGCATTTTGTCCGCAGTTCGGTTCGCAGACGGAGGCGCCCTGGAGGTGTGCCGCCTGTTTGTAGCCTTGGGAACTGCCGGCAGCGGGGACCTGGCCCGAAAGGTGGGCCTCCTCACGGAGAACGGAAAGATCGTGGTGGACGGGACCATGGCCACCAACGTCCCCGGTCTTTTTGCCGCCGGGGACTGCACCGGCGGCCTCCCCCAGGTGGCGACTGCCGTGGCCCAGGGCGCCCAGGCGGGCCTGTCGGCGGTGCGGTATTTGCAGAACCGGTGAGCGCTGGCAGGAACCACCCCAATGGCACGAACGCCCCACCGGCGAAACGTCAGGTGGATGCGTTTATCCCGAAGTTTGCCACGTAAATTCATACACCCGGGGCTACCGCGTATCGGTACGCGGTAGCCCCGGGTGTATTGCTTATCCTGGTTGCGCTTCCAATAGGGCGGTAATGGCCTTGCCAATTTCGCAAGCGCTTTGGTGGACGCAGGCTCCGTAGCAGCAGTCTGCGTCCAGAAGCTCCGGGCCGTCCCACTCCACAGTGACCATACGGCCCTGGTCCAGAACCCGGCAGTAGCCGGAAATGATCTTTTCCTCTGACATTTATGACACCTCCAGGGCGCAGAAGCCGCCCGGCAAAAGAATCAGGGTGTCCGGGGCCACTGTCTCCAAATTGTGCCCCAGGAGCAGCCGTCCGGCGGGAATGCTCCAGGAATCGCCGGACCGGTTGACATAAATACCCACCCGTTGCGCCAGCGGACCGTCCCAGCTCCTGACAAAGCCCAGCCGGCCGTCAGCCGCAGTGAAGAAGGAAATGGCTGTACCCCGCAGGGCAGGATTGTCCCGGCGAAGCTGGCCCAGGCGGCGGTAGTGGGCCAGGAGCTCCTCATCCTCCCGCCCCCAGGGATAGGTCCGCCGGTTAAAGGGATCGGCGTAGCCCTCCATCCCGACCTCATCACCGTAATACACAGTGGGCGCGCCGGGCAGTGTAAACTGGAGGAAGGAGGCCATGCGAAGCCGCTCCTTCGCCACCAGAAGCTGCCCCGGTGAGAGGTGGCGGGCCGCTTTTTCCTCCCGGCTCCCCTCAAAATCATCTATGAGAGCAGTGAGAATGCGGGGGGTATCGTGGGTACCCAGCAGGTTCATACAGCAGGTCAAGACCTGGGGCGGGTAATTTTCCGCCAGGGTCATAATGGTCTCCCGGAAGCCCTTGCCATCGTCCCGCTGCCGGAGGAAATCGATGATGGCCTTCCGATAGGGATAATTCATAACGCCGTCCAGCTCCCCATCCACAAAATAGCGGCGGCGGATGTCATATGCAATTTTATTGGAAGCATCCTCCCAGACCTCCCCGATGAGCAAAGCGTCGGGTTTGATTTCCCGAACCCGCTTTTTGAGCCGCAGGACGAACTCATCCGGCAGCTCGTCCACCACATCCAGCCGGAAGCCGTCGGCACCCAGCCGGAGCCAATGGGCCACCACGCTGTCCGGACCGTCGATGATATAGTCCAAATAAGAGGGGTCCATCTTGTTGACACAGGGCAGGGTGTCAAAATTCCACCAGCAGTTGTAGGAGTCGGGGTAGTGGTAAAACTGATACCAGCTGCGGTAGGGCGACTGAGGATCTGCATAAGCGCCGTGGCCACCGAAGGCGCGATACCGGTCAAAATACAAGCTGTTGGAACCGGTGTGGGAGAAAACACCGTCCAGAATTACATGAATGCCCAGTCTCCGGGCCTCCCGGCACAGCTGCACAAAATCCGCCTTGGTACCCAGCATGGGATCTGGGGTTTTGTAATCCCCGGTATCATACCGGTGACTGGAGAAGGCCTTGGAAATGGGATTCAGGTACAAAATCGTGGCCCCCAGGGAGGCAATATACGGCAGCTTTTCCGTAATACCCTGGAAATTGCCGCCAAAAAAGTCGTTGTTCAGCACCTCGCCCCGGTCTGTGGGCTGCCAGTGGACCTCTTCGGTCCAGTTCTGGTGTAGCGTGTAGGGCTCCAGCTTGCCGGTGAGATCACAGGAGCCGGACTTGGCGAAGCGGTCCGGAAATACCTGATAAATGATGGCGCCCTGGGCCCAGGCCGGGGTGTGCGCTTCCTTGGGGACGCAGCTCAGCTGCCACCAGTCTCCGGCCTCCATATTGGTGTCCTCCCCCTGGCGCAGGAGGGAGAAGGTCTCATTGGGCGTAGTGATGCGGAAAAAATAGAAATACAGTCCCGGCTCCAGCGTAAACTGGCAGGTCCAGGTTTCATAGGGCGGCAGAACTGTCTGACAGTCCATAGGGAGCTCCGTAAGGAGCGTCCCGTCCTCCCGCAGCAGGCGGCACAGGGCCTGCCGGGTTTGGCAATGCTGGGGAATCTTCATCCGAAGGGTGCAGGTCTGGCCCGGGATGATGGTTCCGAGGGGGTCTTTATGGGAGGGATCGCGGCTGTTGTATAGAATACGAAGCATAGGCGGAGCTCCTTGATGAAAGAATGAAATCGGGATGGGCGTCAGGCGGAGTTTCTGAGCGCCGTAGCTTTGTACTGGCGCGATACGCCTATCCCAGAGAAGGTACGGGGCTGTCTCAAACCACATTTTGAGACAACCCCGTACGGTTTCTCCAGCCGGTTGGTTGGGTAACCGGTTCCGCCTCTGGGGGATTAGCCCTTCAGGCGGTGAAACAGCTCCATATATTTTTCTGCAGGCTTTTTCCAGCTGAAGTCCGCGGACATATCCCGCCGGATGAGATCCTTCCAGCCGTCCTGGTCATGCCAGTACAGGCCCAAGCAGCGGTCGATGGCGCCCCAGAAATCGTCTCCGTTATAGCTCTGGAAGGTATATCCCAGGCCGGTGTTGGTGGAGGAATCCACAGGGGGCACGGTATCCTTCAATCCGCCGGTGGCATTGACCACAGGGACGGTGCCATAGCGCATGGCGTTCATCTGGCTGAGGCCGCAGGGCTCCGACTTGGAGGGCATGAGGTATACATCCGCTCCGGCGTAAATCCGGTTGGCCAGGTTCAAATCAAACCGCAGCTGGGCAGAGACCTTATCCGGATACTCTGCCGCCAGACCCCGGAAAAAGTTTTCAAACCGCTGTTCGCCAGTCCCCAGAATCACCAGCTGCACATCCATCCCCAGCAGGCGCCGGGCAATGTAGCACAGAAGGTCAATGCCCTTATGGCTGGCCAGTCGGGTGATCATGGCCAGGACCGGAACCTCCGGGCGCTCCGGCAGGCCCAACTCCCGCTGCATGGCGGCCTTATTGGCAGCCTTACCGGCGGCAAAGTCCCGGATCGAGTAATTCTGGACCAGGGCCTTGTCTGTGGACGGGTCAAAGACAGAGACATCCACGCCGTTGGTAATCCCCACCAGTTTGTACCAGTAGCCGGACAAAATGCCATCCAGGCCATGGGCGTAGTAGGGATACCGGATCTCCTGGGCATAGGTTTCGGACACGGTGGACACCATGTCAGCGCATTCGATGGCGCCCTTCATCATGTTGACGCCGCCGGTGAGGTCCATGATACCCCGGAAGGGCTCCGGAAGACCCAACACGTTGTCAAAGAAGTCCGGGTTGGCCCAGCCCTGATACTCAATGTTGTGGATGGTGAAGACCGTCTTGGTATAGGGGAAGACCCCCCGGTACTGGGCGTTCAGGTACACCGGAACCATGGCAGTCTGCCAGTCGTTGGACTGGATCACATCCGGGTAGAACTGGAGCACCGCCATGGCGTCCAGCACAGCCTTGGAGAAGAAGGCGTACCGTTCTCCGTCATCCAAGTAACCATAGAGGCCGTCCCGGCCAAAGTAATACTCATTGTCGATGAAATACACCGTGGGCTGCTTCTTGTGGCCCTTGGCTTTCAGCTTGTGCAGGCCGGCATACTGCTCCCGCCAGGACAGACCCACCCGGAACTCTGCGCAAAGCTCCGTCTCGTAAGCGGGGTTTTCTTTCACCCGCTTGTAGTACGGGAGAAACAGGCAGACCTCATTGTCCGGGATTCTGGCCAATTCATTGGGCAGGCCCAGCATCACATCGCCCAGGCCGCCAGACTTGACATAGGGGGCAGCCTCCGAGGCTGTCATGGCAATTTTCATACAATTTCACCCCGCTTGACAATCATGGGATTTTCCGGGGTACCGATGAGGCGGACGCCGGGCCGGACGACTACGTCCTTATCCAAAATGGCGCAATACAATTCGGCTCCTGCGCCAATGGAGCAATCGTTCATGATCACGCAGTTCTTGACCTGAGCGCCCTCCCCCAGACGGACCTGGCGGAAAAACACAGAGTGCTCTGCTTCGCCATCCAGTTGGCAGCCGTCGGCTACAATGCAGTCACCAATCTGGGCATTCTCACCATAGGTGGTGGGCACCCGGTCCCGGACCTTGGTGTAGATGTTCCGGTCTGTGCGGAACAGATTGTGACGGGTGTCATAATCAGTGAGAGCCAGATTGTTCCGGTAATACTCCAAGGTGCTTTCATTGAACATAGCCACGCCCTCAAAGCTGTACACACCCACCGTGAGGTTTTTGTCGTTGAACTGCTTCAGAAGGAAGTCCCGTTCAAAACGGTAGCGGCTCCGGGCCACAGATTCCTTCACAAAGTAAATGAGAAGCTCCCGGCTGATGACAAAGATACCCATGCTGGCCAGATACTCCGGACCGGCGCAGTAGTCCACCGCCATGTCGGCGAGCTGCCCCTGTTCATCCAGTCGGATGCCCAGGTCCAGCTGCTTGGTCCCGTTGGCGATTCCCTCCTTGACCACGACAGTAATGTCTTTGCCGCTGGCCACATGCCGCTCCAGGACCTTCTCCAGGTCGATGTTGCAAAGCACGTTGCTGTCAGCCAGAATGACATATTCCTCCAACGAATTTTCCAGGAAGACCATGGCGGAGTTTAGCGCCTCCAGCTTCCCTCGGTAGCTGCCGTTGTGGCCCAGGGCAAAGGGAGTCAGGTACTCCAGGCCCCCCTCCTCCAGGTCCAGGTCCCACTCCTGGCCGGAGCCGATGTGGTTCATCAGGGACTGGTAATTGTATTTGGTGATCACACCGATGTGGCGAATGCCGGAATTGGACATATTGGACAGGGTGAAATCAATCTGGCGGTACCGGCCGCCATAGGGCAAGGACGCGATGGTACGCTTATTGGTGAGCTCCCCCAGGGAGCTATCATAAATGTTGGCGAAAATAATACCCATTGCTTTCATCATAATGTACCTCCTTTCACCGGACCTCGCCGGGCGCAACCACGGCGTTTTCCGGAAGCGTCTGGTTCTTACCCAGGACGCTGATCTTCCGCTTGGTCCCGTCGGGGAACGCGCCACCGATCACGGCGCCGGAAGAGATCACGCAGTTCTCGCCAATGATGGCATGGCGAATGATGGCGCCGGGCGCCACGGAGACATTGGGCATAATCACGCTGTCCTCCACCAAGGCGCCTGCTCCAATGGTGCAGCCGGTGGAAATGATGGAGTGGCGGACGGTGCCATAGATCTCGCCGCCTTCCGCAATGAAACAGTTGGTCGTTTTGGCCTCCCGGGCGATGTAGCTGGAAGGTAGGGCGTTATTCCGGGCGGAGATCTTTTCATTTTCTGCACCCCGAATGTCGAAGTTGGGCTGGGTGCCCAGCAGGTCCATATTGGCCTCCCACAGGGAGTCAATGGTACCCACATCCTTCCAGTAGCCTTCAAAGTCATAGGCCCAGAGCTTATGTCCGGAATTCAAAAGTGCGGGAATCACGTTCTTACCAAAGTCATTTTCGGACTTGAGGTCCTCCTCATCGGCCACCAGGAACTTTTTGAGGATGCTCCAGCGGAAGATATAGATGCCCATGGAGGCGTTGTTGCTCTTGGGATGGGCGGGCTTCTCCTCGAATTCGTAGATAGAGCCATCGGGATTGGTGTTCATGATGCCGAACCGGCTGGCCTCCTCCATGGGGACGGTGCGGACAGCAATGGTGCAGTCTGCCCCGGTCTTCTCATGGGCGGCCAGCATCGCGGCGTAGTCCATACGGTAGATGTGGTCGCCGGAGAGAATGAGGACATTGTCCGGATCAAAGCGCTCAATGAAGGGGATGTTTTGGTAGATGGCGTTGGCAGTACCCTTGTACCACTCAGATTTTTTGCTCCGGGCGTAAGGAGGAAGCACCTGGGCGCAGCAATGGGATTTGTTAAGGCCCCAGGGCTGGCCATTGCCGATGTATTCGTTCAGCTCCAGGGGCTGATACTGCGTGAGAATGCCCACGGTATCAATCCCGGAGTTGACGCAGTTGGACAAAGGGAAATCAATGATACGGTACTTACCGCCGAAGGGTACGGCAGGCTTGGCGGTGTTTTCCGTCAAAACCTTCAGCCGGCTGCCCTGGCCACCGGCCAGCAGCATGGCAATGCAGCGTTTTTTCTGAAAATACATGGGTCGCCTCTCCTTTATAACGATTTGGTGATGGAAATGGAATGAACACCGGGCTTCGGCCCGGCAAGGGATGGACGGTGAAACGCTCAGGCCTTGGCCTCTTGGGTCACTTTTTTTGCCTGAGCCGTGCTTTTGGACGGATTCTCCCGGACATAGAAGGTGGTGGACATGGGGGGAATGTCAAAGCAAGCCGAGAGCTTGTAATCCCGGAAGCTGACCCGCTCACTCACAGCTGGGTGAATCTGTGTACCGGAGCCGCCGTATTGGAGGCTGTCGGAGCACAAAACGGGCTTGTAAATGCCCCGGCGGGGCACGCCCAGGCGGTAATGCAGCCGCTCCACGGGGCAGAAGTTGCAGATAACCAGGACCTCCCGGTTCCGCCGGTCGATGCGGCGGAAGGCCAGGAGATTGTCATCCCCTGCGTCGGGCTGAATCCACTGGAAGCCGTCCCAATCCTGCTCATTCTGCCAGAACTGGGCGTGAGACAGGTAGAAGTGGTTGAGGTCCCGGACAAAGGACTGCATCTGCCGGTGCCGGTCGTAATCCAGAAGCAGCCAATCCAGCTGCTCGGCATACCGCCACTCAATAAACTGGGCAAATTCGTTGCCCATAAAGCTGAGCTTTTTGCCAGGGTGGGCCATCATGTAGGCGTACATAGCCCGCAGATTGCTGAATTTTTGGTCATACTCCCCGGGCATTTTGTTGATGAGGGAGGCCTTTCCATGGACCACCTCGTCATGAGACAGGGGGAGAATGAAGTTCTCTGAAAAAGCGTAGGTCATGGAGAAGGTCAGACTGTTGTGCTTGTACTTCCGGTAAATGGGGTCGGTCTGCATATACCGGATGGTGTCGTTCATCCAGCCCATGTTCCATTTGAAGAGGAAGCCCAGTCCCCCGTCAAAATCGGGTTTGGTGATCATGGGGAAGGAGGTGGATTCCTCCGCCACCATGAGAGCGTTGGGCCGGACGCTGAAAGCGGCCCGGTTTACGGCACGCAGCAGCTCCATGGCCTCCAGGTTCTCCCGGCCGCCAAAGCGGTTGGGCTTGTAGTGAGTCCGGCCATAGTCCAGGTACAGCATGGAGGACACGGCGTCTACCCGCAGGCCGTCGATGTGGAACTTCTCCAGCCAATACACCACATTGGATACCAAGAAGGACTTCACCTCCGGCTTGCCGAAGTCGAAGATCCGGGTGGTCCACTCGGGATGCTCGTTCATAGAAGGGTCTGAAAGCTCATAGCAGCAGGAGCCGTCAAACTCGTACAGGCCCTGCTCGTCCTTGGGGAAATGGGCGGGAACCCAGTCCAGGATGACCCCAATGCCGGCCCGGTGGAGGGTGTCCACCAAAGTACGGAGTCCCTCCGGCTTGCCATAGCGGAAGGTGGGGGCATAGTAGCCCGTCACCTGGTAGCCCCAGGAGGGGTCATAGGGATATTCAGACAGGGGCATAAACTCCACATGAGTATATCCCATATCCTTCAAATAGGTGGTGAGGGGGCCGGCCAGCTCGGCATAGGTGTAGACGCTGCCGTCCTCCTTCCGCCGCCAGGAGCCCAGATGCATCTCATAGATATTCATAGGCGAGGTAAGCGGAGAACGGAGAGAACAATCCCGAATCCATCTCCCGTCACCCCAGGTGTGCTTTTCCTCTGTGCAGATGAGGCTGGAGGTATCCGGCAAGCAGGCCGCGCGGGTGCCGTAGGGGTCAGCCTTGTATACGGCAGTGCCATCGGGGCGGACAATATAGTATTTGTAAGGGCAGCCTTCGTAGCCGCGTGTGGTAAAGACCTCCCACACGCCGCGCTCCAGGCGCTCCATGGGCAGATCCTCCTGGTTCCAGAAATTGAATTCACCCACCACGCAGATGCTCTTGGCGTTGGGGGCCCAGACCCGGAACACATAGCCGGCTTTTCCACGGCGGACCGTGCGGTGACAGCCTAGCAGCTCGTAGGCCCGGATGCAGGTCCCACGATGGAAATCCTCCAGAAGCTCTTTTGTTTTTTTATCCATAGCGTTGTCTTTCTCCCTTTTTCACAGGATGGGCGGGGGGAGCCCGCAGAGGTACTCTATCCTCTCCCCCATTATACCGTTTCTTGCGGGGAACTGCAATCCTTTTTCGTCGAAAAGGCCATATTTTTCTGGGACCAGAGGCAGCACTTTGTTAAATCTGAGAATATGTCCCTGAAAAGCGCACATTTTTCCGCTGGAAAATATTAGGTTTTTCTTTGGCAAAGAGTGGATAAACTGTATAAAATACAGGAAAACCTCCCGGCATCTTGCAGATTTTATCTGATTTTAACATGCACTGGGCAGCTCCGGAGGAAAACAGCCGTTGACTTTCGCACGCACATATTATATAATCTGATATGTCATATTAGATATGATGGCCGCTGCGCAGGCCTCCTGCGTGCGTGCACGATCCAATTGGGAGGAAATTTTATGAATGGGCAAAAGATTTGTATTTTGGTAGACTCTGGCTGTGACGTACCCCAGGCGGTGCGCCAGGACTATGACATGCGGGTCTTGCCCCTGAAGATCCGGTATCCGGAGGGAGAATACGACGACCAGGTGAACATCACCGCGCAGCAAGTGTATGACCGTTTCCCCGGCGAAATCCCTCAGACCTCTCTGCCCGACGGCGGCACCATCCATGATGCCCTGGACCGGGCCCGGGCAGACGGCTATGAAAAGGCACTGGTGATTTGCATCTCCTCCGGTCTCAGCGGCACCTATAACATGGTACGCCTGGTGTGTCAGGAATATCAGGGCATGGAGACCTTTGTTTTAGATACCCGGAACATCTCCTTCGGCAGCGGCGTCTTTGCCCTGTTGGCCGCCCATTGGATCGCAGGGGGCATGGATTGGCAGGATCTGCAAATCCGGTTGGTCCAGAGGCTGGAAGACAGCAAGGTATTTTTCTGCGTGGACACCCTGGAATACCTGCGTAAGGGTGGGCGGCTGGGGCTGGTGGCAGCCATTGTGGGAACGGCCCTGAAGCTGAAGCCCATCATCTCCTGCAACGAAGCCGGCGTCTATTACATCGCCGGGAAGGCTTTGGGGCGGGGAAAGTCCCTGGACCGGATGCTGAATCTGGCCGCGGCCTTTGCCGCCTCAAAAGAAGGCTCTCAGGTAGCCCTGTTGAACGGAGACGCCCCCAGGGAAGCCCTGGAGCTGCAGCCCCGGCTGCTGGAGAAGACCCTGTGCAAAGAGCTTCTGGCTGAGGGACAAATCAGCCCCGCTCTCGTGGTCCATACGGGCCCTGGCCTTTTGGGCATTGCCGTTTTGCGGGGTGGGCTGGACGGTTGAAGCCTGCTCCGGCCTAAAATTTCAGCCGGAAGAACCTGACGGTCCTTCCGGCGTAGCATGGGGTGGTTCAATCCATGTACTCCCCCAAGGGGTGCTTGTTGTACTGCATTTTAATCTTGATCCGAATGGAGCCATCGGGCTGTGTATGCTCCTCCAGAATGCGGTAGCCTACGTTTTTCTGCCGGAGCCCGGCCTCGTAGGCGGCGGCCTCCTGACGCACTGCGGCCACGGCAGCTTCATGCTCCAGGCCGTCCTTCAGCTGAAAGTGGATGGTCTTGTAAATGCAGGCGGATTGGATTCGTTTCATTTTGAGTTTTCCTCCTTTTTGCTATAAACCTATTGTATCACGGGTCAAAAAATTCAGCAAATGCGAAAAAATAGGCTATCTCATTTTTTGGTGGAATTGCGCAGGAACCAGGGGCCTGCCATTTGTGAATTTTGCTTGGAGAAGAAAAACATCCCCCCGGGAGGCTTGCGCCAGCCGGGGAGCGGTGATACCATAGGGTTGCAGGAAAGCCTGTCCCTCTTTCAGGTGTTAAAACGGGAATTCGCCGTGCTTAGGGAAGAAGCGCGGCGAATTTTTCTACATAGGCGTACAGTGCCTCATATTGCGCACGCAGCGAATCGCGTTTTCCCTTTTGCACGAAAGGGGGAGGGCCTTGTCTTTCCCCGGGGGAAGCCAAGGGTGCTGCCGCGCCATTGCAGAATTCAGCTTTTCCGTCGGTTTGCATTGTGCCGTTGGTGCAGCACCTCTGCCCGGCGGAGGAGGACCTCTGGGGTGTTGGGCAAACGGCCGTCTCCCACTTCCTCCAGGAGGGTCCGGAGGATGCGCCCCAATTCCGGCCCCTGGGGCAACCCCAGCTCCAGCAGATCCCTGCCGGAAATGGCCAGATCCCGGGTGGTGAGGCAGGGCTGCTCCGCCAGGATCTGCCGCAGAGAGGCTTCAAACCGGTCAAACGCAGCAGGGTCCGAAGGCGTGCCCTTTCCACTGTCATCCGCCCGGTCCAGGGCCAGCAGGTCCCAAAGCGTCTCCTCCCCCAAACGGCGCAGCAGGCGGCGCAGAGGCCGGTCTCCCGGTAGCCGCCCCAGGTCTCGGGTTACCCCATGATAGGCAATCAGGGTGGCCACACGGTCCTGCAGCGCTCGGGGCGCATGAAGCTGTCCCAAAATCTCCCGGGCCATCTCTGCTCCCCGATGGGCATGTCCCCGGAAATGGCCCACACCCTCCTCGTCCAGGGTAAAGCAGGCAGGCTTTGCCACGTCATGGAGAAGAGCCGCCCAGCGAAGCGGCAGCTCCGGCGGGACACCGGCCACCACGTAAGCAGTATGGGTGTACACGTCAAAGGCGTGGTGGGGATTGTGCTGTCGGAAGCCCAGCATGGGAGCCAAGGCAGGAACTGCCGCTGTGATCACAGGCCAAAAGGTCTGGAAATCCTTTACACAGGCAGCAGGCAGGAAGCCGCACAGCTCCCCAAAAATCCGCTCCCGGGCCAACCCGTTCAAGGTTGGGGCCAGGGCCGTCATGGCAGCCAAGGTCCGTGGCTCCGGGGTGAGGTGAAACCGGGCGGCAAAGCGGACGCCCCGAAGGATGCGAAGTCCATCCTCTTGAAAGCGCTTCTCTGGCTCCCCAACGGCACGCAGAATGCAGTCTGCCAGATCAGCCTGCCCTCCAAAGGGATCTGCCAACCCCCGATGGGGATTGTAGGCCATGGCGTTGATGGTGAAATCCCGGCGGGCCAGGTCTTCCCGGAGGCTTTTTTCAAAGTGCACCCAGTCCGGACGCCGGTGATCCCGGTATCCCCCTTCGGTGCGAAAGGTGGTGATCTCAACGGGTTGCCTGCCGGTCACAACGGCGATGGTGCCGTGCTTCTCTCCGGCGCGGACCAGGGGAAAGTCCTCAAACACCTGGGCAATCTCCCCTGGCAGGGCGTCGGTACACAAGTCCCAGTCGTGGGGGGCCAGCCCCAGCAGCCGGTCCCGCACACAGCCGCCCACGGCCCAGGCTTCAAAGCCCCGGTCCTCCAGCCGTTCCATCAAATCCAGAACCGGAACCGGTATAGAAAGCTCCAAGAAACACACCCCCCTGCAGCGAGCCCTTCTTTATCCGCAATCATGGCACAAAACATGGGAAAAGTCAAGATATCCTTGGAAATTGTGCTGGGCAATATGGCATATTTAAAAAGACCGGCTGCAAAGAGGAACGAGTCGGAGCTCGTTTCCCTTTTGCAGCCGGTATGGCGATACGGCCTCAGGACACGGGGTTTGCCGGTTTTAGAATGCGGCCAGCGTCTTCCTGGGTGAGGTGGGAGTTGGAGATGAGACCCCGGGGGCAGACCTCCACGCACAGGCCGCAGCCGTCGCAGAGGCTGTAATCCACCCGGGCCAGGTTGCTGGTGACGGTGATGGCTCCCTTGGGGCAGGCTTTCTGGCACTTGGAGCAGCCGATGCAGCCAATGTCACAGCCTCGGAGCGTCACAGAGCCACGGGCCGTGGAGGAGCAGGCTACGGTGATGTGGGCCCCATAATGGACTGGAACGATGATATGCCGGGGGCAGGCGGCGGCGCAGCTCATGCAGCCGGTGCACTTGTCCGGGTCCACCTTGGCCACGCCTTGTTCCAGGTGAATGGCGTCAAACTGACATGCCTTGGTGCAGTTGCCAAAGCCCAGGCAACCAAATTTGCAGATGAGCGGGCCACGCCCCGCCACCTTGGTGGCGGCCAGGCAGTCGGGAATCCCCTCGTAAATTCCTTTATCCCGGGCCGTGCTTCCGGCGCACCGGACGAAGGCAACCTGCCGGGCCACCTTTTCCGCCTTGACGCCCATGACGGAGGCCATAGTCTGGGCGCACGCATCGCCGCCGGAGACGCACAGACCCACAGGCGCCTTACCATCCAGCACCGCTTGGGCATACGCGCCGCAGCCGGAAAATCCACAGCCGCCGCAGTTTGCCCCAGGCAGGGCCTGAACCAGCCGGTCTAGACGGGGGTCCGTCTGAACATAAAATACCCGGTTTGCCATTGCCAGCACCAGGCCGAAGAAGGCGCCCAGGCCACCCAGGACTGCCATTGCCACACCAATCTGTTGTAACATTTCCATTTGCCCGCCTCCTTAAAAAATCCTGAGGCCGGAAAAGCCCATAAATGCCAGAGCCAAAAGGCCCGCCGAAATCAGAGCAATGGGAAATCCCCGGAAGCTCTCCGGGCACTCCGCCTCCTCAACCCGCTGGCGGACCGAGGAGAACAGGACGATGGCCAGGGTAAAGCCCAGGCCGCCAGTGAAGCCATAGACCAGAGACTCCAGGAAATTGTAGTGCTCCTGGATGTTCAGAAGCGCCACGCCCAGTACGGCACAGTTGGTGGTGATGAGGGGCAGGTAGATGCCCAGGGCCTGATACAGGGTGGGCACGCTCTTTTTCAAAAACATCTCCACCACCTGCACAATGGCGGCAATGATGAGAATGAAAGCAGCAGTCTGCATGTACCCCAGGTCCAGAGGCGTGAGGATATAGTGGTCCACTGCCCAGGTAACCATGGAGGCCAGGGCCATGACGAAGGTGACCGCTACGCCCATGCCCAGGGCAGTGTCCGTCTTTTTGGACACACCCATGAAGGGGCAGATGCCCAGAAACTTCACCAAAATGAAGTTGTTGGTGAGAATGGCTCCCAGGGCAATGGCCAGAAGAGAAGTGACATTCATTTGACTGCGGCCTCCTTTCGCTTTTCAGCTTCCCGCTCCCGCTGCCGCCGGTCCAGGGCTTTGGAAAGCCACTGGGAGAAGGCAATGAGACAGCCCAAGGTCAAAAATCCGCCGAAGGGGAGAATCAAAAGCATGGCGGGATATGGATCGGGCAGAACGCGAATTCCCTCTCCCCCGTTCAGGAGTCCGGCGCCGAAGGTGCCGCTTCCCAGAAGCTCCCGGATGATACACATGGCCACCAGGGCCACGGTGTAGCCCAGTCCCTGAGTGAGACCGTCCGCAGCAGAGGCCAGGACGCCGTTTTTGGAGGCAAATGCCTCCGCCCGGCCCAGAATGATGCAGTTCACCACAATGAGGGGAATGAACACGCCCAGCCCCTCGGACAGGGCGGGGAGATAGGCCTGCAGCAGCAGATCCACCATGGTGACAAAGCCGGAGATGATCACCACATAGGCCGCAATCCGGATGCTGCCGGGGATCACCTTGCGCAGCAGGGAAATGAGCACATTGGAGCAAATCAGGATGAGGGTGACGGACAAGCCCATGCCCAGGCCGTTGAACAGAGTGGTGGTAATGGCCATGGTGGAGCACATACCCAAAAGCTGGGCAAGCACTGGGTTCTTGGTAAGCAGGCCCTCTTTCAGCTGTCTTTTAAAATTCATTGTAAGCTCCCTCCTTCCAGCGCCGCAGCGCAGGCCAGGGCGGCGTTCACGCCCTGGGTCACTGCCCGGGAGGTCATGGTGGCTCCTGTGAGCGCATCGATGGAGCCGCCGTCCTTGGTGACGGCCAGCTGGTCCCCTGCCCCCAGGAATTGCTCCCGGAAGCTCCGTCCGGCGACATTGTCCGCGGCGGCATTGGCCCCCAGGCTGGCAGTTTCCGAATGCGTGACAATCTGGATACCCGTGACCGTGCAGGCTCCGTCCACTCCCACTACCATGTGAATCTCTCCGCCGTAGCCGGAGGGGGTCACCTCCACCACATATCCGTCGGAGGTTTTGTAGACCCCTTCCACCAAACCGGTTTCATCCGGGAAGGATTCCAGCTGCTCTCCCAGCTCCACACCCTCCCGGAGGACCCCAGAGAGGGCCCTCTCCGTCTTTTCCCGCTGGGCTGCCGCAATGGGCCCGGCAGTGACAGAATTCACCAGAGCAAGAAGGCCAGCCATGACGGCGGTGATGAGAAATAGGGTCACCACAGCGGTAAGTCCGCTTTTCCTGTTTTTCATTTTGCAGCCTCCTTTCTCCTGAGGCCAAACCGCCGGGGCCGCCCTACCTTGTCCAGGAGGACCACACAGGCGTTCATCATCAAAATGGCATAGCTGACCCCCTCCGGATAGGAGCCGAAATACCGAATGAGGACGGTGATACAGCCACAGCCCACGCCGTAGAGAATCTGCCCCCAGCCGGTAACGGGAGAGGTCACATAGTCCGTGGCCATGAACCAGGCGCCCAGCATCAGGCCGCCGGAGAGGAGATGGCTTCCCATCCACAAAAGGGGATCGTTCCCCCGGGGAAAGAGCAGGGTGAGAAGGGCCACGGTACCCAGATAAGTAAGGGGAATCCGCAGACGGATGACCCGCCGGAGGACCAGGTACAGGCCGCCCAGCAGAAGAAGCAGGGCGGAGGTCTCCCCCAGGCATCCACCGGTTTTGCCCAGGAACAGGGACATCAGGCTCTCCGCCGGCAGAGCGCTCTGGTGAAGGCTGGCCAGGGGCGTGACCGATGTGACCGCATCAGCGCTGGAGCCGAAAAGCGGCGCCCAGTCACCTGGCTGCACCCAGGTGGTCATAATCACCGGCCAGGAGAAGAGGAAGGCCCGGGCCGCCAGAGCGGGGTTCATAAAGTTTTTGCCTATGCCGCCAAACAACTGCTTAACGATAATGATGGCAAAAAAGTCCCCCACGAGAATGGTCCAGTAGGGAATGGTCACTGGGCATACGAAAGCCAGCAGAAGGCCGGTGACCACAGCGGAGAGGTCCCTCACCGTATTGTCCAGCTTCATAACCTTCCGGTATCCCCATTCAAAAAATACACAGGCTGCCACAGACAGGCCGCACACCAGCAAAACCCTGGGGCCAAAGGACACCACCGCCCCCACAAGTGCAGGAAGCAGCGCCAGAATGACGTCCAGCATCAGCCGTCCCGTCCGGTTGGGACCGTGGACATGGGGAGAGCTGGACACAGTCAGCTCATAAAAATACTTGACTTTACTCGGCATGGTTCGCCCTCCTTACGGTTTGGCCGGCGCAGGGGCCGGCTTGGGTGGCGCAGCGTCCCGCAGCTTCTGCTTGGCGGTGCGGATGCTGTGAACCAAAGGCAAGCAGCCCGGGCAGGTATAGGCACAGCTGCCGCACTCCACACAGTCCAGCACATTCTGCCGCTTCAGGGTCTCCAGGTCTCCCCGCCGCTCCGCGCTGTATAAGTACAGGGGCATGAGATGCATGGGGCACACGGAAATGCATTTGCCGCAGCGGATGCAATGAGGCTGGGCCGCCATGTAGCGGTTTTCCTCCCCCAGGACAGTGACGGCATTGGTCCCCTTGGTTACGGGAACTGCCAGGTCAAACTGGGCCACGCCCATCATGGGACCGCCGGAGAGGACCTTATACGGGTTTTGCCGGAAGCCCGCCGCCTCCACCATGTCGCTGAAGGGAGTGCCGATGGGGACCAGCAGGTTCCGGGGCTCCATGACAATGTCGCCGGAAACGGTGACCACCCGCTTCACCAAGGGCATCCCGTCCCAGACGGCGTCTCCCACGGCGGCGCAGGTGGCGGCGTTGAACACGGCGCAGCCCACGGAGGCAGGCAGCCCCCCAGGGGGCACCTGGCAGCCGGTGAGGGCCTGGATCAGCTGTTTTTCAGCCCCCTGGGGGTACCGGTCCTTTAAAAGCTGGAGCCGGATTCCCGGGTGGCGGAGCAGAGCCGCCTCCACAGCAGCCGCTGCCGCAGGCTTATTATCCTCCATACCAATGACCGCCTGCTTCTGGTCCAGAATTTCCATCAGTACCTCCAGGCCCCGAAGAACCCGGTCCGGCTGCTCCCGCAGGAGCCGCTCATCAGCCGTGATGTAGGGCTCGCACTCCGAGGCATTGACTATGATGGTATCCACCTTGCCGATGCCGGAGGAAAGCTTCACGTGGGTGGGGAAGGTGGCGCCTCCCATACCCACAATCCCAGCC
>ERZ772812.595-NODE-595-length-31033-cov-21.104784_pt1 | contig 31033 bp, 28 predicted proteins | sample MGYA00511343_ERZ772812 | MGnify/ENA primary metagenome ERZ772812 (study PRJEB29015, sample SAMEA2737706) | human gut metagenome | biome: human gut; feature: human-associated habitat; material: faeces | place: China | collected 2012 ...
AATCTGGAACAAAATCCCTCGCTGACCGCTCTTGCGATTGAATCAGAGGTTCCCTGGCATATGCCGCGCAAAATATCGAGCACGATTTGACTTTTTGCACCATCTCCCGCATCGGTGATCCGCCGATGCGGGATTTTTGCTGCTCACGGGAGCGGCAAGAGACCCGTGCGGCGGCAAAACCGGCGTGCGCGGGAATATGCGAGCCGAGGCGAAGATGCTCCCTGTTTTGCAAAGGAAATTTTTGCTTTTATGCAGGAACGCAAATTGGTCATTATGCCAATTTTTGATTTTTGCGAATCTGCCCGGACGAAGCTAAAGACCTTTATTTAACAGTTTGTGAACAGAGAAACCCCGCTTTTGCCCCCTTGCCGTGACAATTACAGACACTTTTGTAATCAGTAATGGTTAAAATGCACAAAAATAGCGTCTTAAATTATCGCGAAAGGGATGGTGTTGACAAATCTTCTCTTGGAATTTATAATTGGTATGTGCTCCAAAGGTAACTCGTGCGCCCGTTTGCGCCGAAGCCGTGTGATCCGCGCGTGATCGAACGGAGCAGACCCACAGCGCAAAGAACCTTTCCCCCGCGCGGACGGCCGATTTTCCGTCCGGAAATATCTTTTTATGACAAAGGAGGAAGAAACATGAAGCATGTAAGCAAGAGACTTGTTTCGATGCTGCTGGTTCTGTGCATGGTGCTGTCTGTGCTGCCGCTCAGCGTGTTCGCTGCGCCCGGCCAGACGCTCAAGGTGGCCTTCCGCTACCGCATTGTTCCGGCAGGCGGCGGGTCGTGGAGCGGCGAAGTCGGCCGCTCAGAGGAATACGCCGTACAGGTGGACGCCGACGGCGCGTTTGAGCTGGCGCTCCCGGCGGGCTTTGAGGAGGTTTTCCCCAACGCCGAGTTCCGCGGCCGCGTGACGCCCAAGCTGTTCGACGGCTGGACGGGCGTCGGCCCGACCGTTGCCTACGACGCGGACACCAAGACCGTCCGCGTGACAGACTGCACGGATGTGCTCGACGAGACGAAGACCTATCTGATCGACGTCGTTTATAACGAGCAGTTCTACAAGGTCAGCTTCGGCGACGACATCCGCGAAAATCTGACGTGGAATGACATCGTGACGATCCCGGCCGTTCCCGCGAGCGGCGACGTCAATCGCTGGGGTCTCGGCTGGACGGCCAACGGCAGGCAATATCTGGCCGGGGGCGAGATCCGCGTCTCGGAGCTGTTCGCCGGGATGCCGCGCGGCACGACCGAGCTGGAGCTGGAGCCGGCCTATCTTGACCTGACCGATCGTCACATCGTCCTCTGGACGGACGGCCTGAGCGGCGAGGTCTACCGCGTCGACACCGTTGCCGACGGCGAGACCGTCCCGACCCCTCCGGACGTCGGGAGGCTCGGCTATACCTTTGACGGCTGGGATGGCGATCTTTCTGCGCCCGTCACCGAAAACCTTGTGCTTCGCGCACAGTGGGCGGCGAATGAGATCCCCGTGACGTACATCGAGGAGCACTGCACCGCCGCAGGCCCCGACCACGCGCTCGTTGGCGGCACGCTGTCCTTCTCGGCCGATGCCGACGAGGGCTACGCGCCCACGCTTGCGGGCTACAGCGTGATGCTCGGAGACGAGGTGCTCTCCGTGGGCTACGCCGCGCTGCTGTCCGTTTCCGGTCAGAAGGCCGTTTATCAAATGACCGTTCCTGCGGGCGACGCGCTGCAGATCCGCATCCTTGCCGACGAGACGCCGATGAGCTATGAGCTGTCGTTCTATGCCGACGACGATCTGGTCGAGCAGAAGCGCGTGGAAAAGGGCGGCTTCGTGCTTGCGCCCGTGATCCCGGACAAGGCCGGCTACAACGCGCTCTATTGGACGGACGGGACGGAGAACGTCGAGGTCGGCGAAAAGATCGAGAATGTGACGGCCGACGCCCGCTGGTATGCGGTCTATGAGGAGGCGACGTATACCGTCAGCTTCTACGACGCCGACTATGAGCTGATCGACTCGAGCGAGGTGACCTTCGGACAGTATTTCCCGGTTCCGGAATACACCGGGCGCGTTCCCGAGGGCAAGACCTTCCTCTGCTGGCAGGGCGACGACGGCCAGATGCTTCTGCCGGAGTTCAACGGTCTGATGAGCTACACGCATGACCTGACTTTCAACCCCGTTTTCTCCGACAACACGGAATATTGCCTCGTGAAGTTCATGGTCGGCGCCGAGCTCCACGACGCGAAGCTCTATGAGCGCGTCACCGGCCAGACGCTGACGCTGCCTGCGGAGCCGACCAAGCCCGGCTACACCTTCCTCGGCTGGTTCGGCGAGGGCGACGAGCCCGTCACGGGCGACACTCCCGTCCCCCTCGACGGCGCGACCTATCACGCCGAGTTCACGGTCAATACCTATAATCTGACCTACTACCGCGGCGCCGAGGCCGACGCCTCCGAGCTCAAATGTATCCTGATGCTGCCCGACGGCTCGTTTGTTGAGTTCTTCAACAACGACACGACGGATATGCCGACCTACGTCCTGCCGAACGTCACCTTCGGCGACACAGTCGTGCTCGCAGAGCCGATGCTGCCCGGCTATGTCTTCAAGGGCTGGGTCGACGGGAGCGGCTATCTGCATCCGGCCGGTGCGCAGTACACCATGCCCGCGCATGACGTGCTGCTCACGGCCGTCTGGGAGGTCGATCAGGCTCTGAGCTGCATGGTGCGCTTCGTCAGCGACGGACAGCTCTACAGCGCTTATCTCGCCTTCGACGGCCAGACCGCCGAGATCCCCGCGATCGACCCGATTGCCTCCGGCAAGGTCTTCCTCGGCTGGCAGTACGGCGACAAGCTCTATTCCAACAACGGCGTGAAGGACTTCACCGTCGAGGCGAACGAGTCGCGTGAAATGACTCTTGAGGCCGTCTGGGCATCCGATTCCTACTCCGTGACCTACCGCAGCGAGGGCATGGACGACGAGACCGTGAGCGACCTGAGCTACGGCGAGCTCCATGTGCTGCATGACGCGCCCGAGCGCGCGGGCTATCTGTTCGGCGGCTGGGAGGAGCTTGAAACCGGCGCGGTCTACAACGCCAGACAGGCCGTCTCCATCACCTGCGACATGCTCCTGCGCGCGATCTGGACGGAGGTTCCGGCTGGCAAGGCCGCCGTGAAGTTCGTCAACAACGGCGACCTCTATGACATCATTCTGGTCGACAAGGGCAGCAACGGCGTCGCGCCGGAGACTGCGCCCACCCGTCCCGGCTACACCTTCGTGGAATGGCGCTGCGACGCGCTCAACAGCTTTGTCAGAGCCGGTGAGCCGTTCGGTGTCGCCGCCGACGCGGACGACCTGATCGTCTACACTGCGGTCTACACGCGCAACGGTTACAAGCTGCACTTCAACCTCGACGGCGGCCGTCCCGACTATGCGGACATCATCGACGTCGGTTACGGCGAGACGGTCGCGCTGGCCGACGTCGCCGAAAAGGACGGCTATGTGTTCATCGGCTGGCGCGAGGATGCCACGGGCATCGTCTATGGCGCAATGGCCAGCTACGTCGTCCGGGGCGACGCGGACTTCACTGCCGTCTGGGAGGCCGCCTCCTGTGTCGTCCGCTTCCTCGACGCCGAGACCGGCATTCTCTACGGCTATGAGCCGGTCAGCGAGGGGCAGCAGGTCGCCGCGCCGGGCGCGCCGACCGTCTCCGGCAAGACCTTCCTCTATTGGGTCAACCAGGACAAGGAATCTGACAAGGTCATGGCCGGTGCGCTGACGCCCAACATTTTCAAGGACACCGTTTATCTCGCAGCCTACGAGGTCAGCACGCATAACATTGCGGTCGCGGCCGAGAACTGCGCGGTCACGGGTGTGCCGACCGAGCGCGTCGCCGTCGGAACGGAGATCCGCTTCGCCGTGGAGGCGAACGAGGGCTACCGTCTCGGCACGGTCGGTCTGGTCTATACCGACGGCCTGAGCACGGTCGTCCGGGAGCTGAAGCCCAATGCCGACGGGCTGTATACCTTCCGGATGCCGGATGCAGACGTCACCATCGTTGCCAAGGCCGAGAAGAGCCGCTTCTCGATCTTTGCCGCTCCTGCGGAGCATTCCCGCATCGACGCGCCGAACTATGCCAACGCGGGCGAGAGCGTCCCGGTCGTTGTCTCCGTTGATCCGGGCTATGTGCTTCATGCGGTGCTGGGTCTCACCGGGAACGACCAGATGATCCCGCTGACGCTTGTCTTGCAGGAGGACGGCAGCTGCGGCTATCTGTTCACGATGCCCGCTGCGGACGTTACGCTGCAGACCGTCACCGTCAAGGCGGCGCACACCGTCACCTTCCTCGACGCGGACAACACGCTGCTGGCGATCGTCCCCGTCGACCATGACGAGCTGCTCGACGCGGCGCTCGTCCCGCAGGTCGAAAAGACCGGCTATGAATTCTCCGGGTGGGAATATCTTCCGGTCAACGGCAAGACCTTTGACCCGGCGAACGACGCCGTCGCCGAGAGCCTGATCGTCCGCGCGACCTACGAGGGGCTGCCCTTCACGGTTGAGGCCGGCCATGTGGACAACATCAAGTACCTCAAGGCCTCGAGCGGCGCCAACAGCAACGATCTGCTTGAGGGCGACAAGCTCACCGCCAAGGCGGGCGCCGACGTCCTCGTGCGGTTCGCCGCCGAGCGCGACTGGGCGATTACCGGCATCGCGATCGTCGGTCTGGACGGCTCGAAGACCATCGTTGAGCCGATCCTGCGCACCAAGGAGAGCAAGGACGGCATCAACTACTACGAATTCGGCTTCACCATGCCGACGGAGCATGTCAAGATCGATCTTTACACCGTCGCGAAGCTCTATCGTGTTGACGTGGTCGAGAACCTGCCCGAGGCGGGCGACTACACCATCAACGGCCACCACAGCAACAACCTCTATGTCCCGCAGGGCAACGACGTCGTCATCGACATCGCGCCTGTCCCTGGCTACTATGTCGCCGAGGTCACCGCGTGCTTCAACGACGGCATCAGCCTCAAGTCCGTCCCGGACGGCACCCTCAGCGAGGACGGCACGCGCTATACCTTCCCGATGGTCGGCTACGACGTCACGGTCACGATCACCTACGCGCCGCATGACTACAACATCGACATCGAGACGAGCAACGCTCTGACCTATCGTCCGGATCAGGCGGCTGACCCCGATCAGATCATCGAGAGCCTCGACCCGAGCTACACCACCAAGGGCTGGATCGAGTTCGTCGGCGAGCGCAACGTCTGGAAGGACGCCACCAACGAGCTGAATCAGCAGTATAAGTATCTGGCCAACGGCGCCGCCGTGGTCGGCGAGCGCGTCGCGTTCCGCGTGGTCGAGTGGACCGGCTACCATCTGGCCGAGCTCACCGTCACCTGCGACGACGGCGAGGTCACCGTCCCCGTCACGCTCAAGGACGGCATCTACTACTTCGACATGCCGGCTGACCATGTGGTCATCACTGCGATTTTTGCAGAGAACACCTACACAGTCTTTAAGGACGCCGCGTCCGAGGCGCACGGCACGGTCGAGCTGAACGGCCTGCGCGAGAATCGGATCCCCGCCGACTATAAGCAGGAGGTCACCGTCACCGTCACGCCGGACGACGGCTATCAGGTCACGAAGATCTATTACGTCCTTGCAAACGGCGACGTTCTGGATTTCGACGCCGCGGCTTATGAAAACGCCGACGTCATGACCGACGCGCACGACACCGTGCACGCCATCACCTTCCATATGCCGGCCTCCGACGTCACGGTTTACGCAGAGTATGCGCCGATCCTCTATACGATCAGCGACGACTGCGCAGAGGCAAGCGTCGAGTATACCACGCCGCACACCGTCGGCGAGAAGGTCGTCTTCACCACCAAGGCCCACTACGGCTACATCATCACCGAGGTCTATGTCCTCGACGAGAACCGCGAGCGCGTCAACCTGCACACCGACACGGTCAACGCCCTCTACGGCGGCAGATACTACTTCGATATGCCGGCCTCTCCGGTCACCATCTACGTCGAAACGGTGAAGGACGAATTCAACGTCGTCTATCTCGCAAACGGCAAGCTGGTCGACTATGAGGACGTCGACTACCTCGCAACGGCCAACGTTGCGGCGCGTGTTCCGATGGTCTCCGACGCCCCCGTCGGCTACCACTTCGTCGGCTGGACGTCCGCCGATGTTCAGACGCCGGTCACCGCTGCCGCCCCGAGCGTCAGCAATGCCGACTTTGTGATCGTGAAGGAGCGCACCTACATCGTCGCAGCCTATGCCAAGGACGAGATCGACGTGCACTTCCTCGCAACGGCCAACGGCACCGTGACCGAGAAATTCACCGGCGCGGACAACACCGCCGAGTACCGTCTCGACACCACCGTCTTCGGCGACGTCGTGCAGTTCACGGCCGTGCCCGACACCGGCTATGAGATCGACGCCGTCCGCGTCTTCACCGCAACCGGCGACGGCCACGACCTCGACGTGAAGTACACCGTCAGCGACACCGCCTACACCTTCCTCATCCCGGCCACCTATAAGCCCGACGTGCACACCGTGCAGGCCGCCGACGTGATCGTCGCCGTGACCTTCCGCAAAGCCTGCTACACGCTGACCAAGGCGGCCGACTGCGAGACGGACGGCATGATCTCCGTCAACGGCTCCGTCGCGACCGAGACGAGCTTCGAGTACCGCTTCCTAGATCCCGTCACCATCACCGCCACGCCGAAGGACGGCTACTACGTCGCCTCCATCGTTGCGCAGAGCGCCGACGGCTCCGAAAAGTTCGAGATCACCGGCACCAAGCCTGCGGTCGACACGATCCGCGGCGACGCGCTGACCCTCAGCTTCCTGATGCCCGCCTGCGACCTGACCTACACGGTCGACTACGAGAAGTGCGACTTCTCCATCACCACCGTGTATGACGCCGAGCGCGGCACCGTCACGACCGCCCCGGCAAACATCGCGCAGCTCGACGACATCGTGACCGTCACGGTCGAGCCGAAGCCCGGCTACCGTCTGGCCTCCCTCACCGCGACCTATGAAGACGGCGAGAAGTCCCTCGTCCTGACCGAGATCGCCGAGAACCGCTACACCTTCACCATGCCCGCGGCGGCCGTTACCGTCACGGCGCTGTTCGAGGAGGTCAACTACACCGTGACCCTCACGGTCGACGGCGAGGCGACCACCGCGCTCAACGGCTTTGACACCGTGAACATCGGCGTCGATTATCTCGACACCGTGACGGTCTCCGTCACCCCGGCTGTCGGCTGGGAGCTGACTGCGATCACGGTCGACGGCGGCAAGATCACCGTCAACGAGGAGATCAAGCGGAGCGGCGGCGACTACACCTTCACCATGCCCGAGCACGACGTCGCGGTTGAGGTCAAGCTCACCAAGACCGGCTACGGCCTGAAGGCCTATGCGATCAACAGCTTCGAGAGCGGCCACGGCAAGGTCACCCTCAGCCCCGAGCGCGTGGCTTATGTCGGCGATCTGGTCACCATCACGGCTGACCCGGACGACGGCTACCGCGTCGGACGCGTGATCGTTTTGGATGTCAACGGCAAGACCGTCCCGGTCAACTATGTGAAGAACGATTATGACTACATCGAGACGTGGAGCTTCACCATGCCGGCCTCCAACGTTGCAATCACGGTCAAGTTCGAGGTGCAGGGCTCGTCGTACTACGATGACGTCCGCACGGACGCGTGGTACTACAACGCCGTCACCTTCGTCACCGACCGCGGTTACTTCAACGGCGTCAGCGAGACGCTCTTCGCGCCGTATATCGACATGAACCGCGCCATGTTCGTCACCGTGCTCGGCCGCATGGCCAACGTCGACACGAGCAAGTACATGGGTCTGGCCTTCAGCGACCTTGAGGCCGGCATGTACTACGTGCCTTACGTCAAGTGGGCCAACGAGAACGGCATCGTCCTCGGCCGCAGCGACACGATCTTTGATCCGGAGGCCTCCATCACCCGCGAGGAAATGGCCGCGATCATGTATCGCTACTGCGCGTACATCGGCATGGACATGACGCCGAAGAACACCGTGTTTATGGAGCGCTACACCGACCGCAATGAGATCAGCGATTGGGCTGTGACCTATGTGGAATGGGCAGTCGGCTGCGGCCTGATGCGCGGCATGACCGACCACACCATCGACCCGCTGGAGCACGCCTCGCGTGCGCAGGTCGCGCAGGTCATCATGAACTTCTGCGACAAGGTGCTCTACCGCTGAGCCGCCTGTCAGAAAAAGGGGAGCCGTCCTTGCGGACGGCTCCCCAGCTTTTGCTTTGAAGTGAAATTCGGCCTTTGTCCGAGTGAAGAATGCTGCGCGTGAAAGGGCGCTTCCGGGGAAGCGCCGTGGCGGTGTCCCTGCGGGACGGATGGCTTAAAGATTGCCGCGTCAGGAGCGGCCGAAGCACGCGCGGACATCCCCGGCCATATAAAGGCTGCCGAAGGCGACGAGCGCACCGTCGGCCGGCGTCCGGTCGAGCGCCGCGCGGACGCCCTCCGCGACCGAGCCGCAGACCGTGACCGGCTTTCCGTAGGCGCGCAGCTGCGCAGCCAGCTGCGCGGCGGGCAGCGCGCGGGGATTATCGGGCGTGACGGCGACGAACCGGTCGATCAGCGGGGCGATGATGCGGTACATCTCGTCATAATGTTTGTCGGCCATGACGCCGGTCAGCGCCGTGATCGACCGGCCGGGCAGATAGTCGCGCAGATTCTGCGCCAGCGCCTGCATACACTGCGGGTTGTGGCCGCCGTCGACAAAGACCGGCGGCTGCGTTTGCAGCAGCTCGAAGCGCCCCGGCCAGACCGTTCCGGCCAAACCGCGCCGCACGGCCTCCTCGGGCAGCGCCCAGCCCCTCTGCCGCAGAACGTCCACCGCCGTCAGCACGACGGCGGCGTTTTTTTGCTGATGCAGCCCCAGAAGCGGCAGCTCCAGCGCCTTTCGCGCGCCGTAATCGAAGACCTGACCGGTCAGCGCGAGCCGCACGGTGTGCAGCTGCGCGAAATCCGGCGTGTGCAGACGCGTCCCGGTCGCGGCGCAGCGCGCCCGGATGACGTCCGCCGCCTCCTGCGGCAGACCGTCGTAGAGCACACAGTCGCCGCCCTTCAGGATCCCGGCCTTCGCCCCGGCGATCTGTGCAAGCGTGCCGCCGAGGATCGCGGTGTGATCGTAGCCCAGGTTGCAGATCACGGCAAGCTCCGGGCAGTCGATGACGTTGGTGGAATCCAGCGCGCCGCCGAGGCCGACCTCGAGCACAACGATGTCGCAGCGCTCCTGCGCGAACCAGAGCATGGCAAGCGCCGTGATCAGCTCGAATTCGGTCGGATGCTCGGCCATGGCCTCGGCCTCCGCGCGCGTGCGCTCCGTCAGCGCCGCCAGCGCCCCGTCGGAGATCGGCACGCCGTCGCACTGCATCCGCTCGTTGAAGCGCATGAGGAAGGGCGAGGTATAAAGCCCGGTGCGCGCGCCCGCTGCGCGGAGGATCGCGGCCAGCATCGCCGACGTCGAGCCCTTGCCGTTCGTCCCGGCGACGTGGACGAAGCGCAGGCGCTTTTGCGGGTCGCCCAGACGGCGCAGCAGCTCCCGCGTGCGCGAAAGCCCCGGCCTCGAGCCGCGCCAGCTCACGTCATGCAGATAGGTCAGTGCCTCCTGAATCGTCATGCCGCGCGCCCTCCTCCAAGTCCGGCGTGCGCCAGCGCCCTGGCCAGCGGGAGCACCGGCGCGGCGGTCAGCAGACTTGTGGCTGCGCCGATCAGCAGGCGCTCGAAGAACACGCCGAAGATCACGTGATATTCATAATAATGATAGAGCTTGGCGTCGACATAGAACGCCAGCGTGTTGCCGCAGGAGACGAGCAGCCCGGCGGCGACACAGAGCGCGAAAAAGAGCGGGTAGCGTCTGCGGCGGAGCTGCGGTGCGGCCAGCAGGCCGACCGTCAGACCGCGCACGGCGGGCGGCAGGATCCAGAGCGCGGTCGTGGGCGTGACGCCGTAGGTCAAAAGCTGCTCGAGGAACGCGCCGAGCAGCCCGACGAGCATGGCGTCGACCGGGCCGCAGACCACGGCGCAGAGCACGGTCGGAAGCGCCGCGATCGTCAGCTTGAAGCCGCCGATGCGCACGGACGCAAAGGACAGCGCAACGTAGAGCGCGATGAAAACGGCGTCGGATACCAGCCGTTTGGTGGAAAACGATGTGGTTTTGGGCATAAAAAATCCTCCCTTGTGTTGGAAGGAGGTTGTCGGGGAAGCGCACGGCGCGGCCGGGGCGGCACGAAAGCCGTCCGCGACCCGTTCGGCGCTTTCCGGCGGCAACCTCCCATCCGCCGGCGCACGGGCAATGCCCGAGCGCGTCCCTACTCCCGGAGTCGATATGAAATTTGCGCAAGGCCGCGAGGCTTCGCTCCGCCCGCGCGTCCCTTTTTACGCTTCAGCGCGCCGCCGTTCCGATCCGTTCCCCGAGGCGTACCTTGGACTCAATGCCCTGCGCACTGTGGGACAGGATGTCCGCATCCGGCTCGAAGCGCCCCGGCGGCAGCAGCAGGATGACGGTCGAGCCGCCGTACTCAAAATAGCCCTTCTCCTGCAGCTTCTTGAAGGCCGCGGGCGTCTCGCAATGGTTGCGGATGCGGCCGACCAGCAGCGCGCCGACCTCCATCTGCACGACCTGCCCGAAGTGCGCGGTCTGCAAGACCGTCCAGCGCCGCGCGTTGCGGCGATAGACCTTCAGGTCGGCGGCGATCGGGTTGACCGTGTGCAGCACGCCGGGGACGGCGCGCGTGGCCGACTGCGTCCCGGCGTCGGGGTAGACATAGCGGTGATAATCGTCCGGCGCGAGGCGGAAGATCAGGCACCAGCCGCCCTCATACTGCGCCGCCAGCGCATCGTCCTCCAGAAGCTCCGCGACCGTATAGGGCACGCCCTTGACCGCGAAGCGCTGCTCCGCCGAGATCGGCAGCGCCGTCAGCTTTGAGTCGGCGACGGCAGGAAGCTCGTTCTCGGCGGTTTGGTTGACATAATTTTTCCTCTGCCGGGTAAAAAAATCGTTGAAGCAGGAAAATTCCTGCGCCGTGCAGTCGTCGGCGGAGATGTGATAGGCCTGCATGAAGCGCCGCACCTTCCCGCGGGAAAGGCGGCTGCGCTGCCACGCGGCATAGAGCGCCGAGACGGGTCTGCGGCAGAGGAACGCCTTGGCCAGCAGACGGCCGGGCACGGTGCCGTAGGTGAAGCGGATCGCGCCGCCGCCGACCTCTGGCACGTCGATCAGGCGCTGCGCCTGCCGGTCCCAGACCTGCACGGCTTACAGCCCGAGCCGCTCGAGCGCGGCCATGCGCACGCAGAGGCAGAAGACCTCCATCGCCTGCTTCAGCTCCGCGACGGGCGGCAGCGACGGCGCGATGCGGACGTTGCTGTCGAGCGGATCCTTGCCGTAGGGGAAGGTCGCGCCCGCCGGGGTCATGGTCACGCCGGCCTGTGCGCAGAGCGCGAGGGCGCGCTTCGCCGTGCCGGGCATGGTGTCGCAGGAGATGAAATAGCCGCCCTTCGGCTCGGTCCAGGTGGCTAGGCCGCGCGGGCCAAGCTCCTGCCCGAGCAGATCGAGCACGGCGCGGAACTTCGGCGCGAGCACGGCGGCGTGGCGCTGCATGAGCGCCAGCGTGTGCGCCTTGTCCTTCAGATAGCGCACATGACGCAGCTGGTTGACCTTATCATAGCTGATGGTCTGGAAATTCAGCAGCTTTTTCAGGTAATTCTGGTTGTCCACCGACGCCGCCATCACGGCCACGCCCGCGCCCGGGAAGGTGATCTTCGAGGTCGAGGCGAATTCATAGACCATGTCGGGATTCCCGGCCGCGCGGCAGACGCTCAGCATGTCGGCAAAGGGTACGAACTCGCAGAACAGCTCGTGGATGCAATAGGCATTGTCCCACATGAGGGCAAAGTCCGGCGCGGCCGGGCGCAGATGCGCGATGCGGTCGATCACGGCGTCGGAATAGATGATGCCCTGCGGATTGGAATACTTCGGCACGCACCACATACCCTTGACGGCCGGATCCTTGACGGCCTCCTCGACGGCGTCCATGTCCGGGCCTTCGGGGGTCATGGCGATGGGGATCAGCTCCATGCCGAGCGACTGCGAGACGCCGAAATGGCGGTCATAGCCGGGCGCGGGGCAGAGAAAGCGCACGACCGGCTCCTTCGACCACGGACGCGGCGAATGCAGCAGGCCGTGGGTGTAGGCCTTGGCCATCAGGTCGTACATCAGGTTCAGGCTGGCGTTGCCGCCGACGAAGATCTCCTCCGGCTTCGTGCCGAGGATCTCGGCGAACAGCCGCTTGGCCGACGGGATGCCGGTCAGCTCGCCGTAGTTGCGGACGTCCAGTCCGTCGTCGATGCAGTCGGCCGGATCGGACAGAACGGTCAGCAGGTCGCTGACCATGTCGAGCTGCTGGCGGCTGGGCTTGCCGCGCGCCATGTTGAGCGAAAGCTTCTGCGCCTGATAGTCGGCGTAGCGCGTCTGCAGCGCGGCGTATTCGGCGCGGCGCTGCTCAAGCGTCAGGGCTTGATAGGTTTGCATATTGGTCCCCTCCTTAGGAAACTCTCAGATATTTGACCGGGCCTTTTTCGCTGTAATCCAGCGTCAGCTCGCGGCCGTCGACCGCGAAGGTATAGACCCGGGTGAACGCGCCGGAGGCGTTCCGGTCGATGTCGCAGGTGAGGACGCTGCCCTTGACGGTGAACGTGCCGGAGATCGTCCCGGCGTCCTGGCCGCGGTATTCCGCGCTGACGGACATCGTGCCGTCGTCGTTGAAGGTGATCGTCTCGCGGATCTGATCCTCCCCGGTGTTCGCCGAGACCCAGACGCCGACGAGATCCTGCGGGATGCCGTCGGCGGCGCTCTCAGCGGTCGTCGCGTCCCCGGCCGCGTCCTTCCGCGCGGCGCAGCCCGCGAGGAGCAGCGCAGCCGTCAGCAGCGCAAGCAGCAGGCAGAGCGTTTTTTTCATGACAGTTCCTCCCAAAGCCGCGCGCGGAAGCTCTCCGTCCCGTCGGGCTTGACGCCCTGAACGATGTCGCCGCTGCGCAGGAGCGTCAGCGTCTCGCCCTCGAAGCATTCGTGCTCGTAGCAAAGCTCCAGCCTGCGCCGGCCGGGCAGGACGGCCTCGGCGGAGCGGATGTAATCGACGTGGTTGCGGTGGCCGTTGCGGTCGATCTGCCCATGCGTGACCGTGTCCGAGCCGATCGGCGTCAGGTCGGACGGGATGCGCAGCGCGCGCATCGCCTCGGTGCGCTCCGGCTCGGGCGTGGGCAGCGTCCAGAGCACGGGCGCAGCCTTCATCGGCAAAAGCCGCCGCACGCGCGTGTCGACGAGCGCCCAGTATTGCAGCGCGCTGCCGACCTCCTCGTCGCCGTCGTAGAGGGCGAAATCGCGGACGGAAACCGCCGGGCCGGGGCGGCGCAGCCAGGTCCGGACGCGCAGGGCGCGGATCGGCAGGCGGTCTACGGTGATGCGGATGCGCAGCAGCATCCATAGGCAGTGAAAATCGCTGACCATGCGGTCATGGCCGATGTTCAGGTCGTCGCTGTGCGCCAGAATGGTCTCCTGCATTGCGTCGGCGACATCGCTGAGCGTCTTGACTGCGCCGAAGCGCTGTTCCCAAATTGCTTGCATAAATTCCTCCGTGGCTGTGTGTCGGTCAGGCCTCTTTCTTTGTCTGCTGCCCGCGAAATTCCCCGCAGAACGGACGCAGCGGGCAGTCCGCGCAGTGCGGACTGCGGGCGGTGCAGACGTCCCGGCCGAACAGAACGATCCGGTGGCAGAAGGCGCTGCTCTCCTCGGGCGGCAGGATCGCGCGAAGCTGCCGCTCGACCTTTTCCGGCTCCTTGCCCTTGGCGAGGCCGAGCCGGTTGGCGATGCGGATGCAGTGCGTGTCGCAGACGACCGCGGGCTGACCGTAGAGATCGCCGAGCAGCAGGTTCGCCGTCTTGCGCCCGACGCCCGGGATCGTCAGCAGCTCGTCCATGGAGTCCGGCACGCGGCCGCCGAAGCGGTCGCGCAGCGCCTGACAGGCCGCAACAATGTCCTTGGCCTTCTGACGGAAGAAGCCGCACGAGCGCACATACGGCTCGACCTCCTCGGGCGTGGCCTCCGCGAAGCACTCGAGCGTCGGGAAGCGCGCGAAGAGCGCCGGCGCGATCTCGTTGACGCGCTTATCCGTACACTGCGCGGACAGGCGCACGGCGATCATCAGCTCATAATCCTTTTGGTATTGCAGCGCGCAGAGCGCGTCGGGATAGCGTTCGCGGAGAACGGAGAGGATCTGCGCAAGCTCATCCATGGCGGAGCCTCCTGTCTGTCTTTTTTTAATAAGGGAATTATACCACAGATTTGCGCTCTGTCAAGAAAATTCGAGCGAAAAGTTTTTGCAGCGCGCATATTTGTTCACGCTGAACGAACACTGTCGTCGGCATATTCCGTGCCTCCGGCGCATAGGCTGAAGACAGGGGGGATGCGCAGTGTGCAATCGGTTCACGCGGTTAAAATGCAAGGAGGTCGTCAACGTCTGCGACGGGGCGCGGCTGGGCTTCGTCTGCGATCTGGAGCTGGACGTCTGCACCGGGCAGGTCGTTTCGCTTATCGTGCCCGGCGCCGGGAAATGCTTCGGGCTGCTCGGCGCACCGGAGGAATTTGTCATTCCGTGGGCGTGCATCCGCCGCATCGGCGACGACATCATCCTCGTCGAGGGAGAACGGGAAAAATTCTGTCTGCCGAAGCAGAGAAAGCCGCTGTTTTGAGCGAAAAAAATCCCGATTTTTGCAAATTTGTGCTTGCAAAATTGGGAAGCATCGGGTATAATATACCGGCGTGTGAAAACACGCAAAAAATCAAACCACACACGCCGGGATGCTTCGTTCCAGTGCCGCAACGCGGTGAACGGAGGAGATGATCGGCGTGGCGGTAACAACAAAAGGAGATCAAACACAATGGCAGTCGTATCCATGAAGAGCCTGCTCGAAGCAGGCGTCCACTTCGGTCATCAGACCAGACGCTGGAACCCCAAAATGGCCCCGTATATCTACACGGAGCGCAACGGCATCTATATCATCGACCTGCAGAAGACCGTCAAGAAGATCGAGGAAGCCTATAACTTCATCCGCGATCTGGCCGCGAACGGCGAGAACGTCCTCTTCGTCGGCACGAAGAAGCAGGCGCAGGACGCCATCCGCGAGGAAGCGGAGCGCGTCGACCAGTATTATGTCAACGCCCGTTGGCTCGGCGGCATGATGACCAACTTCAAGACCATGCGCACCCGTATTGACCGTCTTGCCCAGCTGCGCAAGATGCAGGAGGACGGCACCTTCGCGATGCTTCCGAAGAAGGAAGTCATCAAGCTCGAGGGCGAGATCGCCAAGCTCGAGAAATATCTCGGCGGCGTGAAGTCCATGAAGAAGCTGCCCGGCGCGCTGTTCATCGTTGACCCCCGCAAGGAGCGCAACGCGATCGCAGAGGCCCGCAAGCTGCATATCCCGGTCGTCGCCATCGTCGACACCAACTGCGACCCCGATGAGGTCGACTACGTCATCCCCGGCAACGACGACGCCATCCGCGCCATCCGCCTGATCGTGGCCACCATGGCCAACGCCGTTCAGGAAGGCCGTCAGGGCGAGGCCAACAACGAGGCTCCCGCCGCCGAGGCCGAGAAGGCTGCCGAATAATACACAGGAGGAAACAAACTATGGCATTCACTGCTGCTGATGTAAAAACCCTGCGCGAAATGACCAATGTCGGCATGATGGACTGCAAGAAGGCCCTCGTTGAGACCGACGGCGACATGGACAAGGCCGTCGAATGGCTCCGCGAGAAGGGTCTTGCGAAGGCCGCCAAGAAGGCCGGCCGAATCGCCGCCGAGGGCATGGCCTATGCCACCGTCGAGAACGGCGTCGGCGTCGCCGTCGAGGTCAACGCCGAGACCGACTTTGCCTCCAAGGCGCCCGTCTTTGTCGATTTCGTCAAGGATATTGCCAAGACCATCGCCGAAAACGACCCGGCCGACGTCGAGGCACTCAAGGCCTGCAAATTCCACGGCTCCGAGCTGACCGTCGCCGAGACCATTCCCGAAAAGGTCATGGTCATCGGTGAAAACCTCCAGATCCGCCGCTTCCATCGCTTCGGCGAGAACACCAGCGTCGCTTACGTCCATGCGGGCGGCAAGATCGGCGTTCTGGTCAACCTGATCGTCGAGGGCGGCATCGACGCCACCCAGATCGGCAAGGACGTCGCCATGCAGATCGCGGCTCTGAACCCCCGCTTCTGGGACAAGAGCGACGTCTCCGACGACGTGCTCGAGGAAGAGAAGAAGGTGCTCGTCGCCCAGATGGACAACGACCCGAAGATGGCCGGCAAGCCCGCTCAGGTCAAGGAAAAGATTGCGGCCGGCAAGATCAACAAGTTCTATGAAGAAAACTGCCTGCTCCAGCAGTCCTTTGTCAAGGACGGCTCGATGAGCGTTGAGCAGTATATGAACAGCGCTGCCAAGGCGCTGGGCGGTTCCGTGAAGTTCGTCGACGCCGTTCGCTTCGAAAAGGGCGAGGGCATCGAAAAGAAGCAGGAGGACTTCGCTGCCGAGGTCGCCGCTCAGATGAATATGGGCAAGTAAGCTTCGCGCTGCTCAAAAAAACCGGAAGCCGTCCGCAAGGACGGCCTCCGGTTTTTTTCGCGGTGTCGCTCCGCAAAAATTTGAAACGGTTCGTTCCGAAAACCGTTTCATTTCCCAGAAAAACCTACCAAATTTGTCATTGCGAGGAGGGCGCGTGCGCCCGACGCGGCAATCTTTGACGGAGTGAAACGGCATCCCGGAACGAGGCACGGCAAGGCCGCGCAGTGAAATTTGCCCCTCGGCCGAATCGCTCTATTCCTTTTCTTTCCTGCGCGGATGCGGCTGCACGCCCCATTCCGGCAGCGGCAGACGCTGCATCGCGCCGAAGATCTTCGTTTTCAGGTTGGGATAGGTCGCCTGAAGCTGCTCGATGAGCTGCTTGATCTCCTCGCGCTTGGTGTGCTTGTCGGCGGGGCAGTTGTTGTGTACGACCGGCAGCCCCTCACGCGCGGCGAAATTGCGCACCATGCCCTCGGTCAGATAGAGCATCGGCCGGATCTGCGTGACGCCCGTGCGGTCGAGGTATGTCACGGGCTGGAAGCAGCTCAGCCGCCCCTCGAAGAGCAAGCTCATCAGGAACGTCTCGACCGCGTCGTCATAGTGGTGCCCCAGCGCGACCTTGGAAAAGCCCATCCGCAGAAGCTCCTGATTCAGCGCGCCGCGCCGCATCTTGGCGCACATGGAGCAGGGATTTTTCTCCCTGCGATAGTCGAAAATGATCGGCCCGATCTCAGTCTTGACCGTGTGGAAGGGCACGTTCAGCCGCTCACAGAGCGCCGCGACGCCCGAAAAATCCATGCCGGGCAGTCCCATGTCGATCGTGACGGCCGCCAGCTCGAACGGCTGCGGATAATACTCACGCAGTGCCGCCAGCAGCACCAGCAGCGTCAGTGAGTCCTTCCCGCCGGAAACGCCCACGGCGATCCGGTCGTTCGGCTCGATCATGTGATAATCGTCGGCGCAGCGCCGCACAAGACCCATCAGCTTTTGCATATGTTCCGTCTCCTTTTTTGCGGCGCGTAATCCCGCCGCGGCTTCTGATTTCTCCGCAGAACGGCGAAAAATTGAACTCGAGCATTTGGGAGCATTCGAGAGTAAAACAGAGATTTTGCGAGTTCTTTCGGAGAAAAATAAAATTGTCCAAAAACACGCTTGACATTCCGTTTTGAATGTGGTATAAAAAACAGGCTGCGCAGGAAGCGCGCCCGACGCGTGCCGCTTTCTATTGTATGCGCAATTGATCCGTTTGTCAAAATATAATTTCTATATTGGAGGAAACACCATGACTACTCTGGTCAGAAAAGAAGACGTGCAGCGCAAGTGGTACGTCCTCGACGCTGCGGATAAGCCCCTCGGCCGCACCGCCGTCATCGCCGCCAACCTGCTGCGCGGCAAGCTGAAGCCCGACTTTACGCCCAACGTCGACTGCGGCGATTATGTCATCGTCATCAACGCCGACAAGGCTGTTCTCACCGGCCGCAAGCTGGAAGAGAAGTACTACCGCCGTCACTCCGGCTGGATCGGCGGTCTGAAGGAAGTCCAGTACAAGACCCTGATGGCCGAGCGCCCCGAGTTCGCGTTCGAGCTGGCCGTCAAGGGTATGCTGCCGAAGAACACCCTCGGCCGCACCGCCATCACCCGCCTGAAGGTCTATTCCGGCGCCGAGCATCCCCATGCCGCTCAGAAGCCCGAAGCCTTCCCGCAGGACTAATTCAGGAGGTAACAGACTATGTACGAGAGCAAAAGACAGTATCAGTACGGCACCGGCAGACGCAAGTCTTCCATCGCCCGCGTTCGCGTTTATCCGAACGGCACCGGCTCCATCATCATCAACGGTCGTGACATCGACGACTACTTCGGTCTGGATACCCTGAAGCTGATCGTCCGTCAGCCGCTGGTCGCCACCGAGACCGTCGGCAAGGTCGACATCATCTGCACCGTCAAGGGCGGCGGCGTGACCGGTCAGGCCGGCGCCATCCGCCACGGCATCTCCCGCGCCCTGCTGGGCGTCAACGGCGAGTTCCGCGCGACCCTCAAGGCCTCCGGCTTCCTCACCCGCGACCCGAGAATGAAGGAACGCAAGAAGTACGGTCTGAAGGCCGCTCGTCGCGCTCCGCAGTTCAGCAAGCGATAATCGACTGCTCAGACTATATCAAAATGGTTCAAAAAGCCCGGAAAATCAAGGTTTTCCGGGCTTTTGCTATATCTAAACGGGCTGATATGGTTTGACCAAATTTGGCAAAACGAGAGCCGGTTTCATCCAATTTTTAGTGGTCCGCAAGTGGTTAACTGGCCAAAAAGAGGGCAAAAAGAGGGGGAAGTGGTTCCCAAAGTGGTTAACCGAGAGCCGATTTTTGGGGTGCTTTTCAGCCCTCCTTCCCCTCGTTTTTTGGCTGTGGCAGTTTGGCATAGTTTGAGCTAATTTGAATAATTGAATATGAATTTGATGTAGCACACAGTATAAATGCTGGGTGCTTTTTTCATTTCAGGAACTCGTATTCCGGCGATAGAAAGAGCCGTCACTTCACTGTTAATTTTGAAGTGGCGGCTTTTTCTATTTCCAGAAGCAACAGCAATAATTAGAAATGAGGTGAAATCAATGAACACGCAAATCATCGCCATTGCCAACCAGAAAGGCGGCGTTGGCAAGACAACGACCTGTGCCAACTTGGGAATCGGGCTGGCGCAGGCCGGAAAGAAAGTCCTGCTGATCGACGGGGACCCGCAAGGGAGCCTGACAATCAGCCTGGGCCATCCCCAGCCGGACAAGCTGCCCTTTACGCTGTCGGACGCTATGGGGCGTATCCTGATGGATGAGCCGCTTCGTCCCGGCGAGGGTATCCTGCACCACCCAGAGGGTGTAGACCTGATGCCTGCGGACATCCAGTTATCCGGTATGGAGGTATCCCTGGTAAACGCCATGAGCCGTGAGACTATCTTGCGGCAATATCTGGACACGCTGAAGGGGCAATACTCCCATATCCTCATCGACTGCCAGCCCTCCCTGGGTATGCTCACAGTCAATGCGCTGGCCGCTGCGAACAGGATCATCATTCCCGTTCAGGCGGAGTATCTGCCCGCCAAAGGGCTGGAACAGCTGCTCTCCACGGTAAACAAGGTAAAGCGGCAGATCAACCCCAAGCTCCAGATAGACGGTATCCTGCTGACGATGGTGGACAGCCGAACCAACTTTGCCAAAGAGATCTCCGCGCTCCTGCGGGAGACCTATGGCAGCAAGATCAAAGTATTCGGCACAGAGATCCCCCATTCTGTCCGGGCAAAGGAAATCAGCGCCGAGGGAAAAAGCATTTTTGCCCATGATCCCAGTGGCAAGGTGGCAGAGGGCTACAAAAATCTGACGAAGGAGGTGTTGAAACTTGAAAAGCAGCGCGAAAAAAATAGAGCTGGCCTCGGTAGATGATCTGTTCTCCACCGAAGAAGGCCGTCAGGATGCAAAGCTGGAAAAGATTCAGGAGATTCCGCTGTCTGAACTGCATCCCTTTAAGAACCACCCATTCAAAGTCAAGGATGACGAAGCCATGATGGAGACCGCTGACAGTATCAAGCAGTATGGCGTTCTGGTTCCGGCGATTGCTCGACCGGACCCGGAGGGCGGTTATGAGCTGGTAGCCGGACACAGGCGGCACAGAGCCAGTGAGCTGGCAGGCAAGGAGACCATGCCGGTCATTGTTCGGGATTTGGATGATGATGCCGCCACGATCATTATGGTTGACAGCAACCTGCAACGAGAAAGTCTGCTCCCCAGTGAAAGAGCATTTGCCTACAAGATGAAGCTGGATGCCATGAAACATCAGGGAGAGCGAGTTGATTTAACTTCGTCCCAAGTTGGGACGAAGTTGAGAGCCGATGAAATATTGGCTCAGCAGGCTGGTTCAAGCAGAAATCAAGTTCAGCGCTATATCCGTCTGACAGAGCTGATTCCTGAATTGATGGATATGGTGGATGAAAAGAAGATTGCCCTGAACCCTGCCTATGAGCTGTCCTTTCTCAAAAAGGAGGAACAGGTAGACCTGTTGGACGCGATGGACAGCGAACAGGCTACCCCTTCTCTTTCTCAAGCCCAGCGGCTCAAAAAATACAGTCAGGAGGGGCATCTGACCCTCGATATGATGCGTGTCATCATGGGTGAGGAAAAGAAAAGCGATCTGGACCGAGTGACATTTACCTCTGACACCTTGCGGAAGTATTTTCCTAAAAGCTATACGCCCCAGCGGATGCAGGAAACCATCATCAAGCTGCTGGAGGCATGGCAGAAAAAGCGTCAGAGAGACCAGGAACGATGAAAGGAGCCGCCTATGAGGGATATTTCAGCCCGTGAGCTGAAAGGACACAACATTCTCGCCGTAGAGAGGTTTTGGGATAACACCCGCTGGATGATTGAGTTTTCCGTCCTGCGTCCCAGCACAGCTTACGGCAGCCCCGGAGAGGAAATGCGGCTGTTTTTGACCGAGGACGGGTATCAGGCTGCCCTGCAAAGCCAGCAGCGCCGGGAGATCAAGATCAAGCGTTACGCTCGTGTGATTGAGGGACATATCCTCGATTTCAAACCGGGAAAACACCGCCGCCACTCATAAACAAATCATTACTGCGAAAGGAAAGGATTGAAATGTGTACTGTAAAGGAAATCCGGGAAGCAATCCGGGAGGATTGCCATTCCCAGCATGGTATGGAATTTATAGAGATTGACCGTGTTCTGCAAACTCTGCCATTCTCTCAGGGAAATGACCTGTTGGACAGACCGCCCATTCCCAAGCGCCCCTACCGGCGCAGAAAAAGTGAACAAAACAGCTGACTGCCACAATTCTTTTTACAGGATTGTGGCTTTTTTCATACCCTGAGAAATTTGGAAGGAGTGAGGTCAATGGCCGTATTTCGCATTGAACGAACCAGAGATTATACCGTGATGAGCAATCACCATTTACGCAACGGGAAACTGTCCCTGAAAGCCAAGGGGCTGCTTTCCATGATGCTGTCCTTACCGGAGGACTGGAACTATACCACCAGAGGGCTTGCCGCCATCTGCAAAGAGGGCGTGGACGCTATCGGCGGCGCGCTGCGGGAGCTGGAAACTGCCGGGTACATTGTCCGCCATCAGCTGCGAGACCGGCAGGGTCGGATCAGCGATACCGAGTATGTTATCTACGAGCAACCACAGCCGAAGAACCCGGATACGCCCCAGCCGGATACGGCTTCACCAGATACGGAAAACCCGGATATGGTAAAACCGGATACGGAAAAGCCCGCAGAATTAAATATAGAGAAATCAAATACAGAAAAATCAATTACTTATGGATCAAGTACCGATTCCATTCCCTTCCGGGAAACAGCGGCGGCAAGACCGCCGGAACGGAAAGGAAGGGATGCGATGTCTGTCACAGAGATAGAAAATTATCGGGAATTGATTTTGGAGAATATCGAGTATGATTGTCTGAAGCAGCGTTATCCTCTCTACCTGGATGACCTGAATGAGATCGTAGAGCTGTTGGTAGAAACGGTCTGTGCCAGACGAAAGACCACCCGGATCTCTGGGGCAGACTTTCCTCACGAGATCGTGCGTTCCCGTTTTTTGAAACTGGACAGCTCCCACATCGAGTTTGTCATGGACTGTCTGCAAAAGAATACCACCCAGGTACGCAACATGAAGCAGTACCTGCTTGCGGTGCTGTTCAATGCGCCTACCACCATGAATAATCACTTCACTTCATTGGTCAACCACGATATGCACGCAGGCGGCTGGTAAAGGCCGCCTTTTATCATGCCAAAGGAGGCACGACATGAACCAGATGGAAATTTTCAAAAACCCGGAGTTTGGCAGTATCCGTGTCATTGAGGAAAACGGCAAATACTTGTTCAGCGGAACGGATGTGGCTGCTGCGCTGGGGTACAGTAATCCCCGCGATGCAATTATCCGCCATTGTAGGTATGTCGTGAAACGCGACGCACCTCACCCACAAAGCCCCGACCGCAAAATCAGTATGACTTTTATCCCCGAAGGAGATTTGTACCGCCTGATTGTTCACAGCAAATTGCCATCGGCAGAACAGTTTGAACAGTGGGTATTCGATGAGGTTCTGCCTACCATTCGCAAGCACGGGGCCTATCTCACAAGAGAGAAGCTTTGGGAGGTAGCTACTTCCCCGGAGGCTCTGATGAAGCTCTGCTCAGACTTGTTGGCTGAGCGTGAAGCGAATATTTCTCTGCGTAAGGAAAATGCACAGCTGGAGGGCAAAGCCGCTTTCTATGACCTGTTCATCGACTTAAAGCACAGCACCAATCTCAGGACAACCGCCAAAGAGTTGGATGTCCCGGAGCGCCGGTTTGTTCGGTTTCTGATAGAACGACGGTTTGTGTACCGCACAGCATCCGGCAATGTGCTGCCCTATGCCAATGTGAAAAATACGGGGCTGTTCTGTGTGAAAGACTACTGCAATCACGGGCATACCGGCTCCTACACGCTGGTTACGCCAAAGGGAAAGCTCTACTTTGCTCAGCTGCGGGAGATGATCTTGCTGGTCTCATAAGAACGGAAAGGAAGTGGGTTTTATGCAGGAAGGCAAAACAATCGGGCAGCTGATGGAGGAAATGCGCCAGAAAGCCGGGGCGCAGAACTATCACGGTCATGACTACATGGATCTCCAGCGATTTGCGGAGAACACCCGGCACATGATTATTTTTGATGTACTGACGCATGACTCCCCGGTTGGCTGGAAAGGAGAACGCACCCGCCTGTTTTTGTCAGATATAGGCTATGAAAAAGCTCTGGACAGTCAGGCAAATGGGCAGATCAAGATTCTCAGCCATGCAAAGGTCAGAAATGGAGATTTGTTTTATGACCACAAAGAACAGATACGATAGGAGGAATCCGATATGAATGAGGAAAAGAAAGTACCCTTTAAGTGGGAATATGGGGAAGAAACCATATCGCTGCAACTTGGAATGTATGCGAATAATCAGCGGCTTTATATCGGCATGATTACCCATACAGAAGATGGAGCAGAGGCGTTTGCAGATATGACGGTGAACCTACCAGGATATTCCCTGGACCCCGGAGAGGCGTTTATTTCCGGTGACATCAGCAAGGATTTGCTGCGATTCATCAAAGAGAACAAATTGGGGAAGGTGCTTCCCTATCAGGTTCAGTCCGGTTATGGAAAATATTCTGCTGTTGCCTTTGATCTGGAGAAGCTGAAGGCATTTGACCCCAAAGGTGTGGCAGAGTTCCGGAAAGAGTGGAATCTGCCGGATAAGAAGCCGGTAAAGAAAAAGAGCCGCGGGATGGAGCGATGAAAAAAAACCTCCTCCGGCGGCTGGTGGTTCCGCCTTAGCAAAAAAAGAGATTCCCTGCAAACTTCGTGGAAAGGAGGCGAGAAAATGCAGGAAGAAGTGGAAAACAGAACTTTGACGCTGGTTGTCAGTGGAACAAAGTTTACCGGCAGAATGTTTAAGGCTGCCATAAGCAAGTACATGGCACATCGAAAGGAAAAGAAGCTGGAAAAACAGAGAAGCCGTGATGCGCCGGTTGTTCCGCATGGAAAACAGACTGTGAAGCAGCTTGTCGGGCAGAATCAGGGAATATCCAACATTGAGATCACAGACCCCTCTATCAAGGAGTTTGAGAAAATCGCCCGGAAATATGGTGTGGATTATGCGGTGAAAAAGGACCGCAGCAGTTCTCCGCCAAAGTACCTGATTTTTTTCAAAGGCCGTGATGCAGATGCTCTGACAGCAGCTTTTACAGAGTACACCAACAAAAAGGTCAAAAAGGCAACGAAAACAGAGCGCCCGTCCGTACTGGCAAAACTTAACCAGTTCAAAGAGATGGTTAAAAATGCTGTGGTGGATCGCACCAAGCGAAAGGAGCTGGAACGATGAAAAAGACATTGGACATCAAAAAGCTCATTTTGCTGAATATGCCGTATATCCTGCTGGGGCTGTTTGCTACCAATTTTGGAGAGGCATGGCGAATGGCACAAGGGGCGGATGCTTCAGAAAAGTTTCTTTCGCTGGTTGCGGTTCTGCCTGGGGCGTTGCAAAGTTTCTGGCCAAGCCTGCATCCATTGGACTTGTTGGTAGGGCTGTGCTGCGGTGTTGGTCTGAGGCTGGCGGTGTATCTTAAAAGCAAGAACGCCAAGAAATATCGACATGGTTTGGAATATGGTTCGGCCCGCTGGGGAACCCGTGAGGATATTGCACCTTACGTTGATCCTGTATTTCAGAACAATGTGATTCTGACGAAAACGGAGAGCCTGACCATGAACAGCCGCCCCAAGGACCCCAAGACTGCCAGAAACAAAAATGTACTGGTGATTGGCGGCTCCGGTTCCGGTAAGACCCGATTCTGGCTGAAACCCAACCTGATGCAGATGCACAGCTCCTATGTTGTGACGGACCCGAAAGGAACAATTCTGGTGGAGTGCGGAAAAATGCTCCAAAGGGGTGCGCCCAAGCTGGGGAAGGACGGAAAGCCCATGAAGGATAAGCACGGCAAGGTCATTTATGAGCCGTACCGAATCAAGGTCCTAAATACCATCAACTTCAAGAAGTCCATGCACTATAACCCTTTCGCCTATATCCATAGCGAAAAGGACATCTTGAAGCTGGTAACAACGCTGATCGCCAATACCAAAGGCGAAGGCAAGGCCGGAGACGATTTCTGGGTAAAAGCAGAAACCTTGTTGTACTGCGCGCTTATTGGCTATATCCATTATGAGGCTCCGGTGGAGGAACAAAACTTCTCCACCCTCATTGAGTTCATCAACGCCATGGAAGTCCGTGAGGATGACGAGGAGTTCAAAAACCCCGTAGACCTGATGTTTGATGCACTGGAAGCCGAGAAGCCAAACCACTTTGCGGTGCGCCAGTATAAGAAATATAAGCTGGCCGCCGGCAAAACCGCTAAGTCGATTTTGATTTCCTGCGGTGCGCGCCTTGCCGTGTTCGACATTGCGGAGCTGCGGGAGGTCACGGCCTACGATGAGCTGGAACTGGATACCCTGGGAGACCGGCGAACCGCGCTGTTCCTCATTATGAGTGACACAGACGATAGCTTTAACTTCCTCATCTCCATGTGCTACACCCAGCTGTTCAACCTCTTGTGTGAAAAGGCGGACGATGTGTACGGCGGGCGGTTGCCGGTCCATGTGCGCTGCCTCATTGACGAGTGTGCCAACATCGGCCAGATTCCCAAGCTGGAGAAACTGGTCGCCACCATCCGCAGCCGTGAGATCTCCGCCTGTCTGGTATTGCAGGCGCAGTCCCAGCTGAAAGCCATCTACAAGGACAACGCCGATACCATCATCGGCAACATGGATACCTCCATCTTCCTGGGCGGCAAGGAACCGACTACCCTCAAGGAGCTGGCCGCCGTGCTGGGCAAGGAGACCATCGACACCTACAACACCGGCGAGAACCGTGGGCGGGAAACCTCCCACTCTCTCAACTACCAGAAGCTCGGCAAAGAGCTTATGAGCCAGGATGAACTGGCCGTTATGGACGGCGGCAAGTGCATCCTCCAGCTGCGTGGTGTTCGTCCGTTTTTATCGGACAAGTACGACATCACCAAGCACCCCAATTACCCGTACACCGCCGACGCGGACCCCAAGAACGCCTTTGACATCGAGGCGTTCCTGTCCACCCGGCTCAAGCTCAAGCCCAACGAGGTCTACGATGTGTACGAAGTAGACGCAGAGGGCGCGTAAATCTGTTCCGCTGTGAAAGGAGTGGTCTTATCTATCCGCCTCAACTGCCCTTTTGGGGCCATTGGCGTACAAAGCGGACAATCACCAAAAATAATGACAAAGGAGGACAGCCGGAATCAGCCCCCGGAAACCGGGCGGCAGATTGTTCCGGCTTTTGTATGCCTATGAACCATGACTAATCAATCTTTCAAATGATTCTGGCTAATTTTGTATATGGCATTTTTCAATCAGGCTATCACCGTTCTTCAGACCCTCGTTATCGCCCTCGGCGCTGGTCTCGGCATCTGGGGTGTCATCAACCTGCTGGAAGGTTACGGCAACGACAACCCCGGTGCGAAGTCCCAGGGCATGAAGCAGCTCATGGCTGGCGCTGGCGTCGCCGTGGTCGGCATGGTCCTCGTACCCCTGCTCTCCAGCCTGTTCACCGTCTGATTGCTCCCGTCGTTAAGCTGTCATAAGAAATCCTTGCCGCCCCTGCCCCCAAGCGGGGGCGGCTGAAAGGAGGTTGACACCGTATGGATTTCTTACTCGATGCCCTTACTGACTGGCTCAAGGAAATGTTGGTAGGCGGCATTATGAGCAACTTATCGGGGATGTTCGATAGCGTGAACCAGCAGGTCGCAGACATTGCGACACAGGTGGGCCAGACCCCGCAGGGCTGGAACGGGAGTATTTTCAGCATGATCCAGAACCTCTCCAACTCCATCATGGTGCCGATTGCTGGCGTGATCCTGGCTATCGTGATGACGCTGGAGCTGATTCAGATGATTACCGACAAGAACAACCTGCATGATGTGGACACCTGGATGATCTTCAAGTGGGTGTTCAAATCTGCCGCTGCCATCCTCATCGTCTCAAACACCTGGAACATCGTGATGGGCGTGTTTGACGCAGCTCAAAGTGTGGTGGCGCAGGCGGCGGGCATCATCGGTTCCGACGCTTCCATCGACATCTCCTCTGTCATGACCGATATGGAGTCCCGGCTGATGGATATGGACCTGGGGCCGCTGTTCGGCCTGTGGTTCCAGTCGCTCTTTATCGGCATTACCATGTGGGCGCTTTACATTTGTATCTTTATCGTGATCTATGGCCGTATGATTGAGATTTACCTTGTGACTTCGGTGGCCCCCATCCCTATGGCCACCATGATGGGCAAGGAATGGGGCGGCATGGGCCAGAACTATCTGCGCTCGTTGATTGCTCTGGGCTTCCAGGCATTTCTCATCATCGTCTGTGTGGCAATCTATGCCGTGCTGGTACAAAACATTGCCACCGAATCGGATGTCATCATGGCCATCTGGAGCTGTGTGGGTTATACGGTCCTGTTGTGCTTTACGCTCTTTAAGACCGGCAGCCTCGCAAAATCTGTGTTCAACGCACATTAACCAGGAAGGAGGTAATCCCTTTGGCTTATGTACCCGTACCCAAGGACCTTACGAAAGTCAAAACCAAGGTCGCGTTCAACTTAACCAAGAGGCAGATGGTCTGCTTCGGCGGCGGGGCGCTGATCGGCGTACCGCTTTTCTTTTTGCTCCGGGGGCCTGCGGGAAACAGCGTGGCTGCCATGTGTATGATGCTGGTCATGCTGCCCTTCTTCATGCTGGCGATGTACGAGAAGCACGGTCAGCCCCTGGAAAAGATCGTGGGCAACATCATCAAGGTGGCCGTAATCCGGCCCAAGGAGCGCCCGTATAAGACCAACAACTTCTATGCCGTTCTGGAACGGCAGGAAAAGCTCGATAAGGAGGTGTATGACATTGTTCACGGCAATCAAAAGCTGGCTGCACCGGCTGTTCGGAAAAGACGAAAAGACCGCGCAGCCGGTTAATCAGAAAAAGATGAAAAAGCTGTCCCGTGCCGACAGAAAGCAGATCGAGGCCGCCATCGCCCGTGCCAACCGCACAGACCGGAAAGGAAAGTCGGCTCAGGACAGTATCCCCTATGAACGAATGTGGCCGGATGGTATCTGCCGTGTGGCAGGCAGCCACTACACAAAGGCCATCCAATTCCAGGACATCAACTATCAGCTCTCGCAGAACGAGGACAAGACGGCGATCTTTGAGGGCTGGTGCGATTTTCTCAACTACTTCGATAGCTCCATTCAGTTTCAGCTGTCCTTTTTGAACCTTGCGGCCTCTGAGGAGACCTTTGCCCGCGCCATCAACATTCCTCTCCAGGGGGATGATTTTGACAGTATCCGGGTGGAGTACATGACCATGCTGCAAAACCAGCTGGCAAAAGGCAACAATGGCCTTATCAAGACTAAGTACCTGACTTTCGGTATCGACGCCGACAGCCTCAAGGCCGCCAAGCCTCGTTTGGAGCGCATTGAGACCGACATTCTCAATAACTTCAAGCGTCTGGGCGTGGCCGCCGAGACCCTGGACGGCAAGGCGCGACTGGCACAGCTCCACGGTATCTTCCACATGGATAAACAGGTGCCGTTCCGCTTTGAATGGGATTGGCTGGCTCCGTCTGGTCTGTCCACCAAGGACTTCATCGCCCCGTCCGGCTTCGAGTTCCGTACCGGCAAGCAGTTCCGTATGGGTAAGAAATACGGGGCTGTTTCGTTTTTGCAGATTCTCGCGCCGGAGCTGAATGACCGAATGCTGGCGGATTTCCTGGACATGGAATCCAGCCTGATTGTCAGCCTGCATATCCAGTCCGTGGACCAGATCAAGGCCATCAAGACGGTCAAGCGGAAAATCACCGACCTGGACCGCAGCAAGATTGAGGAGCAGAAAAAGGCTGTCCGTGCCGGGTATGACATGGACATCATTCCCTCCGACCTTGCCACCTACGGTGCCGAGGCCAAGAAGCTCTTACAGGATTTGCAGAGCCGGAACGAGCGAATGTTCCTTGTCACCTTCCTGGTGCTGAACACGGCAGACAATCCCCGGCAGCTGGACAACAATGTATTCCAGGCCAGCTCCATCGCGCAGAAGTACAACTGCCAGCTGACAAGGCTTGACTTCCAGCAGGAAGAAGGGCTGATGTCCGCGCTGCCGCTGGGCCTCAATCAGATCGAGATTCAGCGAGGGCTGACCACCAGTTCCACGGCTATCTTTGTTCCGTTCACCACCCAGGAGCTTTTCCAGAACGGCAAAGAGGCGCTGTACTACGGGATCAACGCCCTGTCCAACAACCTCATCATGGTGGACCGCAAGCTGCTGAAAAACCCCAACGGACTGATTCTCGGTACGCCGGGTTCTGGCAAGTCCTTCAGCGCCAAGCGCGAGATCGCCAACTGTTTCCTGCTCACCAATGATGACATCATCATCTGTGACCCGGAGGCCGAGTATGCGCCCCTGGTGGAGCTCCTGCATGGGCAGGTCATCAAGATTTCGCCTACCTCCACCAACTACATCAACCCGATGGACTTGAATCTGGACTACTCGGACGATGAAAGTCCGCTGTCTCTCAAGTCCGACTTCATCTTGTCCCTGTGTGAACTGATCGTGGGCGGCAAAGAGGGCTTGCAGCCGGTGCAGAAAACCATCATTGACCGTTGTGTGCGGCTGGTCTATCAGACCTATCTCAATGACCCCCGCCCGGAGAATATGCCCATTTTGGAGGACCTTTACAATCTGCTGCGGGCGCAGGAGGAAAAAGAGGCACAGTACATCGCCACGGCGCTGGAAATCTATGTGACCGGCTCCCTCAATGTGTTCAACCACCAGAGCAATGTGGACATCAACAACCGCATTGTCTGCTACGACATCAAGGAGCTGGGCAAGCAGCTGAAAAAGATCGGTATGCTGGTGGTCCAGGACCAAGTGTGGAACCGCGTCACCATCAATCGTGCCGCCCACAAGTCCACCCGCTACTACATCGACGAGATGCACCTGCTGCTGAAAGAGGAGCAGACCGCCGCTTATACCGTCGAGATTTGGAAGCGTTTCCGCAAGTGGGGCGGCATTCCCACCGGCATCACGCAGAATGTCAAAGACCTTTTGAGCAGCCGCGAGGTAGAGAACATCTTTGAAAACTCCGACTTCGTGTATATGCTCAACCAGGCGGGCGGAGACCGGCAGATTCTCGCCAAGCAGCTGGGCATTTCCCCGCACCAGCTTTCCTATGTGACCCACTCCAGCGAGGGCGAGGGCCTGCTGTTCTATGGCTCCACGATCTTGCCTTTCGTGGATCACTTCCCGAAGAATACCGAGCTGTACCGCATTATGACCACCAAACCCCAGGAACTGAAAAAGGAGGATGAATGACCATGAAACCCAATACTGAACTGAACACCATGATGTTTTTTGACGATGCCCTGGAGAGTGAGCGCACCTGTCTGCTCACCGAGCTGGCCGATGCCGTCAGCGAGACCCGCACGGCGGCGGATCAGGCAGCGGAGCTGAACGAGGATGGCGAAGCGGGCCTGCTGCGCCTGACGGAAATCTGGTGTGCCATGAACGGTGTTCCCGCCATCGTCATCTTCGAGGGCAGCCAGTCTGAGCTGCTGGCCAATGTGGTGGCGCAGATCTACGCCCATCTGCTTCAGCACCCCTTCCATGACCCTGTGGGGCTGGCCGTCTGTGTGGAGCTGCGCTACATGACGGACGCCCTCATGCTGGGTGAATGGTTTGAATAAGGAACCGCGCCTGCGCTTTACAGACGAGGAACGGGCTGACCCGGCGCTGGAG
>ERZ772812.600-NODE-600-length-30722-cov-4.036163_pt1 | contig 30722 bp, 51 predicted proteins | sample MGYA00511343_ERZ772812 | MGnify/ENA primary metagenome ERZ772812 (study PRJEB29015, sample SAMEA2737706) | human gut metagenome | biome: human gut; feature: human-associated habitat; material: faeces | place: China | collected 2012 ...
GGGCGGTTCCCCGCCCGCTAAAGTCGTGTTTATTCTTTATCGGATCCGCTGCCGCCGGATACCGCCGCAGCAGGCGTCAGGGCCAGCCGAACGATTGCGTTGGCGTCAAGCACCTTATAATCGGCCCGCATAATCGCCCGAACCGCAATCATATCCTGAGAAAATAAGTTAAACGCGGTATCACCACTGCCAACAGTGGCCTCAGAAGACTGCGCAATGGATGTCAGCGCCCGATCGTACTTTCGGCAGTACTCATTCAGATCGCCCAAAATAAAGGGCAGTGCGCCGCTGGTCTCATTGGGCAGAATTGCGTCAGGCAGCACGGTAACGGGGTACACCGTTGCACCAGCGGCAAGCTGCAGCTGCATAGGATTGGCAGGGCTGGCAGATAAGAGATATCTGCTGTTTGCGTCCTTCAAAGTATCCAGCCAGGCCAAGCCGGAATCATTAGTGATCACACGGCTACCTGCCCGGTACAGGCCCAGCGTCACAGTCAGTGCCTTCTTGATGTCATCAAGGCCCGTGGCAGCGACAGCGGTTTTATTTTTCACTAGGGCCAGGATCTCCCTATTGTCCGTAGCAATGGTCTGCTGGCCCAGCCATTCAATCAAGATATTCAGGATATTGGCATCGCTGTCAGCAAGCAATTCCGCCGTGACTGGCATAAATCCAGCATATTTCGATACGGTATATGTAAGCCGTTCAAACTGCGGTGCAGTCGCCTCAGAAATCACACCGGCTTCATCTACTTTTGCAAAGCCTGCACAGGTAGCCCGCTTCTGGTAGGTCCGTGCACCCGTCAGCGCATTAACGCGCTCCACAGAAATCAGGGGCAGCAGGGTGGCGTGGGCCTCAACCCAGTGATTGATCTGCGTGCTGATGTCCTCCGGCACGGTGTAGCCACCGGCGGCGTCGGTACCTTCATTCATGTACTTCGTCATTGCGCGGGCCCGGAAGGCCTTCAGGAAGGCTTGCGTGGCGTCCCCAGCTTTAGGGGCTTCAGGATCCGGCGTCGGTGTGGTTCTGGCAGTGGGCACATGCGCCTTTTCCAGATCATCAAGCTGCTTTCGCGCGGCAACTTCAGCCTGCAGCTGATTCACTTCGTTCAAAATGGCCTGCGCCTTCTCCACGTCCTTTTCTGGCCCCTCCAGCAGCTTTCGGGCGGCGGCGGATTTCTGCAAAATCTGCTCCTGCAGATCTCTCAATGCTTTACTCATTCGTTTCCTCCTCATTGATGCAGCGCATTGCTGCAATTTCGGTCTCGTACAATTTGGCCTGCAACAGCAGCGCCGTGCCCAGTTGTTCCCGGGCCAGGTGCTGGGGCAAGTAGTTTTTGATCACTCCAGCGGCCCTTTGCGCAGGGACGGCCACCAAGGAAAATTCATAGGCATCCGATGCGCCGTCAAGGGTGTAAGTGCAGGTCCGCTTTCCGGCGGCGGTATCGTACGCCCGCCCGGGATAATGTGCACAGTAGCTTTTCCGATTGTCCGTGCCGCAAATACTGCATGTGGCGCTCGCCACGGATACCCCGACGCTTCCCTCGCGCTTGATCCCGCCCTTGATTTCAGCGATTAAATCGGCGTTGCCAGGCGTGCGGATCATGTAGCAGCGTGCCACCAACTGGATATAGGGCTCTCCGCAGTCCAGTGCCTTCTCGGATTGCTGCAATTCGGTAGCATAAATACGGGCCACCTGATTGCCTGATTTCCAATTGTGATCCTGGATCACGGTTTTGCCCAAAAAGCGTTTTTGCAGATCTTGTAAAGCTTTCAAGCTAAAGCGCTCGAAATCGCGGTCAATAGCGTTATCGCACAGCACCGCCTTAAAGGCAAACACCTGTTCAGCCGTCACGGGTTCAAGAGTGTACTCATTGATCCGCTTCAAGTCTGCTTCAGATACATCCTGCCCGGCTAAGCTCGCGGATTTGTAGGTTGTTCCGGGAGAATCCCAGTAAATTTCTTCATCATCATGTCCGCTAGTTGTATCGCCATATCGTTTATCCATGCTTTATCCTCCTTTCCGCTGATATTTGTATATTGGGATCCAGCAAACTGCACCGGGATACTCGCGCCGTTGCCCAGCAGTTGATCACCCCCGGGCTTGTTGGGTAAGTCCAGCTTTTCCCGGGCTTCGTTCGGCGTCATCAAAAAGCTCTGCACGGCAGCGGCCAAGGTCTGGATCTGTGTTTGCTGGTCAGCGCGCAGAATCACAGCAGTATTAAATTTCACGTGATATCCGTTTGCCACTTCAGCGTCAGATAGCAGCTTAGCCCCTATTTCCTCTTCGTACTGCTTCACGATGTAAAGCAGCGTATCGACGAGGAAAGACAACTGTTGCGCTTCAGCGCTCGCGTAGCTGGATTTTGTGTAATCGCCAACTTGGTAGGGCATCACGCCAAAAGCGGACGCGATCTGCATAGCCGTATGCCGTCGGAGTTCCAAAAATTGGCTATCAGCCAGCTTCATGTTCAGCGGGGTAAGCGTCATGCCAGTGGGCAGCGGGATGATGTTCCCGCTTTCCTTATCTTTCAGTTCGCCTGAAGCATATTGCTTTACGCCTTTCACTAAAGCGTCCACATTTCGGTCGCTCAGCTGCCCAGTGTACTGCAGCACTGCTTTGGCAGTCATCCCGGATTCATACATTTTGTTGATCATCCGTTGGGCCTTGATATTGCCCTGGATTGGCTCGCTCAGCTGTTCACGCACCGGAATTCCAACCAATCCGTCACGTGTATTGTGGGCCTTAAAATGTAACACATCCTCTGACTTAAATACAATCACACCCTCTGGTGTGCAGTACTGATAATACACATCTGGCACATTTCCAAGCACCAGTTTATCATCGTACCAAAGAGCTACCTCATTCGGATTCATAATCCACAGTTGTGGATTTCGAGGATCGCGTGTATCAATCCAAGCGTAAGCGTTGCCATAATGATTTCTGCATAACTCCATTGTAGACCAAAACACACTTGCAGACATGTACCGATTAGGTCGCTCATTCAGCATCCGGTAAAATGGATGTTCTCTTGCGATCCGGATCCCATGTTCCGGCGTGTATTGCTGTACTTTCAACGGGAGCTTACCGATACCCTCCGATAGCACTTTAATGCACGCGTAATATGTAGCTTCACCCATTGACTGCCCGGCAGAACGGTCGATCCCCAAAAAGTCAAGCAGCTGGTTTAGTTCGACAGTTTGTCTCGTGCTCAGGGATTTTCCCTTAAATGCTGCACTCGCCGCCCGAAAGCGGTCCGACACTCTCAATTTGCATCACTCCTTTGAGGACCATCCCATCGCATCCAAATACTCAGATAGCGCATCATCCAGGTCCACTTTTTCCTCTGGCCGCCGCTGGATCAAGGCCAGCGCGTGCGCATCGATCATAGCGTCGATCGGGTCAATGCGCTTAAATCTAGCCCCTGGCTTCTTGTCAATTTTGATTTCGCCAAAACTGTTTCGCACTAGCGCAGCATTTGACGCGGACCATGACAACAACTCATTGTTTCTGTCGAATTCAATCTTTTGGCCTTTTACCAAAAGTTGAACCGACACAGTTGCATCATTCAAGCTTTGACAGCTCTGCTTAATGACAACTACATCACAGCCAAAAGCCTCAAGATCCTGCATCACCCCCGCGGCATTATGCGGATCAATCCCGATCCCTAAAAAATTTAGCTCGTGGGTTGATTGCAGTTCTTGCAAATGGCGGATTATGAATTTATAGTCATTCATAAAGTCCATATCTCCACCGGTGACTGTGATTAAGCCCTTCTGTTCCCACATCCCATATGGGGCCAGGTCGGTCTCTTGATGCTCCTGGATTCGTCCGCGCGGCATAAAACTGTGGCTGTATACGTACGTCCGGCCATCGGGCAGCTCAAATTCCAGTGCTAGGGTGGTCAGATCTCCACCGCTGGACAAGTCCAGTCCCACCCAGCAGTCTTTGCAGATCTTAGTGATTTCCGCAAGGTCCCGATTTGTCCCGCATGCAAGCCACATGTCCGGGGCGATAAACTGCGTATCAGTGTTCCGCACCCACATGTTCAGGTCTTTGGTGATAAATTCAGCCAATTCCGATCCGCCCATATCGCGCGCGGCTTTGGCACTTTCCCGCATGGTTTGCAATCGTTCGGGGTCAGCGCACGTAAAAGGTGCAGCTTTGGGCCAATTTCGCTCATCCCACGGGTCGTCTCCGTCATCAAGGCAAAATATATCTACAAAAAAATCTTCAGCAGTTGTAATTCCCTCCAGCACCTTTATCGCGTATTGATCCATTTCATAGCAGAAGCTATTCATGTTGGAACCTCGCGTGGTGATCATAGATACCAAAGTTTCTTTAAGGGATCTGGTTCCTTTGTAAATCTTGCTATAGATTTGCCCGTCTGGGTGCTGGTGTAACTCATCGATTGAAGCATAAATAGAGCGAAAACCCTCATCAAGTCCGGCTTCGCGGCTCAACGCCTCGATTGTTGATCCTGTGTTGTTTGCAATTATGGTATTTTTATATCCCTTAACTGTAAACAACTCGCTCAGGTCGGCGTCACCGTAAATGAAATGTTCCATTTCCTCCCACGCTAGGCGGGCCTGCTTTTTACGATTGGCGACGGTAAATAGCTTGCCATATCGGTACCCGGAGAATGCAGCGATATACGGGCCAATAATTCCGTTTTCCATGGTTTTGCCCTGCTGTCGGGATATGCATTTATATCTCCGCCTAAATCTGCGTGCACCGTTTGACTTTTTCAGCCACCCAAATGTGCAGCCCAGATCAAAGGCCTGGCAGTCCATCAGCTTCAGGGGCCGGGGTTCTGCGCCCTCCGATAGGGTCAGTGTTTCTGCAAAGTCCAAAATTCGGTTTGACGCTTCAACGTCCCACCTAAATGGATATTCGGGGTCAGCCTGCCGGTCCAGATCCCGCAGGTGCCTCTGGCAGGCCAGCCGGTGCAGCCGCCCGCAAAGTACATCCCCTGCTACCACTTTGGCGGCGTAGTCCGTCACTCTGTCGGTCATGGTTGCGCGCCCCCAAAGATGCAGTCAAAAAAGTGATTGTAGAAGTCGTACACCTCTTTGCTGTTTTCAAAGCTGTACTGCTCTATCTTTGGATTTTCATTCAGATTGCTTGAGGTTTCAAGCACATAATGTGCCGTCTCCGTACGCATAAGAATAATCTTGCTGTGATTATTCGCAACAATCATATTCCAACCATTTCGGTCTGCGATAGTTTTGAATTCGCGGGCATAGTTCCGCCCGTGTTTTGTGTCCATCTCCTTCTGCATGGGGCTGGTCAAGAATCGTGCGTTTTTTAGCTTCCCGGACTTTGCCAGTGCATTCAAGTACTGATACTGCTTTGGACCAATGCGGAGCGTGCTTGCTGACAATTCCAAGATCTGCTCGTTTTTTGCAACCCACGCGATAAAAGACAGTGACGCTACACCGCCGTGCAAACTGATAAACTTTAGTGCTTCTCCCGGAGCCGGGGGCACACCGACGGTAATTTTGTCGATCAATTTCACACTGGTAGATAACACAAATTGCCGTCTGGTGGGGGCCCGGACCCGGGTATACAGTAATTCGCCCATTACGCATTCACCTTCTTCTCAAAGCGTTCAAATTTGTTCGGCGTTTCACGCTTAGGCGGTTCCGGCACCTCCAGCTTGCACCGGCTTGTAATGGTCAGCCCCAACGCTCCGGCCAGCGTGTGCGCTTGCTTGCAATATCGATCTTGCAGTTTGGATAGCTGGTCGATTTCAAAAATGTCGTCGCTATCGGCCATAGCCTCCCGCAGACGCTTTGTCACATCCTCATACAGTGATTGCGCTGTGATATATCGTGCTAGCGCGTCAACGTCGGTCTCACCCATGATCCGGATTTTCACAAGCTGCTCCGCCAGCTTTTTAAAAGTCCGCTTTTGAGCCGGTGTGAGATATGCCGGGGGCGCGATGCCGTCCGTGCAGGGCTGGACTTCTGTAGCCCTGCGGGATTCAATTTCTTCTTTCGTCAGATGCTTGTTTCCCTTTGCAATCAGCAGTTCGATAGGCTGTTTTGCCCCGGCCATTTCGTTCACTTCCTTTCGCTAAAGTGAGGTGGGGACTTTTTTCTACAACGCCCCCTTCTTGTAGGCGTTTTTCTTCCAATCCTTCATAGAATTTTATATACCCCCTTGGTTTATCACTTTAATTTTTTCAAGTCGATAACACCAGGTGGAGTCTTCCCGTAGCGGGGCTCCAGACGATTGTGGCACGCTGTGCACAGCCCCATCAGCCCAGCGGGATCCAGGCGGTGGGCCCAACCGTCGGGCGTGCGGACCGGCTTAATGTGGTGCACTTCGCACGCTATCCGCTGGCAGCCCTCCAATCCGGCCTCGCACTGATAGTTGATACTTTCCAGGTACCAGCGAGATAGCCCCCGCCACTCTTTACTGCGATAGAACTTTGTCAGCGCGGCGGAGCGCTTAGCATTATAATGCTGATTGCTCCGCTGTCTGCGGGCCTGCTGTCGCCGTTCTGCCGCCGCCGCTGCAGCGGCCTCCGCCTCCGGGCGGCAATCATCGCAATACGTAATGCCAACAGGTATCAGCCGCTTACACTTCGGGCAGGGATGCAAAGCCACAACCACCCACCCCCTGGGTGTTCACATACACATCGATCATACGAACACCCCTGAACTAAAAATAGGCCACCGGAACAAGTCCAGTGGCCTTGTATCCTTTACGGGATACATCATACCATACAAGGCAATATTGTAAATACCCACCTCCCACTTATTTTTGAAATTAGGACTATCAGCCATGCAGTACCTGATTATTCGTATCTTAGCCTACATGCTATCATTCCGCACTTTCTCAATCCTTGCCTTCAGCGCCTGTAGCATTGCCTCCTGGGCATCGCCTTTATCTTCCAACGCGGCAGCCATATCGCAGTCAATGCCGCCCTGCACCAAAAGCCGATGTACGATTACGGGATGCTGCTGTCCCTGTCTGTGCAGTCGCTTATTGGCTTGCTGATATAATTCCAGTGTCCAATTAGGTAAACTGTACCAGATGATGTGATGTCCGCCCTGCTGCAGATTCAGGCCGTACCCGCAACTTGCCGGGTGGGCAAGTAGCACATCCACATCGCCAGCATTCCACGCGGCGGCATCATCAGGCCCGCGATACTGCCGAATCCGGCGGCCTTTCTGTGCAAGCGCTTTCATGATCCGCTCTGGCTCATGTTTGAACCAATAAAATATCAGGCAGTGTTGTTCGCACAACTGTTCAACCGTTTCTACCAAGGCATCAATCTTAGCATCATGTATTGTAGCGATCTCACCGTTTTCATCATACACAACTCCACTGCATAACTGCAATAGCTTCCCGTTGAGTACCGCCGCTGTGCCTGCCGTTATCACTTGATCCTTGACTTCAAGCAATAGCGTTCTCTCCAACGTGCGATATGCTTTCGCCGCGCTCTGGCCTAATGTCACTGGAATATCATTCGTCACGCAATCTGGCAGATTCAAGTAATCTTCAGATTTTAGGCTTATGCAAATATCTGATATCGCGGCTTTAATCCTGTCCGGGGCGTCTCGCTGCGGCGTGTACGTGCGGTATGCCCGCCCTGGATACGCCTTATCCTCCGTAAAAAATTGTTCGCGGTAAGCGCTAACTGTGCGTCCCAGGCGCTTGCCTTGATCCAGCAGGTACACTTGTGCCCACAAGTCTGCCAGCCCATTAGGGGATGGCGTGCCGGTCAGCTCGACGATTCTGCGGACCCGGGACCGCACTAACTTCAATGCCTTGAACCGTTTGGAGTTGTAGTTTTTAAAACTACTGCTTTCATCGATAACCACCATGTCAAAAGGCCAGTCATTGCGATAGTAGTCGACCAGCCACACAACGTTATCCCGGCTTATCATGTAAATATCCGCTGGAGTCGCCAATGCCCGGATACGCTTATTTTCACTGCCCAGGACCGCGGAGAACCGCAGGTGCTGAAGATGGTCCCACCGCGCCGCCTCTGCCTGCCACGTCGCTTCGGCGACTTTCTTTGGCGCGATAACCAGCACGCGCTGCACTGCCCACCTGTTGTACCGCAGCTCATTGATGGCTGTCAGAGTGATCACTGTTTTTCCCAACCCCATGTCAAGAAATAATCCGACACACGGATCATCAACTATTTTTTCGATACAGAACTCTTGGTACGGGTGCGGCTGGAATAGCAAGGTATCACCTCCTCGACAAACGCCTTTACCTGCTCGATCCCACACAGCACTCGCACGTCTGCGCCTCTGCGTCGCAGCTGGTCGATCATATAGGCCTGTCCGGGCGACAGCCGCCCTGTGTCGGTCTTAAGCTCGACGTACACTGTTCTACCCTCCGGGGTAATGATAATCCGGTCTGGGACGCCTCTGCAGCCCGGGGACACCCACTTCAGGCACAGCCCTCCGCGGCGATCCACTTCTTTGCGCAACCATCGTTCGATGTCTTTTTCAAACATTTGTGTTTTCCTCCTTTGGCTGCATAAAGCAAAGCCAATGCGTATTCATGTTTTTACCGCTTCTATGCCCAAACAGCGGAGGATAGGGGGATAATGGCAAGATTTCTCTAAGCGGGATTTGTACCTCACTCCATTTAAAAATGAGAACACCGTCTTTGTCCAGCACTCGAAAACATTCAGAAAATCCCGCGCGGAGCATCTCCCGCCAATCGCCTTCGAGGCGTCCATATTTAAGCGCTGTCCAGCTTTTATCCCCAGCCCAGGTTAGGTGTGGCGGGTCAAACACTACTAATTTAAAGGCTTCATCTTTAAAAGGCAGCTTTGTAAAATCACATATCGTGTCGGGCTTTATTTCTAGGTAGCGTCCGGGATAATACTCATGCCGTTCCACCTCTCTGCGATCGCAATATTCAACATCTTGATTATTTTTATCGAACCAAAACATTTTACTTCCGCACGCTACATCTAGCACACGCTTACCTGGACTGGTACCCTGCGTTGCTGTAGTATCCATATTGTGTAATCACCTCCCAGCCCTTTCTTCAAAGTCCGGACATTCTACCATCGGACACTCCTCCTGATACCAATGCTCTCCCTCGCAGCAGCACGGATCGCCTGCGCTATCCTCCCGGGCACACCTAGCGCACAGGCATTTCGGATTCCGCAATCCCGGACGGCAGTACATGTCCGTCTCCGCCGGAATATCAGATGTGTCAAAATCGATAGTCGTCATGTCGCCGTCACGCGGCAGTGCATCACCTTCCAACGCGCGGCTGTTCCACTCAATCCAAGGGTTGTTCATATCGCTCCTTTCCGCCCACGCCAATGGGCACTTTAGCAGTTCAGTGTTACAGAGAAACGCCCGCAGCGGCACTTCCTAGAGTATTTTTAAAATATAGAGTTTTTAGAGTTTATAGAGGACAAGCACCACTATAAATCCTATATTCCACCAACTCTCCAACCCTACTGTTACATCTGTTACACTGTTACATACTATAGAAAATACAATATTTATACGGGACATAAGCCAAATTTCCCGAAATTTGCGGAGAAATCCGAACTTTTTGAGCTGAAACAGATTTGCTTTTGCCGGGTAAAGTTCTGTTGCATTTTGTTGCACTAAATCGCGAAAACCCGTTGTATCAGCCCGTTTTTTGCCCAAAAAGTTAAACTTTTTAAGAATTTTATAAAGTATTTAAGAGTTTGCTTAAGAGTTTGTTCGGAAAACTCCGCTTTTCGCGGGAAGATTCAGCATTTTCGGCGATAGCAGCGTTGCGGCCCATAGAGTTTTCCCACTCGTTTCAGCCCGTATTTCTCCCACCCAGGCAGAGCCGAAAGCATGTCGTGCAACTCCCGGGAAGCCTTTTCCGTCAGCTCTCCTCGCCGCTTTCCTAGCATTTCACACCAAAGTTCCATCGTGCAGATGTACTCCCGGGGTACCAATTTCAACTCTGATCCGGCGTTCCCCGAATAAAACATCTGCCGCTGAGCTTCGCCCCAATCATTCCAGTTCTCTGGTATGGGCAGATTAACAAATTCCTCGATCATACCTTCCCAGGGATGTGCCCGCCGGTGTGTCTCCTGCTCTTGTTTCGCCACCTTTTCTAGCTCTTTAGACAAAATCAGTGATTCGCCATTACGATAACGTACTACAGCTTCGGCCCAAATTTGGTCTCTCTCGTTATCCAGGTCCGTGAATACATTTTTAGTCCTGCGCCGCTTGTCAATGTCCACCGGCCAAAATCGCCGTCCGCCGGTCCGGTCGGTTAGGCATTCTGCTGTGTTCGTTGTCCCAAAAAATACGCATTGCCGGGGGTGTTCCATTGCGAAAACACCGTACGATGCTCTATAAAAATCAGATGCTGCACTGATAAATGCTTTAGCGGCGTTAATCTCGGTCACTCCCAGAGCCTGCATTTCGCCGATTTCGTTAATCCACGTGCCCTGAATTGTCTCCATTGCTTCTTTTCCGGCGAATGTACGCAGTGATTCGCTGAACCACTTACCACCCAGTTTTTTGAATATCGTGGACTTATATCTTCCCTGCGCGCCCACAAGCACCAGCATGGTATCATACTTACATCCCGGCTGCATAACACGGGCAACCGCCGCCACGACGGATTTGCGCGTCACCGCACGCACATACGGCGTGTCCTCCGCGCCCATGTAATCAATAAATAGCCGGTCCAGCCGTTCCACACCGTCCCATGTTAGCGAGTTAAGGTAGTCGCGGACCGGGTGATAGGCGTGCGCATTGGCACAGGCAAGCACAGCATCCCTAGCATCCTTATCAGCGATTTTGCCCATGTGAGGCTCCAGGTAAATTCGCAGTGCCACCGTGTCACCGTCCGTCCACTCTTTTGGCTTGCCCGGCCGATCCCATGGCAGGTCTCCCTCTACGCTGATCCGGCCCGTAAACTGATTCAGTCTGATTTTGCCACGCAAGTCTGGGCAGTGTTCCAGCGCGGCCTTGTAGTTTTTCAGCGATTTGATAGGCTTCAGCTGGCCGTCTACGTCCATAATCGGCGGGCGCAGCCAGGAACCATCATCCGTCGTTTCGCCGCTCTCCGCGCCGCCTATGCCGCCAGACGGTATCTCAGCGGCCTGGAAATCGGTTTTGCACTGCTCCCATCGTTCCGACATGATCAGATTTGCTACTTGCGGATCCTGTGTAGCTAACTCGCACATGGCTTTATAGCTAGGCAGCCTGATCCACGGAGTACCGGGGGCTGCATCATCGTCTAAGCCTTCAAATCGGTGCAGCCGCACCATGTCAAAAGCGTTGACTAGCCGTCCGCTGCATGGGTCGGTGGCATGGTGGGAGTACAAGAATTTGCCGTCGTCGTACAGCACTGCACCGCCCGTGGTACTGCCGCCGGTGTACGTGTAGCGCCCGGGGGCACTGTCGCATTCGATGTACGCGTGCGGGATAAACTTGTCCATAGCAGCGGGAACGTCGTACACTTTGCAAAATGCGCCCACTGCGCCGGGCTTAGTCTCCGGGTCCCCCTGTTTGGTCGCTGCCCGTGCGGGGCTAGGTGCGCCGGGTACTTGCGGCCACGATGTGTAATCACGCCAATCGGCGTATGTGCCCAGCAGCCCATCTACTGATAGCATAGGCTTGTCCGCCGTGCGGTAGCTGTACTCCCCATCCGCGCAGCAACTGCCCCAATACATCAGCCGGGAAGCCTCAAATGTAGTAGGATCTGCCATATCTAGGCCTATCCACTCTGCCATCCTGCGGGCGCACGGCTCATATTCGTCCGCTGTGCATGTACGGTCCAGGGGCAGTAGCACTCGCAGTCGTGGGGCGGAGGGCTGATGCTTTCGAGTGGAGTACACACAGTATCCGCAGCCTAGCGCCTCGATGGTCTTTAGTACGTCATCTGTTTTTCCCGGTCCAATATTGTCGAGGTCCAGTGTGATTACGTCGCGCCCGGCCACGGCGTTGGCCTTACGGCGGGGGCCGTTTAAAGCCCCCGCGACGTAGCCGCCAACATCTTTTAAGTCGTCCTGCTGTGATTTTGATAGCGCTAAGTACTCCGCTATGGTCTCTTTGCCGCGCGCCGGGACCTGTAATTTAGCGTACAGCTCCGATAGCATCAGCGATTGTGCTTGCCAATTTGTGGCGCGACGATTGCCAGCAGCAGATATAGTTATCTTTCGATCATGGAGCATGTATTCAACTCCTTCATTTGCGATTCCTCAGTCGTTCGGCCCATCGATAAAGCTTTCCAGGCATCACGCGCTCTGGCAGATCCAGCGTCATGGCGCACACCCGCACATCGTTGTATTCCTCCAGCAGGTGTGCCCGCGCGGAATCTTCCGGCATCGGGGACGGGTTGATCCCCATCAGGATCCGGGCCAGTTTGGATGCCGCCTGAGCCAGCTCTGCAGCCTCTTCGGCCATCTGCAAAAGCCGGTGGGCTTCGTCTAGTTGGCCGCGAATTTCGATCACAGCAGCATCTGTTTTTGCATTACTCATTCTCCCATACTCTCCTCATCCGGGCGGTATGTAGTTGCAATCTCGCCAGCGAGTGCAGAGTACCCGGCCACATCAATATAATTGTCAGGGTTGATTTTTGTTTGTGCCTGTTGGCGCGCGATTTTCAGTAAAATCATCATATTCGCCGCGTCCAGTGGCGACACAGCAATATCGTTAAATCCTACAATTGCGTTCTGCAAATACAGACTCCAGTATTTTGCAATCAGCGGCAGGCTGTCCTCTGGCGGCCCATAGGATTCGGGACGGTCGCCGATTAAACGTTTCTCAGCGCCTTTTAAAACATCAATTCGATCCATGTTGTTCAGCCTCCTTAACATCGTCGAATACAACAGGTACGTGCTCTTTCATTTGCGACAAAATCATATTGGCGATTTCTTGCATTTGCGGATGTGCTGCTTTGCTGGTCCGCAGTTTTAGGATGTGCCGCCATTCCCGCAGATTGGCGGTCATGGCGATCTTTGCGGCGGTGCTGTTCGGCAGCACCGCGCGTGCCTCTTGCGGCGTGCAGCCTCGATCACGCATGGCCATGTATTTGTATTCCGCATACTCGCATGCCTCTTCCCACAAATCCCACGCCCGGGATCCCGGCTTCAGATATAGCGGTTCGATTACTGCGATTTCACATCCAAATTTCCCATTGCAATAATTGCAATATCTTGTGCTTTCCTGACTGTAACTCGCTACTCTGTGGCGCACTAACTCATGTGTCACGCCCCGATCACAAGTAATATACGCCGTCACGCTAACATGCTCCAGTACAGATTCGTGGCCACGTGCGATCAGCCGCCGTACAAAATCGCCGGGGTCGCCGGTCGGCTCTGATCGATAGCAGATCCGGCCACATTTTTCGATTTTTCGCAAAATATCATCGCCGGTTCGGCCTTCAAAGTCGACGAATACATCAGGCTTAATTATTTTCATTATTATCCTCCACCTCTTTTTCCAGTGCATTACACAGCAACGTAATCAGTTCTGCCGCTTGCTTATAGCCGTCGCAGTACTCCCACGCTTTTGCGGCTTTGCGCGCGGCTGAAATTAAAGCCGCCCAGGCATTTTCGGTGCGTGTGCTTTGCATTTACTACATCTCCTAATCTTTTTTAAAGTAGTCGCATTCCCACCCGTCTGCAGTTAGCGGCAGATCCGGGGCCCAGGCAGGGGGTTGTGACATGATTGCAATCACCTCTTCCAGGCTTCCATGCGAGCAATCAATAATCACCTCATCATGGACGTGGAATACAACCGGATAACCCGCAGCCTCTAATCTTTCAATAGCTTCTGCGAGGCAGTCACGTGCGGTGGCCTGGGTGATGTTTTCCACCAGCTTGCCGCCGTAGGTCTCCTGCCGCGCCCACCGTTTGTTCGTCTGATTTACGCCCCAATAGCCTAGGCTGTCACTGCCAAATCGGTTTTTTGCCGGGTGGGGCTTTACGTAATACAGCTTTCTCCCGCTGTGTAGCCGGATCGTCAGTGCGTCCATGCCAGTTGCCGGATCAAATTCTCTGGCCAAAATCAGCCCACGCACGATTTGCGGTCTGCCAGTCCGGCAGGCTTCCAGCGCGGCGGCTTCGACGGCATACCAAAATCTCACAATATTCGGATTGGTCTGCCGCCATCGGCGCTTGATATCCTCCAATTCTGATTCCGCTGTATCCTCTGGCAGCCGTCCGACGCGGATCAGTGCTGGTGCACCGCCGCCGTATCCGAGTGCGAGGGTCGCAGCCTTACCATTTTGACGGTAGGAGTATTCCGGGTTGCCTTTTTTAATCCGGTCCAGCGGAATGCCGTACAGCATTGACGCAGTTGCCTCATAGATTTTTCCATGGGTGCGGAAAACATCAAGTACCCATTCTTCCCCGGCTAGCCACGCCACCACGCGGGCCTCGATTGCGGAAAAGTCAGCATCGATCAGCCGGTTCCCGGGTGTCGCAGTTAGCGCCGTCCGGATCATTTGGCTTAGCGTATCCGGCAAATCGCCGTACAGCATTTCCAGTCCCGCCCTGTTGCGCTGCTTGATTAAATCCTTAGCCACTGGCAGGGCGTCCAGATATGTGCGGGGCAGATTTTGGGGCTGCACCCCGCGCCCGGACCATCGGCCAGTCCGGCTAGCGCCATAAAATTGCAGTAATCCACGCAGCCGCCCATCATCACACACAGCATCCGCAATCCCGTAATATTTCTTTGTGCTAGTCTTGCTTAGCTGCTGTCGGATTTGCAGCACTTGTGCAGCTTTGTCGCTGTTTAGGCCCTTTGTCAGCATCTGGCCCACGGTGTCCTTGCGCAGGTCTGTCACGGTGTCTCCGGTTTCTGCCTCTAGCCATTTAGTTAATTGCTGTACGCTGTTTGGGTTGTCTAATCTTGTGATCTCCTGCGCTTTCGCAATGTACTCCGCCTTCACCTCTTTGTCCAGGGCAATCGCGCCGCGGACCATCTCCAAGTCCACGAACACACCGCGTGAATTAATCACTAAATCAGTGCGCCACTGATCCCACAGCCAATCAGGCACCGGAAAAGCGTCCAGTCGTTTAGCATTTTCCATTTCCGTTGCAACGTCTTGTTGGCAGTATGATTTGAATAATTCCCACTTATCAGGATCATGGTGTGGTAGATTGCGTGTCCGTCCGCCGTTGGATTTTGTAGGCTCGCACGGCATACAAAAGTAGCGAATTAGCGCTTTACCTACACTAAGCTTTTGCTTATCTTCTGGCAGGCCTAGCGCCTTGCCTGCAGCGTCTAGGCCTGCCGGGTATCCGCAGTACATCGAGTGCACCATATCGCAGCGCCATTGTACCAGCCAATCATTTCGGGTAAATCCGGGGCCAGACGGCCCCGGAAGTCCGAAATATTGACTTAAGCACCACCATTCGAATGCGGCATTCCATGCATGCTTAGTGATATTTTCATCGAATAGACACTCTTGCAGTTGGCCAGGTAAAGAATCTTTCGTGAGATCTACCACATATACGGGCCCGCCGTCGTAGCTGTAGGCCAGCAGCAAAATCTCGAAATCCGGACTTTGCGCATATTTATATGCCCCAGCTTTAGCAATTGGCACGCTGCTGTACGTCTCTATGTCTATGCTTAAGTGATGTGCCATAACTTAGCCCCAGGGATTAGTGTATCCGGGTTCGGCGGCGGGGGCTGCGGGAGTGCCCCAGTTGGGTGCAGGTGCGGCCCATCCACCGGCCGCAGGGTCAGCCGCGGCAGGCGATCCGAAAGCTTCTGCTGCAGTCACGCCGCCGCCCAGGGGTTCGCCGTCCCGAAGCTTTTGCACCCCGTTCAGCCCACAGCCGATGCCCTTCTTCCCGGATGCATTATATGGGAAAAATGATACGTTCGCCCGCCCGTACATGCCAGAATAGATCTCGGACTGCTGCAGAATCGGCTGGATATTGGCATCCACCACGTAGGGGGGCTTACTTGCCTGCGCCGATGCGGTAAACACCCAGTGGCCTTTGCATTCGTCGCCGTAAGGCATGCCGTCGCTGGGCCGTACGCCGTCGCCGTCGTGGACACAGATAGACGGTTGCGGCGGGCGGACACCATTCCAGCATTTGGATACCCCGGCATCAATGGCGGCCTGGATAGCGGCATCAATGGCAGCTTTGGCGGCGGCGTTGGACTTTGGCACCAAAATCGTCACGGAGTATTTTGGCTCCTGCCCTTGCTGATTGGCGCGGGGCTGGAATAAATTGCAGTAAGAGAAGCGCACTTCCCCGATTGTAATTGTATTAGCGTTCATTGTTTAGTCTCCTTTAGTTTTTTTCATTTTGTTGTATTCTTCAGTGAACGCGTCGTAAATATTTAGTAGATGTTTCTGTGTGGTTTTTAGCGGCGCGTCGTATTTCGCTAGTATTGCATCAATCTCTGCTAATTGGGCTTGCACTTCACCAATTAGCATTGTCATGTTTGCATTATTATCTGGGTTTTTCCACCCGAATTTAGCGATTTTACGCGCCTGTGTTTTGGTAAGTTGCTGCAATTCGACACGGTGTAGTAGTATTGTGCATTTACCGTTTCTGAGAATTATGTCTGTTTCAGGAACTGAACCTTCTGCGTGCACTTTTATGTAAGCCCGCATGAAAAGTTCTTCGGCACAGACCCTAAGTTTTGGCTTACCCATTCATATCACCAAACATCACCGATACGCCCATCAGCTCAGGCCGTGGATCGTCTGCCGGGGCCAAAATCGGTTTTCCAGCGGGCTTGTGCACATACTGGCCCGCTAACTCCTTAAATTTTGCCTTGCCCAGGCGTTTTTCCAGCTCCGTCAGCGCGCACGGCTTGCGATCGTACAGCAGCGCTTGATCTACCCCGGCAGCCTGCAGCGCTGTAAATGCGGCATCTTGGTCCGTCCACGTCCGGACGGCCCGGCCTGCGACAACTTTGTGCCCGGGGATGTGCTTGCCTGCAAGGCATGCTTGCAGCGCGTACGCCTCCACGGCTGCTACCCACGCTTGCAGCCCTGCTGCCCGCGTGAGGATATCGCCGATCTCATCATCAGATAGTGCATTGATCTCGTTTTGGCAAAATGCTCTAAATGCGTCCAACGCTAAATAATTATTCGCCGTTTGGCGGCAGATGGCTCTCGCCTTGCAAAAGCGGCACCAGTCGCCACGGTTGCATTCCCCGCCGCCGTTGTAAGCCAAATTGGCCACGGGCGCGACAACGGAATTGCCCCATTGCATTAGATCTTGTACCGTGAGTTCAAAATCATTCAATTCGTCACTCACCCGTGGCTGCACGATTCTTAGTCGGATATGCTTAATAGCATCTCCGTAAAATGCGTTGAACTGGTTGAGTGCACCGATGGCGTATAGCTTTAATTGGGGGTTGTCCATCGCCGATATCGGCACACCTTTGCCGTGCTTGTAGTCAATGATAGTCAGCGTGTCTCCGCCGATAATGATGCAGTCAGCTGTGCCAAATCCTTCCGGCACAGTGCCGCAGTAGTTCACGCGGGTCTCCAGCACCACTAGCGGCCTGCTGGAGTAGCGCATGCACTCCTCATCGATCGCTTGGACGTACAGATCCGTGCAGCTTTCCATCTCCGGGGCATACGCCGGATCGGCGTGGATCTCCCGAATTTTTTCGGCATAGCCATCCCCAGGTCGCGGACAGAACTTTTTTCGGGCTTTGCATTCTGCAAGTTCGTGCGCAAGTGTGCCTTCTGCGGCCCACGGCGTGTCCACCTGCGGCATGCTCTCCGCCATTCGGGCGGAGGGCGGACAGTGTAGCCAAATGTGTGCGGACGACGCTGACAACAGCGCATGAGCACGTTTTTCTTCACTCACCATTATTCTTCCTTTCTGGCTTATATTTTTCGCACTCCAGTACCGGACATTTCCCGATACAACGAGTGCAGCACCACTTTGTGTCTTTATCACTGCTGTACTTATCGTACACACAGCTGTTGCACAGGCACTGTGGCTCGACGGGCCTGCAGTCGTGGTACAGCGTCATAGCGCCGCCCCCGCTTGCCGCAGCGCCAGGGCGAATTCGCCGTAACGCTGTTCCAGCAAGTCCTTAAGCGATTGAATGTTGAACTGCTTAAGTACGTCTTGCGCCTTCTTCTGCCCTTCGGGGGTCTGGCATAGGCTTGCGCCTGCCTGCGCTAGTTGGTCAAATGTGAATTTGGGCGGCGCTGCCAGAGGTACGGACGCAGGTGCGGCAGATGCAGCAGGTGCAGCAGGTGCAGCAGGTGCAGCAGGTGCGGCAGATGCAGCAGGTGCGGCAGATGCAGCAGGTGCAGCAGGTGCAGCAGGGGCGGCAGGTGTGGCAGGTGCAGCAGGGGTAGCCGGGGTAGCCGGGGCGGCAGGGGTAGTTTCTGTGTCGGATTCCACCAGTACGCCACCGCAGCACTGCACTGGCACAGCCGGGGCCAGCAGGCTTTCCAATAGGTGCTTGATCGCGTTGATGGTTTCCGGCGCAAGCTGAACTTTGATGGTGATATCCATTGACTTTTCCTCCTTTTGTGGTATAATGTTTTTGGGATTTTTTACTCAGCCGTTGACGGAGTTGCAGCTCCGCCAGCGGCATTTTCTTCGGCCAGGCAGTCGCAAATTTCGCTCGGATCCAGGTGTGCGCCACAGTCTGGGCAGATACGGTAGTGCATCGCGGTCACCTCCTTTCCGTTAATTATCATCATTGCTATCCCCAAAGCTGTTAATCAGGAGAAATACAAGAATTATAATAAATGAGTAAGTGCTCATAGTTACTCCTCCCGCTCATTAAACAGTGCCTCTAAAAAATTCAGTAATTGCTGCTTGTCGAATGTTACCGTGCGAGGAACACGGTCCTCAGTTATAACAGTTAATTCTGCAAAATTATCCTTATCCGCAAAATCACTGCATCCGCATTTCCGGAATTGGCAGCCCCGCACGCCGCGCGGTCGATTTTTGTAGGGCGACGATGCACAGCCCCCGCAGCCATATATGCATTTTGCGCACTGGCAGACTTCGCAGTAAAATCCCGTCTTGGGTACCTCCTCAGATCGCCCGGTCCGCTTCGCGCGGATCGTCTAAGCCCAGAGCTTTCCACAATTTTGCACAGGCCTTGTCATAATTAATAATTGACTCCAAGAGGTCCTTTTGCACATACTGATTTTTTATGACACAGTTGTCCGGTCCGATAGGTTTGCGCTTATCTTTTGTAACGATCCAACTACCGACGCCATAGCCGTGGTCCAATGCCCAGTAGTAAAAATCGCCAAAGCATGTCCATTCGTTGTTCGGGCCTTTATATCCTTTTCTCCAGTAGTTGTGCAAGGAATCAGGAATACTGGTTTCGGACTTTACAGTTTTTGCCATATGATATCACCTCACCGCGATGATGATACATGCAGCGATAGCGACACCTAGCAAGCAGCTTACCAAAATTTGATTGATAAGCTCCGCGCGACTGATTTTGCGGCTCAAATCTGTGTGGTGCAGCACATGCCACATGGCTACTTGTTCCTGCCGGGTGACGGATACTGGCACGCTGCTGGAGATCGGATCTTTCACCCACACGCTTTCAATGCGTTCGTAAAGTCCCCTTAAAATTCGGTAGTTTTTTTTCAATTTTGATTTCCTCCTTCATTTGAGTCTTGTGTTTTTGCTCCGTGGAACACCACGATCATAGACGGGAAGGGCGCGGACGGGTAAACTGTGCCGTCAGAGTCCGTAAACTTCAATCGTCCACGGATAAATTGAATTTCCGCTTTCTCGAGTATGAAGTCATGAAAATACCGTGTATCGGTACGCGCTGGAATCAGCAATACCACTGTCGTTCCTTTTAAGCTCTCCCGGTACGCCTTTTCCACGAATGCGCCCGTTTGCCGCCCATATGGTGGGTTGCAGAATACTGCGCCATTGCATCCTGCATGCCGCATGCATCTGCGATTTTCAGCAGCCTCCGGCAAATCTCATCACGCACTTGCTCTTCAGTCTCCCGGTCGGCTACGGCAGCAACTTTCTGCAGCAGGTTAGGGATCATGTCCTCCATAAGCCTCATTACGAAATGGACACTGCCGTGCAGATCGTAGTACACTTCTCCGCCGACGTATTTAGCAGTTAGTTTCATAAGGTCATCCATTTTTATTTGCCTCCCGAATGTAATTCTCAAAGTTTTTGTCTCCGGCCATTGCGCGGAGCTTATCCGGCGATATAAAATATCTCCACCGCATTTTGATCCGGACCGCACAACCGATATCCAGTCGGTCTGTTTGCAGTCCCCGTCGTACAAATGTGGGCGATACGCCTAGGCAGCGGGCGGCGTCCTGCACAGATAGGTGGCGTACAGTCTGATCTTTCGCAGGGACCTCGCACAGGGCGCTGACCGGTATGCCCAGTGCTGTAGCCAGTCTATCCAGCGCGGACGCCCCGGGGGAGCAGGTCCCGGCCAGGTACTGGGATATGCCCGGCTGGGACAGCCCCGTCAGCTTAGCAAGCTGCTTCTGCGTCAGGCCTTTGGATTGCATGGCCTGATACAGCGCCGCCGGATTAAGCTTCATCGTATTCACGGGCTTTCTGTTTGGCACGCGTTTTTGCGGTCAAAAATTGCGCGTATTCACGGGCTTTCTGTTCAGCACGCGCTTTTGCGATCAAGGCTTGCGAGTATTTCATGATGTAGTTCAGCGCCCATTCAGGCAGGCCGCTGCACAGGGACTTAATTTGGTCCAGTTGAGTTGTGATATCTCTATCCATTATTCTTCCTCCTCGCGGTTTTCGCGGTTCTCGAATACCTCAGCCACCAATATTTTAATAAGCTCACGAACCAAGGCTGTATCGTGCGAATATACATTGGATTCTGCAGCGCGAATTAACAGTTTCGACATACTGCAAACAAGATCGTCCGTATATTTTGTACCGCGCATATACACCTCGTATAGTTGATTTATGTGCAGTCCACTGTCACCGCCGGCACACTGCAGAATCGCGGGAAAAATCGCGTCCCACAATTGCGCCTTTTTGTCCTGCCGCTGAAGGGCGACTATCAAATCGGTCAGCGCCGCACGGGTGCAGTTCATCTCGTTGGCATATGGGCAGCTGCTGCCCAGCTCTTTGGCCGGTGGGGTCCGCCACTTTCAAGGCGGAGTTTTTGCCGGACCGCTCCACCACCAGCCCGTTGGAAAGCTCCAGGCGGATCCTGGGTGGGATTACAGATCCGTCCCGGGTGGAAAAGCTATGATCATATCCCACCGCATCTTAAGCATCTCCAAGGCATCCACCTGTAGATGCCACTCAGGGTGTCCGCCTGAGCACGGTTGGATGTCGCAGCTGTAGGCCTCGTGCCCGAGCGAGCGGAACGACTTGCAGACGGTTTGGCTTTCTTCACATGCGACAAGTACTCTCATCGCAGTCACCCCCTTGCAGACACACCTCTACCAGGAGGCTCTCGATATCTAAATCAAGCTTGTGGGTACCATCTCGGCAATCCTCGTAGTATGGGCATTCTCCGCAGTCATCCGAGAGAATCTCGCCGCGGCAGATGCGAATGGCCCTCGCAACGTCTGCCGCCTTGGCCCTGTGATGCTCCAGCCCCTCCAGCACGGCTCTTGCCGCCCGAAGAGCCTCCGCGTCGTGCTGGTATATCTCAGCAACGGCTATCGGATCTCCACAAGATTCTGCATCCTGCGCGGCAAACTTCGCTTTGTCCGCCTCACGGAGTTTCATGTCGTAGCGTTCGTAGTTCTGATCGTCGTCTGGGGTGGAATTCCTCTTTCCGCGGGCGCGGTCGCAGCAGCGGCTGGCATTGTCCTTGTGCTCCGTCAAGAGCTTGTGGATCAATTCTAGCGTTTCGATGTTCATAATTGTTTTTCTCCTTTCAGATTTTTGGCAGTGCCCCGGTGTTGCCGGGCAACATCTTGCCTCTGGGACTATTATATATCCCCTCGGCAAGATTGTCAAGAAAAAAATTGTCCTCTTGGCAAGTTTTTTTCTTGACGCGGCGGGCTGCGTATGCTATAATAATGTCAGGAGGTGATGAGATGAGCGGCCCAAAAAAATTGAGCCGGGAACCGGCCCCGGGTATCCCGGCTAGGCTTAGGCAGTTACGTCTGGATCAAGCCGTGACACAAGCAGCATTTGCAGAAAGTGTCGGGCTCGCGCCGAATACATACAGTCGGTACGAGTCCGGTGTGAAACCTTTAACAGATGTCGCTAAATGCAGTATATGTAATATCTATCACGTTAACAAAATTTGGCTCGATACCGGTGAGGGCGACATGTATGTATCACTCGATCCAGACGATACTGTAGCGCAATATACGGCGGACCTGCTGTCCGGCGCGACAACGGATTTCGAACGCGGGCTGATTACTGCTTTAGCGCAACTGCCCAAGTCGTACTGGCCAGTATTGTACGATGTGATAGTGCGCATTGCGAAAGAGTGTAAAGATCTCCAGTTGGGCAGCAAAAAAGAGGACCAGGCCTAAGCCTGGTCCCGCTTATTTTTATTATGGAGAAATCGTGAAACAATCGCATTTACGCTTCTAAGCTCTGCGCTATTCAGCCTTTGCAGTCTGATAGAGATTTGTTCAATCAGCTTTTCTTTTCCAATTAATCCCATATGTACGTACCTCCTAAAATTGTTATATTCGCACGGACTGACGTAGTATACAACATATTTTGTGTTTGGTCAAGCCGTTGCGTAACTGTAAGTTTTTCCACTTTCCGCTTGCTTTCCTCGCGCCCTGCTGCTATAATATGTGTGTCTACCTGTGCCCTTTTCTCGATCACATGTTCGTATTATACAGCGCAAACGCACGTTCGTCAAGAGGGAAAAGGTGGAATACACTTATGAGAAGAGGGAATGATATGATTTTCACTAAATGCCCCCAGTGCGGGGGAAACATCGCCCCCGGGTCCGTGCGATGTTCGCACTGCGGATATTCAGAAATCCCTAGTGCAGCAAAGAATTCTAGCGCTGCTTTATCAAAGTGCCCTGCATGCGGCGGGGAAGTCGCCGATACCGCATCACATTGTCCGCACTGTGGTTACACAGAAATAACCAATTCAAAATTATCAAGATACAGAAAGTATGATTTAGTACTGAAAGTACTAACCGGTTTTGGTCTGGTAATCGGGGTATTAGGCGTAATAGGCGTAATCCTGTCGGGGGTGCAGCTGTCCGGCACTGTGGAGACTTCTGTTTTAATTGCGGCAATTATTTCCAGTGCAGTAGATGCACTGTATCCTGCATTAATATTAATCGGCCTGGGTACAATATTGGGGGCCGCGTGGGAGGATAAATGAGATGACAAAAATTAAAGTTCCCGGACTTTCTAGAAGTATAAAACGCGCAACCGGTATAACCGCTACAAAACGTAAAATCGCAAAAGCAACGGGCATCCCGACGACAAAATCAGGCAGGCAAAGAAAATTTGGTAAATTTTTTGGGATCTGATACTTATAATCCCCCGGTGAAATCACACCGGGGGATCACTATATCAAAGGAGACTGTACAATTATGCGACTACCAAATGGATACGGATCGGTATCAAAACAATCAGGAAACAGAACCAACCCATATGTCGTAAAGAAAACAGTAGGGTATAATGCAAAAGGCTACCCGATTTACAAAATTATCGGTTACACCCCGACGCGGGAAGCCGGGCTAACCTTGCTCGCAAAGTATAATGAGAACCCATGGAATTTGGATTCACAAAATATGACTATGAAAGAATTATTCGAAACCTGGCAGAAGACCGGGGCAAAGAAGCTTAGTGAGGCATCGGCAAAATCTCTTGTAACTGCGTTCAAACACTGCATTGAACTCCATCACTTGCAATATCGAAATATCAAGGCCTTCCAGATGCAGCAGATGATTGATGCACACCCGGAAAGCCCGTCGATTCAGTCTAAGATAAAATCACTATTCCACCACCTGGATAAAATGGCTCTAGAGCTTGACATTCCGTCAAAGGGCTACTCTGGCATTATCACCGCTGCACCGATCCAGCCGGGAGAGCGGAGGCCATTTAGCGAGGCAGAGATACAAACTGTTTGGGCCCAGCAAGCAGAGCCATGGGCAGATACAGTACTAATTATGCTATACAGCGGATGGAGAATATCTGAGTTATTGTCATTGCGTAAGGAAGATATAAGCCTGTCTGCCAGAACCATGCGCGGCGGGACGAAAACCGCCGCAGGCAAGGACCGGATAGTCCCAATCCACCCGCGCATCTTGCCGCTAGTGCAAGCACGTATGGACTTACCAGGAGACCGACTAGTTAATATCGGAATGACCCCTTATCGAAAGCATTGGAAAAAATTAATGGATACTTTTGGTATGAATCACACACCTCATGAATGCCGCCATACGTTTCGAACACGGCTCGACAATGCAGGTGCCAATAAAAAATGTTGTGACCTGCTTATGGGCCACTCATCCCCTGATACGGGCCTCCGCGTATATACTCACAAATCTTTGGATGAGTTACGGGCCGCCGTAGAGCTGCTAGATTAGATAAGCGGCGCTTATATTTTGCCTCTTTGCGCGCTTATTAAGTAGCAGACTTGCGGCAAAATCGCCTAAAATAGGCCTAAAATGGGCTTTTCTGTACAGGAGAGTGGTTGTTTCAAGTCGTGCCCCCGTGTGGGGGGCATCGTGCCCAGGAGCAAAAAGCCGTGATGGCTGTAGGGTTTCAAGTCGTGCCCCCGTGTGGGGGGCATCCTGGAGCTGCTGGCATCCCATGGTGTGGCTCTGATGTTTCAAGTCGTGCCCCCGTGTGGGGGGCATCTGTGCTCGCAGGCTTTTTCTGCCTGTGGGTATTGGTTTCAAGTCGTGCCCCCGTGTGGGGAGACACAGCAAACCCGGAAAGCCCCATAATACGGGGCCTCCCGGGTTTTCGTGCTACTTATTTGTTACTAGTCCGGATTTGCCGCACGGGCAAGTCCGGGCAAAATCCGAACTATTCGAGAAGATCAATCGCCGTTCGCAAGTCCTCCAGCGTTTTGTGATTGTACACACGGTTGCCGACATCCTGCGACTTGTGGCCCATGAGCAGGTCGCAGCTTTTGGGGTTTGCTCCGGCAGCGTCTAACCTGGAGCGGAATGTGTGCCTGCACTCGTGGGGCGTGTGGTGCATGCCCAGCCTATCCATTATCTCGCCCCATCTCATTCTGTAAGTTGTAATCTTTACATCAAACAATAGATTCCCGTCAAGTCCCATCCTGTGCTCTATCATGTGCATAATCCTATTATGAATTGGCACAATTCTATTCTTTCCAGCCTCCGTCTTCCCTCCGCCCCTCATGGTCCTGGCCTCCAAGTCAATATTGGCCTTCTCTAATGCAAGCAGCTCAGATATTCGCCAACCGCTGTAGATAAGCACTAGGATGCTATCCACAAGTGGCTCGGCCTGATGATCCCACAGTCTGGCTATTTCGGTTTCGGTGAATGGGACTTTCTCTGCGGGATCTTCCGGATCCGTTGTCAGTAATTTAGCGTAGCCGCGTACTGGGATGTCAATCTCCAGCGCCGCCGCGTCCAAATGTCCCCACAAGGCCTTGATCTTCCTTTGCGTTGGCGCTCCGCGCTGGCAGTTGTCTATAGTACTTTGCATCATCGGCAGTTTTATGCTTTTATATTGCATCTCAGATAGAGGCGCAATATAACTGTACACACCCTTTAAGTTTGCGGCATTCTTATTCCCGAGTTTCGGGACCTTATACGTTTCCCACCACTCAAACAATCTACAAAGAGTAATTTTTTGTTCATTTATATTCCATGGGCTTTCGTTGTACTTTGCAAGCAGCGAAAGCCCCTCCTCTTTTGTCTCTGTATAGCCTATTATTTTATATATTGGGTATCCTTTTTCGTTAAACCCATCTGTCTTCCTGACTGCGTAAGGTCTTCTACGGTTCCCAGACATTTTTACAACCGATCCATATCCGTTAGGTAGTCGCATCGTACTGATTCCCCCTTTTTCTCCGCCAGTAGCACGGCGATACGACAATCTGTTCGCTCCGATGCTAACATTAATGTGTCGAATTGTCAACAAAAAATTCGAGTACTGTCTAGATAAAATTACCAACCGGAGAGCGCTTGACTACCCATTCATACTGTGGTAAAATTGGCTCCTGTTCTGCTACAAATCGGGGGTGTGAAATTGTGGTTGAATACAGGACGAAAGACGATGTTAATGAAATTGTAGAACTATTGTGTAAACTTAACCAGTCAAACTATGAGTACATTTGCATCATCATATCTCAATTTCTCTTGACGCAAAAAGGAGAGGAGCAGGACTAACCCTGCTCCTCTCCTGTCTCAATTCCTGCCGCCCTGGCCAGCATGACGGCAAACTGCTCCAGGGCCTCCCATGCTTCTGGCGGCATCCTGGCCATTTCCGCCGCCAGCCTCCGCTGGAACTCCGGAGCGGCACCTCCCATTACGTTTGCGAAATACTTCGCAATCTCTGCGTCTACTGGTTCTTCTACGTACATGCTCCCCTCCCCTGTCTCAAGCCACTCGCGTCTGACATTATATGTCTTGCACAGGTTATCCAGGGCCACCAGGGGCAGAGGGACGCTCCCGGTCTCATACCGGCTATACGCATTTTGCGCGACGCCGAATTTTGCCGCGAACTCAGTTTGGGAAAGCGATTTGCTTGTTCGGAGCTCTTTGAGCCGCACAGCGATGCCAGGCAGGGGGGCCTGGCCTATTTTTTTAGTATCAGCCACTTCCTCACCTCCTTATACCGCAAATTATAACAGGCCGGACACGCACAGTCAAGCAAAAAATATCCCGCAAGGATAATTCGGGGCTTGACAAATAGGAATATAGGATATATACTTATGCCGTAAGCATAAAGGCCCCGCCTGATGGTGTCCCGAGAAAGGAGGTGACCACGATGGAGCGAGCACAGACGACAATCCGCCTCCCCACTGAGTTGAAGGAGCAACTGCAGAAGGAGGCGGATAGGAGAGGAGACAGTTTTAACGAGACCGTTATCCGGCTCCTCCTCCGAGGCCTGGAATCTCAATCATCCCGTGCAGATCCTCATACTGAATAACGGATGACTTAATCATCATCTCCAGTTCCTTGTTAACGGATCGCCCATGTGCTTTCGCGATGACTTTGAACTTCTCAAGCAGCGTACGGTCCACGCGCAGCGGATAAGGATTAGGCTGTGGCACGGTACCACCTCCTTTCTTAATTTGATATCAAAATCATATCAAATCGCCAGGCGAGGTGCAAGTACTCAAAAAGATATCAAAAAGATATTGACAGCACGGCGCGAATCTGATATCATATAGATATCAGATTTGAGGAAAGGCGGCCGAATATGATACGGTTTCTGATTACAATCCCGCGCGATCTACATGGCGAATTGAAAGAAACTGCCGCCCAAAGAGGCCAGACGCTGACGGGACTCATCCGCGGCATACTGTGGGACTGGATATCGCAGCACAGCGGAGAAACACCAGATATTGAAGGAGGTGGACGAAATGAGCGACAAACAACAAAAGGTTGTGGCAAATATTGCAAAAATTGCGGGCAACCTTCCTGACGATGCTAGAGAGCGAATCCTAGTGTTTGCTCAGGGCGTAAGCGCAGGGGCATCTCTGCGTGATGACAGAAAGGGGGAAGAAAACAATGGGGAAAAAACTAAATAAAGGCAGGCTTGACCAGCTACTTACCGAGCGAGCAATGACCCAGAAGCAGCTGTCTGAGGTGTCCGGGGTCCCGGCATCAAGCCTATCCGAGTACATGTCCGGCAAGTGTGCGCCCCGTGCCAATGCGCTTCAACGGTTGGCGGACGCGCTGCAGACGACTCCAGAGGACCTTTGCTCCCCAGCGAAGAGGTCTCGCTGGCGGATATCCGTCAAGGAGGCTGCCGCTTGCATGGATGTCCCTCCGTCCTTCATTAAGAGGGGACTCCAGACCGGAGCCCTAAGCATCGGATCCGCCGTGCTCTGCAAGGAGCGGTACCGATACTTTATTTCTCCGGAGCGCCTGCGTGCAGAGGTCGGCCCAGAGCGGTTCGCCCAGTTTTGGGAGGGCGGAGTATGACTAACGAGTTCCGCAAGGTGAAGGCGGCCCTAGTCCGAAGGGGCCACAATACAGACTGGCTTGCGGCGCAGGTCAGGGAGAGAACCGGACGATACGCCGACCGCCACTATATCGGGAGAGTGCTCAACGGGAAAATCTCATCTCCCAATATGGTCTCCGCGATTGAAGAAGTCCTGGGGATAAAAGTATCCACGGGGAATAAAAAGATGATAAAGGAGGATAAAAAATGAGCAGAGAGGAAGAATGCGATCTGTTGCAGTCCATGATCCGAGACGAACTGGAGATCTTGCGCTGCGACTCCCAGGGTGGTTGCCTGCCCGACAATGCCTGGGACAAGGTGCACGCACTGACTGCGGGGCTCCAGGCACTTAAGGAACAAGAGGTGGCCCAGCAGCCGAGCGCTAAGGCCGAGGATCAGGCGGAGCTGCTGCGCACCCTGTGCAAGGCTATCGCACAGAGTCAAGCTCCGTGGGATGCTGACATCATGAATCAGTTGCTGGCCGTCCTGGATGCCGGGTTGTTGGTTACTGATCCGCTGACGGTGGCCCTGCTTACACCGAATCTGATCTGGGCCAAGCGCTTGGTCAAGCCGCACTTGGCCAGTGATCGGGATTTTTCGGATGAGATATATGCGACGATGCTTCTATGGGTGATTCCGGCAGTGTGCCCGGAGCTGCGGGAGCAGGAGGAGGATGAGATCAATGATGGAGAGACTTGATGCCATTGCTGTGCTCCAAGGGATGCACAAGAAAGAATTCAGCTTGCAAACGTTTGCAGAATCCAATGGGAACTACACTGCCGAATGGTATCACAGCGAAAGGGCAGAGGCTTTACAGGTAGCAATATCCATCCTTGAGATGCTGAACCAAAATAAATGCAAAGCGGAAGACGCTGTGAAAGCCCTGCAGATTTGCTTCGGCCCAGGCACATGGGAGGAGATCTGCCCCAAATGCTCATATTATGATTCGGCTATCCCTTGCAGCGCGGAGGACCTCGCACTCCGCAACCAGGATATCGCGCGCCTGCTGACTTTGGCATACTTGCAAGGAGGTGGCGATAAGGAGGCGAATGATGATGGACATGCGTGACGCCATCAAAACGTTGGGGGACATGTATCAGCACGAGCTGAGCATGTCGGTATTTGCAGAATCCCAGGAGCGCGGTAATATCGCAGATATGTATTACAAAAAAGCGAAGGCTTTGCAGCTGGCAATATCCGTGCTGGAGGCGCTGGAGCGGAACAGGGCTAAGGCTGCCAAAATCATAACGGCCGAGCGCATCTGCTACGCTCCCTACCCCCTGCAAGATTGCAAAAAATGCCCATACTGCGGCGATTACGGCTGTTGCCAAAATCGTAGCATGGACAAGGAAATTGTGGAGATTCTTACGCAGGCATACTTGCAAGGAGACGATGATGAACAGGAGGACGCCGATGATGAACAGGAGGACGCCGATGATGAAAATACCTGATATAATCCGCCAGATGGATGATATGACGGAGCACTTCAAAAGTTGCATCCAGTTAGAATCACGATTCTCCGATCTGGATCGCGTGAAAACCTACGATGCAAACGTAGAGGCCCTGAGGGCGGCGATATCCGTATTGGAGACGCTGAATCTGCATAAGGCTAAGGCGGTGAACGTCCTGGCGGCTCTTCGCCGTTGCTATGATTATCCGGAGCGCTGCTATGGTTGCCCCTATCACGATGACACCAATCCCGCGTGTGGCAGGCAGATGGACGATGACATTGAAAAGATTCTGGCTGCAACATACGAAGAGTGGGGTGAGAATGATGATGAGCAAGACTGATGAATTTCTCCAACTGAGTAGGGCTGAGTACTTTATCGCCCACAGCTGCGGAGAGGTAACGGATCTGGATATCTCGCTCCGCCTGTCCCAGGCCGCCAGCAGGCTGGCTTGTGCCGCCTTGGAGTTACCCTGCTACGGCAGTATCCGCAAGGAGCGTCGAGCCGAGCGCGAGCTTATAGCTGCTTTGGCCTGCACGCAGGCCATGGCGGCAATCGCTGCAGAACGATACTATCTTAATGATGCCATGATTTCCGATTCCAGAAAAAAAGTGGGACTTAAATGGGCTCGAGAGGTAGAACCGGAATGGAGGTGCGCCAGTGATGACGAGGGCTGACGCAATTGCCCAACTCCAGTCCCTGCGCAACCAAGCCCAGGCCAGAGCCTACCCCCGGAGCCGCTTGGCGATCCAGGAATACATGGATGCCGGCACCGCCGCCGCTGATGCCGTGGCCCTGGGCATGGCTATCAAGGCGCTGCAGGCCCCTGCCCGGCGGCGCATGCCCATCTGGGCCTGTGTGCTGTGGTGTGTTGCTGCTGCTGCCATTGGGGCGGCGTGCGTGATCTATTGTTTGTAGGAGGTGATAAGATTGAAAATCAAAGAGCTCCCCCACGGCACGAGCCTCCGCACCAAGTGGCGCAAAATCCGGCAAGACCCGCACGTTCCGGCCTGGGACCGCTTTGAACCGTTCTACGAGTGGGCGATCTCTCAACACTATGGGCCAGGCCTCGGGATTACGCGGAGCAATTTGGACGTCCCATGGGGGCCGGGCAATTGTCTGGTCATTCCCGTGCAAGTCCCCTCGGCAGAAAATTACAGCCGCGCCGAACGGTGGGACCTGGCTGTTGCAGACTTCCGCCGCCGCCTTGCATGGGCAGAAGTCCATAATCCCGCTGCAATCGCAAGGCTGCTGCGCAATGGCGTACCGGCAGCA
>ERZ772812.613-NODE-613-length-30291-cov-7.427570_pt1 | contig 30291 bp, 24 predicted proteins | sample MGYA00511343_ERZ772812 | MGnify/ENA primary metagenome ERZ772812 (study PRJEB29015, sample SAMEA2737706) | human gut metagenome | biome: human gut; feature: human-associated habitat; material: faeces | place: China | collected 2012 ...
CCGTAGAGCCGATAAAATAAGGCTTTGCGGACATTTAAGAAGATATAAAAAGATACTCAAAAAGACATATATAATTTCGCTGGGAAATTCTATAAATGTTTAATCTACACTACTGTTTTTGCAGCATCATCAGTCTTCCTCTTCTCCGTAGTGTTTGCTTAAAGAGAATCCTCTTCCTCGTACCTCTGTCACTCTGCTGATGATCATAAATGCCTCCGGGTCAATCTGTCTGATCAATTTCTCAACTTGCGGAAGCTCCCGGTTAGACACAATACTCAACACAATCTGCTTTTGTTCTTGTTTGTAACCGCCTTCCCCATACAGCATCGTCACGCCTCTGTCTACCTGCGCAAGAATCGCCTGACGTACTTCTTCCACCTGTTTGCTGATAATCTTCACTTCCGTCTTGGTATTTCCCATCACTAACACTTTGTCCAGCACTGTCGTGTAGATCATTACCAGTAAAATTCCGTATAAAACGCGTTCCGGAGGATTATATAGAATCTGCGGTAACAGAATCAATATATCAAATACATTCAGACTCACTGACACCGGAATTCGAAAATACTTATTCAAAATCAACGGTGGAATATCCATACCTCCGGTAGAAGCTCCCGTTCGAATTACAATACCAAGTCCAATCCCGATTCCAAGTCCGGCAAAAATCGTATTCAGCATCGGATTATCCGTAATCACCAGATCACCAAAAATATGATTGGCCGCTTCCAATGCAATTGGATATGTGAAAGAACTGAGAATTGTCGTCAGTGCAAATTTCTTGCCAAGAAAAATCACTCCAACTATCAGCATCACAATATTAAATGCTAAGACAAATCCAGAAATTGATGCTCCCGTAAAATGCTTCACTACCAGACCAATACCGGTTGTTCCTCCTGTCATCAGATTCCCCGGTAAAAGAAAAAGTTTGATTACAAAAGCATAGAAAACATTTCCAAAAATGACCTTTGCAACGGTACTTGCCCGCTTTAAATATGCCTTATCCATAAATTCCTCCCATTAGCCATATGATTTTGATTATCCCCAAAAACGTCCGTTAGAGAATCTTCCCTAACAGACGTTTTTCAAAGTATTTCCTAATACAGTGATATTATACTGAGAAATGTGACGAGTTTCAACAAGATTTTCTAAGACACATATGCACAAAAAAGCCGCTCTGGTCTGCTGAACTAAGCGGCAATTTTTGTTAATTCATATATTGGACTAACCGTCTATCGGTGGTACCCTTTTTCTATAAGCATGAAGTTGTTATTCTTTATTATTCTTGAAAACCATTATAAGTCCAACAATTCCAAAAATTATCCCTATAAGAGCAAATGGGAAATCGCCAAAACTTGCCAATACAGTTCGATTTATTTCTGCACTACTTGTACTTAAAAGTATTCCAAATAGAATAACTGCTATACCCTTTAACTTGCTATTATTCATTTTGTTTACCTCCGCAACTTCTGAATTATAGTGATATCTTTTTTCATTTTCTTGCATATGAGTTAAATCGTTCTTACTCACTTAGTAAATCAATCATCGCACAAATGGAAGGATTATTCTCATTCCCCTCATCTTGCAGCAACAGATGATCATATGTATCTGTTCCTACTGTACACTTGTCTTCACGATATTAGACTAGTGCATTGCGTTGTGCGAATAGTGATTTTCCGCATGATTTCTAGTGGAAATCTGGATTTTTTACTGTGTTTATGTGGTTTTCTGGATATTTTATTATCGCACTGAATATTACGATGCGGCAGAGCCGCCTGTCCGGTCATCTTAGAGCCAGTGTTCCAGTGACATAGAGCCACTATGATTTTGCTTGATTATTACTTATTTGGCAGGACAGTACTTGTCAAGGCCGAAGCCGCTTTAGCGGTGCATTAACAGCCTTTACAAGTATTGTTCTGACAAATATTATTAATTACCCAAAATTAGAAAATTTAACTGGCTCTCATCTCCCGGAATGGTGGCTCTCAAAGTCCGGACAGGTGGCTCAGAGAGCCCCGGAATATTCAGCACTATTTATTATCTGAAAAAGTTTGCATTGCCTTATCAAACTCTGTAAGTTTAAAACCATCAGTTTCAATCTCAATATCCATTATTTTTTTCATCAATGCAAAAAATTTTCGATTATTTCTCGACCTAAGCTTAATAGTCTCTATATCAAGCCCCATATCTCGTAGAGTTATAATTCTATATAACTCCTTGCAAAAATCAGAAATGTTTAACAGATCATCAAATTTCATTCTTGCAGGTATTCTATTCGAAGAATGCGTGTAATAATTTCTATCATGCACTATATCATCTATAAGGTTTTCTTTTTTCTCTACAAATTTCTTTTTAGATATTTTTGCACAAAGATTATAACCTTTGTGCAAATAATCCTTCACTGCTTTTCTAAAAGATATACCTGAATATCCCAATCCCTTTTCAACTAACTCTTTTTCTTCTTTACTTTCAAGTTTACTAATCAAATCATTCTTTTTTTCCTCAAATTCTTTGATTTCTTTTTCTTCATCTGCGTATGCTTGAGTATAACCTTCAATCAATTGCATTGCAGCTAAATATTTATTTGTTGTGACAATTTTCACATCTTCATCCAACAAGATTCTTCTGTATGCTTGTTGCGCATTATATATCTTTTCGTAATTAGAGAACCAATATCTTAATGCTTGTTCTAAATTTTGAAAATCTGTTATTTTATATAAGGAACTTCTTTTAAAAGATGTATAATCTATTGTATCATTTTTCAATATATTTAATTTTTCTTTTGGAAAATTACAGCTTCCCATAACTTCTACCAATTTATCACAATCCACACAATTCAGAGCATTAATTGTAACACTTTCTCCTGCCAATATTGAAAAAAAATCTGTTATTATATACAAATTTTCTCGTATATCTTTTATGTCCATAGCTGAATTAAATTTCCATGTAATACGATGTGCAAATCCAATGGAAAGTGCTTCTTTACTATATCGATATTTCGGATAAACGCCAAATATCAATTTTCCATTTTCCAATTGTACACTTCTATTTTCTACATTGATTGGTATATCAATTTTACGGCAAAATATAATATCTTCATAATTTTTATTTACATCGTACGGACATAAACCAATCAATTCATTTCCTTCTGTTATTTCAAAATATATCTCTTGAAATTTAGAGGTATTAGCATAAGCCCTTCTTCCTTTTAACAATATATCCGCCTGCAATTCAAGTTTAAAACAATTGTCAACTCCTCCAGAAGCCGATTTAAAATTTAACCCAACCGCAGTTATCTTCTCTTCATTTTCTAGTTTAATTACCAAATACTCAATCTTTTCTTGCGCCATATTCACAATTTTTCTTGAGACTCTATAAAGCGTAATTATCCCTTGATAATATTTATTAATATGTATTTCCGCTCTATTATCTACTTTTGAATCCCCAATACACACAAGTTTTCCAGAAAACATTTCCTGTTCCTTCAGGTTCTTCATATTTTAATCCTTTTATTACTCTCAATTACTTTATTCTTTTCACATACTCATATATCCTTTTAAGTATCCTGTCTTTATCTTCTCCCAATTCATCACAGTTTTTATTGCTAAATCCCATATATGTATTGAATCCAAGCATATATACAGCCATTGCCATAGATAACTCTCCACTTTCGTCATTATACAATGATGCCACTTTTTCCAATTCATCAATAACCATATCATGTGGAACTTTAACTCCGCCTTCTTCATTTACAACGGAATTAATCACTTCCGGCAGTGCCATACACATCTTATAAAATGCGTCTTCTCCCCCAGTAAGGATTGCATAAAACTGATCCATACTCACACGGCGAATTAATCTATGATGCACGTTCTTTCCATCAACTTTTGTTGACCATTTTATATTCTGTGATTTCTTAGCGATTGCTTCAACTAACAAACTCGCACAGTCATCATCTTCCAGAATCTGTCCCTGCATTTTTATATATGTTTTTGCTGAAGATGCAGAATTCATAGTATTATGTTTGTTTTTCATTTCCACATAAATCGTATGAACAATATCACCATCCGGCATGTGTATTCCGTCTGGATTTCGATAGATCACATCCCAACCAGCTTATGGAACTTCACAACTTTTGAAATATGAGAAAATATTCTGATGGAAATATCCTATATCATTGTTATTAGATTTATCTCTTTGACGGAATATTTCATTATTTACAATTTCTTCCCAACTTGTACGATACACTGATTTGTCAAAAATCAACTTAATTGAATCGATCAAATTACTATTAAACCGCTTTAAATCATATGATTCCAATTTTTTCCATATTTCATAATTGTTGCACGTACATGATTCTTAAAATCTCCTTCTGATATAAAATCTAACTAGATATTAATTACTCGATAATTGTAGAAACTGTACCTGATCCTACTGTACGTCCACCTTCACGGTATCAGACTGGTGTATCACGGTGTGCAAATGGTGATTTTTCGTGTGATTCATGGGGGATCCAGATTTTCCGCTGTGTCCGTATGATTTTTGGGGATTTTGTTATCATTGTTCCTCAGACTGTATCGTTTTCGCTGTTGCTTGTGAAACAGTCTTATTTTCTTGTCTTATAGCCTCATTTATTAAATTTTGAATTAATGATAACATAGTTTTGCAGCTCAAAATTTGATTAACCATATCCTCTAATTCTCTCATAGATTCTACATTAAAATTTGTTATTCTTTTTCCTGTATATTCGACAGCTAAATCTTCATTCATCACTATTGTCACCGGATAAGAAACCGTTCCATAATCCACAAACATCATTCTATACTTATAATGTTCCAATCCCTTAGCACTTAAAAACACTTCATAACGATGATTTTCATAATCTTGTTCACCTAAATCCTCTTGGATATCAACATGTACTGTCTCCGCGCCTTTTTGAAATGCACTTAGTGCTGCGCTAAATCCTCCAACTTCTTTTGTATATGATGTGATTTCACCATCATATTCTCGAATATGTCCACAAACATAACCTCTTGTGGCACTTTCGATCTGTTTCAGCAAATTACCTATAACAATTTCCGGTGAATATTTATCAACCAAATCAAATACAAATTCCTGTTCATTCATATAATTTCCCCTCCTCAGCAACTTCGCACATTATTGGAAAATGATCACTTATTTTCTTGTTTGGATGCAAACTTTTATCCATTAAATCTCCTGAACTACATGTTGTAATTATTCTCAAATCTTCTCTGCTAAAAGATGAAAGAAGTTCCTGACTTATAATTACCTGATCCAACATATACCACATAGGACTATTTAATTTCGCTTGATTTAAATAGTATGTCCCAGGTGGATAAGAAAAATCTCCTAGTAAATTCCACATAGGATTATAAAATTTTCTGTACTCTATATTATTGACTGATCTTGTTGCATTATCATCTATTTTTAAAGCAGGCAATCCATGAAATCCATTTGCATTTAGGCAACCTCTTCCATACGGCATCTCATTAAGATCACCTATTATTATTGTTTTTCTTGAATTTATTTCTTCTTCAAACTTTTTTATTTCCTGCATAATTTGTTGAATAATTGCCAGCCGTTCATCGCTTCTATCTCCATGTAGATCTGTAAATAAATGAACGCAGCACACTATATATTCTTTTCCTATAATCTGTATAGAATAATACGTATCCTGTATTCCTGGCTCTACATCAGCATAATTACTCCAGAATGCTATTCGATCACATCCTAATGTATTGTACTCTGTCAACGGCTTATTATATGATTGTAACAAATTTCCCAATTCATTCTTCTCATCTTCATATTCTGCCATAATCAACACATCGATATTATAATCTCTAACTACGTCAGCAATATATTGATTTATTTTATTTCTATTTGTGTTCCAGAATAGGATTCTCACATTTTTTCTCCAATTCTATATAATCATTTAGCCTTTATGAAGTATACCTCTTTGTCCTTTCCGATATCGTAGCCAGACCTATTTTGCAAGCTCCGTAAGAACTTCTCTCCATCTTGTCACAACTTCTTTTCCAACAATAAGTTCATCTATAAGCCCCATATTAAGTGTATCAATAAATCTGCACAAATAAGATTTTCCTTGTCCCCAGAAAGTATAATGACTATCAATAAACATCACATGATATACCTGTTGTCCAGTTCTATCGTATATTTCGTTGAATTCATATCCATCAAGTTCTGCTTCATACACAGCATCTGCAACTCTACTTCCAAATGACTTTGAATAATAATACTCTTTTATTTCCCACACTATCTTCGGATTATAAATCGAAGGATATGCTCCATCAAACCTTCTTGAAGATGCTCCAATGATCTTTCTATTATTCAACAGATACACAAGCCCTCTTGGATCTGGATTAAATTCCTCATCTCCACCAAGCATTTCTTCTGCTATCATGGTAATAATTGCAGTAAAATAATTTACTTTTTTGATCTCTTTACGTTGTTTGTTCATAATCAGCTTACATTTATATTTTCCGCTATTTCTCATTTCTTCAAATATCTGTTTAGCTTCATCAACGTCCATCAAATTTTTCTCAATCGTATTATTTAATAAATCTGCTCTCATATTACAATATAAGACAGCTTTATTAATTCTATCCGGTGAAACTTCAATATTCTCTTTTTCACACAGTTTTTCTATTTGCTCCACTGTGTAAGTTAAAACGATTCCTTTTCTAGAATATCCCAATTTTTCGCTAATAAATCGTATGAAAAACCAAAACGATTTATCTTCCCTTCTAAATTCCTTAAATGCTTTCATATTGCTCCACCTCAACAAATAATTCCGATTTCTTCACTTGCAATGCATGCGCAATTTTGTCTATATTTTCCAACGAAACATTACGCTTCCCAAGTTCTATGTCACTTATATATGTCCTATGTAATCCACATAAATCACCTAATTCTTCTTGTGATATTTTCTTATCTTGCCTTATTGTTCTTACTGCTTTTCCATAAGCGACACGTATTTCTTCCTGCATTGCTTGACACCTCCGATTAGTTAAATTATAATAGTAGTGTAGACTTTAAGTCTACAGACTATAAGTTACACGTGAGGTTTGAGCAATGTCCAAAGTACCAGCATTATTAAAGTGGATCGGAAATAAGCAACGCTTTGCCGAAACCATTATTTCATATATACCCGAACAATTTAATAACTACTATGAGCCTTTTTTAGGGAGCGGTGCTGTAATGGCACAATTATTATACCAAAACAGTAAAACCAACACCCCTATATTCACTCATTCATATGCTAGCGACATCTTACCTTTTTTAATTGATATTTTTAATATTGTCAAATATGATCCGCAGCAAATAAAAGATTATTATTCAAAGGAAATCGAAGATTATTATAAAAATCCTAATGACAAATACAATGAAATTAGAGATAGATTTAATATCAATCACAATGCCCTTGATTTTTGTCTTCTATCACGTACATGCTATTCTGGAATAATCCGTTTCCGGAAAGCTGATGGGTATATGTCTACTCCAAAAGGTCCGCATAATCCTATCAAGCCAGAAACCTTTTCAAAAAGAGTAGATTTATGGCATGATCTTATAAAAAACTCAACTTTTTCAACTATGTCATTTGAAGAATGTATGGATAAAGCACAACCTGGTGACGTAGTTTATTGTGATCCTCCATATACTCATAGCCAAAGCATTATTTATGGTGCTCAAACTTTCAATATAGAAACATTATTCAATAAAATAGCTGAATGCAAAGCCAGAGGTGTTTATGTAATGTTATCAATCAATGGCACACGGGAATCCAATAAAAAAGATATTTCTGTCACACCACCCATGGGTTTATTTGAAAGAGAAATTTTTGTCAACTGTGGTACCTCTATGATTGATCGATTACAAAACGCTGGTCAAACCATGCAAAATGAAATTGTTCATGATAAACTGCTTCTTACTTGGTAAATAACTCTCAGCAAAGGAGATACTCGGCACTCGTCTCGTACCTCCTTTTGCAGTATTTCTATTTTTCCAGTACAAATATATATTCATGCGCCAACATTAAAAATGCTTTTTCTATATTATTCCAATATTCTGTGGCTTTGCAATTGTGCTGCTCTTTTATAATGATTTCTTTAAGTTTAAATCCTGCATCAACAAATTTCCGCATAGAATTCATTCCCAGTGGTAGTACATAACCTTTCTTCCGGATATCTCCAATCATAAATGCACATATTCCCTGCTTTTTTAGTACCCTATATGATTCTTTTGCAACCTGCTCTAATTCTTTCAAAAAATCCTCGTATTTCAAATGAGAAATATCTCCTGGAATTTCTTTACTATACCGTATAATGTCCGCATACGGTGGGTGTGTACAGATAAGATCTATACTTTCATTTTTTATAAATGATAAATTGTTTGCATTTCCTTGTTTGGTGAATATTTTTGATTTTTCGTGACAAGTAAAATTTAGATTTGTGTTAGATAATTTGACAGCTTCAGAATTTATATCAATGCCGATTGCATTTCTTCCCAATAGCTTTGCCTCAATTAGCGTTGTACCACTGCCTAAGAATTGATCTAGTATCCAGTCTTTTTTCTTTGAATACCTCAAAATAATATTTCTAGGAATATACGGAGACCAGTTCCCTCTGTATTTTCCTGAATGTGTAGCCCAATTTCCTCTTTCTGGAAAAGACCATATTGTTGTATCTTCTAATTTGAATTTTTCTGGTATTTCTCTTATAAAAATCGCTCCTTTCTTTTTCTGCTCATTATACTTCTGCGTTGTTTAGTTGTCTATATAAAATCATCATTCAAATATTAAATATTGATAAACATTTCCTATGATATCATTAATCATTATAACTGCTTGTCATATTTCAATTATGTCATAATAAACCTATTTCCATGTAATACAAAAATCCCTAGAAGCCTTAACCTTCTAGGGATATAGTATCGATATTAAATCTATCTAGATATTAATTACTCGATGATTGTAGCAACTGTACCTGATCCTACTGTACGTCCACCTTCACGGATAGCGAAACGAAGACCTTCCTCCATAGCTACTGGATGAATCAGTTCAACTGTCATCTCTACGTTATCTCCAGGCATACACATCTCGATTCCTTCTGGAAGCTCGCAAACACCTGTTACGTCTGTTGTTCTGAAGTAGAACTGTGGACGGTAGTTGTTGAAGAATGGAGTATGACGTCCACCCTCGTCTTTTGTCAGTACGTAAACCTGGCATGTGAATTTCTTATGGCAGCTTACTGTACCTGGTTTGATAAGAACCTGTCCTCTTTCGATTTCTGTTCTCTGAATACCACGAAGAAGTGCTCCGATGTTATCTCCAGCCTGAGCCTCATCAAGAAGCTTACGGAACATCTCGATTCCTGTTACAACAGTCTTCTTAACGTCCTCGTGGATACCGATGATTTCAACTTCGTCAGATACGTGAAGTGTTCCACGCTCTACTCTACCAGTTGCAACTGTTCCACGTCCTGTGATAGAGAATACGTCCTCTACTGGCATAAGGAATGGCTTGTCTGTAGCACGCTCTGGTGTTGGGATCCATGTATCAACAGCGTCCATGAGTTCCATGATCTTGTCTCCCCACTCTCCGTCTGGATCTTCAAGAGCCTTAAGAGCTGATCCCTGGATGATCGGTGTGTCATCTCCTGGGAAGTCATACTCGTTAAGTACTTCACGGATCTCCATCTCTACGAGTTCAAGAAGCTCTTCGTCGTCTACCATGTCACATTTGTTCATGAATACAACGATGTATGGTACGTTAACCTGACGGGACAGAAGAATATGCTCTTTAGTCTGAGCCATAACTCCGTCTGTTGCAGCTACAACAAGGATAGCTCCGTCCATCTGAGCTGCTCCTGTGATCATGTTCTTAACGTAGTCAGCATGTCCTGGGCAGTCAACGTGTGCGTAGTGACGGTTAGCTGTCTCATACTCAACGTGTGCTGTAGAGATTGTGATTCCACGCTCTCTTTCTTCTGGAGCCTTATCGATGTTCTCGAAATCTACAGATGCGTTACCTTCTACTCTGTGAGAAAGTACTTTTGTGATAGCAGCTGTAAGAGTTGTTTTACCATGGTCAACGTGTCCGATAGTACCGATATTACAATGCGGTTTTGTTCTTTCAAATTTAGCCTTTGCCATTTTGAATATCCTCCTTAAAAATATAACCCTCAATGGGGCAACCTTGTTTTGGTTTTCTATTTTAAACCTGGCTAAGTTTGATTATATTTCAAACTTAGCCGATTTTCAAGCCTTTTATGATATTTTAGGCATTTTTGTTGGATAATACTTTCTCCTGTACAGACTTCGGTACTGGCTCATATTTCTCAAAGAACATTGAGTAGTTACCACGTCCCTGTGTTCTGGAACGAAGATCTGTAGAGTATCCAAACATTTCTGACAGAGGAACGTACGCACGTACGATCTTTCCGCCACCGAGATCATCCATACCTTCAATACGTCCACGACGTGAGTTCAGGTCTCCGATGATATCTCCCATATATTCTTCAGGCATTGTAACCTCTACCTTCATGATAGGCTCAAGAAGTACAGGTGATCCCTGTTTCATAGCATCCTTGAATGCAAGAGAACCAGCGATGTGGAATGCCATCTCACTGGAATCGACTTCATGGTAAGATCCGTCGTATACGTTAGCGTGAACACCAACTACCGGGAATCCTCCAAGGATACCAGATTTCATAGCTTCCTCAATACCTTCACCTACTGCCGGGATGTATTCCTTCGGAATAGCTCCACCAACTACAGTAGACTCGAACTTGTATGTCTCCTCACCGTTGACATCCATTGGCTCGAATTTAACTTTACAGTGTCCATACTGTCCACGTCCACCAGACTGTTTTGCATACTTGCTGTCGATATCAACTGCTTTTGTAATGGACTCTTTGTAAGCAACCTGAGGTGCACCTACGTTAGCCTCTACCTTGAACTCACGAAGAAGTCTGTCTACGATGATCTCAAGATGCAGCTCTCCCATACCAGCGATGATTGTCTGTCCAGTGTCCTGGTTTGTATGAGCACGGAATGTCGGGTCTTCTTCTGCAAGTTTTGCAAGAGATTCTCCAAGTTTTCCCTGAGAAGCCTTTGTCTTTGGCTCGATAGCAAGCTCGATAACTGGCTCTGGGAATTCCATAGACTCAAGAATTACTGGATGCTGCTCGTCGCAGATTGTATCTCCTGTTGTAGAGAACTTGAATCCGATTGCTGCAGCGATATCTCCTGAATATACTTTATCCAGCTCTTCACGCTTGTTGGCATGCATCTGAAGGATACGTCCAACACGTTCTTTTTTATTTTTAGTAGCATTCAGTACATAAGAACCGGAGTTCATAATACCTGAATATACACGGAAGTAAGCAAGCTTACCTACGAATGGGTCTGTCATGATCTTAAATACGAGAGCAGAGAACGGCTCTTCATCAGAAGAGTGTCTTACTACTTCGTTTCCGTCTTCATCAACACCCTCGATTGCCGGGATGTCTGTTGGAGCCGGCATAAACTCGATGATTGCATCAAGGAGTTTCTGAACACCTTTGTTTCTGTATGCAGTACCGCAGCATACCGGAACAGCTGTACACTCACATGTAGCTCTTCTCAGAACTGCTTTCATTGCATCGATTGAAGGCTCTTCACCCTCAAGGTATTCCATCATAAGGTCATCATCCAGCTCACAGATCTTCTCAACGAGTTCTGTGTGATAAAGCTCAGCTTCATCCTGCATCTCTTCCGGGATATCTGTTACAGAGATGTCATCACCTTTTTCATCATTGTAGATGTAGGCCTGCATCTCGAACAGGTCGATGATTCCCTTGAATTCGTCCTCTTTTCCGATTGGAAGCTGAAGACAAATAGCATTCTTTCCAAGTCTTGTCTTGATCTGATCTACAGCGTTGTAGAAATCAGCACCAAGGATGTCCATCTTATTGATGAATGCCATACGTGGTACATTGTATGTGTCTGCCTGACGCCATACGTTTTCTGACTGCGGCTCAACACCACCCTTAGCACAGAATACGCCGACAGCTCCATCAAGTACACGGAGTGAACGCTCAACCTCTACAGTGAAGTCAACGTGTCCCGGAGTATCAATGATATTGATACGGTGCTCTAAAGCGCCCGGTTTCACTTTTGTCTTCTCTTCCAATGTCCAGTGACATGTTGTAGCGGCTGAAGTAATTGTGATACCTCTTTCCTGCTCCTGTTCCATCCAGTCCATAGTAGCAGTACCTTCGTGAGTATCACCAATTTTATAGTTAACACCGGTATAGTAAAGAATACGCTCTGTCAGTGTAGTCTTACCAGCATCAATATGAGCCATAATACCGATATTTCTGGTTCTCTCTAATGGATATTCTCTTCCAGCCAAGATTTTTTCCTCCTAAAATAATTAGAAACGATAGTGAGCAAACGCCTTGTTTGCTTCTGCCATCTTGTGCATATCTTCTTTTCTCTTTACAGCTCCACCTGTGTTGTTAGCTGCATCAAGAATCTCGTTTGCCAGTCTTTCTTCCTGTGTCTTCTCGCCTCTCTGACGTGAATACATAGTTAACCAGCGAAGTGCGAGTGCCTGTCTTCTGTCAGCTCTAACCTCGATCGGTACCTGGTATGTTGCTCCACCGATACGTCTTGCTTTAACTTCAAGAACTGGCATCATGTTGTTCATAGCCTCTTCAAACACTTCAATAGCCGGCTTCTCAGCCTTAGCTTCTACTCTTTCAAATGCTCCGTATACAATCTTCTGTGCTACGCCTTTCTTACCATCAAGCATGATGTTGTTGATAAGTTTGGTAACAACTTTATTGTTGTATATTGGATCCGCTAATACATCTCTCTTCTGAGTATGTCCTTTACGTGGCACGGTCCTTCCCTCCTTAATCATATTTTCCGGTTTTTCCGGGATTAATTCATCGGTACTCACATGTGTCTTTCTATGAGATCACATTCCATGTGCTCGCAGCCGCGAAATCTATATAGCATCCGCAACCTACGACTAATCATAGTTCTGTTTGTGATACGATTTAACTATTAGTTACACTTATCTAAAATACTATACTGCAATCCGCGACTTCTTATTTAGCGTCTTTCGGTCTCTTAGCACCGTATTTAGAACGAGCCTGTCTTCTCTTAGCAACACCTGCTGTATCAAGTGTTCCACGGATAATGTGGTATCTTGTACCTGGCAGGTCCTTAACTCTTCCTCCACGGATCATAACAACGCTATGCTCCTGAAGGTTGTGTCCTTCACCTGGAATGTAGCTTGTTACTTCGATTCCGTTTGACAGACGAACTCTGGCGATCTTTCTCAGAGCTGAGTTAGGCTTCTTAGGTGTAGCTGTCTTAACTGCTGTACATACACCTCTCTTCTGTGGTGCAGAAACATCAGTTGCACGTTTCTTCAGGGAGTTGTATCCTTTCTGAAGTGCCGGTGCTGTAGATTTCTTCTCAGAAGTCTGACGTCCTTTTCTAACTAACTGGTTAAATGTTGGCATTCTTTTCACCTCCTATGAATTATTCGTTACCTTGGGCTTATGCCTCAAGGGGCTGCGGATAATTAAGTCATTATCCTTATTTGCGCATCAAAAAGACATTGCCTTTTTCCACACGCTCGTTTAGTTTATTACGTTTAGCGCCGAAAGTCAAGGCTTTTTTCGCATTTTCCATATTATTTTTCATACAAAAATAACAGATGGCACTCTCTTTTTTTCTTAAGAAACCATCTGTTATTTGTTATTAAATCAAATTCTTTTTTCTAGCAACTATGAAAGTAAATCTCTTCTTTATTTTCAACGAAATAAATTAGTACGCTTTGCCCCAGTATACCATATGCTTCGCCGGTTTTCCGCAGCATACACATACATCTGAAAGATGTTCTTCCTCTTCCGGAATACATCTAGATGTAGCTCCGCCTGTCTGAGCTTTGATCTCATCTTCACAGGCTTCGTCTCCACACCACATTGCTTTGATGAATCCAAGGTTCTCATTGAACTTCTCATTCATCTCATCCATTGTTGTTGCTTCATTGATATGAGAATCAAGGAATGCTTTTGCTCTTTCGAACATATCGTTCTGCATTGTCTCAAGAACTTCAGCAAGTTTTGTTGTAAGCTCATCCAGAGAAACAACGATCTTCTCTCTTGTATCACGGCGTACGATAACTGCCTGATTGTTCTCGATGTCTTTCGGTCCGATCTCGATACGTGTCGGGATTCCAAGGATCTCCTGTCCGCTGAACTTCCATCCAGGTGCTTTGTCAGAATCGTCGATTTTCACTTTGTATCCTGCTGCCTTCAGTGTATCAACAAGTCCATTTGCCTTATCAAGAACACCTTCTTTATGCTGAGCGATCGGAATGATCATTGTCTGCACCGGTGCGATTCTTGGTGGAATAACAAGTCCACTGTCATCTCCGTGTACCATGATCAGCGCACCGATGATTCTTGTAGACAGTCCCCAGGATGTCTCGTATACTTCATGAAGTTCGTTATTCTTATCTGAATACTGAATACCGAATGCACTTGGGAAGGAACTTCCGAAGAAGTGGCTTGTTGCTGACTGGAGTGCTTTTCCGTCATGCATCAGCGCTTCGATTGTATAAGTATCCTGTGCTCCTGCGAATTTCTCACTCTCTGTCTTACGTCCGGAAACTACCGGGATTGCAAGAACATCCTGTGCAAAGTCTCTGTAGACTCTCCACATCTGTTTTGTACGCTCTTCTGCTTCTTCGTATGTTGCATGGATTGTATGTCCTTCCTGCCACAGGAACTCTCTAGAACGAAGGAATGGTCTTGTTGTCTTCTCCCAACGAAGAACGGAACACCACTGATTCCACACCTTAGGAAGATCACGGTAAGACTGAACTGTCTTGCTCCATACATCACAGAACAGTGTCTCAGATGTAGGACGGATACAGAATCTTTCCTGAAGTTCTTCCAGTCCACCATGTGTTACCCATGCAACTTCCGGTGCAAATCCTTCGATATGATCCTTTTCTTTCTGAAGAAGGCTTTCCGGGATCATAACTGGAAGGTATACATTCTCTACTCCTGTCTCTTTGAAACGTGCATCCAGGTTCTTCTGAATATTCTCCCACAGAGCATATCCGTTCGGAAGGTAGTTCATACATCCTTTAACACCTGAATAATCACACAGTTTTGCTTCACGCACAACGTCTGTATACCACTGAGCAAAATCTTCTTCTCTGGCAGTGATATTCTGTACTAATTTCTTTGCCATTGTTCTTCTCCTTTTTGTTTTTTTGCATTGCTGTCCCCTGACAGCAGTTTGCTTTCATCAGGAAATATTTTCCTAACATATAAAAAATCGCCGGGATATCGCATCCCCACGATAGGGACCGAATATCTCCGGCGGTACCACCCTAATTAATGCAATACATCAATTCTATAATCAAAACCAACACAAATGATCTCTGTATCTGCATTCACTTTCTTCTCCTTTAACGCAGGACCTACGCTGTACTTTCATACAGGGACTCCCGGGCCGGTTCCATACCGTAATGCAAAGGCTCTCACCTGCCGCCTTCTCTCTGAAGCATGCTGCGTATCTACTATTCCCGTTCAACGTCAGTTATCAAATGAAATTCTAACTGATAAAACACCCGCTGTCAAGCCAAAAAGCTTTATCCTCTGATTTCCAGAAGCTTTGCTTTCAATTCATTTTCCATATTGCGAAGTTCCGCTTCCGCTTCCCGGCGTTTTTCTCTTCCTTCTCTCTGAATGTTCATCACTTCATCCAATGTAGAGATCAGTGATTCATTTGTTGCTTTCAATGTCTCTAGATCTGCAATTCCTCTTTCAGACTCTTTTGCAGTCTCAATTGTGGACATTTTTAATGTCTCCGCATTCTTCTTCAGCAGTTCATTTGTCATATCCGTCACCTGTCTCTGTGCTGCCGCCGCCTGTGAAGAATGTTCTACCCCAAGTGCGAGAAGCATCTGACTCTTCCACAACGGGATTGTATTCACGATTGTAGACTGGATCTTCTCTACCATCTGCGTATCATTATTCTGAACCAGACGGATCTGTGGTGCGGTCTGGATGGAGATCATTCTCGTCAGTTCAAGATCATGTAACTTCTTTTCAAAACGGTTGCACATCGAATCCAGATCTTTTGCTGCCTGCGCATCTTCCGGGAGGCCGCTTACCTGAGCTTTGCTCATCAATTCAGCAAGCTGTGTGCTTCTTACTTCTTCCAGTTTTTTCTTTCCTGCAAGAATATACATAGAAAGCTCTTTAAAATAAGTAAGATTCAGATCATACATTTTATCAAGTATCGCAACATCTTTCAGCAACTGCACCTGATGGTTATCCAGTGCTTTCACGATCTGATTCACATTTTCTTCGGCTTTCGAATACTTTGCTTTCATAGATTCAACTTTATTCGATGCTTTCTTAAATATTCCAAGAAATCCTTTGCTCTCTTCTTCATCAAAGCTCTTCAGTTCAGTTACAACATTCGTAAGAAGTGTACCAACTTCTCCAAGATCCTTTGACTTCACATTTTCTAAAGCACTTTCTGAGAAATCTGCCATCTTTTTTTGTGTACCTGCGCCATACTGAAGAATCATAGAAGAATTCGTCAGATCGATCTGCTGTGCAAATGCATCTACCATCCTGCGCTCTTCTTCTGTCAGGATCGTATCATCCAACTTCGGTTCTTCCGGCTGCACCACCGGTTTCTTTTTTTCTTCCTCCTGAAACGGTTCCAGTGTCAGTGTTGGCACTGTGCTTACATCCTTGAATTCATCACTCATAGTAATCCTCCACTTCTGTTTGTAACTGTTTTGATTCATTATCTGTTTGGGAAATCATTATTTTTTCAGCCCGTCTTCTGTCAGACCTTCCTGAGCAAGCATTGTATGAAGCACTGAAATATCTGAAGATACATCCCATGCTGTATCCTGGAACAGACTGTCCAGTAATTTCTCAAATGCAATATTCAATGTATCTATCGTATCTTCAATCTCTTTCTTGGAAGAAATGATATTTTCTCCCTGTACTGGCTGGGCATCCAGCTCTTCATACGCTTCAAGAAGTTTCATCGTTGTCGGAAGATAATAATCCATCATTCTTCGCATATCATTCACAGAATCCGGATTCTGCTCCACGCGGTCAAAAATACGATCCACGAGCAGTTCCATGCGGGAAATCTTTGCCGAAATCACTTCTCCCGGAATTGCGTCATTCGCTGCCTTAATCTTTCTCACATATTCATCTCCTGCCTGTACGATCTTCTGTACTTCCGGTGAAAGTCTGTCATACTCTTCCTGCATCTTTTTCTGAGCAGCCTGCTCCTCTGCCTTGCGCTGTTTCATGTCTTCCATAAGAGCTGTATACTGATTCCATGCATGTTCACTAACCATCAGGCAGGATTCTTTCTCATCCAGATGTCCCTGACAGAACCAGCCTTTTGTAATCATTTTTTTCACATCTTTCAGAACCTTTCTGACATCTCGTCCTGTCGCAGAAGCAATTTCCTTAATATCACAAAATTCCCGGTCTCTCAGAACAGATACATATTGGCGAAACCTTCCCACCGTACGTACCATATCTACTCCCACATAAGTCATCACTGCAAAAGATATAAAAGCAACTGCAAAAATTCCAATAATCAGACCACTGACTACATCAAACGCTGTGATCACACTTCCAATCAAAGTGATGATAAGGAAAATAACAGAAGTCAATCCAAATACAGCTCCTGTCGCTGCCAGAAAAGTCCCGCCGATCTTTACCGAAGTTCCTTTGAGATATCTTGGACTCACCGGTACCGGACGATTCTGACTATAATTTCTCATTTCCGACATCTTCGATCCTTGATTCGGACGATACCCCTGGTTTTCTGCACCTGATCTGCTTCCGGTATTCTTTTTATTTCCATATAATGGCTGTCCGGTCTTCGGATCTCTGTACCAGCCACCGTTTTTAATCCCTGCCGAGACGCAGTCCATCGCATGGTTCACCGTATCAGACACCATCTGGTTCAATCTGCTGTAATCCTTTGTATCAATTGCATCCTGTATTGTCTGCTTTATCTCTTCTCCAAAATGTTCCCAGTCATTATTCATTGATGTTCTCCTTAAAAGCTTGACCTGATTCGTTTGCATCATGTATCATTATAACATTATTAATTCTCAGTTTAGACGCAACTTTAGCGATTGTCAAGAAAGAAGGATACAACTATGATTTCATCACTTACCCCTGAAATAATATATGAGGACAAGGATATTATCGTCTGTCATAAACCTGCTGGAGTTCCTACCCAGAGCAGCCGCATTGGCACAAAAGATATGGTCAGTATTTTAAAAAATCATCTGATAAAAAATACTGCAAAAAAAACCGCTTCACGCGAACCTTATCTTGCTGTCATCCATCGGCTGGACCAACCGGTAGAAGGACTTCTTGTTTTTGCAAAAACACCTGCTGCCGCAAGGGAACTTTCCCACCAGCTTACCACATCTGGTTTTGGGAAATATTACCGTGCACAGGCTTTAGGCATTTTCGAACACAACGAAGGAACTCTGGAAGACTATCTTGTAAAAGACGGACGAACCAACACCTCCCGTGTCTGTAAAGAAAATGTGCCTGATGCAAAGTATGCACGACTTCATTATAAAGTAATCCATACAGGTACACTTCCTTCTGGTGAACCTTTTTCCCAACTGGAAATTCATCTGGATACCGGGCGTCATCATCAGATCCGCGTGCAGTTTGCACATGCCGGACACCCTCTGATCGGAGATCGGAAATATGGCACTGCCGCATGCACTTCACGACAGTTAATGCTTTGTGCCTGTCGACTGGAATTCACACATCCGACAACCGGTGAAAAAATGGTTTTTCATTTATAAGACAAAAAGGAAAAGTGCAGTGATCGGGCAATCACTGCACTTTTCCTTTCGCCTGTTTCCTATCTATTGTATTAGCCCTGCCTTTACTTGTCATTTATCCAAATAAGAGCAGCACCACAATACCCTACATCTCGTCAACAACCAATGACTCCGGCTCTTCTTCAAGTGCCTGCTGATATCTTGCAAGAATTGTTGACTGAATTCGTTCTCTTGTTCCTGAATTGATCGGATGTGCGATATCACGATACTCACCATCTAATGCTTTTTTACTTGGCATTGCAATGAAAAGCCCCTTTTCACCTTCGATCACTTTGATATCATGAACAACAAACTCCTCATCAATTGTGATAGATACTACTGCTTTTAACTTTCCCTCTTTCGCAACTTTACGTACACGTACATCTGTAATCTGCATATTACAGTTCCCCTTTCTCTTTTGCATTATCACGGAATATGAACACCCTTTTTCAGGGTTTTTGTGCTTATCTTGGCTTATAATGCATATCTTTCATTCTTTTCAATAACTATTTTAATTCCGTCTTCCCCTACATGTCTTGTATTCGCACGGATCGTATCCCTGCTCTCTACAATACAGTTCTCAATGTATGTATTATCTCCAAGATATACATCATTCAATATGATAGAGTTCTTGATCACGCAATTATTTCCAACAAATACTTTCTTGAAAATAACTGAGTTCTCTATCGTTCCATTAATAATACTTCCGCTTCCAACCAGACTGTTCTTCACGATCGCACCCGGATTATATTTTGCCGGTGGCTGATCACTCACCTTCGAATATACACTTGGCAGATCCTTGAAGAAATATTTTCTCACTTCCGGTTTCAGGAAATCCATATTCGTCTTGTAATATGCATCTACTGTCGAAATATTATTCCAATAACTTTCAATCTTATAACCATAAATCTTCTTTACATTCTTATAACGGATCAGGATATCATTTACGAAATCATGTCTCTCTTCTTCCGCACATTGTTCTACAAGATCGATCAGCAGTCTTCTGCGGATCACATAAATTCCTGTAGAGATTGTCTGTGATCTTGCAATCATCGGTTTTTCTTCAAATTCTTCGATTCTGCAAGATTCATTCATCTTAACGGTTCCGAATCTTGTCGCATCTTCTCCTGCTCCAAGTTCTTTACAAACAACAGTGATATCTGCTTTCTTCGCAATATGATATTCCAGCACTTTATTATAATCCATCTTATAGACCGCATCACCTGATGTAATGATTACATAAGGTTCATGACATCTTCTCAGGAAATCCAGATTCTGATAAATCGCATCTGCTGTTCCTCTGTACCAGTAACCATTATCATCTGTGATCGTAGGTGTGAATACATATAATCCACCTTGTTTTCTTCCGAAATCCCACCATTTGGAGGAATTCAGATGCTCATTCAAAGAACGGGCATTGTACTGTGTCAGCACAGCAACTTTCTGGATATGAGAGTTTGTCATATTACTTAATGTAAAGTCAATTGCACGATAGCTTCCGGCAACCGGCATTGCTGCTGCCGCACGTCTTGAAGTCAGCTCTTTCATCTTTCTGCTGTTACCGCCGGCTAAAATAATTCCTACTGCTCTCATACTCTGTCACCTGCCTTTATCAATGTCTCACCGCTTGCAAGTACTCCATCTATGTAATCCTCGGATGATGTCACTCCACTGATGGCGGTATTCTTTCCAATCTGTACTCCTCCCGGAATCACTGAATTCTCTCCGATCGTAGCCAGTCCACCGCTGTAAATATTCGGTTTCATCTTATTCGGGACTTCACTTCCGATTCCGATAGAAACATCATTTCCAATTACCGTGTCTTCTGCTATGATTGCTTTCTCGATCACGCAGTTTTCTCCGATCGTAACTCCCTGCATAATAATTGAGTCACAGACTACGCTGCCTTTTCCTACAGTAACACTTCCTCCAATAACAGAACTGTGGACTTCTCCGTAAATTTCTGTTCCATTTGCAATGATACATCTGTCTACAACAGCATTCTCTGCAATATACTGTGGAGGAATATTCGCACTGTTCGTATAGATCTTCCAGAATTCTTCATAAAGATTAAACTCCGGAATGATATCGATCAGTTCCATATTCGCTTCCCAATAAGAGCTAAGTGTTCCAACATCTTTCCAGTATCCGTTGTACTCATATGCAAACAGCCTGTCCCCTTTTTCATGACAATATGGAATAATATGTTTTCCAAAATCACAGTTTGGCTGGTCTTTCAGCTTGATAAGTGCCTCTTTAAGAACCGGCCAGCTGAAGATATAGATTCCCATCGATGCCAGATTACTGCTTGGCTTCTCAGGCTTCTCTTCGAATTCTTTGATCCTGCTGTCCTGATCTGTCACTACAATTCCGAAACGGCTTGCTTCTTCCATCGGCACCGGCATTGCTGCAATTGTCACATCAGCATTGTTTGCCTTGTGGAAATCAAGCATCACTTCATAATCCATCTTATAAATATGATCTCCTGAAAGAATCAGTACATAGTCCGGATTATAAGTCTCTATGTAATTCAGATTCTGATAAATGGCATTCGCTGTTCCTGTATACCACTCACTGTTTGTACTCTTCTCATATGGTGGGAGAACTGATACACCTCCAACGTTGCGATCCAGATCCCACGGAATTCCAATTCCAATATGTGTATTCAGGCGAAGCGGCTGATACTGTGTCAATACACCAACCGTATCGATTCCCGAGTTAATACAGTTGCTAAGCGGGAAATCAATAATACGGTACTTTCCACCAAAAGCAACTGCTGGTTTTGCAACTTTTGATGTAAGTACTCCAAGTCGACTGCCCTGTCCACCCGCCAGCAGCATGGCAATCATTTCCTTCTTATACATTACGTCACCTCATTTCAAGTAAGCTAGAATCATTATACCATATATTTAGAAATAACAAACATATTTTACAATTTTTTTCATACTTTTTTCTCCTTTTTATCAATTTCTACCAAAAAGATCTTCTTTCTTTTTTTTCGATATATAGTATAATATAAACGATATAGAAGATTTATGACTAAAATCACAAGTTATTTTATAAAATCTATTAAAGAAAGGGCGTATCTCAATGTATAAAATCAATTTTGAAAAGCCGATACATATTCATTTTATTGGAATTGGCGGAATCAGTATGAGCGGTCTTGCTGAGATTCTTCTGGAAGAAGGATTTACTGTATCCGGTTCAGATTCAAAGGAGTCTCCGCTTACAAAGAAGCTGGAGTCTGAAGGTGCCATCATCCATTACGGACAGTGTGCCGAGAACATTTCTGACGGAATTGACTGTGTTGTATACACTGCTGCGATCAATAAAGCTAATCCAGAGCTTATGGAAGCTGTTGCCCGCAAGATTCCAATGCTTACACGCGCAGAGCTGCTTGGACAGCTGATGAAAAATTACAAGACACCGATCGCTGTATCCGGTACTCATGGAAAAACTACTACTACATCCATGATCTCTCATATTTTACTTGCAGCCGATCTGGATCCTACAATTTCTGTCGGCGGTATTCTCAAGGCAATCGGTGGTAACATCCGCGTTGGAAAATCCGAGACTTTTATCACAGAAGCCTGTGAGTATACAAACAGTTTCCTTCATTTTTATCCGAAGATCAGTGTCATCCTCAATATTGAGGAAGATCATCTGGACTTCTTCAAGGATCTTGAAGACATCAGACATTCTTTCCATCAGTTTGCAGCACTTCTTCCTTCTGATGGAACTTTGATCATCAATGGTGATATCGACAATTATCAGGAGATTTATGAAGGTCTTGACTGCAATGTGATCACTTATGGTTCTTCTGATATGCTTGACTACAGTGCTGCTAACATCACTTATGATGAAAAAGGGCTTGTTGCATTTGATCTTATAAAGAACGGAAAAGTGGTTGACCATATCCAGCTTTCTGTAACAGGTGATCATAATGTGTCAAATGCACTTGCATCTATTGCTACTGCTGAACTGCTTCAGATTCCAATGGAAACAATTAAAAAAGGAATTCTTTCTTTCAGTGGAACAGACCGTCGTTTCGAATACAAGGGAACATTTAACGGTGTAACTGTTGTCGATGATTATGCACATCATCCGACAGAGATTGCCGCTACTTTGAAGGCTGCACAGCACTACCCACACAATCAGGTATGGTGTGTCTTCCAACCACATACTTATACGAGAACAAAGGCTTTCTTCCATGAATTTGCAGAAGCTCTTTCTCACACGGATCATCTGGTGCTTGCAGATATCTATGCAGCTCGTGAGACAGATACTCTCGGAGTTTCTTCTGCCGATCTTGCAGAGGAAGCACGTAAACTTGGAACAGATGCACATTACCTTCCAAGTTTTGAAGAAATAGAAGCTTTCCTTAAAGAAAACTGCAAATCCGGAGATCTCCTGATCACAATGGGAGCCGGAGATGTTGTCAAAATCGGCGAAGACATTTTAAAATAAGGCTTTCTCAATAACTTTGCTAAACTATTCTGTGGAAAAGTTCACATAGATATCCACATGCATGTGAACTTTTCCACACTTTATCCACATTTTCTCCACATAGTTATCTACAAAAAAGTCCTAGTTACCCACTCGAAAATTCTTTTTAAGATTCCCCTATGATGTTATAATATTTACACTAAAGAGAAGAAGATATAGATTTCAGGTTGCCCCTCATCAGACAGAGCAAGTGGCAATTGGTTAATACATAGAGAAAGCAGGATAAGTTATGAAGACTTTGGTTTTAAAGAATAATTTTCAGATGAATATGACAATGCTGCCGAACAGCTTTGTAGATCATTATATGGCGAATGCGAACGGAGAGTTTGTAAAAGTATACCTTTTTCTTCTCCGCCATGTTGAGGATGCTGCATCTTCTCTGAGCATCTCTATGATCGCAGATTATCTGAATAATACAGAGAATGATGTTCTTCGCGCTTTCCGTTACTGGGAATCTGTCGGTCTTCTCAGACTTGGACACGGACCGGACGGTGGAATCACTGCCGTTGAATTTCTTCGCGATGAAGAAGAGAATACTTGTGGAGATACGACTGATTTTTCCGGCTGTGCATCAGGCTATCCACAGGATTCAATTCCAACTCAGACTCCGGTAGCTCCGGTAACAGAGTTCCGCTCAGAAGCTGTTTCTGCACCGGTAGAAAGCAGTATCCAGACTCCTGTTTCCAATGCGGTTCCTCTTGATACATTCCGTGCCCAGAAGGAGATCAAGTCTCTCCTGTTTATCACAGAACAGTACCTTGGCAAGACACTGACGCATACGGATGTCGACACAATTACTTACTTCTATGATACGCTGCATATGTCTGCTGATTTGATCGAATATCTGATTGAATCCTGTGTAGAGAACGGACATAAGAGTATGCATTATATCCAGAAGGTTGCCATTTCCTGGGTAGAGAACGGAGTTGAAACTATAGCACAGGCAAAAGAACAGGCTGCTGCATACAGCCGTAACTGCTACACGGTTTTGAATGCATTCGGCATTAAGAACAGAGGACCTGCCTCTTCCGAACTGGAATATATTAATAAATGGGCTGATACTTATGGATTTTCCGCTGACATCATTCAGGAAGCCTGCCGCAGAACAATCTCTGCCACACATCAGCCAAGTTTTGAATATGCTGACTCCATTCTCACAAAATGGTATGAATGCAATATTCATCATCTGACTGATATCAATGCCTTGGATCATGAATTCCAGAAAGAACGTTCCTTACATAGAAGTCCTGCCACAAAACCAAAGAATGTCACAAGAAATCTGAATAATTTTGAGAGACGTTCCTACGACATGGATTCTCTGGAAGAGCAGCTTTTAAAGAGCAACTAATGAAAAAACAATAGTTTAGAAGATCAATTATATTTAAGAGAATTTAAAAGGAGTCTTTACATGGGATTAAAAAATTCACAGTACCATGCAATCATGCGTAAATATGAGCAGAAACAATTACATAGCCATGACATTCAGATGGCCCGGTATGAAGAAGTCTATAAAAAGCTCCCTGAATTCAAAACACTTGATGACTCCATTGCCTCACTGTCTATTCAGCATGGAAAGAAACTACTTGATGGAGATACCAGTGCAGTTGATGCTTTAAAGAAAGATCTTGCAGAATTGCGTAATCGTAAGATTCATCTGCTCAAATCAGCCGGCTTCCCAGAAGATTATCTGGAGCCGGTTTACGACTGTCCGGATTGTAAAGACACTGGATACATTGGTAATAAAAAATGCCATTGTTTCAAAAAAGCGATCATTGGATTGCTTTATGACCAATCAAATATTAAAAAATTCCCTGTAGAAGCAGATTTTAGCAATTTCAGACTTGACTATTATCCGGTTTCACATTACGATAAGAAAACGGGACGTTCTTCTCGTTCCATGATGGAAGATACTTTGCGCATCTGCCATCATTTTATCGACAGCTTTGGGACAGAGTTTAACAATCTCTTTTTCTACGGAGATGTCGGTGTTGGGAAAACCTTTCTCTCCACCTGTATCGCAAAAGAGATTATGAACAGAGAATATTCTGTTTTGTATTTTTCTGCTCCACAGCTTTTTAATACTCTTGCCAAGAATGCATTTGACAAAAATGACATTGATGCACATAACATGTGTGAATACATTTTTGACTGTGATCTGCTTATTATTGATGATCTTGGTACAGAGTACACAAACGCCTTTATTGCATCACAGTTTTTTACTTGCATCAATGAAAGGCTGTTGCATAGGAAATCAACGATTATTTCAACAAACCTTTCTTTGGAGTCGCTCGCTGATCTTTATACTGAGCGTTCTTTCTCCAGAATTACAAGCAGATATAGTCTGTTGAAAATAGTCGGTGATGATATACGTATTAAAAAGAAGTTAGAACATTAGGAGGATTATGACTCATGTTAAGTCGTTCAGAACGTATCTTGGAGAACATACCAGTAGGAAGCCTTGGAATCATTCCTTTACTTGGCTGTGAAGAGCTTGGAAATAAGGTAAATGATTACCTTGTTAAATGGCGCCGCGAAAGCGCTCACGAGCACAAGAATGATGTTGCTTTCTCCGGATATGAGAAAGAGAATTATCTGATCAATGCCAGCGTACCGCGTTTCGGTTCTGGTGAAGCCAAAGGTATCCTTGGAGAATCCGTACGTGGAAAGGATATATACCTGATGGTCGATGTATGTAATTATAATGTTACTTACTCTCTGACAGGAAACACAAACCATATGTCACCGGATGACCATTTCCAGAACTTAAAGAGAATCATTGCTGCTGTAGGTGGTAAGGGACGCCGTATTAACGTTATTATGCCATTCCTTTATGAAAGCCGTCAGCATAAGAGAACTTCCCGTGAATCTCTTGACTGCGCACTTGCGCTTCAGGAGCTTGTCCGTATGGGAGTTGACAATATTATCACTTTTGATGCTCATGACCCTCGTGTATCAAATGCGATTCCGCTGAGTGGATTTGAGACAATCTCACCAACTTATCAGTTCATCAAAGGTCTTCTTCGCAATGTAAAGGATCTTCAGATCGACAGTGAACATATGATGGCGATCAGTCCGGATGAAGGTGGTACAAACCGTGCTGTATATCTTGCAAACGTTCTTGGTCTGGATATGGGTATGTTCTACAAACGCCGTGATTACACTCAGATTGTAAACGGACGTAACCCTATCGTTGCTCATGAGTTCCTTGGAAGCTCTGTAGAGGGCAAAGATGTAATTATTATTGATGATATGATTTCTTCCGGAGACAGTATCATTGAAGTTGCTACAGAATTAAAGAGACGTAAAGCAAAACGTATCTTTGCCGCTGCTACTTTTGGTCTGTTTACTAACGGAATGGAGAAGTTTGACAAAGCTTATGAAGAAGGTATTATTGATGGTATCCTGACAACAAACCTCATCTATCAGACACCAAACCTTCTTTCAAAACCATATTATATCAACTGTGATATGAGCAAGTACATTGCTCTGATTATTGATACTCTGAATCATGACGGATCACTGAGCGAGATTCTCAGTCCGAATGAGCGTATCCAGAATGTACTTCAGAAATATAAAAATGGTGAAACTATCTAATTAAAGATTTAGCGTAGAGATCATTTTACTGATATATGGACGAAAACTGAAAATATTATTTTAGAGAGTTGATTGTTAGAAGATGGGCATAGGAACGCCGACTCAGGGTTACGCATACTGTTCATACTAAGAAAAACAACAGACTGCTAAAAGCAAAGAAAGGATTGACAAACTCGCTGCCGCTCAGACAGCTGTCAATCCTTTCTTTAACGCAATCTATTGTTTTTCAAGTATGAGCAAGCATGCTCCACATTCGTCTGCGTCCCTATACCCATCTTCTAACATAAAGCTCCGCGAAGCTCATATTTTCTGTTTTCTGTTTATTGAAAAAAACGATTTCAACGCTAAATTTTATTAGCTACAAAAACGTTTGAGATATGGATATCATTCTAGGGAATTTCCGTTGCGCCTACTTCTCAAGTAAAGTTCTTCTTTCGAGAGAGTAGAAATCAGATAGCGCAGAAAAACTTACTGATAGATAGACGTTGAGGGTTTGATTCAGATGACTGTTCTGTGTGCTTGGAAAGACTTAAAAAACGAAAGATTACGTTAAAGCAGTGCGAGGCTACTGTCTGAAGCGGCAGCGAGTTTGCCGAGCACTGCTTTGCTCTTAGTAATCTTTCGTTTTTCTTAGTCTTTCCTGTATACAGAACCCGGAGTCTGCATCAAACCCTCAACGTCTGTCTATTCAAATAAACTTTATATGCGCTATCTGATTTCGTCCGAACTCGAAAAAGAATCTCTACGCTAAATCTTTATATTATCTTATTCTTCAGTTTCTGCTACTGCTTCTTCAACTGCATCTGCACTTTCGTCTGCAACAGCTTCTTCTGTGAACTCATCTGTCAGATCAACATTCTCATCAAGATCGATATCATCTTCGAAGTCCAGTTCATCTTCCATCTTAATATCTGTGTTGAGTTTTACATCACGGTACTTCTTCATACCTGTTCCGGCAGGAATATGTTTACCAATGATAACGTTCTCTTTCAGACCAACCAGATGGTCAACTTTACCCTTGATAGCTGCTTCTGTCAGAACCTTTGTTGTCTCCTGGAAGGAAGCGGCTGACAGGAAGGATTCTGTTGCCAGAGAAGCCTTTGTGATACCAAGCATAATCTGCTCTCCGGTAGCCGGCTCTTTTCCTTCTGCAACAAGCTGCTCGTTTACTTCTTCGAAGTCAAGAACGTCTACCATTGTTCCAGGCAGGAACTCTGTATCACCCTTCTCTTCGATTCTGATCTTCTTCAGCATCTGACGAACGATAACCTCGATATGCTTATCGTTGATCTCAACACCCTGGAGACGATATACACGCTGTACTTCCTGAAGCATGTAATCCTGTGTTGCACGAAGTCCTTTGATTTTCAGGATATCATGTGGATTTACGCTACCTTCTGTAAGCTCATCTCCGGCTTCAAGCATAACGCCGTCCTGTACTTTGATACGTGATCCGTAAGGAATAAGATAGGATTTGGATTCTCCTGTCTCTTCGTTTGTAACGATAACCTCACGTTTCTTCTTTGTATCACTGAGTGTTGCACGTCCTGCGATCTCTGTGATGATGGCAAGTCCTTTCGGTCTTCTTGCCTCGAAAAGCTCCTCGACACGAGGAAGACCCTGTGTGATATCATCACCGGCAACTCCACCATTATGGAATGTACGCATAGTAAGCTGTGTACCTGGCTCTCCGATTGACTGAGCGGCCATGATTCCGACTGCCTCACCAACCTGAACGGCCTCACCTGTTGCCATGTTTGCACCATAACATTTGGAGCATACACCGTTCTTACATTTACATGTAAGAATTGTACGGATCTTAACCTGCTCAAGAGGATTTCCGTTCTCATCAACACCTTTCTTCATCACGCGCTCTGCACGACGAGGTGTAATCATATGGTTTGCTTTTACAAGGATATTTCCATCTTTATCTTTAAGATCTTCAGCAGCGAATCTTCCTGTGATACGATCCTGAAGGCTCTCAATCTCTTCATTTCCATCCATGAATGCAGATACATACATTCCCGGAATCGGCTGACCCGGTTTTGCACAATCTGTATCGTGAATGATAAGCTCCTGAGATACGTCTACAAGACGTCTTGTCAGGTAACCAGAATCGGCTGTACGAAGAGCTGTATCGGCCATTCCTTTTCGAGCTCCATGGGCAGACATGAAGTATTCCAGTACGTCAAGACCTTCACGGAAGTTTGACTTGATAGGCAACTCGATCGTACGACCTGTTGTATCAGCCATAAGTCCACGCATACCTGCAAGCTGTTTGATCTGCTTGTCAGATCCACGGGCTCCGGAATCTGCCATCATGAAGATGTTATTGTATTTATCAAGACCTGTCAGCAGTGCCTCTGTCAGTTTATCATCAGTTGCTTTCCATGTCTCAACAACTTCTTTGTAACGCTCTTCCTCTGTGATAAGACCACGTTTATAGTTCTTTGTGATCTTGTCTACTGTATCCTGTGCTTCCTGCATCATCTGCGGTTTCTGCGGTGGTACAGTCATATCGGAAATGGATACTGTCATAGCTGCTCTTGTAGAGAACTTGTATCCGATTGCCTTAACATCATCAAGAACTTCTGCTGTCTGTGTAGCTCCATGAGTGTTGATAACTTTCTCAAGGATCTGCTTCAGCTGTTTCTTACCAACATGGAAGTCAATTTCCATCTTAAGTTCATTTCCCTCAATCTCACGGTCTACAAAACCAAGATCCTGTGGAATGATCTCGTTAAACAGAAGACGACCAAGTGTTGCGTCGATAGTTCCTGTCTTCTCTTCTCCATTTGCAAGAGTCTTTGTCACACGTACTTTAATCTGTGAGTGAAGTGTGATATATCCATTCTCGTATGCAAGAATAGCCTCGTTCACGCTCTTAAAGAACATGCCCTCTCCCTTTGCACCAGGACGAAGCTGAGTCAGATAGTAAATACCAAGTACCATATCCTGTGAAGGAACGGCTACCGGACCACCATCAGATGGTTTCAGCAAGTTGTTTGGTGAAAGAAGAAGGAAACGGCACTCTGCCTGTGCTTCCTGTGACAGCGGTACATGGACAGCCATCTGGTCTCCATCGAAATCGGCATTGTAAGCTGTACATACCAGTGGATGAAGCTTGATTGCCTTACCTTCTACAAGGATTGGCTCGAATGCCTGGATACCAAGTCTATGCAGAGTAGGGGCACGGTTCAGCATAACCGGATGCTCTTTGATTACTTCTTCAAGCACATCCC
>ERZ772812.614-NODE-614-length-30262-cov-4.139603_pt1 | contig 30262 bp, 31 predicted proteins | sample MGYA00511343_ERZ772812 | MGnify/ENA primary metagenome ERZ772812 (study PRJEB29015, sample SAMEA2737706) | human gut metagenome | biome: human gut; feature: human-associated habitat; material: faeces | place: China | collected 2012 ...
AACCGATTCGGCGCAAGGCAGCAGGCGCAGGATCCGTGGAAAGCCAGCCGCCATCGCACACGACGACGAGGCGATAAGCGATCTCGCGCATGCACGAGATGCGCCCATCACCGCCGCGCGCTTCTTCGGAAGGCACTGTGACAAATTGTCACAGTTGACCGCCCGTCAGGCGAGCCAGGTACCAAAACAGCGCCTCACATGGCCTTTCACGCCGCCACTGTCCTCAACCTTCGTTGTGTTAGACCGCTTTGGATACTGGGACTTTTCCTATATAATCTTTCTTGCTTAGATAGCAGGCGAAAGCGAGGGAGCTCCTATGGTCACCAAGGATGATGCGTGTTGGATAATCGGCCTTTCCGCAGGTGCGGGCATTGGCGTATACCTTGATGGCGGCTGGGGCGTCGATGCGCTTGTCGGGCGTGAGACCAGGGCTCATAACGACATCGACCTGTTCGTTCAGCGCGGGGATTACCAAAGGTTCGTGGATCTAATTGCTGATGAGGGGTTTTCCGAGGTGGCTGCATCTTTCACCACCGAAGATCACACGGTGTGGCAAGACGAGGCGGGGCGCATCGTCGACCTGCATTGCTTCGATTTCGCCGAGAATGGCGATATTCTGTATCAGGGAGATCGTTTTCCCGGGGAGGTCTTTTCGGGGAGGGGGCGCATCGGCGAGGTGGAGGTGTCGTGCATCGACCCCGAAAGCCAGCTGTTGTTTCGCTTGGGCTATCAGCATGACGAGCACGACGTCCACGATGTCATGCTCCTATGCCGTGAGTACGGTTTCGACGTTCCCGAAGAATATCGCTAGCTGTTGCTATTTGCATCGGGGCACGACTTCAGCGCTTGCCGCAGATGCGCTGCGCCAGACCGCCCTGGACATCACGCCACGCCGTATATGGCCCTCCGCGCACGCGAGTCCCATTTCGCCTGCTTGATCCAGTACTCGTAGAACGGATAGGGTGTTCGCTTGTACTGGCGCCAGGTCTTCTCGTACGTGCCGCGGGCCGCCTGCCTCACTATGAGCTCGGCGAGCTCGTCCGCGCTCCTGCGGACCTTGAAGCACCATGTCCACTTGAACCAGGCGAGGTAGTTCTCGAGGCGTCTCGTGGAGACGCCCCGGAACCTGCCGATGAAGTGCCTCATCTGGGAGTGGAGGCTGTTCACCCTGTTGATGGCGTGCTCCTCCCTCTTGCTGGCGATGTGCGCGCCGACGCCGAGGGCGGGCAGGACGCGGCGGTACACGTGCGCACGGTCCGTCGAGATTATCGCGCCGACCGCGAGCTTGTCGGCGAGCAGCTCCCTGGCTGCCGCCTCGTCGAGGCCGCCCCTCCCCGCAATCTCGTAGAAGATGTCGCCGGCGTCGTTGATGCCGGTGAGCACGCATATCTTCTCGTGCCCGTCGGTTCCCTGCGACCTTGTGCGGGGCTTCCTGGGCACGCCGGACTCCGACCTGGAGCGGTTTCCCTTGAAGCTCTCCCTGAAGAAGCACTCGTCGAGCTCGGCCCCGCCGCCGGCCTCCACGCGGAAGGCGGGCATGCGCTTGGCCATGGCCTCGAGCAGCCTGTGGCGCATGAAGAACGCCGTCTTGAGGCACACGCCGCACTTTTCCGCCGACTCGCGCAGCGGGAGCATGTCCACGTGGCACTCCGCGAACCTCATCCAGGCCGACCTGTCGAGCTTGGTGGTGGAGAAGATGCGCATGGTGGCGTCGGTGAAGGTCCTGGCGCACCCTCGGCAGAGGAACCGCTGACGGCCGCGCCCGTCTCGCCCCCTCTTCACGTAATGCGGGGAGCCGCACCAGGGGCAGGCTCTGTCGGGATCGTCTTCCGCCCCCTCGCTTGCCGCGAGGTCGAAAAGCTCCGCGTCTATCAGCGCCTTGAGCGATCTCAGGGCCCTGCTCTTCTCGGCAGCCGTCATCTGCGGGAGGAACTGCCTCGTCAGCTGGGTGAGCACGTCTTCCATTGCAACCTCCATCTCTCCTGATGATGGAATTGTCGCAACCGGGGCCCCGTCGCGTGTACTGCGTGCAGGACACTTATCCAAAGTGGTCTAACACAACGTCAACCTTGGACATACGAGGCAGCTGTGAGAACTAAAGTTCACGTTTGTATTACTGTGCCAGGCGCGGGTTCAGCCGTAAGGCTTCCTATGACGGTGCGCCCGCCTGATTCGAAATCCCGCGACGGGTTCCCGTCGCCTCATGACGGATTTCGCCACAGAGATGAAGCGCACCGCTACCCTTCCCAGCATCACCGGGCCCACCAGGCCGCGGCTACGGCGACTCGCAGCCGTGAGTGATGGAGGAAGCAATGGAAGATCTCGACCCGATTACCCGCCAGTTCCTTGGCGTCATCAACAACTACAAGGAGCGGAGCGGGATGTCCACGACGGAACTCGCGCGGCGACTCGGCATGAGCGACTCGAACGCCGGGAAGAAGCTGCGCGGAGAGGTGGTCATGACGGCATTCGAACTCGTATGCATCACCTGGATGTTCAACATCAACTTCGCCGAGTACTTCCTCGTGGACTTCGCGAACTTCCCCGAGTCCACGCGCCCTCCAAAGAAAACGCAACGTTTGAAGACTGGGACAAATTGTCACAGCGATTAGGAGGACGACGATGCCGAGCGACTTCGGGGACGAATCGGGCGAGAAGCTATTCGATTGGATGCTGCGAGTGGGCCAGGAGGCAGGACAGGCCGCCATGGCGCACAGCGCCGCGAGGGTATCCATGGCGTTCAGGAACGCCGTCGGCAACATCGGGCACGAAAACGAGCCGACCGTTGCCGCAGAGACGAACGACACCCCCGAATGGGCGAAGCTCAACCTCCACGAATTCAGGGAACTCCCCGAATTCGAAACCATCAAGGAAATCATCGACGCGAAACTCGACCGCGAAGCGCTGAGCCACGAGTTCTACGACGAGGACGACAAGTCCTACCTCATCTTCAGGATAGACGACGCGCCCGAGGTGGCGCGCTGCTTCGACGAGCTCGCGGACGAGACCGTGCGCTCCTGCAAGAAAGCCGAGCAGCATCTTGCCAAGGAGAAGGGGCGAAGCGCCGATGCGAGAGGCGAAGAAGGCCTCGCGGACCCCGATAAAGAACCCTTGCAGGAACGCGTCGAGGCGTTCAGGAAATCAGCCGAGCTCGCAGAGCGCGCACGCGGCAGAAGCCGCGAGGTCATCGACCAGGTGAGGGGCCGTTGACGCCCTTCGACAGAAATACCGTGGCGAAAATCGCCCTCGCCTCCGCCTTCGCCGCCATCGCGGGCTTCCTCTTCACGGGAAGCCTTCTCGCGCTTCCCGACGGCTCGCTCGACCCGATAGCAGCGCTCGCCGGAATGCCCGGATGGATAGCCGACGGTGGCGTGCGGACAGCGAACGCGCTTGCGCCGCTCGCCGGCATTCTGTGCGCGTGCGCCGTGTGGGGCATCTGGTTGCACCAGGCCCTTCGCGGCGGCACGCTCCGCCGTGGCGAGGAGCACGGTTCTGCCCGCTGGGGCAGCCTGGAAGAGGGCGAGGCCTTCATGAACCGAGAGGACCCCTCCCTCAACATCCCCCTCACCAAGCACGTCGGCATACCCGTCTCGCGAGACGGGTTCGACCTGGAGACGGACCGCAACCGCAACGTCTGCGTGGTCGGGACTCCCGGCACGGGCAAGACCCGCAGCCACGTGCTGCCGCTGCTCATGCAGATGAACGCGAGCTACCTGGTCACGGACCCGAAGGGCACGCTCATCGGCTCGACGGGGTGGATGTTCGAGGCCGCCGGCTACAGGATCCGCAACTTCGACCTGGTGAGGATGGAAGCCTCTAGCCACTACAACCCCCTGGCATACGTGCGCACCGACGTGGACGTGCTGTCCATCGTCGAGTGCCTCATCAGCAACACGACGGGCGACGCCGAGCATACGGGGGACCCCTTCTGGGAAAACGCCGAGCGCCTGCTCTACACCGCGCTCATCGCCTACCTCATCCACCACTGCCCGCCCGAGGACAGGAACCTGCCGGGCATGCTCACCCTGCTCTCGCTGGCGGAAGCGCGCGAGGGAAACGAGGCGTACATGAGCCCGCTCGACCTGCTGTTCCACGAGCTGGAGACGGGCAAGCGCCTGGTCTCATCGGGCGACGACGAGCCCTTCGACGAGGGATCGAGGGCGTTCTCGAACGGGTCGGCGTCGGTGCGCTGGATTCAGGTGCGCGAGCCCGCCGAGCAGTCCGCAGACTTCGCGCTCAACGCATACAGACGCTTCAAGACCGCCGCCGGCGAGACGCTCAAATCGATCATCATCAGCTGCAACACCCGCTGCCTGCCGCTCATGGCAGACAACGTGCAGGAGCTACTCTCAGACGACGAGCTCGCCCTCGACACGCTCGGGGACGCGGGTCAGAGAAGCGTCGTCTTCGCCTCCATGCCCGACACCAGAGGGACGTTCAACTTCCTCTTCGCCATGCTCATGTGGCAGGCCGTCAACGAGCTCTGCGACACGGCGATCATCGACCACGGCGGCGCGCTGCCCACCCCCGTCCACCTCGTCTTCGACGAGTTCGCCAACATCGGCAAGCTGCCCGACATCGACCGCTTCATAGCCGTCATCCGGAGCAGGAACGTCTCGACATCCCTCATCCTGCAGTCCTTCGAGCAGCTGAAGGGCACCTACGGCGAGGAGAAGGCGCTGTCGATCAGGGCATGCTGCGACACGACCCTGTTCCTGGGGTCGACGCTTTTCGGCACCAACGAAGAGATATCCAAGATGCTCGGAACCCAGACCATACTCTCGCTCACCCTGAACGACACGGACGGCAACACCAGGTCCACGACCGTGAACAGAACCCTCTTCGAGAGGCCCCTGATGCTGCCCGACGAGGTGGGACGCCTCTCGAGGAGGAAGGCGCTCCTGCTCATAGCGGGGGCATACCCGTTCAAGGACGACAAATACGACGCTGCAGACCATCCGCGCTGGGACGAAGTCGAGCCAGGGCACAAAGGGGCGAAGCACGCAGCGCCGTTCGACTTCGGCGCGTACCGGGAAAGGAACGAAACATGACCTGATGAGAAGACGGCAGCGGCAATGCCCGAGGCACCTAGGCCCCATTCGAGCTTCCACCCCCGACGGGGCTGCCGCCGCCAAAGACGCAAAGGAGCGCTCGCACGCTCCGCACGCCAATCTTACCACGCAAGACAAGGCGCCGCTTCCACCCCCGGTGCCGCACAAGCAAAGGAGGCATTCACATGCTTGGAAACATCATCTCGCTCGTCACCGGATGCGTGACGTTCCTGGGCGGGTTCCTCGTCGTCTGGGGAGCCGTGCAGCTCGGACGCGCGTTCGGCAACCGAGGCGGCGGGGGCGAAGGCATGGAGGCCGGCATCGCCACCATCGCAGGCGGGGCCATCATCATCGCCGCAGCCGTCTACTTCGGCCAGCTCGACACCTCATGGATCCCGGCTTAGGGGAGGGATCTGAGTGATAGACGACAAGCTGCACATACCCATCCAGAAGGACATCGGCGAATACGAGCAGAAGCTCTTCGGCGACATGTCGATCAGGACGTGCGCGTGCCTGGCGCTCGGCTTCGCCACCGCCGTCCTCGTCGCGGTCGTCTCCTGGTCGTGGCTCGGCATAATCCCCTCGGACATGACGTTTCCCATCATGCTCTCCACCCTTCCCTTCTGGCTTGCCGGGTTCTGGAAGCCGCACGGCATGCCCTTCGAGAAGTTCCTTCCCCTCGCAGCCAGGCACTACACGAGCAAAAGGACGTTCACCTTCACGCCGAGCCACCGAGACGAGCTCGCGCTGCCCTTGTCGCTCGAGCCGAGAAAGCTCAGCGCCAAGGAGAGAAGGCACACATACCGAAAGGGGGCCGAGCTCTATGAGCCTCATGAAAGCGCCTAAGCGCAAAGCGCAAGACGATCGCAGAAAGAACAAAGACGCCAAGAAGAAGCGCAGGCAGACGACGAGCCTCTGCGGATACGAGCTCATGTTCAGAAACGGCGTCGCCCAGGTGGCCCCGGGGCTGTTCAGCCAGATGATCCGTTTCGGCGACATCACCTACCAGTGCGCCCGCAAGGACACCCGCGAGAACATCTACAGCACCATGAGCGCGCTGTACAACTACTTCGGCCCAGACACGTCGGTTCAGGTGACGATCACGAACGACCCCGTGCCCGCAGAGGAGATCGGTAACAGGACCTTCTTCCCCAAAAGCGACCCCTGCCTCGACGAGTACGTTGACGAGTACAACCGCATCCTGAACGACAAGATGCGCGAGGGCGTTTCGAACCTGAAGCGGCACCGCTACCTCACGTTCACGACGAAGGCGGACGACATCGACGCGGCGATCCCGAAGCTCGCGCGCATGCGGAGCGACTGCATGCAGGCGCTCGCCAGGATCAAGAGCAAGTCGGAAGTCGTCGACGGGACGGAGCGCCTGAGAATAGCGCGCAGCTTTCTAAGCCCCCTGTCGCCCTTCGACTTCGACTGGGACAATTTGTCACAGTGCCCCACGGCGAAAAGCGTTGACTTCGTGGCTCCCATGTCGGTCGACTTCAAGCCCTCCGGCAGAAGCGACGCGTTCAAGGCCGACGGGGCCTGGTGCTGCGTCATGGCGATCCGCTCGTTCGGCTCGATCCTCATGGACGACTGCCTGGCGAGCATCGTCGACCTCCCCATCCCGCTCTCCATCTCGCTGCACTTAAAGCCCATCCCCCAGGACAAGGCCATCGACATGGTGCAGGGAAAGATAGACTGGATGGACATGGAGGAGCGCGGCCAGAAGAGTCGCGCCGCCGCGAAGGGAATCATCCTCACCCAGACATCGACCGCATTGCGCTACTCGCGGGCAGACGCCGAAGAGCTCTTGGACTTCCTGCGCAGCAAGAACGAGCAGCTCTTCGAGTACGCCGGCTACGTATTCACGTACGCGGCGACCGAGGAGGAACTCGACGAGCAGGTGGACCGTATCATCTCCACCGCACGCGGATCCGCCCTCACGGTGGAAACTCTCAACTACCGCCAGGAGGAAGGCTGGGGATCGGCCCTTCCCTTCGCAACCAACCGATGCGACGTGACGCGCCTGCTCACGAGCGGGCAGATTGCCATGCAGATGCCATTCGCGTCTCTCGAGGTCAACCAGCCTGGCGGCATCTATCTCGGGCAATCCAAGATCACCAACACGCTCGCCATCCTGGACCGCCTCTCGCTGCCCTCTCCCATGGGCTTCGATTTCGGCACGCCCGGCACGGGCAAGTCGAACGCGCAGAAGAGCGTCTGGCTGCAGGTGCGCATGCTCTACGGGGACAGGGCGCAGGGCATCTGGATAGACCCTACAGGCGAGGGACGGCCCGTTGCGGAGGCTGGCGGCGGCGTGAGCATCAGGCTCGCCGCAGACTCCGGACAGTTCATGAACCCCTTCGACAAGAAGGACGTGGAGTTTTTGGACGCGCCGCTTCAGAGCGCGTTCAAGATAGACGCCTTTTTGGCCCTTTCCGCGTCGATGATGGCCGAGGGCAGGCAGGGCCTCACGCAGGCCGAGCGCTCCATCATCGCCCGCTGCGTCGAAGAGGCATATCGCCGTGCCGGAGATTCCGACACGCCCATCCTCGAGGACTTCTACAACCTGCTCCTCGAGCAGCCCGAGAGCGCCGCCGAGGACATCGCGCTTCGCTACGAGCGCCACGTCAAAGGGTCGCTGTCGTTCTTCAACCGCAAGTCGAACGTGAGCCTCGATGCGCCCATGGTCAACATCGACCTGCACGACCTCAACACCGACATGAGGGTGTTCGGCATGCTCACAGCGCTCGAGCAGGTGCGAAACCGCATGTACCAGAACTTCGCAGAGGGAAAGACAACCTGGCTCTTCATCGACGAAGTGCAGAGCCTTTTCAAGCATCCCGCCGTCATCGCGTACTTCGAGAGCTTCTGGGCAGAAGGCCGCAAGTTCGGTCTGGTCGCCACTGGGCTCTCGCAGAACGCCAGCTTCATGCTCGGCAGCGACATCGGGTCGACCATGATCCTCAACTCCGACTACCTCATGCTGCACAAGCAGTCGAGCGTCGACCGCGACCTGTGGGCGGAAACGCTCAACCTCTCCGATGAAGAGGTCCGCTACATCGACGACGGCATCAAGCCGGGCGACGGCCTGCTTGTCGCGGGCGGTGCCCGTATGCCGATAACCAACGAGCTTCCCAAGGGCAAGATCTACGACCTGCTCACCACCAAGCCCTCCGAAGTGGCGGCGCTCGGCGGCACGGGCGGAAGGTCCGCCCGATGACGAGAGCGTTCGGGACAGACCCGATGCACGACATCGTCGCAGGCGACGTGCAGACCCTGCTCAACACCGGAGTGGTGTCGGGCGGCGAGGCCTTCCGCGACGGGGTCGTCGGAAGCGGAAGAGGCGTGCCGAGAAACGTCGATGACGCCCGTTCCGCCGCCGGATTGAACATCGGGCGCATGGCTGCGTCTTCGCTTGTAACCGAGCTGGACAAAAGCGACGAGCTCGACGGGGCGCGCGAGGTCTACGACGCCGCCCAAGGCGGATTGATTCTGAAGAGGAAACTCGCCGACAAAAGGCGCGCCGAACCGCCCGGGGCAGACGCCGCGCAAGGGCCGGCGCGCATCCCCGAATCCGCAAGGAAGGCAAGAACAGCCGCCAGGCCCTCCCAGCATGCCGGCACACCGCGCGCGAAGGCAAACGGAGCGGTAGGCGCCGCAAAGGCCTCGGCCAACGCGCCGGCAAGCGCCTCTGCCGAGATGTCCGCCCGCACCGTGGGGGCGAACGTCGTAGGCGGCGGCGCGAAGGCGGCCGCTGCCTCCGCCACGGCGGAAGGCGGAGCGGGCGTCATCGGCGCGATCGCAAGCGCAGGCGCACCGATAGCGGGGGTGGTCGCCGGAGTCATCGCATTCGTGCTCGGCGCGCTGCTGGTGGGACAAATTGTCTCAGCACTGTTCGGCTTCTGGCAAAACGAGGCCAACAGGCAGGCGATGGAGGGCCTTCCTCCCTACATCACCTACGAGATGGTGGAGGCGGCGCTCGCCGCCCAGGAGGAATACGGGCATCCTGCCGGCTGCACCATCGCCCAGATCATCTGCGAGAGCGGCCAGGGCGACCACATGAGCATGCTCGCCACGCGCGACCACAACCTCTTCGGCATGAAATGGGCGTCCTCGTACGCCGCAGCGCCCGAGGTTTCCGGCAAGGCGAGCTGGGCGACCGGAGAGGAGGCCGCCGACGGCGGACACTACACGATCACAGCGCAATTCATCGTCTTCAAGGGCGACGCCGAGTGCATAGCCTTCAGGAGCCGCGTCTTCCTGCAAGCCGAAAGGTACGCCAACAACCCGCTCATCAAAGAGGCGATCGCCAACCATGACTCCGACAAGATGGCGGAGGGCCTCAAAGACGCCGGCTGGGCGACAGACTCGAGCTACGTGGAAACCCTGAAATCGATTATGGACACCTACAGCCTGCGGCGCTTCGACACCATGAGCGTGGAGGACTTCAGGGCCGGAGAAGAGAGCGGCAACGCGATAGTGGCGGCGGCATACAGCCAGCTCGGCGTCCCCTACGTGTGGGGCGGATCCACGCCGGGAGCCGGCCTCGACTGCAGCGGCCTCACCCAGTACTGCTACCGCCAGGCAGGCATACGCATAGGGCACAACACCGAGGTGCAGAAATCCCAGCTCACCCAGATCCCGCTTTCCCAGGCTGCTCCCGGGGACATCCTCTACAGGCCGGGGCATGTCGCCATCTACATCGGGGGCGACAGGTACATCCACGAGCCCCATTCGGGCAGCGTCTGCAAGATAGCGGAAGGAATCAGCTACTTCACCTGCGCCCTCACGGCGCGTGACTAGAAAGGAGACCAAGGGATGGAGAAGAAAGGCAAGGCCACGCTCGTGATCGCCTGCGCGGCGCTGCTCGTGCTCATCGCAGCGGGCTGCGCGCGCTGCACGATGGTGCACACAGGCGGGCAGGAGGCAACCGAGCAGGCCATAACGCAAGAGACGGAAATCGCCGGCGACGCGCAGGCGGGCCTCGACGGCCTCGTGGGAACAAAATGGACCTCCCCGGACGGGTCGGCGACCCTCTCGATCGTGAACGGGGCGTTCGCGGAGAACTCGGATGGCGCGCAGCAAATCACCTTCTGGACGTCGGACAACGCCGTTGCCGACGAGGGCGGGTTCTCCGAGTCGATCTGGATAAGCGACACCGTGACGTCCGACCAGACGCCCTCGCTCGTCAGGGTCGACGAGGCAGAAGACGGCGGCCTCGTTATCGCCTGCGACGCGTTCGAACTTTCCGATACCTACGTGATCGACGCGCCAGAGGACGTCGAGCTCTCAATCGCCGGAAACGTCGACTATCTGGCGGAATTGACTGGCGTCGAGCAGGCGGAGATTGCCGCATGCCTGCAGGAGTTCGCGTCGCAAAGGTGTCCCTATGCGACGGCGGCCACCTGGGACGGAGAGATCTACATCGACGCCAACAGCGAATCGACCAGCTCGACATTCACCTTCAACGACCCGAACGCGACCATCGTCACCGTGACCATCGACGGGCGGACGGGCGAGCTCGAAGCGATGTGATGCCCATGGGAACGCTTCTGAGAATCTCGTGCGACAGCCGCTTCAGAAAGGCCTTCGCGCTGACCGTCGCGCTTCTCGCCCTCGTCCTCATACCGACGCAGAGCGCCTATGCCGACATCGCCGACGACATCAACGGCTGGCTCTCCGACCTCCTGCGGGACGCCGCCAACTGGATGTTCTCGAAGCAGGTAGAGGTGCTCAAGGGAATCGGCTACGACGGCATCCTCGGTGCCGACTTCAACGCCATGCTCACCACCTCGGGGAGCATCTCGATGTACGACATAGCCCACGGCGTCTGGCAGGTCGCTATCCTGCCCATCGGCTGCGGGGTGCTCTCGCTCGTCTTCACCATAAAGCTCATCCAGATTTCCCAGAGGGTCGACGGCAACGCCTCGATGCCGGGCGTGAAGGAGGTCGTGTTCCTGCTCGTCTTCTTCGCGGTGTTCCTGTTCCTCATCCAGCACAGCTTCGAGCTCATGCAGGCGATCTACGAGGTGATAGGCATCGCCATCGACAGGGTCATAGGGCTCTTCGGCCAGGGGGACGCCCTGGATGTGTCGGCGGTCTCGATCGTCACGACCGACGGCGACATCCCCGCCCTGCTCGCGATGCTCATCGTCTCGCTCATCAGCTGGGTTGTGGTGCTCGCCGCGTACATCATCGCGCTCGTGGTCTGCTGGGCGCGCGCCCTGCAACTCTACATCATGGCGGCGTTCAGCCCCATCCCGCTGGCCTTCATGGCGCTCGACGACACCCGCCAAATCGGAGTCGGCTACCTGAAGAACTTCACGGCGGTGTGCATCGCGGGCCTCATCATCGTCATCCTCCTGATCGCCTTCCCGCTAATCCTGGGAGGAATCGTCGGCGTGAACCCCGGCACGGCAACCCCCATCGACGCGGTCGCGAACGGGCTCACCTACGCGCTACAGTACCTCGCCATGTGCATCCTGCTCATCCTCTCGCTCGTGAAGAGCGGGGCCTGGGCCCGGGATATCGTGAGCGGTTTCTAAGAGAAAGGAGAACCTGACGTGTACAACCCGAACAGCAAGGCCTCCCCAGAGGCGGCGTGGATGATGAACGACCCGGAAGACGGGTCGCGCCTGCTCCTCGAAGCGCACGCGGCGCCGGATCCCACAAGGCCCGACTCCTTGGGCTTCGCATTCTCCCTATGGGGCCAGGACGAGAACGGATGGAAGGAGCTGACGCGTGGCTTCAACTGGGGTTACTCGGATGCCGAAGAGCTCATCGACGCCGCAGAGTCCTACCTGGACTGCGAGCCCACGGACATCGAGCGGATCGGCTACGGGGAGTTCGAACGCGCCCTCATCGTTGGCGAGCGGCTCACCTCGAGAGTCGAACGCGCGAAATGCCCGCCGGCGGTCGAGCAGATGAGGAGAAAGGAGATGAACAAGATGGGCAGATGACTCAGGTAAGGCCGAAACCTCCGGCACTTCCACATCAAGCCGGAACGAGACGTAAAGGAGGGCTCGCATGAGCCAGGAAACACCGAAGAACACCTATGTCACGCTACACAAGAACTTCGTGCGCACCGACATAGAGTACACCGACCGAAGGACCGGTGAGAGAAAGACCTTCAACTCGGTGACCCTGCCCAAGGGCACGGTCATAGACGGGCGCGACGTGAGCTACTACCAGTTCAGCCCGCTTTTCGTCAACGACTCCCGCTATCGCGGCGAAGACTACCGCGACATCCCGCTGCTGACCGAGCGCGAGGTGTGGCTTCGCAAGAGCATCCTCGACGAGGACGGAAAGCCCGTCGTCGACGAGGCGGGCGTCGAGGTGAAAGACGTGATGAAAGTCATGCCCGCGCAGATCAAGGAGGCACTCGACCGCAACAGGAGCGAATACCTCGAGAGCCTCTCCAAGAAGGTAGGCAGGGCCAGGGACGGAAGCGAAAAGCTCGCACGCGACAACACGGCGAGAGCGGCATCCCGGACGTCCAGAGAAGACATCCCGTTTTAAGGAAGTGCGAGATGAGAGAAAGAACCATGGAGAGGATAACCTCCTCGAAGATCGTGCGCGTCGTCATGGCGATGGCGCTCGCACTCTCGGTCGCGGTCATGCCCTCGACCGCGCAGGCAGCTGGCCCCGCCTACGAGTCCGGGCGCGGCGTCACGTTCGCCGAGAAGCTGGGCTTCGACCCCGAGGCATTCGTTGCCAACCTGGAGGCGCACCAGGACCGCTACCTGGGCACCCCCTACACCATGGACGACCGCGAGGCGGGGCCGGGCGCGGGCATGGACTGCTCGACCTTCGTGAGCTACGCGCTCATCAACGAGGCGGGCGTTTCCGACTCGTTCCTGCGCTACGACATGCAGCCGCGCCATTGGGACGACAACTGCCTGCCCAACACCGAGACGCTCTACAACTGGGCGTTCGCCAACTGCGACGTGCAGGTGTTCAGCAGCAAGGCCGACCTTCTGGCCAGCAAGCCCGCCAAGGGCGACATCCTGTTCGTCTGGGCTAAATCCGCGGGCAACACCCCCGTGGGCGGCGGCGAGAGCCACGTGGGCATCTACTGGGGAGAGGGCAACGGCGAGGACCTGATGTTCCACGCCATCCCGTCCGTGTGCAAGATCGGTCCCATCGAGGGCAAGGTCGTGGGCGACCTCTACTACGCCAAGGTGACCGTCTCCCACGGCTTCGACCTGACGGTCGACAAGAGCGCGGGCGACACGATCGTGCTCGACACCGAGGGCAACGGACAGTACGCGACGAGCCTCGAGGGTGCCCAGTACGGCGTCTATGCGGACGAGGCGTGCACCGACAAGGTCGCGAGCATCACGATCTCCAAGAGCGGCTCGGGCTATTCCGGCACCGCCGAGGGGCTCGACCCCGGCACCTACTGGGTTAAGGAGACCAAAGCCCCATCTGGCTACGCCCTTGACCCGACGGTCCAGCAGGTCGTGCTCGAAGATGATATGTCCATCTCCTCTAGCGAGGAGAAGCAGTACTTCCCGATCGATGTCTCCATTACGAAGCTTGCCCGCGATGGCAAGCCGACGCCTGAAGGCGACGCATCGTTCGCCGGCGCGAAGTTCCGCATCGACTACCCCAACGGAAAATCCGGCGTCTATCAGACCAACGCTGATGGCAAGATTTCCATGAAGGTCGACGACGGCGCGTTCGTCGAGGGCGAACCCATGGACGTCATAGACGGCATGTACGTGATGCAGCTCGGCACCTATTCGGTGACCGAAATCGAAGCCCCTGAAGGCTGCGTGATTCCCGAGAACGCCACCCAGACCATCGAGGTGACCGCCACGAGCCAGCTCACCACCACGAGCACCAAGGCGACCTTCTCCAACGAGTTCGAGGGCACCTTGGGCTACGTGCAGACCCCTGCTTTGAGCTCCGTCATGGTAGCCAAGGGCGACGCGCTGCTCTTCGACGAGGAAGACACCGAAGGCGACGGCACCTACTACAACTATGCGCAAGGCGACGCCACGCTTGCAGGCGCGGAGTTCACCATCTACAACGCAAGTGCAGAGCGTGTGGACGTTGACCTGAATGACAACGGCGTCATCGACGAGGGCGAGGTCTTCGCAGCGGGAGACGCCATCATCACCATCGCTACCGAATACGACGCCGATCTGGATGCCTTCATCGCGAAGACGCCTGAGCAGCTGCTCCCATACGGCACCTACCTGGTACGCGAGACCAAGGCACCTCAAGGCTACACTGAAGATGGAGCTACTCAAAAAGAGTTCCAGGTACGCGAGGATGGCAAGGTCTACGAGTTCCTGCTTGCTGATGGAGAGCTCAACGAGGTAGCCGCCGGCGGCGTGCAGGTCGTGAAGTCTGACCTCGAGCTCGGGGTATCTGAGGCATTGGGCGGCAACTCCCACGATACGCTCGATACCGGTTCCACGCTCTCTGGCATCGAGTTCACCATCACGAACGCCAGCGAGCACGGTGTCATGGTGAACGGCCAGTGGTTCCATGTAGGCGATGCCGTCATGACCATCACCACCCATTGGAACGAGGATATGCAGGTGTATACCGCAGAAACATCTTCCGACACCCTGCCGTACGGCACCTACACCATCCAGGAGACGGCGACCAACGACTCCTATCTTCTGACCGACGGCGAGCCCCGAACCTTCGAGGTGCGCGCTGACGGCGAGATCGTGAGCGCATCCAAGGACGGCAACGTGCTCGAGTTCTTCAACCAGGTGGTGCGCAATGACATCGAGCTCGCCAAGATGGCCGACGACACCAACGCAGCCCAACAGGTGGCCTTCAAGGTGACCAACGTCTCCACCGGAGAGGCGCACGTCATCGTCACCGATCGCAACGGAGACTTCTCCAGCGCGAGCGGCTGGAACAGGCACTCCGACAACACCAACGGCAACGACCACCTCATGGACGTTAGCTACATCACCGCCGACATGATGGACGCCAAGGCGGGCACGTGGTTCTTCATGGGCGAGGACGGCACCGAGGCCGAAGTCGATGATTCCCTTGCCGCCTTCCCGTACGGCGAGTACACCCTGGAAGAGCTGCGAAGCGACACCAATGAGGGCTACCAGCTCATCGAGCGCACCTTCTGGGTGGAGCGCGACTCTTCCGTCGCCAGGGCCGTCTGGATGAGCCTGGATGACCAGCCCGGAGCCGACATCGGCACCATGGCGACCGACAAATCCGACGGCGACAAGTTCGTCTGGGGCTCCGAAGTCGTCATCGCGGACGAGGTCTTCCACGACGGATTAACCCCCGGTGAGACCTACACGCTCGAGGCAACGCTGATGGACGCCGACACGGGAGAGGCTGTCAAGAACGGCTCGGGCCCGCTCGCGGAAGACGTCACGGGCACCGTGACCTTCACGGCAGAGAGGGAGACCGGTTCCCAGGTGGTAGAGCTCTCGCTTAATACGAGCGAGCTCGCCGGCAAGCGCCTCGTCGTGTTCGAGAAGCTCTATGACGCCAATGGCGAAGTGGTCGCCACGCATGAAGATATCAACGACGAAGGCCAGTCGGTCACGGTGATCGAGATCGGCACCACGCTCGTCGACGCGGCTGACGGTGACCATGTGGTCGAAAACGGAACCGTAAAGGTCGTCGACACCGTTGCCTACAAGGGGCTCACCGCAGGCGAGACCTACACCGCCCACGGCACCATCATGAACAAAGCAACCGGCATGCCGCTTGAAGACGCCGACGGCAACCCCGTGACCGCGACTGCCGAGTTCGTTGCCGAAGGCTCTGAGGGCACCGTCGAGGTAACGTTTGAATTCGACGCGTCGGCGCTTGAGGAAGGTGCTGCGCTCGTCGCCTTCGAAGAGGTGCTCGATGTGGACGGCAACGTCGTGGCGGTCCACCAGGACCTCGAGGACGAGGGCCAGACGGTGGTCGTCGACAACCCCGACACGCCCGAAGTGCCTACCGCTCCTTATGACAAGACGGGCGCTGACCTGCTTCCCGTTTGGGTGCTCGTCTGCGCGCTGGTCGTTTCCGGCACTACCGCTGGCGCGTATGCGCTGCGCAACCGCATCCGCCGCGATGCGGAAGGAGCAGAACTCAATTCCGACAAGGCGGCAGACAAATAGTCAGCCCGACTTGGACGCATGAGAGGACGGGGCTGCGTGAGGCTGCCCCGTCCGTTATCTTGGAGATAGCAATGAAGACGAAGATCAAGAGCCGCATCGCGCTCATGGCAGCAATAACGGCGTTCATAGCGGCAGGAGTGCTGCTCGTGTGGCTTTGCGGCATCCACGGCAGGGCTGCGGATGTTGATCCCTCTCCCGTCTTAGGGCACATCGAAACCAGTGCGGCTGACGATGGATTTCCTGCGGTCGACTGGGATTACTGGCTTTCCGTGAACCCCGATATCGTCGCCTGGGTAACCGTTCCTGGCACAAACATCGACTATCCCATCGTCCAGGCGAGCTCAGGCGACCCGACCTTCTACCTTGACCACGACGTCTACCGTGGATGGAACCCCTACGGATGCCCGTACCTCGACGCCGACTGCGCAGAGCTTGGCCTCGACAGCCCGGTGGCGCTCATGTTCGCGCACCATATGAACGACGGCAGCATGTTCTCGGCGTTCGCCAGCTTCTCCGACGCCTCGTTCGCGAATGCTCACAGCGAGATACTCCTGCAGACGCCCGAGGAGAAGATGCGCCTGAGCGTCATAGCGGCAGATGTGGTCGACTCGAGCAGAGAAGGCAAGCGGCTGAGGTTCGCAGACGACGATGAGCTCGACTCCTGGCTCGAGGAGCTGCTTACCGAGGCGGACGTCGTCCTCAACGGGGATGCGCAAGCGGACAGCGTCAAGGCGTTCTGCACCTGCAGCTACGGGGAATGGAGCAGTCACGAGCGTACTATCGTATATGCGCAGGAGGAAGCGGAATGATGCTGCGGATTATATGCTTCATCATCGGCATGGCGATGATGGCCTGCACGATCGTGGGATACGCCTGCATTCGGGTGGGGGCCATGAGCGAGCATGCAGAGATGCCCGCCGTCAAAAGAGAAAATGCCCCCGACTCGCGCGTCTAGGCATAAAAATAGGGCAGAATCGCTCTCGCGATACTGCCCCGCAAACCCGAAGGTTTCTAACTGACTTCATTATCCCCGAATCGCCCCGAATGTCAAACGAGCTGGCGCGGGTTAGAGCCATCCTCCAAGATTTCAGCAAGAACGCTGCGCCAAAGATCGGCAGACGTCCGTCATGCCAACCAGTCGTCGAAGACTTTCTCCAGGAAGCGATACGAAGCAACCAGGGCATTGCTGTGCGCATACCAGTCCGCATTGGTTTTCGCCCTTCGTTTAAGGGCTTCTAGCCTCTGGGCGGCCGCGCAGCGCTTCTGCCCCGGAACGAAATGCCCGTGCGCGAATGCCAGGGAAGTCATCTGCAGGATGCGAGGGTTGCGGAGCCTCGCGCGCCTAAGCCTTCGCGACACGCCAATCTCGGCGAGGGCCGAGCTGACCATCGCGGGCGGCCTGCTCTCCAATGAATTCGAGCCGACGCCCAAGCCGTTGATCATGGCGCTGGAATGCGCCGCAGCATTCCTCAGGGAGCTCACGCGCCTGAGCAGGTAATGCTCGTCTCTCATCCTGGGATCATCCCAGCGCTCGGAGCAGAAGAGGTAGAAGTCCGCGAACGCCCCGAACGACGACAACTCAAGAAACACCCAGGCGGGCATCTCTTTTATCGGATACCGTGCGACGAGGGGGCCGAGATAGGCGTCGTTCTCCAAACGGGAAATCTCGCCCCTGCGCCTGTTGCGGTCACCGTGGTTGAGATGCGCAAGGTAGTCGACGAAGACGGAGTAGCCGTCCTCGTCGGAGTCCTCGGTTATCCTCTCGACGAGCTTGGTCTTGGCGGCGTTCTCCACGTCGAGCGTGAGGGGCAGCAGGAACCCGCGCAGCTCCTGGTCGATGCCCGCGAGGTCAACGAGGTGTCCGAAGTCGAGTCCCGCGTACTCGCCGTCGCGCTCGCCGCCGATGCGCTTGGGAAAGAGCACGCGGTATGCCGCAAGCCTGAAGTAATGGTCCTGCTCGGACAGGATGCGGGCGGCCTCCGCCTCGGCGCACAGCCCGAAGGTCACGCCTTTGGACTTCAGGTGCTCGATCTGTTCCTCGATGGTGAGCTTCGGCTTCCTGCCGTGCCCTTCTTTGACTTCTTCCATGATAATAGTCTTTCGCGTTTGGCTTGCGCCTTCCCCTTGCCGGACAGGCGGCGCTTGGTCGATCCCCTCCATTATCTTCGATTTCGACACCCTGGCGTTCCAGAACGTCCAATTCGAAGAAGCCGGATTCCTACCTGTCTCTATGCCTGTTTCCATGTTCACATGAACTTGAACACCGCCTTGATGAGCCATCTGCAGAATGCGCCGATAGCGCTGAACGCAAACTTAATCGCCTTCATTGTCCATCCAACCTTCCTCTTCGTCCCCAATCTCTGCTTGCTGTAAGGGCTGCGCCTCCCTTGCCCATGCGTATGATTCCCAGTCCGCACCGGCAAGGGCAGCGGCGGCCTCTTCGTCAATGTTAGAGTCGAACGTCGCCAATGCGTCGACCACCCCTTGGAGCTTGCTTGCCAGGGACGGCCCTCCGCCATCCGAGAGCAGCAGCGCCGACGCGCAGTCGAGGCGCATGACATCCACCAGGCCGTCGCCCATGCGGACGAGCGTCCGCTCCCCGTCGACCAAGATCTGCTCCACCTCTTCTAACTCGCCTGATTCTGCCAGAAGGAAGCGCCACCCCACGGATCTCCTGCCCACGGGGACGGCTCCGTCGTCCAACCCCTCCTTGAAGCTCGGATTCGCCTCGTAGAAATGAGCCTGCAGCCACAGGCCGCGTTCCATGTCCTCGAAACGGACCTCGTAGTTCGCCAACATGCAGCCGTCCCCGAACGGCTGAGCCGGCGTGTAGGAATCCGTGTCGAACACGTCCAAGCGACCGTTCCTATACTTGATCTGAACCTTCATCGGCCTCGTCCCTCCTTCTGCCTTTCACGGCTTCGCTGCCTTGCCACCGAGAGGCTCTGAAACCCCCTCTGATGACCGTTTTCGCCTCTCTGCGGCTCGTATTGCCACCTATCGGCGCTGCGGGTTCTGGGCGGTTCGGAAGGCCTCTCCACAGGAACCAGCGCATGCCTCGAGGCGTATTCCCTCGCAGCGCGCAGCTCGTCGATTCGCTCCGCGCATTTCTTGGCTGACCCTCCTTCGGACTCGCGCTCCATGCGCCTCCGCAGGGTGTCGATGCGCCTTCCGTAGTCGGCGCTCGACGAGATCGAGTACCGCGCGTTGGTCTCCACGGTCTTTGCGAGGTCGCCGAGCTCTGCCAGGTCGTTGAGTTCGACGGCGTCGGTTGCCTTCGCGAGAATCGCCCTGGATGACGCTGCATCGGGATGGTACGAGCCGATGCGCTCGAAGCGCTCGGTTAGGGCGATCTTGCCGAACGTCATGCCGAGACGCTCCCCGGAAACCTTCTTCGACGGCTGGTCGGCCAGCGAGAAGATCCAGTCCTCCCTCGGCGCACGGGCGGAGTTCTCGGCCACCTCGACCTCCATGAGCTCGAGTATCCGCATGAACTCGCCCTCGTTGCGAGAGAGGACCTTGGCGACGGACACCCTGTTCCTGATGTCGCTGACCCATGAATAGGCACCGGCTTCGAGAAGCCCGCGTTCGGGGAGATTGACATACACAGCCTGCCTCGTCTGGGGTCGGGGAGGGGTTTTCGGATTTCGCCGCCCCACCCTGCCCTTCGGCATCTCGTTGTCGAACGCCGCAAGGCCCTTCTCCTTGGCGATCTCCTGAAGGCTGCGGTTCATGTCGAGCGCGTTGGGGATGTGCAGGCGTCTGCCCGTGTCGAGGTTGGTGTTGTTCACCACGATGTGGGCGTGCGGGATGCGCTGCCTGTTGTCGTCATGGTAGACGACGGCGACCTGGTAGTCGGAGAAGTGCTTCCTGACCCATGCGTGCGTCAGAGCCCTCAGCCCCTCGAGATCGATATTGTCGCTGGGATCGGGTGAAATGACGTAGTGGCGGAACGTGATAGCACGCTGCCCCTTCCACGGCTCGTCGTTGCGGTAGTCGTGCCGCAGCTCGTCCATCTCGCGCGCCCACTCCACTTCGTCTTTCAGGGAATCGTCCAAGCCCTTGTCCTCGATCTCGTCCCAGGACAGGTTGAAGAAGTCGCGCAGGAGCGCCCTTCCGCCCTTCTCGAGGTAGTCTTTGATCCGCCCGCAGCCCGTGTGGCCGTTGATGGCTTTCAGCATCGGCACGGCTATCTCCAGAACCTCTCCGAGTCGCTGACTTCGCGAACCATGCCCTTGATTTCCTCGACGGAACCCTGCACCAGCTCGAGCTCGGTCGTGGCCTTGCCCAGCTGCTCCTTGGCCAGCTGGGGGTCGACCGCGCCCTTGTTCCTCACGAACATGGCGATGGTGTTGAGCGCCCTCACGGCCTGGTTGTAGTGGCGGCCCCAGCGTATCAGCTCGCGGCTGATGCGCCCCATCGTCTTGGCGTCGATGACAGCGACACGGCTGCCGTCGTCGAACGAGGCGAGCTCGTCCGGGCCCGCTATCGGAAGTCTGATAAGGGCGCGGATCGCCTCGGACCTTGCAAGCTCGAGTTGCTCCGCCTTTTGGTCTAGGAGCCGCCGGTCCTCATCGGTCATGCGGCAGCTCACGGTATGCGTGTACTCGCCCATCTTTTCTCCTTCGCGTCTTTCAGGGGCCACGGGGGATCCCCCGTGAAGGAAGCGGCAGCGTCGACGGAAGTCGTGCCAGCCGCTCCGTGACGCCGGGGGTCGGGGAGGGTTTCCCAGACGGGCATTCCGCCTGGAGTGGAAGCGCCCTGCCCCGCCCCGGCCAAGTTCATTGCGCTGTAATACGCAATGAGTTACTTGCTACGAATCGAATCTGACGGGCTTTGCCGCGCCCCGTGGGTCTCGGCAAAGCCCTGATGCCGCATCGGCGGCCTGGCGGGCCAGCTCCGTGATGCGGGAAATCGTCTCGAAATCCGCCGCAGAGAGGCTCTGTGGGGGCTTCGTGACGAAGCGTGCGAGCGCCTTCTCGGCGCTTGCAAGGCGCTTGTCGGCGGCGGGTTCCGTTGACGTCATCGAGATGACCAGCTCGGTCGTATCGGCCTTTCCCAGCGATGATTGCTCCCACTTGGAGAACGCCCTTCGCTGAGTTGCCGCGTTCGCCTTCCCGAGCGCTTCAATCGCCTTTACGGAAAGATCGCCCGAGTCGGCGGCGTCGCGCCATTCGGGGACGAGCTTCGCCACCTTGTCGGCTAGCGCCTCCTCGCGCTTGATGGTCCTGCCGCTCACCTTGCGGCCCGTCATCTCCTCGACTATGCGAGCCTTGACGTCCTCGGTGCGCATGCCAGCAAGCGAGGGGTCCTCCTCGCGCATCCGCTCGACCTGAATGCCGAGCGCGCGCGTCGCTGCGGCCCGTTCGGTGACGGTGAGAGAGCGAGTGAAGAAATTGGCGGTGTGCAGCAGCATGAGCGCCTGCTCGTCGGTGATGCCCGACACGATGCGGCAGGGCAGCTCGGAGTAGGAGGGGTCTTTCTGCGCCAGGAGCCTGTACGCCGCCATCCTGCGGTGGCCGGATATCATCTGGAATCCCCCGCCCTGCAGCCTGCGTACCAGAGGGAGATCGGTCAGCCCGTCGCGCTCGATAGAGTTCGCGAGGCTCGCTATGCCTTCCGCGTCCATCGAGTAGGCGACGTTGCCGGGGTGTTCCTGGATGTCGGATAAGGGGATCTCTTTCACGGGGAACCTGCCCGCAGTACGCGCGCCGGCATCGAGCAGACCGCTGATGCTGAAGCCGCCCGCCACGTCCGCCGCCTTCATGAGATTTCCTCCCATAGCTCATCGGCAAGCACCTCGTAGTCCCTCGCGGGCCTGCTGCCGGGCTCGAAGACGGAAACGGGCTTCCACTGCCAGCTGCCCTCGCACACCTTCGATGAGGCGTGTATCACAGTGGAGAGCTGGCGGCCTGCGAAGAACCTGTCGAGCACCGCCGCGCCGGTTCTTTCGGCGTTGGTCATGTGGCCTGGCACGCAGGTCCTCAAAATGCGGTAATCCGGGACGGGGACGCGCAGGGCGTCGGCTATAGCCGATATGGCGTTCACCGTGAGCGCCGTGCCGCGCATGACGGTGGAGTCGAGCTTCACCGGTATGACGACCATCCCCGAATCGGCTGCAGCCAGGTAGGCGTTGAAGGCGAGCCTCTTCATAGTCGGGCTGCAGTCGATGATTGCGATGTCATAGTCGCCCGCGCAGTCGTCAAGGGCGAAGCGCAGCCTCTGCTCGCGCAGCATGAGCTCATTCTGGTCGGTCAGCTCGATTATGGACGGGATGACGGAGAGGTTGTCGGTGTCGGTCTCGTAGGCGACATCCGCGACGGCAGCGTTCTCGTAGAGAAGCTGGATCGACGTCCTGCCGTCGGCTGCGGCGCGGTCGTAGAGGCTGAAATAGTCGGTGGCGGATGCCTGGGGGTCCAGGTCAATGAGCAAGACCCGAAAGCCGCGCGCCGCATAGATGGCGGCGAGGTTCACAGCCGTGGTCGTCTTGCCCACCCCGCCCTTGTAATTGCTCACTGCAAGGGTGCGCATGGGAGGCTCCTTCGCGTCTTGCGGCCCCGAAAATGTGGAAGTGAGGGGCCACGTACTCGGTTGGCTGGATGGACGTTTGCAATTGCAGTTCCCATCCTGTATTACCGATGGTAGCACAAACTGATACGTTTTTGTATCAGTCATGAATACTGCCGGGCAAGCGAGACGTGACACCGCTTCATTCCCATTCGTCAAGCGGTTCCCGAAACGGGCGCATCATTCGATAACGAGCATGAGTAGACACCGCAAGTAAAACCTACTCGATTTACAGACGTGAACTATTCCTTGACGTATTACAGTATGTGTATTACAGTCCTACATACATAATCACGCAGTACACGAGGAGGCATCATGCCCACCATATCGATTAGGGTTAACGATGATCTCAAGACACGGATCGAGAACCTCGCGCAGGAAAGCGAGAACACCTTGTCTGGCGTTATCATTGAGGCAATCAACGCCATGACAGGCGGGAGCCGTGCGGAATTCCCGGAAGACACGGCCCCCTACACCATCAGCAACACCAATCGCCTCATCCTGCGCAATCAGGAGCTCCTGCTGTCGATGTGTGAAAGGCTCGACGAACGCGAACGCAAAGACCATGCCAGGAATGCCGCGATACTTGAATCGGGCTACACGAGCGACTACACAACCGTGTTCGCACCCCTGCGGCCCGAGGTGCCATACGGCCTTTGCGAGGAGCTTTACGACATACTCGACATGTTCCGCGTGCTCAGGTTTTCGTACGAAAAGCTCAGCGATGCCGAAAAGGACCAGATTGAAGAATGTGATATTTCATTCAGAGGTTTCGACTACAGCGACAGCACTGAATCGCCCTTGAGCGGGTACGTGGATTTCATTTTCGGAGACGGGAAGTACGGAGAACTCCAGGAGCCCATGATGCGATACTCGGACGACGGAAACTCACACGCTCGCCTTCTGCCCATGTACCGCCGCATGCACCGCTGCTTCAGCCAGATATGGCGTAAGCACCTCCTCACGGCTCACGAACTTACTCTTGCTGAAATCCAGCAGGTCATATCTGCCAAGCCGTACGATTCGGGATACTAGAAAGGATTACTATGCCCAAAGACATCGAGAAAATACTTGAGCACATTGCCCTGATGGCAAGAGGCTATGACAATCGCATGAAATGGAACGAGGAGGCAAAACTCAAATCGGACATGATGCGACGTATGGATCGCTGGCGTTTGGTCACCACGGGGCAAATCCGATCGAAATGCCTTGCTCTTGGCATGAGAAATGAGGATGTGGAAATCATTTGCGATATGCATTCCCGCAGGTTGCGAGGTCGCCGGCTCGTTCCTCAGCATAGCTACAAAGGTTATGAATTCAACCGCGAAGGCCTTCTGATGGACGAATCCGGACAATAGCGAAAATACGATCAGGCGCTTGTATACCACCCTTTGTCCCAAGCTCTCCAGCAGCCTCTCGCCCGACTCGAAATCAACGAACGTGTTTTCGACTTCCCGATGACGCGCTCAGCCGACAGCGGCGTATACAAAGGGCAATACGTTAGAAAAACGATTGTCAGGTCATCATCGCTATGGATCTCGTCGCAAAACACGCTCTCGAAATGTACGCTTACGGGACTTTTTTCTGCTGCTCGCAAAGCCGTAATTCGAATCGCCAAAAGCCGGACGCCGAATGGAATGACAAATCTTACCTGCCATGGGAAAATTCAGCTCTCGACAAATCTCAGACAGGAAAGAGGGTGCCTGGTACCGTCAAGAATCTTGCGCACTTTTCCGACAGCCTCATAAGCCCGCCGTCCGGTGCGGCTACCCCTCCAGCAGAGTCACGTCCAGATAGCGCCTCGAGCCCCACTCGCTCTCGGCCACGTACTTGAGCCTCGCGGTCACGAGCATGAGGGCGCTCTTCCCGTCGGGGAACGTCCCGACCACGCGCGTGCGCCTGCGGATCTCGCGGTTCAGGCGCTCGATGGCGTTGTTGGTGCGTATGCGCCGCCAGTGCTCGCGCGGGAAGCGCGTGTACGTCAGGGTCTCGGCGTATCCGTCGCGGACGACCTTCGCGGCCTCCTTCAGCCTCATTGAGTCGAGCTCGTCGGCCACCTCGAGGGCCTTGGCCTCGGAGGCCTCGCGCGACTCCATGGCGTGTATGGCCTTGAGCATCGCGGCCGCCTTGGGCCTCTTGGACTTGGGCACCTTCGCCAGCGCGTTGCGGTAGAAATGGACCGTGCAGCGCTGGTAGGCGGCGTTCGGGAAGACCTCGGCGATCGAGCCGACCATGCCGGCGGCCTTGTCGCCGGTGAACATCCTGACCCCGCGCAGCCCGCGCGACTTCAGCCACGAGAGGAACTCCCGCCAGCACTCGGCCGACTCGGTGAAGCCCTCGGCGGCGCCTATCACCTCGCGGTAGCCGTCGTCGTTGACGCCTATCGCCACCATCACCGCCACGTTCTCGTAGCTCCCGCCCCAGCTGCGCTTCAGGTAGATGCCGTCGACGTAGACGTAGGGGTAGGCGCGAACGAGCGGGCGGTTTCGCCACTCCTCGACCGCGGCGAACGCCTTCTCGTTCAGGTTCGAGACGGTCGCCGCCGACACGCTCGACCCCCACAGGATCTCGGAGACGTCCTCGATCCTGCGCGTCGAGACGCCGGCCAGGTACATCTCGATCATCGCCTCCTCGACGCTGGTCTCGCGGCGCCGGTAGCGCTCGATGATCGCCGTGGTGAACCTCATCCCCTTGAGCTTGGGCATGCGCAGCGTGACCTCGCCGGACGTCGTTGCCAGGCTCCTGTCGTAGTGGCCGGCCCGATAGGCCTCGCGCCCCGCGGCGCGCTCGTAGCGCTCCGCGCCGACGAGGTCGCCCGCCTCCTCATCCAGAAGGCCGTTCAGGGTGTCCTCGACCGTCTTTCTCACCAGCTCGCGCAGATCGGACTTCAGGCTCTCCTCGTTCAGTGTTACGATTGGCTCGGGCATGGCTCTCCTCCAATATGCTTCTTGTCTCGACAACTCGAATCATACCGGGGCGGGCCGTGCCCTCCTTCCTATCTGGACGCTATCCTGCTGTCAAAGTGCGCAAAAAATTGTACGTTACCAAGCCACATGTCGACGAGCGCTCCGAGCAATGGGCCTACCGCCGGGACTATGGCCAGCATGGATCCGAGTATGCCGTAAATGACATTACTTTCCTCGCGACCTGCGTAAATGTCACGTACTGTTGCAAATGTGGAAACAAGGCACGCCGAGGCACCACAAGCCTGAAGAATCCGAAGCCCCAGAAAGACTTCAGCCGATGACGTAAGAGCGAGGCCCATTGACGCCACAACGTAGGCGAGGCCACCTCCCAGTAGAACGGGGCGGCGCCCCAGTCGGTCCGATAGCGGTCCAAACAAGAGCTGACCGGCACCAATCATGACCAAGTACGTTGTCAGCGTAAGCTGAATTGTGCTCGCTGTCGTACCAAGCGCGTTTGGCATAAACGGCACTGCTGGCAAGTACATGTCCATGCCGAGTGATGCCAATAAATCGAACGGTGATAACAACAACACCGTGGCGGCAAGGGAGTACCGCCAACTAAAGTTTTTTGAGCGCACGAAACCATCTCCTTGAACAAAGGATTTGGCGGCGCTCCCGTAGAGCAAAAGGATTCATGAGAACGCCGCAACAACCGAAAAATGAAGGTTGCTGCGGCTTACTTGTCTGCGTTCTTGGAAGTGCTCATCTGCTGACTATCTCATGATTAAATTTGAATCGTAACAACTTTCAAGCAACTCTGCAAGGAGCCTTATTGTGCGCCCAACGCCGGAGTTAAGCCGCGCCGCGAAGCGGCGTCGGCTTGAACGAATTGTTAGACATTATTTGCCGACTACCTTGGTGATCTCGCCTTTCACGTAGTGAACAAATTCTTCCAACTGATCTGCGCGGGAGGCCAAGCGATCTTCTTCTTGTCCAAGATAAGCCTGTCTAGCTTCAAGTATGACGGGCTGATACTGGGCCGGCAGGCGCTCCATTGCCCAGTCGGCAGCGACATCCTTCGGCGCGATTTTGCCGGTTACTGCGCTGTACCAAATGCGGGACAACGTAAGCACTACATTTCGCTCATCGCCAGCCCAGTCGGGCGGCGAGTTCCATAGCGTTAAGGTTTCATTTAGCGCCTCAAATAGATCCTGTTCAGGAACCGGATCAAAGAGTTCCTCCGCCGCTGGACCTACCAAGGCAACGCTATGTTCTCTTGCTTTTGTCAGCAAGATAGCCAGATCAATGTCGATCGTGGCTGGCTCGAAGATACCTGCAAGAATGTCATTGCGCTGCCATTCTCCAAATTGCAGTTCGCGCTTAGCTGGATAACGCCACGGAATGATGTCGTCGTGCACAACAATGGTGACTTCTACAGCGCGGAGAATCTCGCTCTCTCCAGGGGAAGCCGAAGTTTCCAAAAGGTCGTTGATCAAAGCTCGCCGCGTTGTTTCATCAAGCCTTACGGTCACCGTAACCAGCAAATCAATATCACTGTGTGGCTTCAGGCCGCCATCCACTGCGGAGCCGTACAAATGTACGGCCAGCAACGTCGGTTCGAGATGGCGCTCGATGACGCCAACTACCTCTGATAGTTGAGTCGATACTTCGGCGATCACCGCTTCCCTCATGATGTTTAACACCTGAGTTAAGCCGCGCCGCGAAGCGGCGTCGGCTTGGACGAATTGTTAGGCCGCATATCGCGACCTGAAAGCGGCACGCAAGACCTCAACCTTTTCCGCCCCGAGTGAGGTGCATGCGAGCCTGTAGGACTCTATGTGCTTTGTAGGCCAGTCCACTGGTGGTACTTCATCGGCATAGTAAAAGTAATCCCAGATGATCGCCTCCCAGCTGTTACAACGGACTGGCCGCCCGGCGATGACGCCCTCAGCCGCCTCTGGGCACGAGCCCTGCGGAGCCTCCGCGATTTCATACGCTTCGTCTGCCCACCAAGCAGGTTCGCAGTCAAGTAACTCATCCCCGATCTCCGCTAAGAATCCATAGTCCAACTCCTCCATGACGCGCCCGCCGAGCATTTCAACTATTGCCTCGAGCTCGCCGCGCCTCTCGCCGGGAAACGTCAGATCAATATCATCGTGCTTGCGTGTTACACGCCCTAGCCGTGCATCGATCGCCCAGCCCCCACCGATCCAGAGCGGCAGATTTCGCTCATCTGCCGCAGCTAGAATTTTGTGTATCAATGTGACCTGCGTTGTGTCCATGCGGCCTAACTTTGTTTTAGGGCGACTGCCCTGCTGCGTAACATCGTTGCTGCTCCATAACATCAAACATCGACCCACGGCGTAACGCGCTTGCTGCTTGGATGCCCGAGGCATAGACTGTACAAAAAAACAGTCATAACAAGCCATGAAAACCGCCACTGCGCCGTTACCACCGCTGCGTTCGGTCAAGGTTCTGGACCAGTTGCGTGAGCGCATACGCTACTTGCATTACAGTTTACGAACCGAACAGGCTTATGTCAACTGGGTTCGTGCCTTCATCCGTTTCCACGGTGTGCGTCACCCGGCAACCTTGGGCAGCAGCGAAGTCGAGGCATTTCTGTCCTGGCTGGCGAACGAGCGCAAGGTTTCGGTCTCCACGCATCGTCAGGCATTGGCGGCCTTGCTGTTCTTCTACGGCAAGGTGCTGTGCACGGATCTGCCCTGGCTTCAGGAGATCGGAAGACCTCGGCCGTCGCGGCGCTTGCCGGTGGTGCTGACCCCGGATGAAGTGGTTCGCATCCTCGGTTTTCTGGAAGGCGAGCATCGTTTGTTCGCCCAGCTTCTGTATGGAACGGGCATGCGGATCAGTGAGGGTTTGCAACTGCGGGTCAAGGATCTGGATTTCGATCACGGCACGATCATCGTGCGGGAGGGCAAGGGCTCCAAGGATCGGGCCTTGGTGTTACCCGAGAGCTTGGCACCCAGCCTGCGCGAGCAGCTGTCGCGTGCACGGGCATGGTGGCTGAAGGACCAGGCCGAGGGCCGCAGCGGCGTTGCGCTTCCCGACGCCCTTGAGCGGAAGTATCCGCGCGCCGGGCATTCCTGGCCGTGGTTCTGGGTTTTTGCGCAGCACACGCATTCGACCGATCCACGGAGCGGTGTCGTGCGTCGCCATCACATGGGCTCTGTTGCAAAGATTGGCGGCAGTCAGAGGTAGGCTGTCGCTCTGCGCCGATCAGGCGGCTGCTGCGAAATGGTGGTTGAGCATGCCCATGGCCTCCGTCAGCGCCGAGGGCCCAATGCCAAAAGCTCTCTCCACAAGGCGCACCTCGCCCCTGATGCCGGGCTGCAGGCACCAGGGGCGAGCCTGTCCTTTGCGCAGGGCTCGCATGACTTCGAATCCCTTGATCGTGGCATAGGCCGTGGGGATCGATTTGAAACCGCGCACCGGCTTGATCAGTATCTTGAGCTTTCCGTGATCGGCCTCGATCACGTTATTGAGATACTTCACCTGCCGGTGGGCCGTCTCCCGGTCCAGCTTTCCTTCGCGCTTCAATTCGGTGATCGCTGCACCATAGCTCGGCGCTTTGTCGGTATTGAGCGTGGCAGGCTTTTCCCAGTGCTTCAGGCCTCGCAGGGCCTTGCCCAGGAACCGCTTCGCTGCCTTGGCGCTGCGGGTCGGCGACAGGTAGAAATCGATCGTGTCGCCCCGCTTGTCGACTGCCCGGTACAGGTAGGTCCACTTGCCCCGCACCTTGACGTAGGTTTCATCCAGGCGCCAGCTCGGATCAAAGCCACGCCGCCAGAACCAGCGCAGCCGCTTCTCCATCTCCGGGGCGTAGCACTGGACCCAGCGATAGATCGTCGTATGGTCGACCGAAATGCCGCGTTCCGCCAGCATTTCCTCAAGGTCGCGATAGCTGATCGGATAGCGACAATACCAGCGCACCGCCCACAGGATCACATCACCCTGGAAATGGCGCCACTTGAAATCCGTCATCGTTCCGTCCGTCCAATCTCCGCCAAGCATGCTCAAGCTTCACGATTTTTGCAACAGAGCCCACACGAGTATTGAGCATAGTCGAGATTGGTGCAGATCACTTCTGATATTGAACTGTCAGGAGCTGGCTGCACAACAGCCATTACGCCCAATCAACTGGTGCAGTCGTCTTCTGAAAATGACAATCCAGTTAGGGTATAGCTCAACCTGACATAGAAGCAAAAACTCAACCACCTTCTACCAACTCTCCGAACAGCTCCTTGACCTTTGTTTTCGCATCAGCAAGTGCAGTTCTGCCTTGTTCAGTGATGTCATAAACACGCCGTTCACGTCGCCCGGTGCGTTCGTGGCGTGAGGTCAGATAGCCTTTTTTTTCCAGGCCGTGCAGCATCGGGTACACGGTGCCAGCGCTCATCTCGTAGCCGTGTCGGCGTAGCTCTTCGATGATCCCCAGCCCAAAGACAGGTTCCTCGGCTGCATGGTGAAGGATGTGCAGGCGGATCAAACCGCCGTAGAGGTCTTTGTCAGTCATTTTTTGTGCCTCACAGAGCGACGCTCAACAGCCACCCAGCTGCACCGCTACCGAGGACAACCAGCCACGGCGGGAGCTTCCAGAACATAAGTGCGA
>ERZ772812.617-NODE-617-length-30156-cov-7.720441_pt1 | contig 30156 bp, 35 predicted proteins | sample MGYA00511343_ERZ772812 | MGnify/ENA primary metagenome ERZ772812 (study PRJEB29015, sample SAMEA2737706) | human gut metagenome | biome: human gut; feature: human-associated habitat; material: faeces | place: China | collected 2012 ...
CATTGATCACAAGATCCTTAGTCTTGCTCGTCTGCCAGTTCCGACACTTCCGCATTCTGAAATATTTTTTGAAATGATGCGGAAGATGGGACTTGAACCCACACGATCGCATTGATCACAAGATCCTTAGTCTTGCTCGTCTGCCAGTTCCGACACTTCCGCATATCATCATTTTACCGTGGTCATCTGCGTTACCGCCTTGCCACAACGACTATAATACACGTTGCGGCATTAAATGTCAACAGTTTTTTTAATTTTTTTAAAAATTTATTTTTTATATACAATTAATACAATAAGAAAACCCGGTCTTCCGAAGAAAACCGGGCGAAAATACAAGCTCGAATTAAGCAAGTTTCTCTTTTGCTACTGCTGCGAGTGCTGCGAATCCTTCTCTGTCGCTTACTGCAAGCTCTGCAAGCATCTTTCTGTTCATGTCAACGTTAGCCAGTTTAAGACCATACATGAATTTGCTGTAAGAAAGTCCATTCATTCTTGCAGCTGCGTTAATACGAGCGATCCAAAGCTGTCTCATCTGACGCTTACGCTGTTTTCTTCCTGCGTAAGAAGATGTGAGTGCTCTCATTACAGACTGTTTTGCAACTCTGTACTGTTTGGAACGAGCTCCTCTGTATCCTTTAGCCAGTTTCAGTGTTCTGTTATGTTTCTTCTTAGCGTTCATTCCGCCTTTGATTCTTGCCATTTCCTAATCTCCTCCTTAATCTACTTCCAAATCTTACAGATATGGTAAAACCTTCTTCATGTTCTTTACATTTGTTGCATCTGTAATAGTTGCCTGTCTCAGATTTCTCTTTCTCTTTGTAGACTTCTTTGTTAAGATATGGCTCTTGTAAGCTTTATTTCTTTTCAGCTTTCCTGTACCTGTTACTTTGAAGCGCTTTGCTGCCGCTCTATTTGTTTTGATTTTTGGCATGATAATTTCCTCCTTTATTGTGCTGCCTTACAGGATCTTCATCCCGGATCATATTGTCTTAACGTTTTTCAGCTAAAACCATACTCATATTTCTGCCTTCCAGTTTTGCTGCCTTTTCTACTGTAGCAACATCTTCCAGCTGCTTTGCAAAATCATCAAGGATATGCTTGCTCTGCTGTACGTGAGCCATCTCACGACCTCTGAAACGCAGTGTCACCTTAACCTTATTTCCCTTGGAAATGAACTTCTTAGCATTGTTCACTTTGGTATTCAGGTCATTCGTATCAATGTTCGGTGATAAACGCACTTCTTTGATTTCAACAGTTTTCTGTTTCTTCTTGGCTTCTTTCTCTTTACGAGTCTGCTCGTATTTGTACTTGCCATAGTCAATGATCTTACATACCGGTGGCTTTGCTCCCGGTGCAATCTTCACCAGATCAAGCTCTGCTTCCTGTGCAAGCTTCATTGCATCTCTGGATGACATGATGCCTAACTGTTCCCCATCCGCGCTGATCAATCTTACTTCTTTATCTCTGATCTGCTCGTTAATCATTAAATCGCTAATTGTCGTATACCTCCGTCAAATGAATTTCCTTTAGGTTCTTACGCGAAAACACAAAAAAACGAGTGAATATCATATCCACCCGACAAATGTAATAACTCCAACCGGAGTTCCTTATTATCGATATCGAACCATCAGTCACTCAATTGTGCTGCGGTGAGAGTGGATACTCTACTTTGTTTTTTGCTTAACGCAATATCTAATCTACCATATCCACTCTTCTCTGTCAACACTTTAATTGAATTTTCTTCAGTTTTTTTCTAAACTTTTATCTCTCATTTCCCATACAGAATACAGCAACAACGCCCGGTCCTGTATGACTTCCGATGACTGTTCCGATATTATTGATCAGAATATTCTCTATTCCCATCTTCTCTCTGACACGTCCGGCAACATACTCTGCATCTTTCAGGCAATCTCCGTGCGTGATCATTATGATCTCATTCTCCCAGCCTTTCGACTGTTCTACTGCCATATCAACAATTTTATTCAGAGACTTCTTGCGACCACGTTCTTTCGCAATCACCTGAAGTTTTCCATTGTTATCCATATGTATGATCGGTTTCACTTGCACGAGTGTCCCCAAAACTGCTGCCGCTTTGGAAATACGTCCACCTCTCTGCAGATGATTCAGATCATCCACCGTAACATTATGGCAAACGTGAAGCTTGTTCTCTTCTGCCCACTTTGCGATCTCATCAATCGTCTTGCCTTCTTCTTTCAACTTAAGAGCATAGTACAAAAGCAACCCCTCTCCCAGGCAGGCGCAAAGTGTATCGATCACGATAATCTTTGCTTCCGGATAATCCTCCGCCAGTTCTTCCGCCGCGATTCGCATACTATTGCATGTTCCGCTTAATCCGGAAGAGAATCCAAGATGAAGTACATCTTTTCCTTCCTTCACAAACGGTTCAAGCATCTCGCGTGCTTCCTCTGGATTGATCTGAGAAGTCACAGACATATGGCCTTCTCTTAATTTCTGAAAGAACTCTTTTGCTGTCAATCCTGACATATCTGTGTAAGTTTCTCCATCAATCGTATATTTCAACGGAAGAACCGGAACATGTCTCTCTTCCAGCCATTCCTTCGGTAAGTCTACAGTACTGTTCACGGTAATAATGAACTCTCTCATGTCAATAACCTCCTGCTCTCTTTCTTCCAGAAACCACCACTACCTTCCATATAGCAGACATGTATTTTCCGGATAAGCAATATTTTTTATATCATACCACCTTTTATAATAAAGAGCAAAGATATATTAACAAAATTAAGATTTTGTCAGTTAATTTTTACATTTAGATAATTTCTTCCTGAAAGTGTTTTATTAAACACGAGGAAACATAATACCAAAATACATCCCGCAACAAATCCATACAGATTAAACACTGCAGTCAGTACAAGAAGCATCAGTCTCATAAATTTTAATGCATATCCAAGTTCGAAATTCGGCTGTGTATAATTTGCCACTGCCACAAATGCCATATATAGCATTACTTCTGAATTGAACCAACCGGATTCTACCGAAAATTCTCCCATCACAATACCGGCGATCACACTCAGTGGAGTACTGAGCATCGTTGGCGTATTCATCGCAGCCAGCCGTAAACCATCAATTGACAGTTCAAGCAGAAGAAACTGCCAGATCAATGGAAGATTGATCTGATCACGCACCATTACAAATGAAAAAACGTCCGGTAGCCACTGCGGATTCTGCATATATAATAGATACAATGGTGTAAAAAACACCGTTGCGATTGTGATCAGGGTTCTGGAAATCTTCAGATACATTCCGGTTAATGTCGGAAAATAATAATCATTTGCCTCTTCTATCATATCCAAAATGGACGTTGGAAGTATCATTGCCGACGGCGAGTTATCCACCAGAATCACAACCTTTCCTTCCAAAAGACAGGCTGCTGCCGTATCCGGTCTCTCTGTAAATTTAAACTTTGGGAAAGGGTTGAACCATTTTCTCTTGAAAAGTGCTTCTGCAAGACTCTGCTGATTCATTCTCAGGTCATCTACCTCAAGTTTCTCAATCCTTGATTTTATATTGTTTAAAAGTTCTTCATCTACACGGTCTGACATATAGCAGACTGCTATGTCCGTTCTGGAACTCTGACCTGCTTCTGTCATTTCCATAATCAGATGTGGATCTCTGATCCTTCTCCGCATCAGTGCCGTATTAAATACAATTGTCTCTACAAAACCATCTCTGGAACCGCGAAGCGATTTATCCTTATCCGGCTCGTCTACACCGCGGGCAGGATAACTTCTGCAGTCCATACACAGTGCCGCATCATAGCCCTCTACAAAAAACACCGCTGTACCGGAGAGTACATTTCTCAGAATATCATCAAAACATTTCAGCACATCCACTTCTACATAAGGAATCTTCTGTTTTGAAAAAGTTTCCGCATCCTGTGGGAGATCTTCTGCTGTAATAGAAAGAAAAGAATCCATAATCTTTAACATTGCTTCATCTTTTATAAATCCATCAATGTAGTAGAATACCGATTCTTTTCCACCGATCTCCATCTCCCGGCGGATAATGTCAAAGCTTTTCTCCACCGGAAGGGTCTGATCCATATATTGAATATTTTCTTTAAAAGAACAACTGACTTCTTTTTTAATCTTTCTGATCATAAAACCTAACCCTCTTTTTCTGCCTCTTATTTGCCTTGGCTTCACTGAGTTTAGGTTTCCCTTTTTCTTACAAATTATTCTGTCAGCCTTTTATTTCTTTTTTGTTGTACTTCCAAATCCACCATTTCTTACTTCTGTCACGTCATCATCTAATGTAATTCCGTACTGTACGAAGATTCCCTGCATGAATCCATCTCCTGCTTCTACTTCTACGGTTTTTCCTTCATTAGAATCATTTGTGATCTTTGCAAAGATCTGTCCTTCATTGTCGGAATAATAATAATCACTGTCGATAATTCCTACTGTATTGTTCAGCTGCAGTCTGTACTTGAATCCCAGGCCGCTTCTCGGATAACACTTCAGTACCCAGTCCTGTTCCATCCACACACGGACTCCCGTTGGAATCTTGACGGTTTCTCCCGGTTTCAGTGTGATTTTCACCGGTGCAAAAAAGTCATATCCTGCACTTCCGGCTGTTGCTCTTCCCGGCAGTTTTAAAGACTCGTAGATTGCTTCCATCTCTTTTTCTTCCGCTGTCTCAAATGTGTCTTTCCACCCTTCAAAGAACTTTTCTTTACTCACTTTTTCAAATCTTGCAATTCGATTCATCTCTGTTAATAACCTCCAATTTATTTTCACATTTTATCTGTTTTCTCATTCTTCTTGTCTCGTATACAGGAAGTTTATTCTTTCCTGCCCGCAAGCACTGTAATTCATTATTATAAAATACTTGAAAGTAAAAAACAAGTTGGTGAAATAATTCTCTTGAGATATTCTGTGTTTAGAGTATAATAGATTCTATAGACACGAAACAGAAGGTGAGAGTATGCGAACAATGGACTTTACTACAGAACAGCCAGATTGCTGCTCTGTCGGTGATTATTTGGAGATTGTCGAACATGAGCTTCCCACTTCCTATTGGTATATGCTTGAGCATGCCTACGGTGCAAGCACGAATTTCAAGAACCGGGAACGCTTGAAGGCCCGCAAAGGCAAAGTCATTAAGATCTGGAAGGACGACAGATTCAACTATATCACCCTGGAATTTGATGAAGAGGATGTGAAATGATGTACAACAAAGATGATGTTATATATATTCTTGAGAATAACACAACAATCCGTAAAGGAAAGATTGCACGCAAGCAGGGGGATAACTATATCATTCAGCTGATTGGCTCCTGCGGCGCACTGACAATGCCGGAAGATCAGCTATTTGAATCTGAAGAAGCTGCTGAAAAGAGCAGACAGCAGATTAAGCTGAACAGCGCGGATGTACAGAATGATTTCATATCTGTAAAACCGGATCCTTTCGACAACTGGATTGGGCGATAGGAATTGATTTCAAAGTTGTTAAGGATATTCGTAATCGGCAACAGGATATAGAAAAAGCACTTTCGGAAGAATAGTATCTTCCGAAGGTGCTTTTTTTCTTATCGTTATACGAAAACTCTCTAATCCAAACCTTTAGAACGGTGTTCCATACAGATCATAAGGTGTCACCTGATATACATAATAATTCAACCAGTTTGTATACAGGTTATTGCAATGCGCTCTCCAGGTCAGCATTGGTTTCTTCTCTGGATCGTCGTTCGGATAATAATTCTCCGGAATCTGTGGATTCAATCCTTTCCCCAGATCTCTTTTATACTCGGAATCCAGTGTCATTCTATCGTACTCCGGATGTCCCATCACAAAGATCTGACGTCCATCCTGCGCCATGCAAAGATAAACTCCTGCTTCTTCCGAATCTGCAAGAATTGTAATTCTGTCATCTTTCTCCAAAAGATCTTGCGGAACTTCTGTATGTCTGGAATGTGGTGCAAGGAATTTATCATCAAATCCTCTGACGATCGGAATCTTTCTGTTCCTTACGTGGTGCCAGAACAAACCTGAACGTTTTTCCGGAAGTTGTACCTTATCAATTCCATAATGATAATAAATACCAGCCTGTGCTCCCCAGCAAAGGTGAAGTGTAGACACAACATTTGTCTTTGTCCACTCCATAATACGTTTCAGTTCTTCCCAATAATCTACATCTTCAAACGGCATCTGTTCTACAGGTGCGCCCGTGATAATAAATCCGTCAAACCTTTTATCCTTGATATCATCAAAAGCTTCATAGAACTTATAAATGTGACTTGTTGATGTATTCTTTGACACATGACTTGTCACTCTTACGAAAGTAACATCCACCTGCAGCGGAGAGTTTGAAAGTGCTCTCAGAATCTGAAGTTCTGTATCTTCCTTAAGTGGCATCAGATTCAGAAGTCCGATACTGATCGGACGGATATCCTGATGTGCCGCACGCATCTCATCCATCACGAAGATGTTCTCTTGTTCCAATATTTCCTTTACCGGCAAATCATTTTGTACTCGAATCGGCATTGTCCTTATCTCCCTTTTCTTCTTGTATTTCTTTTATCTCTTCCTGTTTTTCTTTCTGTATATAAATTCCTTCGGAATCTACATATCCGTTCTTCCCATAGCACTCTGTATCTGTTGGAAGTTCTTTTTTCTTCAGGATAGAATTGACCAGCATATTTACAATATAATAAATCACCGCAAATGTCGGTACACCAAAAAGCATTCCCGGAATACCAAACAATCCCCCTGCGATCAGGATTGAGAAAACAACCCAGAACGAGGAAAGTCCTGTCGAATTTCCTAAAATCTTTGGTCCCAGCACATTTCCATCAAACTGCTGCAATGCAATAACAAAAATGATAAAATAGAGTCCTTTCAATGGATCTGCAAGCAGAATCAGAATTGCACTCGGAATTGCTCCGATATACGGTCCAAAGAATGGAATTACATTTGTCACTCCTACGATCACGCTGACCAGCATTGTATATGGCATATTCAGAATTGATAATCCTATAAAACAGATTACTCCGATAATCAGAGAATCAATAATCTTTCCGATAATAAATCCACCGAAGATCTCATTACTTTTTCCGCCAATCTGGAGAATCATGTTAGCCTGTCCCGGACGAAATACAGCGTAGATCAGCTTCTTTGTCTGTTTCTGGAACTTCTCTTTGCTAAACAAAACATAAATAGAGACAATGATTCCAATAATAAAATTAAAGACTTCACGAACCATCTGAATCATTCCCACAGTAAGCTGTGTCATCCACAGATTCACTTTCTCCATCAAATCTGTCTTCATCCAGTTCTGAACAAAATCACTTGCTTCTTCAACTATGCTCGCCAACATCTTTCCAACTGTTGAATCAGAAGAATGCATCTTACTGAATTCATGGATAAACCGGTTCATCTGACTCGGCACAGTGAAAATCATGTCGCGGATACTTCCATATAACTCCGGAATCATCATATTGAGAAGTGTAGTAATCAATGCCAACATTAAGATGACAGATACGAAGATTCCAACTCCTCTTGATATCTGTTTTTTCTTCTTTAATTTGGGACAATGTTTCTCCAAAAGCGGAATCATCCGACGGTCTATCCACTTCACAATCGGATTCAGCAAATATGCAATTGCCAGTCCATAAATAATAGGTTTTGCCACTGTTAAAAACTGCTTAAATACAGATGAAATCTGTCCCAATCTCAAAAGTGCAAAATAAAATAAGATACATGTCGCAACTACGAAGAACAACGTCATACTTTTTATGGCCTGTTCTTTGAAGCTATACCTTCTTTTTTCATGCTCTTCCCACGAATTGTGCCTATAACTTTGATCTGTATGAGTCTTTGACGCCTCTTTCGCTGTCGTATGCTCATCCTGTCGATATTCACTCATGTACGATCATTTCCTTTCTTCTGTTAAATATACATATTACGATTATAACGCGGTTGCAATAATAGAGTCAACAGTAGAAAAAAAGAGATTCAGAAGATCCTCTCTTCCAAATCTCTTTCTATTTATCACGATTTTATACTTTTATCTGATGCTCAATTACAGCAACAATCAAATGTTGCACATTCTGTCCCACTGCTGTGGCAGGCGTCACCGCCTTCTACACTGATTTTCCCTGCGTGACATTTGCACTCTTCATTATATCTGCAAGCTTTCGCCTGGCAGTCAACGTCTGAGCAATCTGAAACAGACTTCATCGAATCCGTCTTATTGCTATAACTTCCCTCTCTTCTTTCTTCAAAGCTATCGCAACAGGTCTCCTTCGCATTCTTCGCACTGTTTCCTCCCACCTGGATCTTATCCAGTTCGCAAAGATACTGATAATTGTGTACACATGTCTGTACGGTACAGCTTAATTCTGGCATACTGATTTCCTCCTCTTAATCTTATTAGAACAATATCAGTATGTCCCTTTCTTTTAAATATATACACTTATATCCAAAAACACAAAACGGTATGTATCTCTCAATACATACCGCCAGTAATCTGATTCTTATGCGTTCTTTCCACAGCAGAATTTATATTTCTTTCCACTTCCGCACGGACATGGATCATTTCTTCCGATCTTTTTCGCCTTGCGAACTGTACCGGACTGTTTCTGCTCACGATACAGACGTTTCTTTGTCTCTGCATCAAAGATCTTATCCCACTGTGGGAGTCCATACAGCCAGTCAGCTTTTGCATCGATCATGTTCTTATAAAGAAGTTCTTTATCAAATGCAAGACTTACAACTGTATCTTCTTCCATTGTCTCGATCGGATTTGCTGTCTTCAGACTGTCATTGATTCCGTCAAGGAATCCAACCATTGTCATGACATCCTGTCCATATTTCTCAGCAAGCTCTTTCACTGTTCCCTTCACTTCTTCATCCGGGTTCTCGAGCAGCTGCTCGTAAATCTCTCTTTCGATTGTAAAGTATGTTCCCCAGAACTTCTCCAACTGATCTTTCGGAAGATTACGGTCATAGGCCATATCACGCCACTGGTCTAATAAACATTTCTCACTCATTGTATATTGCTCCTTTATCTTTAAACTTCGAATTCAATCGCCTTTTTATTATATAACAAATTTTATTTGCCGTAAACAATTATTTGATATATACTGTTACTATTACTATATTGGCGTATGAAAGGACTGGTCACATGAAAAAACTGAAACGTATTTCTGCACTGTTAGGGGTTTTTATTCTTATCGCAATGTATTTGTGCACACTGATTTTTGCACTGATTGATTCACCTGTTGCTTCTGATTTTCTCAACGCATCTATCGCTGCAACCATTTTCGTTCCTGTTATTCTCTATGGACTGCTGCTGGTCACACGACTGTTGAAAGATGATTCAAAAGACAATTCTGATCATAAATAAAATACTGCAGTCAGTAATGCACTGACAGAATCTACTCCCCGGGTGGCATGCGAAGCTGTTTCCCGGGTTTTTACTGCCTGTCTCCTCTTCAGATATTCTTCTATGGATAAATTTTCTCTGTCTTTTTCATTGCTGTTCTGTTCCATCGAATTCCTCCTTCTTTTTTCTCAGCTATATATTATATGAGGAACTTTCTGATTTATTACTATCTTTTTGTTTTCCGTGCAGATCCCACGCGGAGCAACAACTACATTGTACGCCACAGTGCGCATCCTAATATATAAAAAATACAGGACGGAAAGCTTTCACTTCCTGTCCTGTATTTCTGTTTCATTATTTATTACGATAAATAATATCGTCTCTTCCTGGTCCGTTACTGATCATTGTGATCGGATACTCGATCTCTTTCTCAATGAATTCAATGTATTTACGGCAGTTTTCCGGAAGATCTTCGTAGTTCTTGATTCCACGAATGTCTTCTTTCCATCCCGGAAGAACTTTGTAAACCGGTTTTGCCTTCTCAAGAAGATGTGTTACCGGGAATTCTTTAGTAACTTCTCCGTTGATCTCATAACCAACACATACCGGAATCTCATCTAGATATCCAAGTACATCGAGTACTGTAAATGCTACATCTGTTGTTCCCTGCATTCTGCAGCCATATTTGGATGCAACACAGTCAAACCATCCCATTCTTCTTGGACGTCCTGTTGTAGCGCCGAACTCTCCGCCGTCACCACCACGTCTTCTAAGCTCGTCTGCTTCCTCTCCAAAGATCTCGCTTACGAAAGCTCCGGCTCCTACTGCACTTGAGTATGCTTTACATACTGTAACGATCTGCTTGATCTCGTATGGTGGGATTCCTGCTCCGACCGCACCGTATCCTGCAAGTGTTGAGGAAGATGTAACCATTGGATAAATTCCGTGATCCGGATCTTTCATGGATCCTAACTGTCCTTCAAGAAGAACTGTCTTTCCTTCTTTGATTGCCTCGTGAAGATAAAGAGATACATTAGCTACAAACGGCTCTACCATTTTCTTATATTCCATCAGTTCGTTATATAACTCATCAGGATTAATCAGTGGTTTGTGGTATAAATGCTCAAGCAGTACATTCTTCTGCTCTGCCACGCGCACAACCTTCTCCTTCAAAAGTTCATCATCAAACAGCTCACTAACCTGGAAACCGATCTTTGCATACTTATCTGAATAGAACGGAGCAATTCCTGACTTTGTGGAACCGAAAGATTTTCCTCCGAGTCTCTCTTCTTCATATGCGTCAAAATTCTTGTGATAAGACATTACCATCTGTGCTCTGTCGGATACAAGAATCTTCGGCATCGGAACACCTTTTTCTACTATAGACTGTACCTCTGCGAAAAGACGCGGCACATCCAGTGCGACACCATTACCAATGATGCTGGTCGTATGTCCATAGAACACACCTGATGGCAGTGTATGCAGCGCAAATTTTCCGTAATCATTCACAATTGTATGGCCTGCATTCGCACCACCCTGAAAACGAACGATGATATCTGCCTCTCTGGCGAGCATGTCTGTGATCTTACCTTTTCCTTCATCGCCCCAGTTTGCACCAACTACTGCTTTTACCATTTCAAACCCTCCTGCGTATGTTTGCTTGTAAATAATATTAATCAGCGGTACTTATAACCATTACCGCCTTAAGAATTATACTATACTTTTGCAGGGTTGTAAAACGTTATTTCGCATTTTTTTATTTAAATGTCAGAAATATTGTATTTCTGCGATAAAAGTATTACAATAGAAAGTAAATCAGGCGGTTTTCCCCTGAGAGCAAACTGTTTATCAGTATCAAATTTAGTTTAATAGAAGGGAGACTATAGAATTGAAAAAATTAATCAAATGGATAGTTGGACTTGGCACTGTTGGTACTGCAATCGGACTTCTTGCTGTTCGTCTGATCAAAAAATCAAAAAGTACATCCTCTGATATAAAAGCAGATGGCACCGATAGCAATAGAGAAGAAACGGATTCCGATACATTTGATCTGGATCAGGATCTTGAACCAACACAGGAAAGATCTTATGTATCTTTGCAGGCAGCCCAACCAGATGATTTAACTGAAAAATCTAATGTTGACAGCGCTGACTCTTCTGAAGCAGAAACACAACCAGCAGTTTCTGATGAATCAGATGATACGATTGCTGAAAACGAATAATAAAAAAGAAAGCGGATGGTTCAATCTTACACTTAATAAAATTGAACGATCCGCTTCTCTTTTTTATTAAAATACAGCCTGTTCTTCTATCATCTATTTCCATGCCTTACAGAGTAGTTGAACTGCTGCACGGATTCTCTCCTCATTCATGTTTGCATAACCTAACAGAATCACCGCTTTTCCTGTACTGTCTTCATTATCTTTTACACAATACTCTGATAAGCCATAAACTCTGACACCTTGTTTCGCCGCTTTTTCAATCAAATCCTTTTCGGAATCATCCGTCTTAAAATGCAACAACAGGTGAACACCTGCATTTTCTCCGGAAATTTCCAGAAGCTCTTTCATCTTCCGAAGGCTACTGATCAGGACATCATGCCTGTTCTTATATAATGCGCGTGTTTTATTCAGATGTCGTTCATAATAGCCTTCTTCCATAAATTTCTGAAGAATCATCTGATCCACCTTGGAGACTGTAGAACTGATGAATCTGCATTTTTCCTGATAAATTTTCAAAATATGTTCCGGAAGCACCATATAGCTCATTCGAATAGAAGGTGCCAGTGATTTAGAAAAGGTACCTGTATAAATCACTTTCCCATTGCTATCACTTCCCTGCAGTGCCGGAATCGGCTTTCCTTTATATCGAAATTCACTGTCGTAATCATCTTCAATAATATATCTGCCTTCTGCCCCATCTGCCCATTTCAAAAGTTCCATTCTTCTTTGTATCGGCATAACACATCCAAGTGGATACTGATGAGACGGCATAACAAATGCAATATCCGCCCCTGATTTCTCTAATTCATCAATCCGCATCCCGCTTTGATCCATATCAACAGTACAGACTTTATAGCTTAATCTTTCAAACAAACGATAGGCCTGTCCATAGGTTGGATTTTCCAATGCAACTTTATGACAATTTCCAATCACTGTCGTTAAAAGCATAAGCAGATAATCACTTCCTGCTCCAATAATGATCTGATCCGGATGACAGTGTATTCCTCTTGCCTGATGCAAATAACTGCTGATCGCATTCCTAAGCCCATATTCCCCTTGAGGATTCCCCAATCGGAACATCTCTGCCTTATCATCTATCAGACATTCTTTGGATAATTTTCTCCAGACATTATACGGAAAACTGTTGAGATCCACACCGTTCGGAGTGAAATCATACGCATATTCTGTCACTCCTGAAGAAATCGGTTCAACTTTGATCTCCGGTCTCTTCTGAAGCTGATAGATGCCTTCGATCTTTGCGACAAAATATCCTTTGCATGGGATCGCCTCCACATACCCTTCCGACAGGAGCTGTTCATATGCAAGTTCTACTGTACTCCTGCTCACCACCAGATGCTTACTCAATGCTCTTGTAGATGGAAGCCGCTCTCCACTCTGTATTACGTTATTCTGAATCTCTTCCTTGATAAATTCATAAATCTGTTCGTACAGCGGAGTTTTTGATTTTGGCTTCAAACTCATTGTCAATTCATACATTCTTGTTCTCCCTCTGCATCACACCTATAACTATGAAAAACTGCCGTGAACAATTTCTCATTGTGATCACGGCAGTTCGTTTTTTATTTCTTCGGCAGTTTGAAAGAACTCTTCAGAGAAACAATACGGTTAAATACCAGATTCTCCGGTGTAGAATCTTTCGAATCGATACAGAAATATCCGTTTCTTACAAACTGGAAGCTGTCGCACGGACCTGCTTCGTTAAAGCTGTCTTCTACATAGCACTCCTTTAAAATCTGCAGTGAATTCGGATTCAGATTCAGGGAACCGTCTTCTTTATTATATACACCCTTCTCTTCATCGATCAGATTCTCATATAATCTTACTTCTGCTTTCTTTGCCTGTGGAGCACTTACCCAGTGGATTGTTCCCTTCACTTTACGTCCGGTAAATCCTGTTCCACATTTTGTCTCCGGATCATAAGTACAGTGAACAACCGTTACATTTCCTTCGGCATCCGTCTCGTAACTTACACATTTTACAAAATATGCATGCATCAGACGTACTTCATTGCCAGGGAAAAGACGGAAATACTTCTTCGGCGGCTCGATCATAAAATCATTACGCTCAATATAAAGCTCACGACTAAATGGCACTTTTCTCATACCAAGTTCCGGATTCTCCAGGTTATTCTCTACATCCAGATACTCAACTTCTCCCTCCGGATAGTTATCAATTACCAGTTTGATCGGATCAAGAACTGCCATCATACGAGGCTTCTTCATCTTCAGATCCTCACGGATACAGTACTCAAGCATTGCATAGTCTACAGAGCTCTGGCTCTTGGATACTCCACACATCTCAACAAACATCTTGATAGATTCCGGTGTGAATCCTCTTCTTCTGAGGGCTGCTATTGATACCAGTCGCGGATCATCCCATCCGTCTACGATACCATCCATAACCAGTTTCTTAATGTATCTCTTACCTGTAACGACATTTGTCAGATACAGCTTTGAAAATTCAATCTGTCTCGGTGCCGGATCAAATTCACATTCTTTCACAACCCAGTCATATAATGGTCTGTGGTCTTCAAATTCCAGCGTACAGATAGAATGTGTGATATGTTCGATCGCATCTTCGATTGGATGAGCAAAATCATACATTGGATAGATGCACCATTTATCTCCGGTGTTATGGTGTGTCATATGAGCCACACGGTAGATGATCGGATCACGCATGTTAATATTCGGCGATGCCATATCGATCTTTGCACGTAAGACTTTCTCTCCGTCCTGATACTTGCCGTCTTTCATCTCTTCGAAAAGTCTTAAGTTCTCTTCTACCGAACGGTCACGGTACGGACTGTTCTTTCCAGGCTCTGTCAGCGTTCCACGATATTCACGCATCTCTTCTGCCGTCAGATCACAGACAAATGCTTTTCCCTTCTTAATCAGTTTTACGGCACACTCATACATCTGATCAAAATAGTTAGATGCAAAATAGAGATGATCTCCCCAGTCAGCGCCTAACCATTTTACATCTTCTTTAATAGACTCTACGAATTCCATATCTTCTTTCATCGGATTCGTATCGTCAAATCTCAGATGAAATGTTCCATTATACTTCTTTGCAAGTCCTGAGTTCAAAAGAATAGACTTTGCATGTCCGATATGCAGATATCCGTTTGGTTCCGGTGGGAATCTTGTACATACTTCACTGTACACTCCTTCTGCAAGATCTTTATCTATTTCCTGTTCAATAAAATTTTTGGAAACTGTTGTTTCTTCTCCCATGGTGTCCTCCTTAGGTTTTAACTATACATTATGCTCATTATCTTATCATAAAAAATATGATGAAACAAGGGAAGATACCTCTTTTACCGGTTTTCGCAAAAAAATGTAAATGCATCCAGAAATTCCGAATTACTCGGACACTTGATCGCATGGTAACCAAGGATCTCCATCATAAGTTCTTTATCTTCTTTCCAACACTTATCAACGACTACACGTATCCCGCGTTCCACATTATAAAAACTGGTTTCGTGTTTTTCTCCTATCGGGATATATATATCATTCTGTGTCGCAAACGGCTCTTCTTTTGTATGGAATCCGCTAATGATATCTGCAGCATCCAGAAGATAATAGTATCCTTTATATCCCGATGTGACTTTAAATCTTCTAAGTGTCTGTATCATATTATTCCTGTTCATAAATAATCTCCTCTTTTTGGACTTTATCTAAAAAAATAAATCACAGCATGTCGTTTGTCAATGATTTCGATACCAAAAACCTCTTTTTTTTATTTTTTAGACCTTTATATGTCTGATTTCTTCAAAAATAATCAGCTATAAATCAAAAAAAGTTTGAAGACATCCTTTTGTCTTCAAACTTTTTTTGCATTTCTCTATAACTTTTCCTTCCTTAAGACCATCCAGTTTCCTTTCCGGACATACAGAAGCATCAGAAGCATACCCAAAAGCCATGAGGTCGGATAGCACATCATCACATGGCCGAGACTCTTTGCCCATGCCATGGTTCCTGCGATCCACATCACACGGAATCCGCACAGCGATACCAGGAATACTATCATGGCCTGCATCGTCTTGCCGGTTCCTCTGATCGTTCCGCCAAGCACATGCAGGATTCCAAGCATCCAGTAGAACGGGCAGAAATATTTCATAATATATACACCATATTCCACCACCTTATGGTTCGTTGTAAAGACTCCGATTACCTGCGGAGCGAATATCAGCAGCACAATTCCGGTTATCACAGAATACCCGGCCCCCATTGCTGTGGATATGTACATTCCTTTTCTGACCCTGTCTGCTTTCCCTGCGCCAATATTCTGCCCGGCAAATGTAGTTGCAGCCATACTGATACTCAGTACCGGCAGGATATTGAATCCATCGATTTTTATATAAGCTGCAAAACCGGCCATAACTGTCGCTCCAAAACTATTCACACTTGCCTGCACGATCAGGTTTGAAAGCGAAATTACAATATTCTGGATTCCTGTCGGGATTCCAATGCGGATAATTTTAGAAAGCAGATGATCATAGCAACGAATCTCCCTGATTTTCAGTTTGTATACTTCTTCACTCCGGATCAGAAATCCCCATATAAAAATGCACGAAATCAGCTGACTGATATCCGTAGCCAGTGCAGCACCCACAATTCCGAGTTTTAATCCGACAACCATGATCAGATCCAAGAATATGTTCGAAATTGCCGCGATCATCAGATAAACCAGGGATCGTCTCGAATTTCCCACCGCATTCAGAATACCCGCCGACATATTATAGACTACCGAGAATAAGCTTCCGGCAAAATACACCTGCAGATAGACTACTGACTGTTCAAACACCTCATCCGGCGTCCCCATCAGCCGGAGCATGACCGGTGTCACTGCAATTCCGATCACTGTCAGAAGCACTCCTGCTGCCAGCGCGATCGCCATCGTGGTATGTACCGCTTTTCTTACCCCTTCCGCATTTTTCGCCCCATAAAACTGCGAAATGATGACTCCTGCGCCTGTTGATGCACCTATGCAGAAACCGATCAGCAGATTGATGATCGCCCCACTGGAACCGACCGCTGCCAGTGCGTTGCTTCCTACATAATTTCCTACAATAATCGAATCCACCGTATTATACAGCTGCTGAAACAGATTCCCCAGAATCAGTGGAATTGCAAAGAATAGTATTTCTTTCCAAATCACTCCTTCGGTCATTGTTTTCATCTTTTTCATGTTTCTCTCCCTCTTCTGTCTACCATGTTCTAAATTACTATTCTATTCCTATTTTCATTTTCCGGCAATATGTTTTCTTTATATTTCTTTTGATTTTCTCCCGGTATCACAAAAAAATGTATTGACAAAATCACCTGATTCATTGTATAGTATCAATGTTGCATATCACTTATGCATGCTGCCTTGGCTCAGTCGGTAGAGCGTCGCCTTGGTAAGGCGGAGGTCGGCGGTTCGATTCCGCTAGGCAGCTTAAAAGAAAAGCTCTGTAAATCATGATTGATTTACAGAGTTTTTTATTTTTTTAGTTCTTCTTTTCTTTTGCTTTCATTCTGTTCCTTCCGCTTTAACGATTGCCTTCGGCGTACTATACCACACTTTCTGATATGATCCTGTATCCTTTTTCAAAATTGCCTGCATCAGCCGGCATATTTCCATTACCTGATCTTCCATCTTATTGTCAATCGTTCCATACATTTCACCCGACATAATCTTCTGGTGCATTTCTTCACTGTTATTAATCCCGATGATCACTGGAAGTTTCAGATTTTTTTCTTTGTAATAATCATATACCCCAAGTGCCATATCATCGTTATTGCAGATAACAGCCTCTACGTTCTGTACTGCCTCGTCATCTAATGCCGCAAACTTTTCATAAGCCAGCTCTCTCTTCCATTCAGCCAGGATATTTCCCTTCTGATTCAACGGAAGTTCTGCACCCGTTTCCAGGAATCCGCTTGTTCTGCGGATTGCATCAAAATGTGATAAAACGATCAGTATGAGGGTGTATTTATCTATCTTGCATTTTTTACCGTGTTTCATCTTCCGATCACCTTGAAAGCAGCGCATCATATTCACCGCTTTCCATCCTTTCTTTATCCAGTCTTACCGGCTTCAGACAAATATTCTTCATATCTTTTGTCTTTCCTTTCTTTTCTAACATCTGCATGCTTTCATAGCCAAGTCTGTATGTATTTTCTACATAAACGAATGGTTTTTCCCCATTTCTCACCTGCTCCAGCACTGCATCTTCTACCGGCAGACGATATTGTTCTTTCTTACTTTTTAAAGTAGCTGCATAATACTTAAACTCACTCTGCATCGTATCTGTCACTGCCAGAAGATTATTTTTCTACCTTGCATCATCGGTTTCCTCCATCTTTGGAATTGTAATGGTCGCTGTCGTTCCTTCATCCAGTTCGCTCGTGATGGTTACGCCATAATCCTCTCCGTAGATCAGCTGGATCCGTTCGTTTACATTCCGCACACCAATCCCCGATCCGCGTTTGCTCGAAATTACTTTGTTGTGCATGATATGATCTATGGTTTCCTGTGTCATTCCAGGTCCGTTATCTGCTACATCAATTCCAATATCTCCATCCCTATCATAGATCCGGATGGTAATCTCTCCGTCCTCATACATTCCCTCCATGCCATGATAAATCGCATTTTCAAGCAGCGGCTGAATAGATAATTTCGGACACAAGTATTTTAACAATGCCGGATCTGCCTCTATCTGATCGAGTTTACAAGTACCACATTCCATCCGGTATATCCAATCTGCTGGCGCTCAATCAGCCATTTTCCTCCGCTTTGCTCTTCTATTTTATAATTCTTGCAGGCCATTGCCTCTTTCACCGTTTTTTCCTGATACATTTCCGAAGCGATCTCTTTTTCAAATGGATGATACAGTAATCGCCGGTTTGTATCCAGAAGGTAACAGTATGCCGATTTTTGACTCTTATAATGCAGCAATACCTCATCTATCGAATCCGTATAATACTCCAGAAGCAGTACTCCGGACTTCATATTGCCATTTTCCACATATCTTCACACCTGTCAGATGAAAATCTGTAAATACAGTTACAAATACGAACGCATTGATCAGCGTTCCGATTACAAGCCACGGAACAAACTTTCCAAAACGGCTTCTCGTATTATCCACGATCATTCCCATGAACAGATCATTGAACGCATCCCAGATCTTCGCCACGAAGAACATCGTTCCAATAAACGCCGGTGCAACTTTAATGATATCTGTAAAATAGATCATCGAAAATGTTGCGATCATTCCATAAATCAAATCCTTACCCAATGCCCCAAATGCAAATGTATACTTTACTCTTCCGGGAATCTTTCCCTGGTATACTACACTGCTCTTACTGTTATTTCCCATTCCTCTTTACTCCTTCTTACATTTTTCTGCACAGCTCTTTAGCATGAATAAAGTTTAACATTTGGGAATGCATATGAACATTTGATATTCTATTCAAAAAATATGAATTTCTATTTGGTATCTACCGAACCTGCCACCGGCAACTTCTCTTGCATACTTTGATATCTACAGGACCTGCCACTGGCAGCTCCTTACGAATACATGGCAATAAAAACAGGGCAGCCTGCGAAAAGACTGCCCTGCATATAAATTGTATTTCCAACTTATTAAAAATTTCTATTTTTCATATCCGTTTGGATTCTGTGACTGCCATCTCCATGTATCGGCACACATCTCATCCAGCCCTTTTTCAGCCTTCCAGCCAAGCACTCTTGCTGCCTTGGCAGGATCTGCATAACACATCGCGATATCTCCGGCTCTTCTTGGTTTGATCTCATATGGAATCTCTTTTCCACATGCTTTGCCGAATGCTTTTACCATATCAAGCACGGAATATCCAACACCCGTTCCAAGATTGATCACATCAAGTCCCGGATTGCTGAAGATATAGTTAATTGCTTTTACGTGTCCTTTTGCAAGATCTACTACATGAATGTAGTCACGGACTCCGGTTCCGTCCGGTGTGTCATAGTCATCTCCGAATACGCCGAGTTTTTCAAGCTTTCCTACTGCCACCTGTGAAATATATGGCATCAGGTTGTTCGGGATTCCCTTCGGATCCTCTCCGATACGTCCACTTTCATGTGCTCCTACCGGGTTGAAATAGCGAAGAAGAATAACATTCATATCTGGATTGGCCTTCTGTACATCCGTCATGATCTGTTCCATCATGGATTTTGTCCATCCGTAAGGATTCGTGCACTGTCCCTTCGGGCACTCCTCTGTGATCGGCATCTCCTCCGGACTTCCGTATACAGTTGCAGATGAGCTGAATACGATATTCTTAACCCCTGTCTGTTTCATAACATCCATAAGTGTCAGGGTTCCTGTTATATTATTACGGTAATACTCTAATGGCTTCTGTACAGATTCTCCGACTGCCTTCAATGCTGCACAGTGAATCACCGCATCTACACCCTCTTTTTCCATCATTGCCTTCAATGCAGTTTCATCCATTACATCTCCTTCATAAAATGTAATGTGCTTTCCAGAAAGCTCTTCTACTCTCTTTAAAGATTCTTTTGATGAATTGCACAGATTGTCATATACAACAACTTCATATCCTTCATTCAAAAGTTCCAGTGCAGTGTGACTTCCTATGTATCCGGCTTCTCCAGTTATTAATATCTTTTTTGCCATTATAGTACCTCCTATTTTTTTATTTAACTAAATTATATGAATATTTCAATTAGCTGTATATACACAAAGTATGGGGAAATATATATTATTTTCTTTTAAATTCATTCTCTATCTGGATCCATCTCTCACCCCTGCAAGAATACCCGTTCTCTATAGTGAGCCACCAAAAACAAAACTAGATCGTTTTCAGCTGCGGTGTTACTTTATAATAGAAATTTATGTGAAAAGGAAAAATTATCTTATGATATTTTAAAAGAACACGGTCATGACAAATATCTACAAGATTCTTGTGTAGTTCTTCCTTTGTGCAGGAGAATTCGAAACAGAGGATGCATTAATCATCATAGTTCTTCTTGTTTTCAGACAAACTATCCCTTATACTTACTAAGTAAAGTATAGGAGGACATTACAAAATGAAATATTCTAAAAGTAAAAAAAGTGGTTTTACTTTAGTAGAACTGATTGTTGTATTAACTATTTTAGCCATTCTTGCTGCATTGCTGATTCCAGCATTAACAGGATATATTGAAAAAGCGAAAAAAAACAAAGTCATTGCAGAAACTCGAATGTTACATGAAGCGGTACAAACTGTAACATCTGAATTATATGCAGGTTCAGCTCAATGGAAAGCTTCTAGTGGAGGTACAACAACACTCGCTAGTTCTTCTGGAGATCCGATTAAAGCAAGTAGTGCTCTTGCTGGTGTTAACCTGAAAGATTGCTACAACAAAGTTGTAAAATTATCAGAAGTGCCAAGTTTACAAGACGGATCCGGTCATTTCTTTGCTATCATCAATGGAAACGGAAAAGTCCACAGCATCATTTATACTGCTAGAGGATACTTGGGATTGTATAGTTCCGATACTCAAAAATACGAAGCATATAAAATCGGTGAAACAACAGATTATGGCACAGTAAGTGATTCCTCATATTCTAGTTACTATAGTTCGATTTATTATCTTCCTGCAATTGATGAAGGTAACATAACCGATCCAAATCTTTCCCTTACATGGTCTTGCGCCGGTATTCGCGCTTATCTTGGAATCGGTGAATCGCCTTGGAATCGGTGAATTTCAATAAAAGAAGAAGCTCTGCATCTTTTAATAAAACAACGCTCACACGCGGTTTTAAAGATGTAGAGCTTTTATTTTCTAATTAAAATCGATCGAAATCTTCCTGCGTTGCAAGCTCTGCATACTTACAATCATCATTTCTGCTCTCTGCATACATGTCATTGATTAGGCCAATCGACAGCAGTTCTAAGTCTGCCATCGAAAGACCTAACTGTACAACTGACTAAATACAAATAATTTATCAGCCCTACTTCATATTCTGTTATACGAACCAATCCATATCCAGAAGTTTCTTTGATTTCCACTTTCATACCTCTACCTATTGGCATACCATAAAAAATGATCGAATTTTCTTCTCCTGAATGGGATGTGAATATTATACTCGTCTAATAATCCTCCAATGCATTCATTAAACGCTACATAATTATATTCCGATCTCCAAACATCTAATTTATGTTTAGACAGTCCATCAACATAGTTAGGTAGTGACTCTTTTACAATTCCATCAAATATCGAATAATCATCCCTGTGATAAACCTCTACATTGTGATATGTACAATACTTAGAAGCAAAAGAAAACATATTGATTGCCCCTACATTCTTAGCAATAATATTCACAAGTTCAGGATCACCTGCTGCCAATCTAACATCAAAAGCAGGAATATCCAAAATTACTTTTGCCAAATCATATAACGATAATTGACTCTTATACTGTGACAAATGCGTAGAATTTGTCACATCTATTACAGCAATTTTCATTGTGATTGTATTTAAATCGTCATGCTTTGGATACGCATTCAAAACCTCTCTAATTATTAAACCTTCCTTACCATAGTTTGCACTTTCTTCTACTAAACGGTGCTGTTCTTCTATATTTTCTGCCGTAATAGGCAAATATATTTTTTTTGACGAGGATTTTTTTTGTTTTACAATTTTTTTATCAAAAACTTTCAAATTATCCATTTTTAATATTTTATTTATACACCAGTATGTAGTTGCTCCTTGAATTGGTTCTATTCCTTTTTCCTCTAAATATAACAAAAGTAATCCTCTCTGTTTTCCCTCTGGAACTATTCCTGTTTCTGCAACTTCAATATGTGGTTTTAAGTTATCTTTTTTTCATTATTTCCATATATCACATACTCCGTATTATCAATTGTTATTTTTTTCATGTCTGATCGCTTCCTTTCATAATCACACAGCATCTTGACACTTCTGTATACAACCATAAACACGCACAAGCCATTTCTGACTTAGGCTGCATTTGATATTTTTCTAAACCACTTTAAACATTTTCTGGCTCACTGGCTTCTTCTGCCCTTTCTCCAATTTCCTGCGGGCATTTTCCATTTCTTCTATATCTGATATACTATTTATTATATCGTCATTTTCTTCTCATTTCCATAATAAAAAGACTAATTGTACATATCCCAGAAAAACACTTCAAAATGCTTCGTTATTATGGTATCTATGCTAAACACCATAAACAGGAATCAAAACTTCACAAATGTATTTCATCTGAAAAGCACAGATACCTTTGTAAGTTTTATAACTGGCAGAACATGATTCTTCTGACTTTTGGATATGACCCTCTCAAATGTCCTAAATGTGGCAAATCCATGTTTGCGTTTGAAGTTTATTACAAAAAAACTGCACTATTTGAACAATACCGAAAGGTCATGGGATATGGATGAAGCCATACTCATAATATTTTCTCAATCGTCAAATAGTGCAGACCACACAAAACAAAAAATTTCATAATCAAAGTCATCGCGAAGTTAGAACCCAACCCTCGCTCTTTTGTTATGCCATTTTTTATTCATCATTCATTATACCCTATATTTTCAGATTTGAGAACTTTCCTATAAAGAAAAAAAGAAGAGCTATCCGCTCTTCCTATCTAACTATTCTTCTATCAATACCTGCAGCACTTTAAAAACCTTTTTCTGCTCTTTCATCGGAAGTGCCGATATTCTGCCAGCCAATTCGTTTGTTACTCCAGTTACAGAGTGTGTCATAACATCCACCAGAAGTGTATCTGCTGAAACATCCAGTGCATTGGCAATTGCCACAAAAGTATCCAACTTTGTTACTTTCAGCCCTCTTTCAATTACACTGACATGTGTGGAACTTAAATCTACCAGTGCAGCTAATTCTTCCTGCGTAAGATTTTTTGCCTCTCTTGCTTCCTTAATCCGCTGACCTACTACTTTCAAGTCCATCGTAACACCTCCTTTAGAACGATAATTCGGTCTAAAATTAGTATACTGATGGATATTTGAAATATACAGAATCCGCAATTCAAGTATTCGTTCCAAAGAACTATTTTATACTGTTTTTCCACAAAAGAAGCTGCCACCAGTATGCCAACCGGAGAAAAAGGTAAAAGCAAAGTCATTCAGCAAAATTTCTCTGTGCTGCTCGATGCTCCTGAAATCAATTCAGACTTACTTCCGGCAAAACGGGAACCTGTTTCTGTCACAAGATTCGTATCACACAACAACGTTACTGGAAGATCGTGCTCTTTTGCAATTTTTCCAACGATTGCAACTACAGGGCAGGCATCTGCATCAACAAATATTTGCACTAGTTCCTCTCCATTTCTTTTTGAATCCATGTCATAATTATATCTACAAGATATTCCTGCTGCACTTGGCTTAGTTCCTTTCCCGGTTGCATTTTATGCCACTTCCGAATGCAATCTCTGCAACATGTTGCCGTTGCATGCTGGGCAATAAATACCGGATGCCCACGCATTGGTGTCTGCTTGCCATCATTTGCTATATACGCCGGAGCTTCTCTCTTTGCGATAAACTCCTTTGCATGTTGTCTGATTGTATCCAGTCCTTTTTCGTTTATGTAATCAATATCCTTCTGCTTCAGATGGAAACTGCTTCGAAACTTGGAATTATCCAGTCGCTCAAATAACTGCTTGTACCATTCATCCTTCGTCATGTCATCACCACAAATCGTATTGTTTCATAGTCTCTGTATTTCGATATTCATGCTTCTCATAATATCCTATCAACTTCCCATCATCTCTGAGTGCCACCATATAAACATCTTTATTCTGTTTCTCATTGTGAAAAGTATAAACGATATTATGACTTTCATCTACTGCAAACCAGTCCACTACCTGCTGTATTTTATCTCTTGATTCCGGATTATGACAATCTAACAAACTTCTTCCAACTAGTTTATCGCCACCTCGCTTCGCATAACTGATAACAGCTGCCGGATTCATGTAAATAATCTCATGATTAAGATTGCATATAACAATGGATGCTCTGTCCTGATCAACAATACTTTTATAAAAGCTGACCATCTATCTTTTTATGTATTTTTTTCTTTTTACTTTTCGCCATCTTATGTTATCCTTAGAACTTCACTACTTCCGGTTCATGTGTAAATGATGAAAATGTAGCTGTTGCATATCTAAAAGCATCATCTACAATCAGTATTTTTGTTTTTTATCCACATTTTTCTTTCCTTTATCCACTCGTTTTTTATGATCTTCCAAGCACTCTCGCATTGTCATATTTTAGTCCTCCTGTCAATTGTATTCCACTAATTCATGAACCTCTGCTAATCAATTATATACATACCTTATAATCGTTTTTATAACTTCATCAATCACAATCGGCTTTGACAAATGTGCGTTCATTCCTGCATCCAGTGATGCCTGAACATCTTCTGCAAATGAATTAGCTGTCATTGCTATAATAGGAATGTTTTTTCCATCCGGTCTGTCATTCATTGCCCTGATTGCTTTTGCCGCTTCATAACCATTCATTTCAGGCATCATGATATCCATCAGGATTACATCAAATGTGCCTTCCGGATGATTTCTGAAAATCTCAACAGCATTCTTTCCATCCACAGCTCTTTCTACATTCATCCCGAACTCTTCCAACTGCACGGCAGCAATCTCTGCATTCAGTTCATTATCCTCTGCAAGAAGGACATTCACACCTGTAAGATTTACCTTTTCAGAAAAACCTGTGTCTGACTTATTACATTCCTTATCTGTAATTTCCAAAGGAATATCCACAGTAAATGTGGTTCCCTCATGCTTTTTACTCTGCACGGAAATGGTTCCACCCATCATATCTACATACTTCTTTACGATAGCCATCCCCAGTCCAACTCCATGGTACTGCGTTCTCACACCGGAATCTTCCTGTGCAAATTCCTCAAAAACTTCTTTTGTAAATTCCTCACTCATGCCAATACCAGTATCCGAAATGCGGTAACGCATATTTATATATCCATCCCCGCCCTTTTCCTGACACCGGGCTTCAAATGTAATCGTCCCTCCATCCGGAGTGAATTTCACGGCATTGCTCAGAATATTGACCAGCACATCACGCAGGCGTGCAGGATCCGCAAGTACATTTGGAATCTTTGCTTCTTCACGCTGAATCTTAAAGTTGATATCCCTGTTCGTAAGAAAGCCTTTTGTAATATCCAATGCAGAATCTGTAATGTTTTTCACATCCGCCGGTACCGGATTGTATTTCACTTTTCCACTTTCGATGCGGGTCAGATCTAATACATCATTGATCAGCGACAGTAAATGCTCTGAGCTTTCGTCAATCTTTTCCAGACAATTTTTCACTTCGTCTGACGGATTGTTTTTCATTGCAATACCGGTAAATCCTATGATTGCATTCATCGGTGTCCTCATATCATGGGACATATGTGACAGAAATGCTGTTTTTGCCTTGTTTGCAGCCTGTGCATGCTCTGCCAGTTCCGCCATTTCCTCAGCTTTCTCCTGGGCCGCCTTCTGAGCTTTTTTTCTTGCACTGAGACGCACCATTGTCACAGCCATAATAGTCAGCAGCCATCCAAAAATAAGAAGAACCCAAACAGTAACAACAGGATGCAGACGGATCCAGTCAACAAATGTCAGCTCTGTTGCTTTGTATGTGGTATACTGTGCTGCAAGATCTTCAACAAGATTTTTGGGCATGGCATACATTGCTTTCGTCAGAATACCAGCCAGCGCATGGTTCTCAGTTGATGAAATTACCATGCGGTAGGTGAATGTAGGCTGTTCCAGCAGAGTATATGTCATGGTGCCCGTAGTGTCACTGTTCACAAACGCCTGTGCCATGTAATAGTAGACGAAGGCAGCATCTGCTTTACCCTCACGGACAGCTTCCATCATTTCCTGTCGGGTACTGCACATCAGTTTTTCTGCACCGGGTGCCATTGCATCTTCAATTGAATTTGATACTGTCTGGTCAACAGTAGTAACAACATTAATTTTTCCATCAAAGTCACGCCGTGTCACCCTTGCCAGCTGCATCGTAATGAAAGGTGCAGTAATCCCCCATTTTTTCGTCTCAGCATAGTTATCTGTTTCCAGGCGTGCATCGATGCTCATATCTGTGGTTTCCTTATTTTTCTGATAAGCAATATACTCATCTCTGGTGGCAGGTGTAAGAAACTCATAGGAAATCCCGGCATAGTCTGCAATTTTCCGGAAGTAATCCGGGATAATACCCTTCATCTCACCATTTTCATTATAAGAATATGGATAACGGGTCGGATCACACAGAACATGAAGCGGGTTGTCCTTGGAATACTGTGAAATAATACTTTTTTCTTTCTCCGTATATTCCAGATTCTTAGTTTCTATGCTTTCATAATTTTTATTGTAAAGCGTCGTTTTCCAGTCACCCTCAACCGCATTCATCTGATCGATCGCATAATTGATCTCATTCAGCAATTCTGTATTGCCCTTTTTAACAATGACATAGAAATCGCTGCTGCCAAATTTCTCCACGATTCGCTCATTGTTTGTTTTTCTCAGAGAACTGGTAACAATCGCATCAACTTTTTCGCTCTGAAGGGCTTCATCCATTTCTGTGGTCGTATCAAAATAAGATGGAACATATGTAAATCCTTTGTTGTCTGCAAAATCCGCAAACTCTTCATTCCGGGTGTTTCCGTTCAAAAGCGCCACACGCATACCGTTGTAAGTGCTGTAATTGCCGTCCACAATCGTGCTGTTGTCACTGCGGACGGTCAGCATCCCATAATTGGTTCCGATTGGACGTGAAAAATCAAACTTTTCTTCTCTGTCCGGTGTTTTGCGGGCAGATGTTACCATGTCAATCTCGCCATCTTCAAGCATCTGCTGCATATCATCCCAGCTCTTATCATATCCGACATATTCGTAATCTACATCCCAATAACGGGCCATCAGCCGAAGAAAATCATAGCCATACCCGCTGCGGTTGCCTTCTTCATCCATCACATGATAACCATCCATGGCAAAGAAACCGACTTTGACAGTTTCATGCTGCGAACTGTCCTCGGCTGCGTATGCAGTCTGGGGAGAAAATATCATACACACGCATACAAAAACCAGTAACACTGCCACATATTTCTTTGCTCTCGAAATCATATTAAATCTCCTGTCTGTCTGTCAAATATATTTCTCTATACATCTCCTTGTCAACCTCCTGGTTTATTCAAGTCGAACGCACGTGAGACTTGGTGCGTGATTCTGGTCAGCGAAAGCTGACATATTCTTCTCAGAATCACTGCACATCCTCGCGGAGCGTTTATCTCAGTCGGAGATTGTACTCCCACTGAGAAAGACTTGTTATTACTCACCACTTGCAGAAGTGGGAGTCTTCTCGACTGAGATAAAATTGCACTGCCGCATCAAATCCATTTGTCACTGTTCAGTAGCCTGCATTTCTGTACCCCCCCCACCAGATTTTATACTTCTGATTGTTTTTTCCAGCACCTTCATCTCAACCGGTTTTGAAATATGTGCATTCATACCGGCTGCCAGAGAATGCTGAATGTCCTCTGAGAATGCATTGGCAGTCATGGCAATGATCGGAATCTTCTTTGCCAGTTCATGGGAACTTCTGCGAATTGCCTTCGTCACCTCATAGCCATTCATAACAGGCATCTGCACATCCATCAGGATCATGTCATAATCACCTGGAGCAGACTGTTCAAATGCTTTCAAAATCTCTTCGCCATTTTCACAGATGGTACATTCCGCACCTTCAATCTTTAACAGTTCCGTCAGGATCTCTGCGTTCAGCTCATTATCCTCTGCACACAGAAATCTCATTCCCTGAAGGATATTACCATCCTGCTCATCTGTTTCTTCTTGTGCCGCCAGAGCAACCGTTCTATCCTCTGCAATTTTCAGATCCAAGAGAACCTCAAAACAGCTTCCCTGTCCCAATTCACTCTCCACATCAATGGTACCTCCCATTGCCTCAACCAGATTCTTAGTAATCGCCATTCCAAGTCCGGTTCCCTGTATTTTATTTGTAAGGGAACTTTCCGCACGGGTAAACGCATCAAAAATTGTATCCTTGAAATCTGCCGACATTCCCATACCATTATCGCTAACTAAGAAACGGTACTTTGCATAGACAGATGACTTTGTCTCACATTCTTCTACAAAGAACTGAATTTCCCCACCTTCCTGGGTATACTTCACTGCATTGGAAAGCAGGTTGCTGAAAATCTGCATCAGGTGAACCTGATCCCCATTCACCCACTCATGCTGAATATTTTCTTTTATGATTGTAAGGGTCTGCTGCTTTTCATATATTTGAGAATGAAATATAGTGTCAAGTTCCTGCATAAAATCCAGAATAGAAAAGTCAGAATACTTGAAGACTGTTTTTCCTGCCTCAATCTTACTCATATCCAAAACATCATTAATGATTCCTAACAGATGCTGTGATGAAATATCTATTTTATCTGCATACTCTATTACTTTATCTTTATTTCCTGCATCATGTCTTATTAATGACGTCATACCAATAACTGCATTCATAGGAGTACGTATATCATGTGACATATTAAACAGAAAATTAGATTTTTCAACACTGGCTGTTTTCGCCTGCTCCAATGCTTTCTGCAGTTTTTTATTTAATTTCACTACTGTGTTTTCCGATTCCTGTGTCCTGTGCAGTAACATAATCATAAAAACAAATCCAGTTAAAAGCAAAACAATCAGTAAACCGCAGCCCCATAGTCTATATAACTTTTCATTGCTATTCCATCCGTTTTCAGGCATCACTTCCAGAACCCATTGACTGTCACCTAATTCGAAAGTATATGTGACAGGATCAATCATTTCCACAACTGAGCCATACACTTCTTCGTATGTTTCATCCCACGGTGCAATACTTTTAGACAACTTATATTCATAGCTAAAATCGGTAAGTGACTTTATAGAATCAGCGAATATATCCGGTACACGAATAATTACAATTGTAAATCCCCAAAATGTCCTTTCGCCATTTTTCTGCTCCACATACACCGGATTTCTTACAGCAATCCCCGTTCCACCCTGTTTCAAAGAAAATGGTCCCTGCATGGTTATCACATCATTGTCTCTGGCATAACAAGATATCTTTCCTCGTTCTTTATCATGAATAAGATCTATCTTTCCAGCCTTATTTCCGTCTTCCGGATAAATCTCAGTCACTACGCCGTCTGGTGCGATCTGAATACTCTGGACATAATCTGCCATCATATTCTCCGCAACTTTCGAGAACATGGAAATTTTTCCGTTTTCACTAATAACAATCTGTTCAAAAGTATTTGTAATATCAATTTTTCTCGCAATATCAGCCTTCATATGATCTGCATTCGTTACTGCGTTTCATTCAGCTCTTGACCTTATCAAATCCCTTTAACTGCTATCCGCACGAATGCCTATTTTCACCAGAACAACCAAACCGATCATCCATACAAATACCGGAATCCATAACTCTTTTTTCTCCTAAATGTATTTTTTCGTTTCTGTGCTGACCTGA
>ERZ772812.624-NODE-624-length-29992-cov-5.718977_pt1 | contig 29992 bp, 24 predicted proteins | sample MGYA00511343_ERZ772812 | MGnify/ENA primary metagenome ERZ772812 (study PRJEB29015, sample SAMEA2737706) | human gut metagenome | biome: human gut; feature: human-associated habitat; material: faeces | place: China | collected 2012 ...
AGGTGCTGACGCACACCTATATCACGCAGCAGATTTGGGGCAGCAGCTGGGAAAACGATATTGCTTCCCTGAGAGTATTTATGGCGACACTGCGCAAAAAGCTGGAGCCGCAAAAGGACAGTCCGCAATACATTCAGACTCATATCGGCGTCGGTTACCGTATGCTGCGGGTAGACTGAGAAAAGCGAGGAAACAAGGAATTGAACCGATATGCAATAGAAAATCTTTTCGGAATTGAAGGGCTGAACATCGCTTGGTACGGACTCATTATCGCCTGCGGTAACCGGATACCGAATTCACCTGTTTCGCAAAATTAATCGACGGAAAAGGCATCGGAGTCCGTGCCTGCAACATCCAAGCCTGCACAAAGTGCAGACGGTATTGATGCTGACCGGACGAAACTCAGCAGCACAATGGTCTATTCTGAGGTTTATAATATGGTGGTTTCTCCCAATAACTATACCGGAAAAATCGCTAAAAGGAACGGTGCTTTTGCGCATTTCGAAGATCCGGAAACAAAGAAGCAATACTTTGCCTGTATCATTGCCGATGCGACGACTTGCTGCTCACATGGAGTGGAGTTTATTTTGACAGGCGAGCATACCTATCCGAATGATTATCCGGAGTTAAACTCAGAGATAACTGTCACGGGAACCTTTGAAACTTATGAGAAAAATGGGTTTAAGTATTGCAGACTGACAGACACCACCATTGTAGAATAAAATCACTTTGCAGTGACTGTTACGCCCACAACCTTAATCAAAGATCAAAATATTTTCTAATCATTTTCCTGTTAGCTATAAAAAAGCACAACGCCACAGAGTTTTAAATCTCTGTGGCGTTGTGCTGCTCTCAATCGGTCACTTTTTGAAAGTGGCCTTATGTGAGCCTGCCTTTCGCGGGGTTTGCTCATCCGTTCAGCACTTTTTACCGTCCCTGCTTTTTGATTTTGCGTATTTTTCTTTGAGTTTTTTTATATCTCATCTCTGTAATAAACCATGCCCACCATATCGGGACCCGTATTCATTGCAATTATGCACCCGATATTGTATTCGTATTCGGGCTGACCGAACGCGGCGACAAACGCTTCTCGCATTTCCTCATTCATTTTTTCGTTGTTTCCGCGAATCAGGACATAGGGCGTTCCCTCTGCGCGCTCTTTTGCGCAAAGGTCGCAAAGTTCCGAAACAACGTGTTTTTCGCCCCTTATTTTGGAGATTATCTTCGACTCTCCGTTTTCGAAAGTTATAACGGGCTTCAACCCCATGGCATCTCCGAGAAACGCCGCCGCGGCTGAAACTCTGCCCGATTTTTTGACAAAGCGGAGCGTAAGCGGAACAAAAACACCGCGAACCGATTTGACCATGCGTTCGACTTCTGCAATAATTTCTTCGACGGAAGCGCCGTTCCGCGCCATTTCCGCCGCCTTTATCACGGCGTGACCGTAAAGCATACTGTATGTTTCGGAATCGACGTTATGTATCGCGAATTTTCCCGCCGCCTCGGGGTGCGCCTCAAAGAAAAGGTCTTTTGCCACAACGCCCGACTGAAACGTTCCCGAACCTTTCGCATTCAGCGAAATCTGAATAAGGTCGGTATACCCCGCCGCAAACGTTTTTTCGTAAAAATCGACATACGCCTGCGTCGTGACCTGCGAAGAGGTCGGTATCTTTTCGCAGTTTTCGAGCGTGACGTAAAATTCTTCGGGAGTTATGTCAACATTCTCAACGTATTCCCTGCCCTCGTGAACAACGGAAAGCGGCAGCACGTTTATGTCGAGCCGCTCACGGACTTCCCGCGGAATATCCGCCGTCGAATCCGTTCCTATCTTAATCCTCATAATTTTTGCTCCCTTTCCTTTTCGGTCTCAAATGCCGTCTGTTGACAAATCGCCGCAGTCGGTATATAATGATACCGAAATCTTTTAATGATACCCGAGTATCATTATAACGTCAAAATTTGTCAAAACAACGTATTGCGGGCTAAATGAAACTTTCAGCCCGAAAAGTATCTTTTTAAGAGGGAAAAAACATGGCAAGAGGAACAAAAACGACCGACTTTCTGAAAGAATGCATGGCTGACGCGCTTCTCAAACTCATGAAAGACAGGGACATAGACAAAATAACGGTAACCGAGATAACCTCGCTTGCGGGCGTCGGACGCTCGACGTGGTTCCGTCATTTCGCGGCAAAGCCCGAGGCGTTGACGTTCAAACTCGTTGCGCTCTGGCGGCGCTGGTCAGAAGAACGGAACATAAAGGAGAGTCAGCGTTTCAATCTTGAAAACTCACGGGACTTTTTCATGTTCAACTATAACAACCGTGACCTGCTGAAAACGCTTTACGCCACGGGGCTGCAAACCTGCATATATGACGCGTTCTGCATCATCATGATGCCGCAATACGACGCAAAGCTGCTCGAACGGTATCAGAGCCGCTTTTACGCCTACGGCGTGTTCGGCTTGCTCGGGGAATGGGTCGCGCGCGACTTTCGCGAAACGCCCGACGAAATGGTTGACCTGTTCTACCGTGTCATGGACGACCGAAGCACGCTGTAAGAAACAAAACGGACACTAACAAAATGAGCGTCCGTTTTTGATTATATCCCTGTGTTATCGAGAAAACTTATTTATCCTGAACGTATTTGGATATATCGGTCGCGTAGCAATACTTTGCGGAAGTAAACTTACCGAAAATATACTTGTTCGTCGCCGATTCGCACATCGTGTAGAGCTTTCCGTCAACGATAACTATCTCTTCCGACATCGGCGCAAGTTTTATATCGCCTTTCTGCGTGGAACTGTCAAGAACATAGCGCGGAACGGTCTGTCCGAGAACAGTCACCGTGCCCTCTTCTTTTGTTGCGTCATAGATGTAGACGTGCGAAAACGCGACCGCATAAGAGGTGGAAAGATAAATTCTTCCGTCGCCGTCAAAGCACATACCCTGAACAAGTCCGCGCGCAGAATATGCGCGCTCTATCTTATCGGAAATTCCGAGAGGCGCCGCAGCGTCAAGTTTATAGGCAAGGATAAGCGCGGTGTTATCGTCGCCCGCCGCAGTCTTATATTTATGCGAATCGGGCGTGGGATAGTTTTCTTCGCGGTAAAACTCGCCGACGTATATCATATCGCCCTCAACATGGGTGAACGCCACGCCGAGAGTGTCGCCCGCCGCCGAGGTCTTGAACAGTCCGACCGCTTTTATGCTGCCGCCGTCAGCCGCGTCAACGATGTCGCTTCTGTTAAACGCATACAGTCCGTCGGTGTCCGCAACGTATACATATTTGCCGTATACGGTGATACCTCCGACATGACCCGTGAATGCGCTTCCGTCCTCGTTTGCAAGATTAAGTCTCTTGACTTCTTTGCCGTCAGCCTTGGAAACGACGGACACCTGCGAAGCGTTGCCGTCGGAGCGGTAGCCGGTTATAAGGAACGTGTCGTTTTCGCTGTCGTATGCAAGTCCCTGATGTGTCATACCGTCCGAAAGTCCCGGTATGACGAACGCTTTTTCGGAGTTTTTGTAATACTCGCTTACGGGAATACGGAAATATCCTCTGATTCCGAGGAGCAAAACGAGAACCAGCCCCACAAGGCAGCAAAGAACGATAATGATGGCTTTGCGGGCTTTCTGCCCTTTTGTCAATGTTTTTTTCTCAGACATAATGTTTGTCCTTTCTGCGTGTTTTTCTGCTTTCTTTCTCTATATACCATAGGAAACATGGATATTATAGCACTTTTAACAAGAACAGTCAATCTTTTTCAAAAAGCGGACGCAAATGCCGTAAAAAATGAAACGCGGCGACACCGTCTTCACATAAGTCATTGAAATTTAACATTTATCCCCCTTGACAAATTTTCTAAATGTAGTATAATATAAAGGCTTGATATACAAGCGCGGTATTGCGATATAGTGTAAAGGTAGCACTGCAGCCTCTGACTCTGCCTGTCGGGGTTCGAATCCCTGTATCGCAGCCAAAAACGGACACACCCTAATGGGTCGTGTCCGTTTTTTTTGGCTGTGATACAGGGATTCATGAAACCCGTTTTTGCGAAAGCAAAAATGGGTTTCGTCGAAACGGCGGAAAAAGGAACTTTTTCCGACCGCGAAGTCGGGAGTGAGCAAAAAACTTCGGGCAACCGCATCAGCGGTCGTAGTTTTGCGAAACGCACCGTACCCCTGCACAAAAATATACGGACACGCCCTAACGGGTTGTGTCCGTTTTTTCTGCAATACAGGGATTCATGAAGCCCGTTTTCGCGGAAAAAGAGGAAAAATATCATTGACCTATTGCAAAAAAGCGTTCTCTGTAATATAATAATGACTGCATATCATTATTGACAATATCCGCAGGCGCGGATTTTCGGAGGAAATCCAAAATGGCAAAGCATTCTTCTGCCGTTCACAAAGAACGCGGCGAGATACAAATGACGCAAGGCTCTCTTTGGAAAAATATGCTCTTTTTCAGCATTCCGCTTATGCTGTCGCAACTTTTGCAGGTGCTTTTCAATATGGCGGACGTTGCGGTCGTAGGCAAATTTTCAAGTGCGGAAGCCTTGGGAGCGGTCGGCTCGACGACGACGCTTGTAACGCTTTTCACGGGCTTTCTCATCGGAATGGGAAGCGCCGTCAACGTTGAGGTCGCACGCCATCTCGGCGCAAAGGACAAGGCGCGCACATCTGCATCAATCCGCACATCGTTTGTGATATGTCTTGCGACGGGCGTCATTATCATGGCTCTTTGCCTCCTTTCCGCACGTTTTATGCTGGAACTGCTCGGCACAAAGGACGACCTTATAGAGGGCGCCGTGCTCTATTTCCGTATCTATGCGCTCGGAATGCCTGCTCTCGGCATTTTCAACTTCGGCAACGGCGTACTCAGCGCAAACGGTGATACGAAGCGACCGCTTACATATCTTATGATTGCGGGCATTCTGAATGTTGTTTTCAATCTGTTCTTCGTTATAGTATGCGGTATGGCGGAAGACGGCGTTGCGCTTGCCAGCATCATCACGCAGTATGTTTCCGCGGGACTTATTCTTATACACATGGGACGGCAGGAGAACGACTGCACGTTCCGTTTCCGTGACCTGAAAAAGGGGCTTGACAAATTCGAGGGAAAACATATTCTCGGCCTCGGTATTCCCGCGGGTCTCCAAAATGCCGTTTTTGCAGTAGCGAACCTGTTTATACAGGGCGCCGTCAATTCCTTTGATTCCGTTATGGTCGAGGGAAATTCCGCCGCCGCAAACGCAGACGCGATAATCTACAACGTTATGGCGGCATTTTATACAGCCTGCGCTACATTCATGGGGCAAAATCTCGGGGCGAAAAAACAGGAACGCGTACTGAAAAGTTATTTTATCGGCATTACATATTCTTTCGTTGCAGGGGCGGTATTCGGCGGCGCTTTGTTCCTGTTCGGAAGAGAGTTTTTGTCCATGTTCGCCAATGACGAAGCAGTTATTGAGGCGGGACTTCAACGAATAAAAATAATGAGTTTTTCCTATGCCGTCAGCGCGTTTATGGACTGCACGATAGCCGCCTGCCGAGGTATCGGCAAGAGCCTTGCGCCCACCGTCATTGTTATTATAGGCTCGTGCGTATTCCGTGTGGCGTGGATATATACCGTTTTCGCCCATTTTCATACGATACCGTCCCTGTATCTGCTGTATATTTTCTCATGGACTATCACGGCAGTTGCGGAGATCGCATATTTCACCGTCAGTTACAAAAAAACAGACAGACTTCAATTTTCGGAAAGTTGCAATACATAGACAGCCGAAAAGGGCTCCTTTTTTCGGCGGCGCAAACAAAGAACGGACACTACCATTTCGGATGTGTCCGCTCTTGATTTTTATTCGGAAATAGGTGGCAAAATCACAGGTCGTAATCGTTCGGGTCCAATAATTCAAAATTTGCGCCGTGCTTATTTGATTCTTTGTGTAATTTATTTAATGATTCTATACATGCAAGTTTCGATCCGTGCCACTGCCAAGTCCTGTACAGGTACTGTCCGTCAATAGGATTTTCAAGAGGCATCATAACAATTCCCAAATCGAGAATTTTTCTCTTGCTCCCATGCGGAGTGAACCAAAAGCAGATACTGCGCTCCCATTCCAGATCAGATGTTTTTTTCCATGAAAGATTTTCGGGAACTTTCGGCTGAACCGGAATGTCGGGGCAGACGGCATACAGTACATCTTCACCGGTTGGCAGTTTGCCCCGCTCCAATGTAACAGCAAAGTCTTTACGCTTTTCATACTTCCCGTAAGAAAGAAATGTATCCGAAAATGTGATTTCATTATTTTTTATAAAATCGCCGAGAATAACGACTTCCACACCTTTCGATTTCCCGCCTTTATTGAGGACGGAAACTTTGTACTGATGGTCAACATCCAATATACAATCAGAAATACCGTAAAAGAACTTCGGCAATTCTTTTTCCTCTGTTTCGGGGCATTTCAGATATACTGTAACGAGTTCGCCCTCTTTGGCGAGTTCATCTGCAATTTCCGAACAGGCGGTTGCCTGAAACACGGGAAGATTCGCGCCGTCTTCAAGCGCTTTAAGAGACTCTTCCGCAAAAACATACTGCTCTTTCATCGCGCTTTTGAAAGCTTCAAAATCCGAGACCTTGTTTTTCCACGCGCTTAAATTCGAGCGGCGGCGTATGCCCGTGCCGGCGGCGGAGCCGACTCTTGCCCAAGCGTCGGTTCCGTCGCCGTCATTAATAAGGTTCATAAAAAGGCAATCACTGTCAGCACAGGCAACGGCAAGCGCGTCTGTGTTCAAAGTTTTCGAAAACGGGTGCAGAATTTCGGCGAAAGTCTGTTCGTCGCCGATTTCCAGCACGTCCGAAAAAACGGTTATCCAGTCGCTGTTGTCGGACGTATAAATATACGCCATATCGTCGGCGTCATCACCGTTTTCCGTCGGCTGATACCCTTTGCTTTTAAGATATTCAGTAAATTCGTTCTTAACCGAACCGACATCCGCCGTTTCGTTTTTTCTGATATGGAGATTGTTGAAAAACGCTCCCATAATACACCTCAAAATCCTTTTTTATTCTGTTTATTCGGGCTGTTCGCCCGTAATTTCTCTGCCTATCTGCTTGAATCTGTCAAAGAAGTTTTGCCAATATCCCTGTTCGGTGATTTCTTTCATGCCGTAAAAACCGAGATGTTCGCCTTTCCAGCAAAACGTCATCAAGCCGCCCTTGTGTTCTTCGCCGTCGAGGAACTCTTTCATTCCGTTCAGATGCGCAAGCAACTGATTTTCCATAAGTCTGACGGCAGGCATACTCTTGTCCGCAGTCGTATATGCCCACGGGATATACCAAATGCGGCAAGCGTCGGGCAGTTCAAGTTTCATTTTTTCGTTTATGCGCTCGTACTTATCTTTATACGTTTCAAAATCCCAATACATATCGTAGGCGGCGTCCGTGATATATGTCGAATACTGTTTTGTCATGTGCCCGTTGGTCACGCCGTCGTTGTATTCGGACGGAACTATTCCCTCAACCGCAAAACAGATGAAGTAGCGTTTGCCGAACGTGTCGTGATTGTATTTTGAAAAGTCATAGATGTTTTTGACGGAAAAGCGGTTGAACAACGGCTCATCCATATAAAAACCGAGGAAGTAATTGAACGCGCCCTCTTCGCGCACGGTCGCAACGACCTTGTCCATTTCGCTTTGCCAATCTTCGGCAATCGCCATATAGCGTTTGCCCCACTTATCTTTGACAATTCCTCTTTCAAGAAACTGGGTGTTTATCCAAAATGCGTTGCCGTTCTTTATCGCAAGGCGTATCTGCCCCGCAAGGTCGTCTTGTGCATAAGCGGAAAGAATCACGCAGTTGATGTAGTCCGTTCCCTCGACATCTTCGGAGTTTGCAAAGTCAAGCCCCGGGGAGCAGTAAAGCCCGTTCATGACATCGGGAACATCGAAAACAAACTGTCCGTTTTCATCGCGTTCGCGCTCCGGTTCGGGCGGTTCGGGCGCTGTGGGTGTTTCGGTCGTTTCTTCGGTTCGTTTGCTCACAGTGCACCCAGCCAAAAACGTGCAAAAAACGGCGGCAAGCAGCAACATTACAAAGAATCTTTTCATCTTCGTTACCTCTCCAATTTGAGTTCCGCGCCGAGCATGGTGCCTTTACTTTCACAAAGATATGCGAAAACGCGGAAGTCCTCCATATCAAAGTCGAAGTGAAGAGCGTAAATATCTATCTTTTTACCGCGCATATTTTCATCGACGCGGATATAGTGCGAGGATTTGTGCGAGCATTCAACAACCCAATGTCCCCACCAGTTGACGGGGTGTGCGGGCGCACGGTCAAAGCAGCCGATATATTCCCCGTCGCAAACGGCGGCAACATAAAGGCTGTCGTTGCCGTAAATATCGTCAACCGCAACGGTTATAAAAGCATCGGGCGACGCGTCGGCGGGAACTTCGACCGTAAGTTTGCGGGTGCTTACAATGCGGTCAAAATCCTTGAATGCGGCAAGCATATTGCTTGCTTTCGGAGTTCCGACATCGAGTTTTTTGCCGTCCTTATAAAATTCAAGCGCGTGGATATGGTCGGGCGGCGAGGGCAGACGAAGATAGCGGAACGGCGCGGCGGCGGAATAAACAAGTTCAACGCGAGAGCCTTTGTCATATATCTTTCTGTCCACGTTCTCTATCGGGAACGGCTCTTCGGCGCGGCGGAGTTCCTTTTTCGAAACAAGCGGCATATCGTGCCACGAAACGCGATCCCTCGAGGTCTGTCCCAAGTCGGGGAAAACATTCGGAACGCAACCCTCAGAGCCCTCATCGGCGGCAAAAACCTCGATGCGAACGCTGTCCGCAAGGATTTCTTTGCCGAGATCGACGCGCAGGCAGCCGTTCTTTATGCGGCGGCCGTATTTTCTCGAACGCGCGTCATAAAACGTCTCGTCCTTGCCGTCAAACATATATTCGGGGTCGCAGCCTCTTATCCAATAGCCCTCCTGACCGAAAAATGCGTTTCTGGCGGCTTCGACTTCGGGATATTTCGTCTTGCCCGCGCGGATAAGGGACTGCATTTCAAGGCTGTGTCCGTCCGTGGCAAAGCAATCCGCCTCATAAAGCGCTTCCGCGAAGTCGGGAGTGTCGCAGAGTTCGAATTTTCCGAGATACTCGGGTTCTTTATTTATAACGTTCACATTTATTTCCGTGCCGTCAGCAAGCAATTCGGGCGTCTTTTTGCCGTCAAGAGAGGCGGACTTGAAGCCCTGCGAAAGCACGCGGACATTGCCGTTTGCGCGGGCGATGTTCACGGTTACGGGGCTGCCCGCAACGTCGCGAACAACTTCGTAATCGCAGTTCGAAAGCAATATATCGTCAATCCCGTCAACGGAAGCAACGACAAGACAGGTGCGGAACTGTGCCACGGGCACACGGACGATATCGCCCTTTTTGAACGTGCCCAGCAAACGCTGTGTCGGGTGATACTGCACAACGGTTATATCGCCGTCGGCGGAAAGACCTATTGTCTCATCAAGACGGATAACCGCCTCGAACGGCTTCCATTCAAGGTTCTTGAAAGTCATAACACGGGTTCTTGCGTCGCCCCTGCTCACGGCGTTTTCGCCGAAGCGGCAAACATCATCGTCTTTGAGCGGGAAGCCCTCGACAAGCTGTTTTCTGTATTTTGCGGCAAGATTGTATATACGCGCAAGACGCGCAAACTCCTCGTCACGCAGCAGCGCGGGAGTTCCGTATATCTCGGGAGAAAGTATAAGCGCACGGGAGAAAGCCTGAACAACAAGTTCATCTTCAAAGTAATCAAGGCAGGACGAAAGGCAAACGCCGTGGTCCTCCGTCAGACGGAGCATATCGGGAACAAGTCCGCGGCGAAGTCCGCACTCACGGTGATGCGGCGCGCAGTTTCTGTTGCGGATAAGCACGTCCGTATACGATTCAAGCCCTTCCCAAAGAAACGTGGTCGCGAAACGCTGCGCGTCGCCGATATTGAGACGGTGAATAAGCACGATGAGTTCCGGGCAGATCTTGCGGCATTCAATAATCGTTTTTTCAAACATCGGTATCTTTTCGGGGCGTATATCGCCGCCGACAAGGTCGAATTTCAAAAGTCCCGCTTCATATTTTTCAACAAGGTCGATTATCTGGCGGGAACGCTTTTCGGCGTCCTCTTCCGTTTCGCCGAAGCCGTCAGGACCGCACCAATAGCCGAGCTTTATGCCGAGCTCTCTCGCCCTTTCCGCGACTTTTGAAAAGCCGTTCGGGAAGTTCTTTTTGAACTGTTCGTTTTCGGGGTCGAAAAACTTATAATCGGGGGAATCGAAATTTCCCGCGTCGAAAGCGTAAATTTCGATATTCATACCGAACTCGCGTTTAAGCCACGCGAAAAAATCAAGGTTCGTCAGAGTGATCTCCTCGGTCGTTCCGTCGTTGTTGTGGTTCACCCACGAAAAATATTGCGGCACGCTGAGGCTTTTTTCGGTTTTTCCTTTTGTGTTTTCCATCAGTTGTCCTCCTCTTCCGGAATTTCCGGAGCTGTCTTGTTGCGGTTGAACAGTTCGGCTATGCGGGCAAAAAATGACTTTTGTTCATGTTCAAAGCCGTGTACCCAGTCCGAACGTTTGTAATAGATCATATATATTATCGAACTGATACCCCACGTTATCGGGTAAGCCCAATAGATATAACTTATGTCGTGGAAAAGATGAACGACAGCCTCGATGTAGATTATTCTGAACACGCACCAAACGGAAAGCATAATTGTCATCGGAACAAACGCCTTGCCCGCGCCTCGGCATATTGCGGCTATCGCGTGCGAGAACGCAAGCAGGCAGTAGAAAAGAGCAACCGTGCGAGCCTGACGGACTCCGAGGTCAAGCACTTCGGGCGTCGAGTCGAAAAATCCGACAAGCGCGGGGGCGAAAACATAGTTCAGAACGCCTATGACCTCTGCGGCTATGGTCGCCGTCAAAATCCCGAAACGCGCGCCCTTTTTGGCGCGGTCGAACTCTCTCGCGCCGAGGTTCTGGCTGATAAATGTCGTGGTTGCCATATTGAAGCTCGTTATCGGCAAAAACGCAAAGCCCTCTATCTTGGCATGAACGCCGTAACCCGCGGTCGCGAATTTTCCGAAGGAGTTTATCTGCGTCTGAACAATAACGTTGGCAAAGCCGATAACGGAGTTTTGTATGCCGGACGGAAGCCCGTAACGAACTATCTCTATCATCATGTCTTTGTGAAAACGTATTTTGCGCAAAGAAACGCTGTATATCTGTCCTTTTTTCATCAGCTGAATACAGCACAAAACGACGCTTGCAGCCTGAGATATGACCGTTGCGACGGCAGCCGACCAAACGCCCCACTTGAACGCGCCGACAAAAAGCACGTCGAGCCCGACGTTCAGAACGGACGAAAAAATAAGATAATAAAGCGGTCTGCGGCTGTCACCGACCGCGTTCATGATGCCGCGGCAGACGTTGTACATTATCATCGCGATCGCGCCGAGGAAATAATAACGGAAATATTCCGTTGCCTGCGGCAAAACCGACGGGTCAGTTTTCATCCACCGCAAAAAAGTCGGGGTGAACGCAACACCGAAAACGGTCAGTATAACGCTGCTCACAAGCCCGAACGCGATGTTCGTATGTACCGCGCGAGATATGTTGTCCGCGTCACGCGCGCCGAAATAGCGGGATATAACGACACCCGCGCCCATGGAGGTGCCCATAAAAAAACTTATCAATAAAAAAATCAGTGTTCCCGACGAGCTGACGGCGGCAAGCGCGTCCGTGCCGAGGAACTTGCCGACGATAAAAGTATCGGCGGTATTGTAAAGTTGCTGAAATATCTGACTTAAAAGAACGGGCATGGCAAACGCGACCATGTGACCGTAAGGATTCCCCTGCGTCATATCGCGCGTTATCTTCGCCGTTTCGACTTTCTTCTGGTGTGCGCTCATAATTTTCCTTTGCTGATATTGATTTTCCTGTGTTTTTGTGGTATACTTATTCAAATACGGGCGATATTTGTTCATTCTATCTTATTTATATCGCCGCTAAAAGGAGACATTGGTTTTGGGAAAGATAAAATATCTGTGCGGTCGTATCTTTTCGATGCACTTTGATAAGATGTTCGAAAAGATAGACGACATACATAAAAAGACCGGAAAGAGCAAAATTTATCTCTTTTTCGATATGATAAACTGCGGTCTGAAATATCAGGCGGGTTACATGGACTATTGGCTGTTTGAGATGTACGACCTGAATCGCGCGCAGCGAAAGACCGTTGTTACAAGGGGCATCAACAACGCGTTTATCAAGCGTTTCAACGACCCCGCGTATATGAAATACATCGACGACAAACTCGAATTCAACCGCCGTTTCGAAAAGTTTCTTAAACGCGATTGGCTCGATGTTCACACCGCAACGGACGAACAGCTTGCCGCTTTCTGCGAAAAACACTCAACGTTTATGGCAAAGCCCGAAAACGGAATGTGCGGCAAAGGTATTCAAAAGCTGAATTTTTCCGATTTTGACAGCGTTGAAGCGCTGCGCAAGCATCTTGTCGAAGCAAATCTCATGCTGCTTGAAGAGCCCGTTGTTCAACACCCCGACCTTATGCGCCTGCACCCCAATTCGGTCAACACCTGCCGTGTCATAACAATAGCGAAGGACGGCAAAACACGCGTCGTTGCGGCATATCTGCGCATAGGCAACGGCAAATACGTTGACAACTTCAACAGCGGCGGCATGGTTGTGCCGATAGAAGAAGACCGCGGCGAGATAATTTATCCCGCGCTTGACAAATCGGGCAACCTTTACGAAAAGCACCCGATGACGGGCGTTTCCATAAAAGGATTCAAAATCCCGCTTTGGGATGAAGTGATAAAACTCGTATGCGAAGCGGGACAGGTAGTTCCGCAAGTCGGACTTGTGGGCTGGGACGTCTGCGTGACGGAAAAAGGTCCGCTGCTTATCGAGGGCAACGAATTTCCGGGACACGACATCTCCCAACTCCCGCCGCACCGAACGAACGGTATCGGCGTTCTTCCGAAGTTCAAACGCGCCATAGACGGGGAATAAAGCGAAAATTTTCGCAAGTCAGAGGCTAAAAGTCCGTAACGTTCAAATATTTTACCGCAATCGGTTTTTATCGCAATATTAAAATTTTATCCGTGAAGACGGAGGGTATATCGCTTGATATACCCTCCTGTTTTTCTGTTTACAGAACAGCAAAGACAAGATATGCCAGTCCTCCGATAATAAGAAGGACTCCGACAGAGGGAAGAAACAGCGTCAGGAACGCCGAAAAGACCATTGCAAACCGATCGCCCTTTTCAAGCGGTTCTTCTCTTAACTTTTCTTCTTTTTCGGCGTCTGCTTTTTTAGGAAGTCTGCGCCATGCCTTAAAAATCATCTTGCGTTCGTTGTCTTCTTGACGTCGAACAGATAGTTTCCGTTCTCGCCAACTTTTTTGGTGTCCGCGAAATGGCAGGCAACGAAGTGTCCCGGTTCAACCTCCGTCAGCGGCGGCGGAACGACTTTGCACTTATCGCAAGCCATAAAGCAACGTGTATGGAACTTACAGCCCGAGGGCGGATTTATCGGCGATGGGATATTGCCTTCAAGGATAATTCTTTCCTTTGTAAGGCTGTCCGGGTCGGTCGTCGGAATGGACGAAAGCAGCGCTATCGTGTACGGGTGGCGCGGATCGTTAAAGATAACGTCCGTGGGCGCAACCTCCACCATGTTGCCGAGATACATAACGCCGATACGGTCGGAAATATAACGAACGACCGAAAGGTTATGTGAAATGAAAAGATACGTCAGTCCCTCTTTTTCTTTCAGTTCCTGCAACAGGTTGATTATCTGCGACTGAATGGAAACGTCAAGCGCCGAAACGCACTCGTCGCAAACGACGAACTTCGGTTTAACGGCAAGAGAACGCGCGATACAGATTCTCTGACGCTGACCGCCCGAGAACTGGTGCGGGTATCTGTTGTACATATAATTCTGCAAGCCGCACGAATTCATTATTTGGAAAACGTACTCCTGCATTTTTTTAGAGCCGCGCTTGAAGAACTTATGCGTTACAAGTCCCTCTTCGATTATCTGACCTACGGTCATACGCGGGTTCAGCGACGAATACGGGTCCTGGAAAATGACTTGCAGGTCTTTTCTCAGAAGACGCATTTCGGTATACTTCAATCTTCTCAGATCGACGCCGTCGTCAAGCATTGCTTCGTATTCGGCAAACGCTTCGTCGCCCGCATACTTTGCTTTCTGTTCGTCTATCGAAAGCTGGATTTTTGCCGCTTCGCCGAGCAACTTTTCTTTGTCCGCTTCAAGCGGAACCTTGGCTTTTTTGAGTTTTTCAATCTTTTTCTTTGCGGATTCCGCTTTTGCCGTATTTTCCGAAAGATCGGCTTCAAGTTCGGAGATGTCGAGGTCAATATCGTCTATCTCCTCCTGAATCTTTTCCGCCTTAAAGGTCAGACGGTACTTCGAAAGAAGCATATCCGCGCCTTTTTTCGTGTCACGGACGGTGAATCCGCCGAGAATTTTGGAAACATTGTCAAGCGCGGTTTTGGCGTTGCAAGCCGCAAGATTCTTGTCTTGCAGGTCAAAGAACGTTGCGGCATCGCCCTTTTCGTCGCACTCTTTTGCAAGTTTGTCTGCGTGCTCCTGCGCTTTATGATATTCCGCAACATATTTTTCGGCATTTTTCAGGGTGTCTATAACATATTCGGGGGCAACTGTGTCAAGCGTTCTGCCGTAATACATAGTGCTGCCCGCGGTCTGTTCGTAAAGTTGGAGAAGCACACGTCCGAGCGTAGATTTTCCGCAGCCGGACTCACCGACGAGACCGAACGTTTCGCCCTTATAAATGTTGAGGGTTATATCCTCGTTTGCTCTGTTGTATACCTGTTTGGAGAAGACGGACGCCTTCGGCATCGGGAAATACTTTTTAAGATTCGTAATCGACAGTAATTTCTGCATGAGCGGCGCTCCTCCTTTCTTCTTTATCCGGATAGAAGCAGCGAACAAGTTGGTTGTCCGCAACCTTTGCCAGCGGCGGCTCTTCCTCTATACATCTGCGCGTGCAATATTTGCAGCGGGGCGCGAATTTGCAGCCTTTCGGCAGATCGAGCGGGTGAGGCACAACGCCGGGAATCGGGTCAAGTTTCTTTCTGTCGTCGTTAAGACGCGGAATGGAATACATCAGACCCTCCGTATACGGGTGGCTCTTCTTGCAGTCCGTAAAAATAACTCTTGCGGGAGCCTGTTCAACAACCTGACCGCAGTACATAACAACAACGTCGTCCGCCATCTCGTTGATAACTCCGAGGTCGTGCGTGATAAACATTATCGCGGTGCCGTTTTCTCTTTGCAGGTCGTTCATCAGACGGAGTATCTGCGCCTGAATGGTAACGTCAAGCGCCGTGGTCGGTTCGTCCGCTATAAGAATGTCGGGTTTGCAGGCAAGCGCCATGGCTATCATAACACGCTGACGCATACCGCCCGAAAGTTGGTGCGGATATTGTCTCGCAACAACTTCGGGGTTCGGAATCTGAACCGCGCGGAGCATTTCGATACATTTTTCCGCCGCTTCTTTCTTCGACATATTCTGGTGAATCATAAACGGTTCGGAAAGCTGTCTTTTAACCGTGAAGACGGGGTTCAAGCTCGTCATCGGCTCCTGGAAGATGACCGATATACGATTGCCGCGGATATGATACATCTGCTGAGTGGAGAACTTTGAAAGGTCTTTGCCCTCGAATTTGACAGTACCGCCGGCAATATATCCGTTTGCGTCAAGCAGACGGAGTATACTCATGGCGGAAACGCTCTTGCCCGAGCCGGATTCGCCCACGATGCCGAGCGTTTTTCCGCGATAGATCGAATACGAAACGTCGTTTACGGCTTTTACTGTGCCGTTTCTTGTTTTGAAGAACGTGTGGAGATTCTGAACTTCAAGCAAAGGCTCTTCGTTCGGATGTGTTGTTTTTTCGATATTTTCAGCCATTATTTCTCCACCTCCGATTTCGGGTCAAGCACGTCGCGAAGCGTGTCGCCGATTATGTTTATGCAGATAACGACGATAGACAGGAACAGCGCGGGGAACAGCCATCTCCACCAGAAGTTCTGAATAACCTGCGAGTTCTTTGAGCCGTCGAGCATATTGCCCCAAGTCGGGCGCGGAAGCTGAACGCCGAAGCCGAGGTACGAAAGCGAGGACTCGGTAAGCATACAACCCGCGAAATCGAGCGTTACCGTTACAAGAATAACGGAAACAATGTTCGGCAGAATGTGCTTGAACGCTATGCGGCTTTCACGGACACCCATTGAACGCGCGGCGGTAACGAATTCCTTTTCGCGCTCCGCAAGTATCTGACCGCGGACAAGTTTTGCAAGACCGGTCCACGAAAGGAGTCCGAGGATTATCATGATTATAAAGATACGGGTATTCTCTTTGACGTCCGAATATTTCAGAACGGCGGAAAGAACAAGCGCAAACGGCAGGAACGGGATAGCGCCGAATATTTCGGTAACACGCATAAGAATCATATCTACCGCGCCGCCGAAGTAGCCGGAAAGACATCCGATGATGATACCGATTATCGTGGAAACGATAACGGCAACGGCGCCGATGGACATGGTCATCATACCGCCGTTCATAAGACGGTTGAACACGTCACGACCCATTTCGTCGGTACCCATAAGGTAGCCTTTAAGGCCCCAGTTGCCGACGTTTTTGCCGTCCTTGAAAGCATAGTTCTGGAAACCGGAAGCGAATACGGTGTCAACCGAACCTGCATCTTCGAGAGACGAGGGAATATCGCACTGATTTCTGAAACTCTGTCCCCAGCAGTAAACTCTGCCCTGCTCGGTAACAGCCGTGTAGTGGCGGGTACCCGCGGAGATGGAAACTATCTTATCTCCGTCCGCAACGGTGGGAACTTGGTCTTTCATTCCGACAAGAACCACTTCGCCGTCGTCAAGAAGAAGAGCCAAAGATGTTCCGGTTGCGGCAATGTCAACGCATTTGCGGTTGCCTATCGCGTCTTCAACGGAAAGATTGGCGTTGATGTAATCGAATTTTGTGCTTCTGCCTCTGACGAATTTTCCGTTTTCGTCAATACCGTATATACCGTCGTTTGTAAATGCGATTTTAACCAATTTACCGTTTTCCTTGCCCGCTTTGATAACGGAGGAAAGGTTGGTGGCGGAAAGTCCGTCGTTGCCCCAGGCATATATCTTGCCGTCTTCCATAAGAATGGCGGTTACCTGCTGACCGCAGAGAAGTTGTTTTACTTTGGTCGGGTCAACTTTGCCGTCGGACGGAAGTTCATCGGTCATCTTGCGGCACATGGCTATCATTGAACCCTTGTCTCCGTACTGACCGTTGTCATATTCGCCCCATGCGTAAACATAACCGTCGTCGCCTATCGCCACAACGTGATCCGAACCTGCGGCAACGTGAATGATGTTTGCGTTTTTAACCTCTTCGGGAACGGTAAGAACGTCGCGCTGCGCGTCGTCCTTTGCGTGGTTGAAATAGTAGCCCCATGTATAAACATTGCCGTCGGTGTCAAGACCTACGGTGAACGTACCTCTCGAAGAGATGTCAACCGTTCCGTCTTTCATCGCGGACGGAAGTTTCATCATGTTCATCGTCGGCGAAACGTTGGCGTGAAGCATTTCGCTTCCCGTTTCGGTCAGATCGACGGGCGCAACAATGGGACCTATAATAACAAACAGGAACATTGCGGCAAGCACGATGACCGCTATAAGCGCGGACTTTCTTCTGAAAAATCTCTTGACCGCAAGTTTGCCCGGGCTGTCATATCTTTCATCCGCCGCGGAAACTTCTTTCGAAGCGCCCATAAACATACGGCGGAGCCACTTCAAAGGAGTGAAAACTCTCTTTTCGGAGGACTTATTCTCATTGCTCATTTTTCATTGTCCTCCTTTATTTATTAACGCGAACGCGCGGGTCGGCGATACCGTAAGCGATATCTATGATAAGGTTTCCGATAAGTCCGATGAAAACATAGAACATCTGAAGAAGAAGTACAACTTCAAAATCCTTGTTGTTCAGGGACTGGATATAAAGCCTGCCTACGCCGTTGAGTCCGAAAATATTCTCAATCATAATCGAACCGGAGAATATGCCGAGGAACCAACCTATAACAAGCGTTATAATGGGTATCAGCGCGTTTCGCCAAGCGTGACTGTAAACGACCGTTTTTTCGCGCAGACCTTTCGCTCTCGCGGTTCTTATGCAGTCAAGCGAAAGAGCCTCTGTCATGGAAGCGCGGACATAACGCGTCATACCGCCGAGAGAGGCGAACGTCATCGCGATAAGCGGCAGGCTCATATAATAAAGCTTGTCAAAAAACGCTCTTGCGCCGGTATAGTTCGCGCCGGGGGTTCCCATACCGGAAACGGGGAACCAGCCGAGCATTGTTGCAAAAATCCAGATAAAAACGATACCTATAATAAACGTCGGAATACTGTAACCGACTATCGTGGCTATCTGTATCGCCGTGTCACGCTTGCTTCCGCGGTGAACGGCACAGAAAATACCGAGCGGAATGGTTATTCCGAGCGCAAGTATCGTTGCAAAAATGTTTATAAATATGGTGTTCTTCATCGGCTCTATAAGAACGTCCTTGGCAGGTCTCGAATACTGATAACTGTAACCGAAATTGCCTTGAAGAATACCGTTGTAATGACCGTTTATCGGTGCGACGCCTATCCAGCCGAGATAACGAACGAAAACGTTCTGGTCGGTTCCGAGTTCTTTCCGCTTTTGCTCAATTAGCTGCTCGAACTTTGCGCCGCCGTCTGGCATATGCTTGTATGCGTCTTTTTGCTTTTCAGCCTCTGCGCGTCCTCTGTCAAACGGGATCATTGCATATACAAGATACATCAACAGAGAAAGGATAAGCATAACGACGAGCATATAACCGAGTCTTTTAAGTATATATTTGCCCATACTAAACTCCCCTGATATCAGATTTCCGGCAATATCCGTACGCATCCGCAAAACGGAAAACTCTTGAAAAGAGTCGCACGGAGATTTAATATCTGTACCCCACACCGAAAACGCGGGGGCATACGGATATTCCGGAAAGACCGAAGATGTTTTTACAAAGTTATAATAAAGATGTTTAAAAACGGGGCAGCCGAAACGGCTGCCCCGGCCTTTAAACTATGTAACTGTAAAACAGTTCTGTACTATTTATGCGATTACGCGTTAACGTCAGCATAGATGATAGCTCTTGCCATACCGAAGAACGGGCTGGTTACGAAGCCGGTGATCTTTGCGTTGAATACGTCGTAGTACATGTTGGAGTACAGCGGGATATCGGGCATAAGCTGATTCCATCTTTCGATGTAAGCTTCCCACCACTTGTTGTACTCTTCTTCGGTCTTAGCGTTGTAAACCATACCCATGGAAAGGTAGTCCATACCGAGTTTGCCGCCGGACTGGGTCATAGCTTCTTCAAAAGTAAGTCTTTTAGCAGTAAGATCGTACGGGAATGCTTTGTCATACTCGTCGTAGAGTTTGTTCGAAGAATATCCGAAGTAAGCCTCGTCAAGAGACCAGTAATAAGCGTTGTCATAAACGGAGCTGTTCCAGCCGGTTGCAAGGTTGAACATGCCGAAGGTCGGAGTTCCCGCATAACCGTAGGAAGCGTCACGGTAGATTTCGCCGAGCAGCTGAGTGAAGTCGCCCACGGTCGCACGGATAACAATGCCGAGAGCAGCAACGTCGGAGCTGTTTGCAAGTGTGGTGTTAAGAAGGTCGGTTACGCTGTTGGGCGTGGTGCCGAACCAGTTGATTGCAAGGGGCATGTAGTAATCGTTTCCGATTTTAACGGTCTTGTAGGTAACGCCGTCGGTGTTGTTAACAGACGCATAGGTCTTGTTAACGCCGTCGCAGGCCTCAGCCTCTTCAGCGGTAAGTTTCTTGTAACGAACCGCATCAACGCCGGTCTGACCAGCCACGAAGGCTTCGCCCTTGGAGTTGTAGATCCAGCCGCCGTCTACAAGTGCTTTTTCAGCGTTTGCAACGGAGAAAGAGTAGTCGATAAGAGTGATGTCGTCTTTAACTGCCTTCCACATCGCGAAGTCCGGGCTGTAAGGTCCGTCAACAACAACGCCGTAACCGCCGGTGAAGGTCTGGCAGAATTCGGTTCTGTTAAGCGCGTAAGTAAGAGCCTGACGTACGGAAGCGAACATGGTGGGACCGAAGTCGCAGTCGAACTGGATCTTACCGTAGCCTGCGCGCTGGTAGTGAACTTCATTGAAGTTCGTTCCGTCAACAACAGCAAGAGCCGCCTTGGTAACGTCGCCGCCGGTGAGAGCGGAAAGAACGTCAACTTCGCCCTTCTTGAGCTGGTCAAGCTGGGTCTCGTCAACGAGTTTTCTGTAAACGATGGTTTCGATGGTCGGCTTCATGCCTTCGAAGTTACCCTTGAACTCGGGGTTAGCGAGAAGGGTTGCTTCGGAAGTACCCTCATCCCACTTGGAGATGGTGTACGCGCCGGAGAACGGATACTTTGTGGTATCATATCTGTTTGCTTTGATTTCTTCAGCTTTAACGTAAGTAGCGTCTTTGCCTTCGGTCATTGCATAGAAGTCATCGGTGAGGTAGCAGCCGTTGCCGTCGTCTTTAACGTCAACGCCTTCGCCGAGAACGCATGCGAGGAAGTCGGGCTCAATTGCGCCGTAAGTGTAAGCGAAATAGTACGGATAGTGATCCGAGGAAACGGTAAGAGAGAACTGGTAGTCGCCGAGAAGACGAATGCCCGCGAACTCTTTGGTAGCGCCTTCCGGAGCGTCAGCGCCGGTGTATGCTCTGAACGAGGTGTAGCCGACGAAAGCCTGGCCGCTCATACCGGAGTGACCCGCAGCAACGGAAACGGGCGAAGAGAAGGAAAGGATGCCCGCAACGTAGTTTTTAGCGGTGATAGCGGAACCGTCGCTGAATTTAAGACCTTCGTTAAGAGTGATGGAGATGGTGTAAGTGCCGTCCGCATTCTCTGTTTCCTTGTGCTCTTTAACAGAGGTGGCGTTCCACTGATAAGCACCGTTCTGGTCTGTTTCCATCGTGCCGTAGCCGACGGTCAGTCTGGCGATATCCTGGTCGGACGCGCCCGCGGAAGACCCGCCGAAGCCGGGCCAACGGAAGTCGCCGCTGAGCTCTGTCGTGTTACCGAGAATAACTTTTGTGCCTTTTTTGATCTCACGAACTTCCTTGACGGGCTCGGTCGTTCCGGTCGGGTTGTTATCATCTTTTTTACAACCGGTCAGCGCACAGCCGACAACCAAAGCCACGAGCAGGAGAAGCGCAATCAATTTCTTGCTCATAGAGATAATACCTCCAAAAAATTTTATAAACTCAGAGCCGCGCCTCCTAATGGCAAGGAGCGCGCCCTGTCGGTTATCCGAAAAAACTTCCCTTTCGGGAAGGGACCCGCGGAAACCAAATCGGACAGACGAACGAAAAATAACGAACGTCTCGCCTTTGACACCGGAAAAAACGGTTCTTCATCTTTTTTCAATTATATAATATCATGCTATGCTTGTCAAGTAACTTTTGTAAATTTTTCACTTTATTCACATTAAAAACATAAACATATATATAAAATAATGATTAAAAAGAATATTTCACGCATAATCTCTTTCAGTTGCATAAAAAACGGCGTTTTTTGACGAAAGACGCCCCCCAAAAAAGGCAAAAAGTAACAGAGACTTTCGTCGGAAAGTAAACAAAACGAGAAAAAAGGCAAAAAATACGGCGGAAGACTTTCGGAGGAAAGTAAAGAACGGCAAAAACCGCTCGGAATCGGCTGACGAGACTTTCGGCGGAAAGTGCCGAGCAAGCAAAATGAATTAAAATTGAAAGCAACGAATAAATAAGCAGTTTCGACTGTGTCCGAGTAAAAGACTGTTGCTATTACCGCCGTGTTTTCACGGAAAATTTTCGCGCCGCACTATTGATTTTTTCGTTCGGTTGTGATAATATATGCCTGTAATAATATTATAATATCGGAAAGCAGGTTTGAATTTTGAAGATAACCGAGAGATTTCTTAAATACGTTTCGTTTGATACAACATCGGACGAAGACTCGCCCTCCACACCGTCCACTGAAAAGCAGAAAGCGTTGGGGGCATTTCTTGCCGACGAACTCAAAAGCATCGGGCTTGAAGAAGTCCGCATGGACGAATACGGCTACGTTTACGGCTACCTGCCCGCAACGGAAGACAGAAAAAACGATGCAACCGTGGGACTTATCGCACACATGGACACTTCCCCCGCGGTTTCGGGTACGGATATAAAGCCGCGTATTATTAAATATGTTGGCGGAGACGTCGAACTCGGTCACGGGGAATACCTGACCGTTTCGGATTTCCCCTCGCTTGAAAAATATATCGGACAGGAACTTATAGTAACGGACGGGTCAACGCTTCTCGGCGCGGACGACAAAGCGGGCGTTGCGGAGATAGTGACCGCCTGCGAATATCTTGTTTCGCACCCCGAGATCTCGCACAGAGCCGTCCGTGTGGGGTTCACCCCCGATGAAGAAGTGGGACGCGGGGCGGACAAATTCGACCTCAAAAACTTCAGGGTCGATTGGGCGTATACAGTTGACGGCGGCGAACTCGGAGAACTCGAATACGAAAACTTCAACGCCGCGGGCGCAAAAATAAAAATCAAAGGCGTAAACATTCACCCGGGCGATGCGAAAAACAAGATGAAAAACGCAACTCTCATAGGTGCGGAGTTCATTTCCCGTCTGCCCGCGGCTGAAACGCCCGCGCACACGGAAAAATACGAGGGCTTCTATCACGTCTGCGACATCAAGGGTGATGAAAGTTCCTGCGTTGTCAGCATGATAATCAGAGACCACGACCGCAAAAAGTTCGAGAACCGCAAAAAATTTGTTTCCGACCTCTGCGATTATCTGAACCTTGTTTATGGTGCGGGCACGGTGACGGCGCAGATAAAAGACAGTTATTATAATATGAAAGAATATATCGTTCCGCACATGCACATCATCAGACGCGCGGAAGCGGCGATGAAAGAAAACGGCGTTGAGCCGATAATAGTTCCCGTGCGCGGAGGCACGGACGGCGCAAGGCTTTCGGAAATGGGACTTCCCTGCCCGAATCTTTCGACCGGCGGCGCAAATTATCACGGAATACACGAATACGTTCCCGTCAGATCAATGGAAAAGATGACTGATATACTCATATCGCTCGCACGTCAGAAAGACGATGAGCAGTTTTAACAACGGAAGGTAAGAGAAAGATATGAAAATTGTAGTTGTCGGCTGCGGAAAGATAGGTCAATCGGTCGTTGCCAGTCTCGTTTCGGAGGGGCAGGACGTTGTTGCCGTGGATCTTGACGGCGCAACCGTGACACAGATAACAAATGTTTACGACGTCATAGGTGTCTGCGGCAACGGCGTTGACTGCGAAGTGCTGCGCGAAGCGGGCGTTTCGGAAGCGGAACTGCTCGTTGCGGTAACAGGCTCGGACGAATCCAATATGCTGTGCTGTCTTTTTGCGAAAAGGCTCGGCGCGAAGCACACAATCGCCAGAATAAGAAACCCCGAATACAACGAGAGCAGCCTCGGTTTTATGTGCCAGCAGCTCGACCTTGCCATGGCGATAAACCCCGAAATGCTGGCGGCAAAAGAAATATACAATATGCTTCGGCTGCCGTTCGCGGCAACGATAGAGACCTTTTCACGCGGGTATCTTGAAATGATAGAAATGCGTCTGAAACAGGACTCTCCGCTCAACGGGGTTAGGATAATCGACCTGCGCGGACGCTTCAAGGCGGCGTTTCTTATAACCGCCGTGCTCAGAGGAGACAAAGTATATATTCCCGACGGAAATTTTGAGCTGAAAAGCGGAGACAAGATAGGGCTTGTCGCGTCCCCCGACGAACTGACAAAACTTATGCGCGCGCTCGGACTTGTTCAGCGTCAGGCGCGCAATGTCATGATTCTCGGCGGCAGCAGAACGGCGCATTACCTTGCAAAAATGCTTTTGAGCAGCGGCAACACGGTTAAAGTGATTGAAAAAGACAGACCGACGTGTCTCGAACTCTGCGAAGCGCTTCCCGGGGCAGACGTTATCTGCGGCGACGGCGCTGAACAGGAACTTCTGCTCGAAGAGGGAATACGGAGCATGGACGCATTCGTTTCGCTGACGGGAATGGACGAAGAAAATATACTTATCTCTATTTTTGCTTCGTCGCTTGCCGTGCCGAAAGTTGTGCCGAAAGTCAACAAGGAAGAACTTGTAGGCATGGCGGAAAAACTCGGTGTTGACAGCATTATCTCACCCAAAAAGACAATTTCCGACCTGCTTGTAAGTTACGTTCGCGCGCTGCTCAACTCGGAGGGCAGCAACGTTGAAACGCTTTACAAGGTCATGGACGGAAAAGCGGAAGCGCTCGAATTCAGCGTTCGCCCCGGTTCGGAAGTGGCGAATATCCCGCTCAAAGACCTTGAACTGAAAAAGAACATACTTGTTGCAGGTATTATCCGGCAAAGAGAAACCATTATTCCCGGGGGGTTGGATATGATTCTTGCGGGCGACCGTGTCGTCGTTATCTCCGCGGACAGAAAACTCGAAGATCTCTCGGATATATTAAAATAGGTAAAAATGAACAAGAGAATGATTTTATCCCTGCTCGGAAAGATAATTCTGCTCGAAGCGGGGCTTATGGCGTTACCTCTTATCGTCGCGGTTATCTACGGAGAAAAAAACGTTGTTTGGGCGTTTTTGTGGACAGTTGTCGGGTCATGTGCGCTCGGTGGGCTTATACAGGCGTTCTGCCGTCCGAAAGACAGGGTGATATACGCAAAAGAGGGCTTCATAATCGTTGCGTTTGCGTGGCTGACGATGTCGGCGATAGGCGCCGTTCCGTTCGTTTTGAGCGGAGAGATACACTCTTACGTCGATGCGTTTTTCGAAACGGTCAGCGGATTTACCACAACGGGCTCATCAATATTGCGCAATGTGGAAGAGATGAGCCGAGGGCTGCTTTTCTGGCGCAGTTTCACGCACTGGATAGGCGGCATGGGCGTGCTTGTGCTTATCGTTGCGATACTTCCGTCCTCGTCTTCTTCGCGTTCCATTCATATTCTGCGCGCGGAAATGCCCGGTCCCACCATGGGCAAACTTGTGCCGAAAATGAGAAACACGGCAAAGATACTTTACATAATCTACATTTGCATGACCGCAGTAGAAATAATACTGTTGCTTTGCGGCGGAATGCCGCTTTTTGACAGCCTTGTTCACGCGTTCGGCACGGCAGGCACGGGCGGTTTCGGAATAAAAGCGGACAGCATCACGTCCTACAATCATTATCTGCAATGGGTCATAACGATTTTTATGTTCCTGTTCGGGATGAATTTCAACGTATTTTATTTCATTTTGATAGGGCGTTTCAGATCCGCTTTCAGAAATGCGGAACTTATCTGCTACGTCGGCTTGGCGCTCGTCAGCGCGGCGGTCATTGCGGTAAACATTTTTCCGCAGTACGGCAGCGTTTCGGACTCGATAAGGCTTTCGGCGTTCCAAGTCTCCTCGATAATGACGACCACGGGTTACGCCACGGCGGATTTCAACGCATGGCCGATACTTTCAAAAACAATACTGCTTGTGCTGATGTTTATCGGAGCGTGTGCGGGATCTACGGGCGGCGGATTAAAAATTTCGCGTCTGCTGCTGCTGTTTAAGATGTTCGGCAGAGAAAGGAAACGTCTTGTGCATCCGAGAGCCGTCTCCATCGCAAAAATGGACGGCAAAAGAGTTGACGACGCAACTTTGCACGGAACGGGAAACTATCTGGCAATATACTGCATGGTTTTCTTCGTCGGATTTTTGCTGATAAGCGTGTCCCCGCCTGCGGGTTTTGACATAGAAACAAACTTCTCGGCAATGGCGGCTTGCTTCAACAATATCGGACCGGGTCTCGGCATGGTCAGTCCCGCGGCAAGTTTTGCGGACTATTCCGCATTTTCAAAGATAGTGCTTTCCGTTGTGATGCTGCTCGGCAGGCTTGAACTTTCGCCGCTGATGATAGCGATAACACCGTCCGAATGGAGAAAAAACAGATAAATACCGGAATTGCCCCTGCTCGTTTATGCTGAACATTCAGCCTATGCAAGGAGAAGATATGATGAAAGAATACCTCAAAAGCGCCGACGAAGTGTTTGCGGACATAGGTTCGTCTGCAAACGGACTGACCTCGGCAGAGGCGCAAACGCGTCTTGAAAAGAACGGCAAAAACAAACTTGCCGAAGCAAAAAAGCCCTCTGTGATCAAAAAATTCTTTGCCGAACTCGCCGACCCCATGATAATCATTTTGCTTATCGCTGCGGCTGTTTCGGGGGTCACCGCAGCGCTTCAAAACGAATCGTTCACGGATGTTTTCATAATTCTTGCGGTAGTGCTGATAAACGCGGTGCTCGGCGTTGTGCAGGAAAGCAAAGCAGAAAAAGCGATAGAAGCGCTTCAAAAAATCACGGCGGCGACATCAAAAGTTTTGCGTGACGGAAGACCCGTAACGGTCAAGAGCGAAGACCTTGTTGTCGGCGACGTTGTATTGCTTGAAGCGGGCGACGCCGTTCCCGCAGATTGCCGCCTTATCGAAGCGGCAAGCCTGAAAGCGGAAGAATCCGCGTTGACGGGAGAAAGCGTTCCCGTAACAAAATGCGCCGAAAAACTCTGTGCCGACGGCGAAAAAGACGTCCCGCTCGGTGACAGAAAAAATATGGTATACATGGGCAGTTCCGTATCATACGGGCGCGGCGTCGCGGTTGTGACAGCCGTCGGAATGGATACCGAAATGGGTAAGATTGCAGGCGCACTCGCCGCCGCAAAGGATGAAGACACTCCCCTGCAAAAGAAACTGAACCAACTCAGCAAGATTTTGAGCGTACTCGTGCTGGGCGTATGCGTCGTTGTGTTCGCGGTGGATATTCTGCGCATCGTGCCCAATGTGACGTTCGACGCATTGCTCAAAACATTTATGGTCGCGGTCAGCCTTGCCGTTGCGGCAGTTCCCGAGGGGCTTGCGGCGGTCGTTACGATAGTGCTTTCGATGGGCGTTACCAAGATGTCAAAGCGCAACGCCGTTATCCGCAAACTGACGGCGGTCGAAACGCTCGGCTGCACGCAGATAATCTGTTCGGATAAAACGGGAACGCTGACGCAGAATAAAATGACGGTCGTTGAGCGCTCGTCCGACGATGAAAAATTGCTTGCAACTGCAATGGCGGTCTGCTCGGACGCAAAAGAGGGCGAAAACGGCGAAGCGGTCGGAGAACCGACCGAATGTGCGCTGGTCAACGACGCAATCTCACTCGGACTTGCGGACAGTATAAACGGATACAAACGTATCGGAGAAGCGCCGTTCGACTCAATGCGAAAAATGATGAGCGTCGTAGTCGAAAACGGCGGGCATATCGTGCAATTCACAAAGGGTGCGCCCGACGAAGTGTTGAAACATTGCACGCATTATCTTGAAAACGGCGAAGAACTCCCGATGACGGAAAAAGTTCGCGAAAAGATTCTTGCAGAAAACAAAAGAATGGCGGACAAAGCGCTGCGCGTACTCTGCGCCGCGAAAAAAGAACATAAAGAAAAACCCGCAAATACAGAACCCGCGGAAATTGAAAACGACCTCTGCTACATAGGTCTTTCGGGCATGATAGACCCGATACGTCCCGAAGTCAAAGCGGCAATAGCCGAATGCCGCGAGGCGGGCATACTCCCCGTTATGATAACGGGCGACCACAAAGATACCGCCGTTGCAATAGCCAAAGAACTCGGCATAATCACCGACGCATCGCATGCGATAACGGGTGCGGAACTCGATGATATTTCCGACGAAGATTTTGCGGAAAGAGTCAAGGATTATTCGGTATATGCCCGCGTTCAGCCCGAGCATAAAGTGCGCATAGTCAAAGCGTGGCGCGCGCTCGGAAAAGTTACGGCAATGACAGGTGACGGCGTTAACGACGCCCCGTCAATAAAGAACGCCGACATCGGCGTGGGCATGGGAATAACGGGCACGGATGTGACGAAAAACGTTGCCGATATGGTATTGGCGGACGACAATTTCGCAACAATCGTCTCCGCAGTCGAAGAGGGACGCAGGATATACGACAATATCCGAAAAGCCATACAGTTCCTGCTTGCTTCCAACTTGGCGGAAGTTCTTTCCGTCTTTGCGGCATCGTTGCTCGGGTTCACTATTCTCAATCCCGTCCACCTGCTTTGGATAAACCTTATAACGGACTGCTTCCCGGCCCTTGCGCTCGGAATGGAGCGCGGCGAAGCGGACGCAATGAAACGTCCGCCGAGAGATTCCAAAGACGGCATATTCTCAAACGGTGTCGGCGCAGGTGTTGCAATTCAGGGCTTTTTCATCGCGCTTCTGACGTTTGTATCCTACTTTGTAGGGCACTTTATGGAAGCGGGAAAATGGGAAATAACCGAAAGTCCCGACGGCATGACCATGGCATTTTTGACGCTTTCGCTCGTCGAACTTTTCCACGCGTTCAATATGCGTTCCCGCGAGCGCTCCGTGTTCACGATAAAGAAGCAGAACGGCTGGCTCTGGGGTTCGCTACTGCTCGCATTTGTTCTGACTTCCGCCGTCATATTCATTCCCGCGTTTGCAACGGCGTTCGGTTTTGAAACAATAAGCCTGAACGAATTTGCCGTTGCCCTCGCGCTCGCCGTGGCGATAATCCCGCTTGTGGAACTCGAAAAACTCATCGCACGGGCAATAAATAAGAAAAAGGGAAAATAAGCCGACTTTTCTGTTTTTTTTAAAAGGAGATGCCCGATGAAAAAACTTTTTTCTTGCAATACGAAAAAACGATTTTGAAACAGTCAAAGCGCTTATCGAGAAAAAACCCGAACTTGTGAATTGCACCGAAAAACAGCCACCGAATACACCGTCACGAAAATTTGCGTTTCCTTTTCAAATTTATTTTGCGGCGGTATTGACAAACGACAAAAAATCTGCTATACTTTATAAGCGCTTGGGGGCGTAGCTCATCTGGGAGAGCGCTACATTCGCATTGTAGAGGTAGTGAGTTCGAGTCTCATCGTCTCCACCAAAAAACCGTACACATAAAGTGTACGGTTTTTTTTATTCTGAAAAGGCTCAAAAAGGACGTTTTTTTTACCACAAAATCAAAGCATTCAGGGAACATTTTTGTCAGCGAACGTGCTGCGGCTGCAGAATAACGAACAGACCTCCTGTCAATACAAAAAAGGGGCTGTAAAAAATGAAGTGCACCTCCAAAAGCGTCTGACTTTCGGGGTTCATGTCATTTTTACAGCTCCTTTTACTGACTTCACGCGAATAAATTCTCTTCTTTTCATAAAACATATTTGAATCGCAGTTTTGTTATGCCTTTATTTTTTCAAAAACGCTTCGACCGCTTCCCTTACGATCTGCGCCTGAGAAATGCCTTCGCGGACACATTTAGCCTTGAATTCCTCGACCATATCTTTGGGCAGACAAGCCGTTATTGCGCCGTATGTCTTTGCGTTGTAGCGTCTCTTGACAGCAGAAGAGGTTTTTGTCTTACGCTTCTTCTCTTCGTCCATTTTGCCACCCCCGAACCGTTCTGAATATATCTGCAACAAGAACCGCAAGATTGAGAATTATGCCGATTTTTAGCAGAGTTGTCATACCGCAATACAAAGAAAGCATAAGTAATGTAAACAGGGAAAACAAACTGTTGCTTTTTTTCATGTAAAAACCTCCTTATTTTTGTTATATTAAAAGTGATAGCAGCGAAGGACACGCCGTCCCACAATAGCAGAAATTAAAAGGGGTTATCTATCTGTACGCGGCGCAGTCGGAACGGTCTGATCTACAATAGTAGAAATTAAAAGGGGTTATCTATCCCCCAACATAGTTAAACTA
>ERZ772812.631-NODE-631-length-29848-cov-3.265969_pt1 | contig 29848 bp, 18 predicted proteins | sample MGYA00511343_ERZ772812 | MGnify/ENA primary metagenome ERZ772812 (study PRJEB29015, sample SAMEA2737706) | human gut metagenome | biome: human gut; feature: human-associated habitat; material: faeces | place: China | collected 2012 ...
TAAAAATCGCGGATGCGCAGGATGCCGTCGTTCTTGGTTCCGATCCACAGGTCGTCTCCGTCGTCGATATGGAGCGCCTTGATCGGCTTGGACAAGGGGTAGGGCAGCGATTCGTAGACCACGGAATTGAACCGGACCCCTTCGTTGTACTGGCGCAGCAGTCCGTTGCCGTCGGTGCCGATCCATACGATGTCCTGATTCCGGTCCTTGAGCAGCGAAAAGATACTTCCCTTCACCGGAATCCGCTGCGATTCATACCCCCCCCCTCCGGCCGGGCCGCGCGGGCTCAGACGCCATAATCCGTTTTTGTGGAACGCGATCAGGTAGTCGTCCCCGTCGTGTTCGAGCGCCGCCGGGAAATCGCTGTCGAATGCGTCGAAATCCGTCAGGTCGAACAGCAGCGAGACGCTTCCGGTTTCGGGATCGAACCGGTACAGGTTGCGGTCGCAGTCCAGAAAACAGATCATTCCGGCCAGATCGCGTGAAAAGACGATATTATTCGCTGCGGGAATGAATCGGGTCTCCACGGCCGAGCAGTTGCCCGATGCGCTCCGCGTTATGTCGTAATGGTACAGGCCTTCCGGCCGGATAATCCATAGCGAACCGCGGCGGTCCATGAACATCCGGGTCCTCCGGTCCAGCGTGACCGGGCTTCCCGCGATTTCGGCCGGTTCGAACTCCGATGTTGCGGGATTGTAGCCGTACAGTTGTCCGTCGTGTACCAGAAAGGCTTCCTCGCGGCTGCCGGCCGTTACCGCATAAGGGCGGTTGAACCGCGCATGCCGTTCGCAGGTCTTCTCCCGGGGATCGAACAGGTCGAATCCGTAATTGCTGTATACCCACAACATGCCGTCGCCGGTGGGAATGATCCTGTGGATCAGGTTTCCCGAGAGCTTGTAGTTGCGGCTTTGTTTGCCGTCCCACAGGTTGAGCCCTTCGCAGCTTCCGGCCCAGATGTATCCGTCGGCATCCTGCGCCACCGAGAGGATCGAGCTGTTGGACAACCCTTCCCGGGTGGAGATGCTTACGATGTTCTGTCCCGCACCCCAATGGGGAGCCGCGAGGGAGAGGCCCAAGACGAGAAGGTATTTCAACTGCATGTGGTGACGTTTTATGCAAAGATAATAAAATGCCGGATGCTGTCAAAACCGAATTGCATCCGGTCCGGCAAAACCTTCCGACGGCGGTTTGGGCCTTTTTTATCGGGCTGTTGGAGGAAATCATACTGAATACGGACGAATTTACACTGTATTCCGGTCGGGAGCATTTTATTTTGTAATACCGAAGATCGAATTCGGCCAACCTAACTCAACTCAAAAAATTAACCTTTAAACAACAAGTAACATGGAAAATTCTACTTGTTTGCAGCGCGGACGGTTTCTGCGGATTGCATGCGGTGCATTGCTTTTAGCGGCAATGACGCTCTGTCTCCCGGGGACCGCCGCCGCGCAGGATGCGAAGACGCTCCGGCTTACGGGGCAGGTTTTCGACGAACACCAGCAGCCGGTCGCAGGCGCTTCGGTTATCGTGAAAGGCACTTCGCAGGGTATTCAGACCGACGCTGCCGGAAAGTTTTCGTTCTCGGCCGAGGTGACGCCCAAATCGATCCTGCTGGTGCAGTTTCTGGGCATGGAGCCCGCCGAGCAGGTCATCGGACAGCGCACCGCTTTCAAATTCACGTTGAAGGAAGATGCGGCGCAGATCGAGAACGTCGTGGTGACGGGTTTTCAGACCATCAGCAAGACGACCTTCACGGGCTCGGCCACCAAGCTCAAGGTCGAGGACATGAATATAAAGGGTGTGACCGACGTCAGCCGCATGCTCGAGGGAGCTGCCGCCGGCGTGGCCATCCAGAACGTGTCGGGTACGTTCGGCGCGGCGCCCAAGGTGCGCGTGCGCGGCGTGACGTCGATCAACGGTGAGAACAAGCCCCTTTGGGTCATCGACGGCGTCGTGCAGGAGGACATCGTGACGGTGTCGAACGACGACCTGACCAGCGGCGACCCCACGACCCTGCTGGGATCGGCCGTGGCGGGCATCAGTGCCAGCGACATCGAGTCGATCGACATCCTGAAGGATGCCTCGGCGACGGCCCTCTACGGTGCCCGCGCCATGAACGGCGTGGTGGTGGTCACGACGAAGAAGGGCCGCGAGGGAGCCCCCGTGGTGAACTACAACGGCAACTTCACCATCCAGCTCCGCCCGTCGTACAGCAATTACGACATCATGAACTCCTACGACCAGATGTCGGTATACGGCGAACTGGAGCGCAAGGGGTATCTGAATTCGGATATCGTCAACGCTGCGAATTCGGGCGTGTACGGCAAGATGTACAAACTCATCAACACCTATGATGAAAAGAGCGGCCGGTTCGAACTGGAGAACACCCCCGAGGCCAAGCGCAACTTCCTGATGCGCTATGCCCGGGCCAATACCGACTGGTTCAAGGTGCTTTTCCGCAACTCCCTGCAGCAGGAGCACGCGCTCAGCATTTCGGCCGGCGGCGCCAAATCCCGGACCTATGCTTCGGTCAGTTTCCTCCACGACGAGGGGTGGTCTGTAGCCGACCGGGTCAACCGCTATACGGCCAACCTGCGCAACAACTTCAAGGCGGCCCGCTGGCTCGACTTGGGCTTCCAACTGACCGGTTCGCTGCGTCAGCAGCGCGCCCCGGGTTCGCTGGCGCGCAACGCCAATGTCGTGTCGGGAAACTACGACCGCGATTTCGACATCAACCCCTTCAGCTTCGCGCTCAATACGAGCCGGGCGCTGACGCCTTATGACGAGAACGGCGAACGGGAATACTTCACCCGCAACTTCGCGCCGTTCAACATCCTCACCGAGCTGGAAAACAACTACATCGACCTGACGGTCGCCGACGTGAAGGTGCAGTTCGACCTCGGGGCGCAGATCTGCAAGGGCCTCCGCTGGGAGTTCACAGCCGCCGGCCGCTATGCCAAGTCGGACCGCGAACACCAGATCACCGAACACGCGAATATGGCCGAGGCTTACCGCGCCGACTACACGTCGACGATCCGTGCGGCCAACAAGTTTCTGTGGCAGGACCCCGACAACCCCAATGCCGAGAAGGTTTCCGTGCTTCCCTACGGCGGTTTCTACAACCGTTCGGAGGACATGCTGCTCAGCTACGACATGCGCAACAGCTTCAAGTACACGACCAATTTCAAGGATAGCCGCCATACGCTCAACGCCATTGCGGGTGTTCAGGTCAAGTATGCCGACCGCCAGCGTTATTCGAACACCGGTTACGGATATCAGTACGACGAGGGCGGCACCGTGGCGACCGACTGGCACATCATGCGCTGGATGATCGAGGGCAATTTCCCTTATTACGCGATGAGCACCACGCGCGACCGTTTCGCAGCCTTCTACGCCAACTTCGATTACAGTTTCGATACGCGTTACGTCTTTTCGGCAACGGTCCGTTACGACGGTTCGAACGCCTTGGGGCGCAATGCCTCGGCCCGCTGGCTGCCGACCTACAACTTCGGCGGCAAATGGAACATCATGAACGAACCGTTCCTCAAGGAGAAAGCCCGTTGGATCGACCAGTTGTCGCTGCGTGCCAGCTACGGCCTGACGGCCACGATGCCGCCCTCGGCCAATGCCGCAGCCATCTTCAAGAACTACAACGCCACCCGTCCGTCGTCGAGCGAGATCGAATCGGTGATCCGCCTCGAGTCGCTGGCCAACAACGAACTGACTTGGGAGAAAGCCTACCAGACCAACGTCGGTGCCGACATCAGCCTCTTCAAGCACCGCCTGAACTTTATCTTCGACTACTGGTGGCGCGACAGCTTCGACCTCATCAGCTCGATCACCACCGCCGGTATCGGCGGTCAGATGACCAAGCGGGCCAATTATGCCGACATGGAGTCGCACGGTTACGACATCACGGTGAGCGGCGTTCCCGTGCGGACGAAGGATTTCTCGTGGAACTCGAACTTCACGTTCGGCTTCTCGACCAACAAGATCACCAACGCCAAGCATGTGCCCAACATCTACAACCTCATCAAGTCGACGGGCGGCAACATCGAGGGGTATCCCGTGGGCAGTCTCTTCTCGATCGTCTACAAGGGCCTCGACCACGAGACGGGCATTCCGACCTTCATCAACGAGAAGGGGGAGCAGAGCAGCAAAGTCTACTTCCAGAGCACCGACACCCAATACCTGAAATACGAGGGTCCGGTCGATCCGAAGATCACCGGCGGATGGTCCAACACGTTCCGCTACAAGAATCTTTCGCTCAATGTCTTCCTGACGTTCCAAGGCGGCAACAAGATCCGGCTCGACCCGGCGTTCAAGATGACCTACAGCGATCTGGACGCCATGCCCGACAAGTTCTTCGACCGCTGGGTGCAGCCCGGCGACGAGCGCTATTCGTCGGTCGGCGCCATCGCCGGACTCCAGATCAAGAACGCCGAGAACGCCAACTATCCCTACAGCTCGTACAACTACTCGACCGAGCGTACGGTCGACGGCGGGTTCATCCGCCTGAAGACGGTCTCGCTCACTTATAGCTTGCCCGACAACTGGATGAAGAAATCGCGCGTCTTCAAGAAAATATCGCTCACGGCGGCCATGTCGAACGTTTGCCTGCTCTATGCCGACAAGCGGCTCAACGGTCAGGACCCCGAATTCTTCAACACGGGAGGCGTCGCCTCGCCGCTGCCCCGGCAGATCACGTTTGCTTTAAATATCGGCTTCTAAAACCTGTGAACCATGAAATCTGTAAAATATATCTATCGGCTGCTCGCTGTCGGGGGATTGCTGCTCGGCGCTTCGTGCAACGATTATCTCGATACCGTCCCTGATAACCGCACGGAGATCGACACCCCTGAAAAACTCGGCAAACTCGTCGCATCGGCCTATCCGAAAGCCTGCTATGCGATCAACTTCAACGCCCGCGTCGATTATGTCACCGACTCCGAACTGAGCAACAAGGAGAAACTTTCGAATACCGATCCTTTCTTCTGGCGCGAACCCAATTCCACGGCGCAGGACTCGCCCAACTACTTCTGGTCGCAGTGCTACCGGGCCGTCTCGCACGCCAATGCCGCTATCGAGGCCGGTGCGCGGTTCGACGACGAACTCACCGCGGCCTACGTCGCCGAAGCCCGTCTGGCGCGCGCGTTCTCCCATTTCCTGCTCGTCACGACCTTCTCGCAGATGTACGACCCGACCTCTCCGGAGGCCAATGCCGCCAATCCCGGCATTCCCTATGTCGATGAACCGGAGGACGTTTCCATCAAGCAGTACGACCGGGAGACCGTCGCCAAGACCTATGCGCATATCGAGGAGGACATGCTCTACGGCCTTCAGCACCTCGGCAGCGACGCCGTGCACCGCGTACCGCGCTATCACTTCAACTACGCCGCTGCCCACACGTTCGCCTCGCGTTACTACGCTTTCAAGGGCGAGTGGGAAAAGGTCGTCGAGGAGGCTTCGAAAGTCATTCCCAAACCTGTCGATATTCAGGAGGTGGCGCCCGGCATCAAGAACGTTTCGGCCACCGATCCCGCCGCGATCTTCGCCATCGACAACTTCCAGCCATGGACGACCGACTATGCGAAGAACGGCGTCAAGGACGTCCGCCCGTGGTACTGGCGCATGACCACCAAGTCGAACCTGCTGCTCTGCGAGATGATCTCCTCGGTGGCCAGTTGCGGCACGATGCGTTACGCCTGCTCGCTCGCCGACACCAACAACACGGTCAACTCGGCCAATCCGACCGGCGGCAAGTGGGCCTACATGTGCTCGGGGGACAACAGACCTTTCTCGTGGGTGGGCAAGTATGAGAACCAGTTCACGAAGAACAACATCTACAGCACCACCGGCAACAACTACTCCATCTACATGCTGCTGCATGCCGAGGAGGCGCTTTTCAACCGGATCGAGGCCTACATCCATCTCAACCTGCTCGACGAGGCGGTTGCCGACCTGAACATCTTCTGCCGTGCGCGCATCTTCGACCATGTCACCAAGGACCCCTACGACGAGAAGGAGAACTGCCTGACGCTGGACCGCATCTATGACTTCTACGCCAAGTACGAGCCCGCGAACGGAACTCCCTACGAGGTGCTGCTCGGCAGCGACAAGGGCAAGAACCCGGAGTACTTCATGAACAAGTACAACGCTTACGACACCTCGTCGTGGGACGTGAAGCGGCAGGCGCTACTGCACTTCCTGCTCGACTGCCGCCGCAACGAGTTCTTGTTCGAGGGAATCCGCTACTGGGACATGTGGCGCTACCGGATTCCGATCTACCATGTGACGCAGCTCGACCAGAAAGGCGCCTCGAACTGGCTCATGCCCGGAGACGACCGCTGGGTGCTGCAAATTCCCGAGGAATCGGTTCTCTCGGGCGTGGAACTCAACCCGCGCGAGCATCTGCTCACCCCCGAATGGTAATTGATAAAATACGAAAGCGATGAAAACGATAAAACTGTTTTTGTTACTCGCCGCGGGCCTTTGCTGGACCGCGTGCAGTGAGGATAGTATCAACGAGAACTACGAGATTCTGGGTCTCGGCGGCGACACCACGCCGCAGACGGAGCTCGACAGGTGGCTCTTCGAGAACATCACCGCCCCTTACAACATGGAGGTGAAATACCGCTGGGACCGTTCGGAGGTCGACCTGACCTACACGCTCGTCCCGGTCAAGGAGGAGGTCGTCCGCCCGGTGATGGCCGGTGTGGTCAAGGGGTGGATCAAACCCTATGAGGAGGTGACGAAGGGTACGGACAACGAAGCCTTCATCTACAAACTCTCGCCCAAGAAGTTCATGCTGGTCGGCAGCGCCAAGTACACCGGTTCGACGATCGTCACCGGCGAAGCCGAGGGCGGCCGCAAGGTGGTCATCTTCCGGGCCAACGACTATATGAAGGATCCCGAGGTGCTTATCAACATGCTGAAGACCTGCCACCACGAATTCGCCCACACCATCTCGCAGGCGCAGCGCTATCCCGAGGAGTTTGCGGAGGTCACCTCCGAGAGCTATACGACCAAATGGACCTCGGTATCGACCGAACAGGCCCGTCACAACGGCTTCGTGAGCAACTACGCCTGCAAGTCTCCGGGCGAGGATTTCGCCGAGACGCTGGCTTTCCTCTGCATGTACGGCCGGGAGTGGTACGAGGACCTCATCGTTCAGGAGAGCGCTTGGTATGCCAAGCCCGAGAACAGGAAGACGAGCTACGATCCCGGAGCGGCCCTGCGCACGAAGCAGTCGCTGATGGAAACCTACCTCAAGGCGACGTGGGACGTGGAGCTTTACGACAGCCATTCGAAGAAGGGGCTCATCACCCTCGTGCAGGAGGCCATCGGGGAGATCCGCGCCGACATCGAAGCCGGGAAAAACAAAAACTAAACAGCAGAACTTCTATGAAACGATCGATCAAATACATCGCCCTGATCGCCTGCATCGGGTTTCTGGGCGCCTGCGACCTGAAGGAAGACCGAGCTTATGACGAACCGGCGGATACGCGTCTCGCCCGCACGCTGAACGAGTATTCCGAGGCGCTGACGAGCGCGCCCAACGGCTGGGTTCTGTTCGTCGATTCCAATTTCGGCGTCTTCCGCCACTACCTGTCGTTCGACGAGAACGACCGGGTCATCATGCTCAGCGACCTTTCGGCCAACTACACCCTCAAGGACGGCACCGATACGGCTACCACCCCGCGGCAGAGCGCCTACCAGCTCAAGGCGTTGCACATGCCGTCGCTGATTTTCGACACCTACAGCTACATCCACATGCTCTGCGATCCGACGTACAGCGTCATGGACGTACCGACCCATTACGCCCTTTACGCCGATTTCGAGTACAGCATTCTTTCGTTCGACAGCGGCACCTTCACCCTGCGCGGAACGCTCAACAAGACCACGTCCTACCTGCGGCGCGCCACCAAGGAGGAAGCCGACGCCGTTTTCGAGGGGCAGGCGCTTCTGAACGACTACACCCGCATCGAGGGGCATACCGAAAGCCGGCTGTCGATCGACGGCCGGGAGGTCTCCGTGTCGTTCCTCGGGGCGCTGCACGCCGCCGCGACCGTCAACCGCAACCGTTTCGTCGAACTCACATGGGACGAGGAGGGCGTGACGCAGCGCGTTCAGGGACACATGTGGATCGAACTGGATTCCGGCACCGGGGCACCGGCGCGCATCGGCCTGATCGCTCCGGTCAGCGTCGGCGACGCGCAGATCGCCTCTTTCCGCTGGAACGACGCCACCGGGGCTTACGACGCCGTCGACCGGGACGGCACCGTCTACACCAAACCCGCCGGGACCATACAGTAACACCTAACACAGAATTACGATGAAACGATTCAAATACGGATTATCATTGCTGGCATTGGCGGCCTGCGCACTCTTCGCAGGAGCCTGCAACGACGACGAGACCGAAGGTGTCGACGTCGTGGAAACGACCCGCGTCAAGGAGATCGGCTACCGGAGTGCCGTTTGCGTCGGCTACGTCAAGGGCGTCTGCTCGGAGCGCGGCGTCTGCTACTTCGACGCGGCTGCCCCCGACCGGGTTCTCACGCTGAAGGCCCCGCAGGGCGGCGATGCGTTCGAAGTCGCGCTTCCCGATCTGGAAACGGGGCACGACTACTCGTGCTATGTCTATGCCCGGGCTGGCGGGCTGGTGGTGAAGGGCGAGGTCAAGACCTTCCGCACGCTCGAAGAGGGTGAACCCTACCTGCTGGCCGGCGAGGTGCTCAACGTGGAGCACACGACGGCGACGCTCGAGGGCTATGTCTTCACCGGCGGCGGCTCGGAGATTCAGGAGCGGGGCTTCTGCTACGGGCCTGTCGATGATCCGAGTCTTGACGACGAGCAATGTACGACGGTTTCCGTCGAGGGCGGACTGGGACAGATGACCGCCGATTTGACCGGACTGGCGGACAAGACCGACTACTCCGTGCGCATCTACATCCGCAACGGAGAGGGCCTCTATTACAGCCCTGTCACCACGTTCCGGACCCGGCAGTACAACAAGCCCGGCGTCTCCATCGTCGGCTTCGAGCGCCGGGGCGACAAGATCGCCGTTCGTGCCAAAACGAGCGTGCAGGACCCCGCCGACGAGGAGTTGGCGACCAGTTGCGGCATTTGTGTCGGCAATACCGACGTCTATGAGCAGGGTACGGAATACACCGCTTCGGCGACGGGCATCGGCGAATACGAAGTCGAGATCGCGGCCAACGGGAATGTCGGTTATATCTGGGCATGGGCCAGCAACAAGGAGGGCAAGGAGATCAGCAACGTCGCAACGTCGCGCGCCAGCGTCCGGCTGGAGGCCGACATGGATGTCCGCAGCCGCTGGATGGCCCCGGCATTCACGATCGAGAACCTCGGTATTTTCGACGCCGACATTACGGAAGCGGGCGTTTGCTGGAGCGAGACGGGTATGGACCCGACTGTTGATAACGACCATAAGGCCTATACCGCAGAGGGCTCGCTGGTTCCCGCAACCTATGAGATGCCGCTTTTCTTCGGACTGAAGACCGCCACGGCCTACCGTGTCCGCGCCTATGTCACCAACCAGTACGGCACCTCCTACAGCAAGGCGGTGGAGATCACCACGGCGCCCGATCTGTTCGATACGCACGCCAGAGTGACGGGAAGCGGCGGTTCCGCAGGCCCCGACTTCAACGCATGGCAGATCATCCTGAACGATGTGACCAATGCGAACAATGCCAATGTTCCCGAGTCCTGTCTTTCGCCGGCGTTCCTCGGGATATATCGTGGGTGGGATACGGCATGTACGAACTACTCGGGCTACTATATGAACGGTATCATTTACCAGCTTACGGCGCAGTCCGACAACGCCTTCACACTGAAACTGTTCTTCTATTACAGGCAATCCAATGCGTCGAAGTCGTTGAAAAGTTTTACTTCGGCAATTACCTGTCAGCGTAATGATGACAATACGTTCCAATTTACGGCGCATACGACTCCCGCCGGTTCTACCGCTGATATCTATAATAAATCCGCTGCGGACGACAAACTGAAATTCGATCAGGTGTTCGATTACTTCGCCGATCATAGGTTCTATCTCGAATGGGGGGTTCCGAGAGCTGATTTTGAAGCGTTGAGGGGAACGACTTCGGGCGGATCGGAGAACAAGACCTCCGGCCCGATCTGGATGGTTCCCGTCGATGAACCTCAGAATTACTGGACATTCACCGAGAAGCACTATAAATAGGTCCGATAGATTCTGATAAACAATGAAAAAACTACTGATTTTTACTGCCGCTCTTGTCGGCCTGCACCTCGGGGTGCGGGCCGAAGAGCTGCCTGCGGTCAACCCGATCGTAGTCGGCAATACGCGCGTTACGGTCATCACGCCCTCGCTGTTCCGCATGGAGTACGCCATGCAGGGCCGTTTCGTCGACGACCGGACCCTCTTCGCCTGCAACCGGAGTGAGCTTTGCCGCGACTTCAAATTCTCGAAGATCGGGCCCAACCGCTATCAGGTCGAGACCGATTATTTCCGCATGGAGTTCGACGACGACGGCTTCCCGGCCGTGGGGCGCTACAATATGGGACTCTACCTGAAAAATGCCGACGGCACCGAGACCGCGATCAAGGCCCGGGCCAACTCGGGCAAGAACCTCGGCGGAGCCATCTCCACGCTCGATATGGTGAAGGGGCGCGTGGCTACCCAGAGCGGCCTGCTGAGCCGTGAGGGGTGGTATGCGATCGACGACACGGGTAAGGACCTCGTTGTCGACGGAGCTCTGAAACCGCGCGACCGCACGCATGTCATCGACCGCTACTATTTCATGTACGGACTCGACTACAAGGCCGCATTCGCCTCGCTGGGCGCGATCAGCGGACATGTTCCCATGACGCGCAAATACATGCACGGCTCGTGGTACTGCCGCTGGTGGGACTATACGGCCGACGAGTATCTGGAACTCGTCGACGACTATGACAAGAACGACTTCCCGATCGACAACATCGTCTTCGACATGGGCTGGCACCTGCAGAAGGAGGCGACGGTCGGAACCGGGGCTTCCATATCGCGCGGCTGGACCGGCTATACATGGAATCCGCGTTACATTCCCGATCCCGAGGAGCTGATGCGCAAACTGCACGCGCGGCGGCTGTCGGTCTCGGTCAACGACCATCCGCACGACGGCATTCGTCCCCACGAGGCGGGCTACGCCGATTTCCTGCAGGAGATCCGCCGGGAAAAACCCGAACTGATCGTCAACGACAGCGTCGTGATGTTCGATCTGGGCGATGCGACCTACATGAAGTATTTCTTCAAGTATACGCATGAACCCAGCGAACGGATGGGTGTCGATTTCTGGTGGCTCGACTGGCAGCAGAGTTCGCAATATCCCCGCGTGCTGGGGACGACGACCTCCTCGCTGGCTTGGATCAACAAACTCTACTACGATCGTTCGAAGCGCGACGGCCTGCGGGGTGTAAGCTACAGCCGGTGGGCCGGATGGGGCGACCATCGCTATCCCATCCAGTTCTCGGGCGACTCGTTCGCCAACTGGGACCTGCTGGCCTTCGAGGTCGAACTCACGGCCACCAGCGGTAATGCGGGCTGCTACTACTGGGCCCACGACATCGGCGGTTTCTACGGCGGTTCCGGCCCCGAATATCCCGAGTTGTATGCCCGTTGGACCCAGTTCGGGGCCATGTCGGCCTCGCTGAAAATCCACTGTACGCGCGATCCGAAACTCGACCGCCGTCCGTGGATGCAGGGCGAAGAGGCCACCCGTTCGCTCCGCGCCTCCTACCACCTGCGCTCGCAACTGTTCCCGTACATCTACACGAGCGTCCGGCAGACGCACGAGACGATGGTGCCGCTCATCCGCCAAATGTATATCGAATACCCGAAGGCCGGCGAAGCCTATGAAAATCCGCAGCAATACTTTTTCGGCGACCTGCTGCTCGTGGCTCCCATTACGACCCCGGGCAAGGGCGACAACAAGGTCGCTGCGCAGACCGTCTGGTTCCCCGAGGGCGACACATGGTACGACTGGTTCACCGGGAAGGCCTATCCGGGCGGACAGAAACCCGGCGTGGCGAAGGGGCTCGACGAATTTCCGCTCTTCGCCCGCGGCGGCTGGGTCATCCCCATGCAACCCTATACGCCGCGGCCCGCGACCGAACCGCTCGGCACTTTGGTGCTGCGCTGCTATCCGGGTGCGGACGGGGCCGATAATACCTACACGCTTTACGAGGACGACGGTATCAGCGATGCCTGCGACCGGGGCGGTTATGCCCGGACGGCCCTCAATTACCGCCGCGAAGGCAGCCGGGTGACGATCGGCGTTGCGGCGGCGGAGGGCTCCTACGAGGGACAGCTCCAGCAGCGCGGCTACCGCGTCGAGCTGCCTGCCGTGCGTTCGGTGGGTACGGTGCGTGTCGGCTCGAAGCGGGTCACCCCGGTACGGGATGAAACCATCCGCGGATTCGTGGTGGAGATTCCGGCGCGGAGCATCCGCATGGCAACGACCGTGACCTTCGATCAGGTCCGGCCCGACTGATAAAATCCCCGGGAAACGGTTACGCCCCGGATCGCTCTTTTGCAGCGGTCCGGGGCGTGTTTTTAGGGTGGTGCGGGTACGCTTGTCATACGTCGGCGATGTGCAGTTTGATGTCCATGGACTTGAGCTGTGTGCGGACGTTCGCCGGCAGGTTGCTGTCGGTGACGATGACGTCGATCTTGTCGACCGGGGCGATGAAGGCGAAACTGCGCTTGTTGACCTTGCTCGAGTCGAAGACGGCGACCACCTCGCTGGCCATCGAGAGCATCACTTGGTTGATGTTCGCCTCCTCGATGTTCGGAGTCGAAAGCCCGCATTCGATGTTGAAGCTGTCCACCCCGAGGAAGAGTTTGTCGCAGTAGAAGACCTTGAGGTTCGATTCGGCGACGGGCCCGACGGTCGACTGCGACGGTTCGCGCAGGTTGCCGCCCAGCAGGATGACGTTGAAACGCTTGTATTTGAGCAGCTCGGTGGCGACGTTGAGAGCGTTGGTGATGATCGTCAGCCGCTGGAAACGCCCCAGATTGCGGGCGATTTCGAGCGTCGTGGTCCCCGAGTCGAGCATGATCGTATTGCCCTCCTCGATGAGCGAAGCGGCCAGCCGTCCGATGGCCTGCTTCTCCCGGATGTTGAAAAAACGCTTGTTGTTGATCGGCGTATCGTCCTTGTTCGCGCTGCTCGAGCAGGAGATGGCCCCGCCGCGCGTGCGGATGAGCAGGTTGCGGTCGAAAAGGTCGTTCAGGTCTTTCCGGATCGTAACTTCCGAAACCCCGAACTCTTCGTGCAGTTCCGTAACGGATACGGAAGCCTGCTTTTTCAGTTTCTGAAGGATCAGCGCACGGCGTCCCTTCGTTGTCTTTACGATCTCCATCATCCCTTCTGTTTACATTGATAATAAGGTGTATAATGTTCTTTCTACTTCTCGGGTTCCCGGGCCGTATTCCTGATTTTTGTACAAACTTAGTAAAAATAACCGCATCGTACAAGAAAAAGCGCTTCGATTTTTCGAAAGGTTGCGAAATATTTTCTATGTGATTGAAATGTTTTGTTAAAAATCTGTTATTTAATTGTTTAAATGTAATTTCGAAATTTTTTTATTTTCGAATATCGAAAAAATATACCGAAATGCAATTACGAAACCTGTAAAATAAATTAAGTTTGTAATGCTCCGATGAAAATAACGGACATTAATCTAACGTATATGGAAACACGCGGACATTATACCTATTCCGAGATTATGCAGCAGCCGCGCATGTGGCAGCGTGAGTTCGACCGGATCAAGACCGATCGAAAGCAGATCGAAACTTTCGTAAACCGCTACGTCGACGGCGGCTATGAGGTGATCTTCACCGGAGCCGGGACCTCGGCCTACATCGGCGACGTGCTGGAGGTGGCTGTGGCGGACACGATCTTCCGCGGCGCGCGCTCCGTGGCCACGACCGACCTGATTACCCACCCGACGACCTATTTCTCGCCCGAGAAAAAGGTCCTGCTGATCTCTTTCGCCCGCTCGGGCAACAGCCCCGAGAGCATGGGCGCCGTGACGCTGGCCGACAGCATCTGCGGCGACAACATTGCGCACATCTTCATCACCTGCAACGAAAAGGGGCGTTTGGCGCAGATCGCCGGACGCGAGAACTGCCTGCTGCTGTTGCTGCCGCCCGAGACCGACGACAAGAGTCTGGCGATGACGAGCAGTTTTTCGACGATGCTGCTCACGGCGCTGCTGCTGGCCAATATCCGTAAACTGGAGTTCGAGGAGGCGCCGATCCGCAACCTCGTGGCGTATGCCGCCGGGGTGCTGGAGAAATATGATGCGGCGATTCGCGGGATCGCGGCGCGGGATTTCTCGCGGGCGATCTTCCTCGGTTCGGGCGAACTGAAAGGCATCGCCGAGGAGTCGCACCTCAAATTGCAGGAGCTGACCGACGGCGGGGTGGTGTGCAGCTTCGACTCGTTCCTCGGGTTCCGCCACGGCCCCAAGGCGGTCGTCAACGGCCAGTCGCTGCTGGTCTATCTCCTTTCGGGCGATCCTGCCGTGAGTCGTTACGAGGCCGACCTGATCCGCCAGATCAATTCGAACAACCATGTGGTGGCCATGGTCGCCGTCTCGCCCGCGCCGGCTGAAGTTCCCGGTGTGGATTTCGATCTGAATGTCGTGCCGCGCAGGGAATCTACCGCTGCATCCCCTATGTCTTCACGGCCCAGTTGCTGGGTTATTACAAATCGCTGGCTCAGGGGCTCGACCCCGATGCCCCCTCCGTGTCGGGCAACATCTCGCGCGTGGTCGAGGGTGTGACGATCTACCTCCAATAGTAAATCCTGAAAGAAACCGATATGGCAAAGACTGAAAACTTACTCGAACAGATCGCACGCATCGAATCGGAAACGGGCATTCCCCGGACGATCTTCGCCGCGTGCCCCAACTCCGTTTCGGTGGTCCGCGCGGCATTCCGCGCGGCGAAGCGCAACAACGCGCCGATCTATTTCGCCGCGACGCTCAACCAGATCGACTGCGATGGCGGCTACACGGGCCTCACGCCCGCGGAGTTCGTCCGCTTGGCCCGCATCGAGGCCGAGACGGTCAACTTCACGGGACCGGCGATCATCGCCATCGACCACGGCGGCCCTTGGCTCAAGGACAAGCAGTCGATCGAACGCTGGTCGGCGGAGGATGCCATGGCGGGCGTCAAAAAGTCGTTCGAGGCAGCCGTTGAGGCCGGTTACGACCTGATTCACGTCGATCCCACGGTGGACATCTATGTCCCGAAGGGGGAGATCATCGACATTCGCGTGGTCGTCGAGCGCACGGTGGAACTGATCGCGCATGTCGAGCGCTTCCGCCGCGCGAAGGGTCTTCCGGCCATCTCCTACGAGGTGGGTACCGAGGAGGTGCACGGCGGACTGGCCGACCAGACCACTTTCGACCGTTTCCTGACAGGGCTGAAAGAGGGGTTGGCAAAGGCCGGGCTGGCCGACGTGTGGCCCTGCTTCATCGTGGGCAAGGTGGGCACCGACCTGCACACCACGACTTTCGATCCCGATGTGGCGCGGGACCTTACGGCCCGGGTTCGGCCCTACGGCAGTTACATCAAGGGACACTATACCGACGGTGTGAGCAATCCCGAGCAATATCCGTTGTGCGGCATGGGTGCTGCGAACGTGGGCCCCGAGTTCACGATGAGCGAATACGACGCGCTGGCCGAACTGGAGGTCAAGGAGCAGGAGATGGACCGCGAAGGCCGTGTGGCGCAGCTCTCGCACATCACCGACGTGCTGAAACGCCTCGTCTGCGATTCGAACCGCTGGCGCAAGTGGCTTCACGGCGACGAGGCCGGCCGGGAGTTCGACGCCCTGACCCCCGAGCGGCAGATGTGGCTCGTGAAGACCGGCTGCCGCTACATCTGGCAGTCGCCCGAGGCGCTCGTGGCCCGGCAGACGCTCTACGGCAACCTCCGCCGGGCGGGTTACGATCCCGAGGAGGTGGTGCTGGGGCGCATCGAGCGCGACATGGACAAATATTTCCACGCTTTCAATCTCATCAATCTCAACGACCTCCTGCGATGAAACCATACGACGTCATAGCCATCGGCGAGCTGAACGTGGACCTGCTCCTGAACCGGATCGAAGGATTTCCCGAGATCGGCAAGGAGAAGTTCGCCGGGGACATGCTGCTCACGCTGGGCAGTTCGACGGCCATCTTCGCCGCGAACTCCGCGGCGCTGGGTGTCCGCACCGGGTTCGCCGGGATGATCGGCCGCGACATGTTCGGGGAGCTGGTGAAGCGCAGCCTCCGCGAAAAGGGGGTGGATACGCGCTTCGTGATCGAGTCGGACGCCTGCGCCACGGGCGCCACGATCGTGATGAACTACGGCGAGGACCGCGCCAACCTGACTTATCAGGGAGCCATGGACCGGATGCGCTTCGCCGATATCGACAAGGACCTTTTCACCCTCACGCGACACATCCACCTTTCGTCGATCTTCATGCAGAGCGGATTGATGCAGGATCTCGGGGAGTTGCTTCGCCATGCCCGGTCGCAGGGGGTGACCGTTTCGCTCGACACCCAGTGGGACCCTGCCGAGACGTGGAATTTCGACTACCGGACGCTGCTGCCGCTGGTCGATGTCTTCCTGCCCAACGAGAAGGAGCTGATGGGGCTGACGCGCCGTGCGACCGTCGACGAGGCGATCCGCGAAGTCGCGCCCTGTCTGGGCAATGCCGCGGTCGTCAAATGCGGCAGCCGGGGATCGCTCCTCGTGCGGCGCGACGGTTCGGTCCATGCGCTGGAGGCCTGCCTGAACCGTCATGTGGTCGACGCCATCGGCGCCGGCGACAGTTTCAATGCCGGGTTCGTCCGCTGTTTCGTGCAGGGACGTCCGCTGGAGGAGTGCCAGCGGATGGGCAACCTGATCGGGGCCGTCAGCACCACGGCGGCAGGCGGTACGGGGGCTTTTGCGAGCCGCGAGGCCGTCGTCCGCACGGCCCGGGAGGTATTCGGACAGGAAACGGACCTTTAAAAAAGGAAGCGTATGCGAGTACAGGAATTTCTGAAATCGTGTCAGCGGGAGCATAAAGCGGTGCTGGCGACCAATTTTTATAATTTCGAAACGCTGACCGCCGTGCTCCGGGCCGCTTCGGCCGTCGGGGCCCCGGTCATGCTGCAGCTTACGCGCAGCTCGATCGACTATCTCGGACTGAAGGAGGCCGTCGGAATGGCCCGTCAGGGGTTGGCCGACTACGGTTTGGAGGGGTGGGTGCACCTCGACCACGGCGATTCGGCCGAGCTGGCCGCACAGTGCCTCGACGCCGGGTTCGACTCGGTGATGATCGACGGCAGCGAGCGGCCTCTGGAGGAGAACATCGCCCTGACGCAGCGCGTCGTGGAGATGGCCCGTCCCTATGGGGCCAATGTCGAGGCCGAGCTGGGCTATGTGGCCAAACTGGGCCAGACGCAGGGCGGAGGATTCACCACGCCCGGGGATGCTGCGCGGTTCGTCGATGCGACGGGCGTGGACGCGCTGGCCGTGGCGATCGGCTCGGCGCACGGATTCTACAAACAGCCCCCGAAACTCGATATCGAACGGCTCAGGGCCATCCATGCCGCCACGGATGTGGTGCTGGTGCTGCACGGCAGTTCGGGCATTCCCCATCCGATGGTGCAGGAGGCCATTGCCAACGGCATTGCCAAGGTCAACCTCGCCACGGAGATCAAGGACACCTTCATGCGGGCCCTGAAACAGCGGCTCTCGGAGTCGGAAGAAATCGACCTGCGCAAGGTCTTTCCCAAGGCGGTGGCCCCGGTGGTCGCGCTGCTCGAAGAGAAGTACCGCATGACCGGGAGCGCCACCCGCTGAACCACAACCTAAAACCTGAAACTTCGATGAAACCTGCTTACTGTTTGCTGCTGACTGCGCTCTTCGCAGCCGGATGCGCCCCGACCCCCCCCCGGTCGGACACGGATAAGGGCCCGGAGGCCGCCAAGGCCGCCGCGCAGGAGCTGAAGCTCCGCGATTACGCTCCGCAGTCGATCTTCAAAATCCCCGAAACCCGGGTGCTGAAGGCCCGGTTCCCGATCATCGACGCCCATTCGCACGACTATGCCGCCACCGACGCCGAGATCCGCACATGGGTCGCAACGCTCGACAGCGTGGGTGTCGAGCGGGTCAACGTGATGCACTGCAACTGGATCGGCCGCCCGTTCGAGGAGGTCGTCTCCAAATACGGACCCTACAAGGAGAAATTCTCGTTCTGGTGCTGTTTCGACTACACGGATTTCGGCGAGCCCGGATGGGCCGAACGCTCCGTCGCGCGGCTCGAGGAGTGCCGGCGGCTGGGCGCCGTCGGTGTAGGTGAGCTGGTGGACAAGGGCCTCGGCGACGTCTATGCCAGTCCGGCTTCGGGCGAAGGCATCCACATGGACGACCCGCGCATGAAGCCCCTGCTCGAGCGGTGCGGTGAACTGGACATGCCCGTCAGCATACACATCGCTGAGCCGATCTGGATGTATGAGCCGCTCGACGCCTCGAACGACGGGCTGATGAACGGCGCCGACTGGGCCGTCGACACCTCGGTCGAGGGCTGCCGCGACTACGAAGAGCTGATCGCCACGTTCGAACGCACCGTGGCGGCCTATCCCCGCACGACCTTCATCGCCTGCCATTACCTCAATATGAATCAGGACCTCGACCGGCTGGGGGCCTTGCTGGACAAGTATCCCAACCTCTATGTCGATCTGGCGGGGCGTATGGGCGAATCGGCCGCGACGCCGCGCGCCACGCGGCGCTTCTTGGTCAAATATGCCGACCGCGTACTCTACGGCACCGACAACGGCATGGACAAGGCGATGTACCGCATGACCTTCCGCCTGCTGGAGACCGACGACGAACACATCTACTGCCCCGACTACGGCTATCACTGGGCCTACAGCGGATTTCATTTGCCCGACGACGTGTTGAAAAAGATCTATCACGACAACGCCGCCCGGCTGCTGCACCAATAACCTAAACAACGACCCGATGAAAACTTTCCGATTGCTTACTCTTCCCCTGCTGGCCGCGGCGGTCGCCTGCGGCAGCACGACAACCGTCGTGAACGGCGACCTCGAAGTGGCCGTCAACGACCGGATGCACCTGCGCGTCCGTTCGCTCGACCCGGCCGTGCGACCCTTTTGCGACGAGTTCGTCGCCGCCGACGCCCTCGTGGCCGACGAGGCCGAGATGACCGATTTCCGCCTCACGGACAAGACACCCGCGGAGGGTGGATATGCCCTGACCGGCGTTTACGATAAGAACGGCATCCGCGTCGAGAAACACCAGCGGATCACGGTCCCCGCGGAGTTCCCGGGGATGCTGGTCGTCGATACCTATTACGTCAACCGCGGCATGCCCGTGACGGTCACGGCCCTCGTGTCGAACTCGCTGCGCATGGAGGCCGATTCGCTCGTGTGGTCGTTCGAACCCTCGTCGACCTCGGCGCGCGCCGACTGGATTCTGCCCGTGCGCCCCGGCTTCGAACAGCGCAACTATTTGGGCATGAACAACAGCGACTACGGCGGCGGCATCCCGATGGTGACGCTTTGGCGTCCCGACGGCGGCATCAGCGTGGGCCTTACGGAGAAGACCCTCAAGACGGTCTCGATGCCCGTGCAGTGGCGTTCCAACGACGGTTACGCCACACTGGGACTGCGCCGCGATTTCGATGAAAAGGTGCGTATGGAGCCCGGCGACACGCTTGCGGCCTACACCGGTTTCATCTCGACCCACCGGGGCGACTTCTACAACCCGCTCCACCAGTTCTCGGAGTATATGCAGCGCGCGAGCGGCGTCGAGTTTGCCGCTTCGGAGCCCGGGGCGTTCGAGCCCGTGTGGTGCGCTTGGGGATACGAACGGACCTTCACGGCCGACGAGGTGATCGGTACGCTGCCCAAGGTGGCGGAGCTGGGCTTCAAATGGGTCGATGTCGACGACGGATTCCAGATCGCCGAGGGCGACTGGGAACCCAACAAGCGCTTCCCCGGCGGCGACCGCGACATGCGCCGCATCACCGACGCCATCCACGCCCGCGGGCTGAAAGCCAAGCTGTGGTGGGCCCCGATGGCCGCCGATCCCGGAACGAGGGTCCTGCGCGAGCATCCCGAAATGCAGCTCATGACCGGGGAGGGGACGCCCGAGTACATCACATGGTGGGACAGCTACTACCTCTCGCCCGTGAACCCCGCGACGCGGGAGTACACGCTGGGGCTGGTCGACCGCTTCATCCGCACATGGAATTTCGACGGCCTGAAACTCGACGGCCAGCACCTGAACTGCTGCCTTCCCGACCACAATCCCCACAGCGGGCTCAACGCGCCCGAAGAGGCCGTCGAGCAGTTCCCGACTTTCTTCAAGGCGATCTTCGACCGGGCCCGGGCGCTGAAACCGGATGCCGTGGTGCAGTTGTGTCCCTGCGGATGCGCCATGAACTTCTTCAACCTGCCCTATATGAATCAGGCCGTGGCTTCCGACCCCACGTCGAGCTGGCAGATACGCCTGAAAGGTAAGGCCTACAAGGCTATCAACGACCGGCTGGCCTACTATGCCGACCACGTCGAACTGAGCGACGGCGGGTGCGACTTCCCCACGCAACTGGGTATCGGGGGCGTCGTGGGATCGAAATTCACTTGGCCGAAGAACAACCCCAACGTCAAGGAGGACTACCTGCTCACCCCCGAAAAGGAGCGCCTTTACAAGCACTGGGTGGGGCTGTACAATGCCAAGATGCTCTCCACGGGTGACTACCTCAATCTCTACGACATCGCTTGGGACAAACCCGAGGGACACGTCATCGCCAAGGAGGGGCGGATGTACTACGCTTTCTATGCCGACAAGTGGCAGGGCGGGGCGATCGAGCTCCGCGGACTGGATCCGGCCAAGAGCTACACGGTCTGCGAGTACACGGCCGAAAAACCTGCGACCTACCCGCTCGAAGGGGCCGATCCGTTCATCCGGCCCACGTTCGAGGGAAGCTACCTGATCGAAGTGATTCCGAACGAAAAGTAAACAGATAACCAACTTAAGACCAAACATTATGAACATGAGATTACTCAAAAAGACGCAACTTCTCTGCGCCGTGCTGCTGCTCTGGACCGTCGGGGCCTACGCGCAGAACGTTGTCAAAGGCAAGGTCGTCTCCGCGGAGACCAACCAGCCGATGGTCGGCGTGAGCGTGTTTGTCAAGGGCGACAACCTGCGCGGAACCTCGACCGACGCATCCGGTAACTACTCGATCAAGGCTTCGGCGAACGAAGTGCTGGTTTTCAGTTTCATAGGTTGTGAGACGGCCAGTGAAGCCGTCAATCAGCGGACGGTGATCGACGTTCGGCTCAAGACGCAGTCCAACCAGTTGGACGACGTGGTGGTGATGGGCTACTCGACGCAGACCAAGGCCGAGATTTCCAGTTCGGTGGTCACGCTCAAGGGCGAGAACCTCACCGACGTGACCTCGCCCGACGTGGGCAACATGCTGCAGGGCAAGGCCCCGGGCGTGCTGGTCTACAACACCAGCGGCCAGCCGGGTTCGCAGGCCACGATCCGCGTGCGCGGTACGGGTTCGATCTCCGCAGCCTCCGATCCGCTCTATGTGGTCGACGGCATCATCGGCGGCTCGTTCAACCCCAACGACATCGAGACCCTGACGGTGCTCAAGGATGCCGGAGCCACGGCGCTCTACGGTTCGGAGGGTGCCGGCGGTGTCATCGTCATCACCACCAAGTCGGCCAAGACGGGGCAGAAGACCACCGTCAACTTCAAACTCTCGGCCGGTGTGAAATCGGTGCTGAGCGGCCGCCTGAAGATGATGGATTCCCGGGAACTCTACGACACGCAGAAGAGTTTCATGCCCGAGGTGTTGTTCAACGCCCAGCGCCCCGAGTCGCTCCTGAACCGGAATTTCGACTGGACGGACGCCATTTTCCGCACGGGCGTCGTGCAGAACTACTACGCTTCGGTGGCCGGATCGTCGGGCAAGACCAACTATTTCGTCAGCATCGACCACTACAACGAGGAGGGTACGCTCATCAACACCAAGTACGCCCGCACCTCGGCCCGCGTGAACCTGAGCACCGAGCTCTACAAGTCCCTGCGGATGAATACCCGCGTGGCCTATACCAATTCGCGCGACTACAGCGCCTCGGCCTACCAGACCCTCGAGTTCGCCTACGGACTGCTGCCGTGGGACAACCCCTACAACGCCGACGGTTCGGCCAAGGACCTCATGCACGACAGCTCGCTGGAGTGGCTTTCGCAGAACCGCTACAACATCTTTTACAACGAACAATACAACTACGCCAAGTCGCACGGCAACGACCTCTCGGCCGACCTGCAGTTGATCTGGCAGATCACCCCGTGGCTTTCGGTCACTTCGTCGAACCGCTTCAATACGGCCAATTCGAAATACGTCGTCTACAACGACCCGCGCACCGTCTCGGAGTCGGAGACCGTCAAGGGCAGCCTTGCCCACAGCCTGAGCGAAGGGTGGGGTATCTCGACCTCCAACCTGCTGAAAGCCACTCAGAGCTGGGGCAGCCACACCCTCACCGGCCTCGTCGGTTATGAGTACGGCATCAACAAGGAGGAGTACACCGATGTCGAGGGTATCAACATGCCGCAGGGTATGGACGCCATGAACGCCACGCTGCCCTACACCAACGGCGGTTACGACATCTGGGGCGAGGGCTATTCGCTCTTCGCGCAGGCCCAGTACAGCTATGCCAACAAATACATGCTGACGGCCTCGTTCCGCGCCGACGCTTCGTCGAAATTCGCGCCCAAAAACCGCACGGGTTATTTCCCCTCGGTTTCGGGTTCGTGGATCATCAGCAAGGAGAACTGGTTCGAGCAGAGCCGCGCACTGCGCCTGCTGAAGCTGCGCGCTTCGTGGGGCCAGACCGGTAACTCGTCGATCGGCTCCTACATGTACCTCGATTCCTATTCGCTGTCGGCGAAGTACCAGAACAACGTGGCCGCCATTCCCGTCCGCAAAGCCAATCCGACGCTGGGCTGGGAGACGGCCGACATGACCAACCTCGGTCTGGACGTCAATCTGTGGGACCGCCTCGAGGTGACCCTCGACCTCTATCACATCGTCAACAAGGGCCTGCTGCTCAACGTCCCGACGGCACCCAGCACCGGATTCTTCGAATTCACGGACAACGCCGGCAAGGTTCGCAACCGCGGTTTCGAGGTGATGGTCGCCTCGACCAACATCCGTCACAGGAATTTCGAGTGGACGACCTCGGTGAACCTCGGTCTGAACCGCAACAAGGTGCTCTCCACGCCGACGCCCGAGGGCTTCCTGCAGTCGAACACCAACGGTTCGGTGACGCAGATCGTCAAACCCGGACATGACATCTACAGTTGGTATATGCCCAAATGGCTGGGTGTCGATCCGTCGAACGGCGATCCCGTCTGGGAGAAGCTGGTTTACGACGACAGCGGCAAGGTCGTCGGAAGCGAACCGACGAACGTCTACAACGACGCCCAGAAGCAGATCGTGGGTTCGGCGACCCCGAAGTTCAGCGGCGGATTCTTCAACAATTTCCGGCTCTACAACTTCTCGCTCAATGTGGCCTGCAACTTCGTCTACGGCAACGAGATTTTCAACCTCGACCGCACGATCATGGACAACGACGGCGCTTTCACCAACTACAACATGGTGTCGTTCGACAACGGCCTGAAGTGGAAGCGCTGGGAGAAGCCCGGCGACGCCGCCACGCACCCCAAAGCCGTTTCGTTCGGCAACAAGAACTCCAACGCCGTATCGTCGCGCTATCTGGAGGACGGCAGCTTCTTCCGCATCAAGAACATCACGCTGGCCTACAACTTCCCGAAGAAGCTCCTCAGCAAGCTCCACATGCAGGGGCTGAAGGTCTACGCTTCGGTCGACAACTTGGCGACGTTCACCAAATTCTCGGGCATGGACCCCGAGATCGACCTGCAGGGATCGTCCTATAACCTCGCGGGCATGTATTCGAGCCCCTATCCCGTGGGACGGACCTTCATGTTCGGCGTCGACCTGACCTTCTAAACCAACCAACCCGAAAAATTCCGAAACGATGAAAAAAATCATATCGATTCTCGTCCTGCCGCTGCTCGCCACGGCCTGCAACTTGGATTATTTCCCCTCGGACGCCATGACTTCGGACCAGCTCGCCGGCAACCCGGCTTCGGCGGTCTACAGCACCGACGGCAACTATTCGATGTTCAAGGACGTGCTGGCCTACAAGGGCACCGAGTACACGGGCAACACCTACATCCGCCACTATTTCCAGATGGCCGAGTTCCGCGGCGACAACGTCTCGCTGGCCCACAAGACCGAGGACCCGCTCTACAACCAGATGTGCTACAGCGACTTGGTGACCGACCAGCCCAACTCCTATCTCTGGTGGTGCGCCTACCACATCATCTACTCGGCCAACTCGATCATCGAGTCGCTTCCCGAGGGCAAGTCGGGCGAGTACGACCATGTGCTGGGCGAAAACTACTTCATGCGCGCCATCTGCCACCTGCATCTGGTGACGCTCTACGCCAAACCCTACTCGTTCGGGCGTGACAATCTGGGCGTCGTGCTCCGCACCTCGACCGAGACCAACTCGACCGTGCGGGCCACCGTGGGACAGGTCTACGACCAGATTCGCGACGACCTCATCAAGGCTGCGTCGCTGATGGCCGCCGACGAGAGCCGCGTGACGAACAACAACCACGGCTACATCTCGCGCGACGCCGCGCTGGGCCTGCTGAGCCGTGTCTACCTCTACCGCGAGGAGAACGACAAGGTGATCTCCACGGTCAACGACATGCTCGGCGGCGAGGGTGTGGACCCCACGTCGAAACTCGACCCCGACTGCGAGAACTACTTCGCCAATGCGCTCAAGTCCCCCGAGACCCTCTGGGCCGTGGCGCACGTCGCCACGCTCGAGAACCGCGGCCGCGAGTCCATCGGCTCGATGTACTACACGGTTTCGGAAAAGGGCGTCGAAGGCTGGGCCGAGATGTACTACTCCGACCCGCTCGTGAAGCTCTTCCAGCGCCATCCCGAGGACAAGCGCTACACGGGCTTCGTCGTGCCCCTGAAACCCGTCGAGGGTGCCTTGCAGGCCCGCTGGGCCGTCGAGAGCCCCGGTGATTCGTTCCGCCTGAACGAGATCCGCGATATCACCGTCGAGGAGGGCACCGGCAAATACTACATCACCAGCGACGGGGCGAAGATCTACCTGACGTCGGAGGTGAAGAACGGTTTCACGCACTACTACATCCAGTGGAACGGCGCCAAGACGGAGGTTTACGTCGATCAGAAGATGTTCTGCTTCAACACCTGCCCGGCGTTCATGTGTGCCAAGTTCACGGGACAGGACGGCGAGGCGATGCTTTCGTCGCCGGTGATGATCCGCTGGGCCGAGGTGATTCTGAACCGCGCCGAGGCTTATGCCAAGTCGAACAATCCGGGCAAGGCGCTCGCCGATGTGAATGTCATCCGCAGCCGCGCCGGACTTACGGGCGATGCGCTCTGGACCGAGAGCAACTACGCGCAGGCAGGCTACCAGAGCGTGTTGGAGGTCGTGCTCGACGAACGCCGCTTGGAACTCTGCTACGAGGGGCACCGCGCCTTCGACGTCTACCGCAACAAGCTCAAGATGGACCGCCGTTTCGCCGGTGTGCAGGCTTGGGAGGTGGTCGAGCCGACCGACAAACGCATCCTTTACCGGATTCCCTACGACGAAATTTCGGTGAGCGGCATTCCGCAGAACGATTAGTGTTAACGACCTTAAAACAGCGAATCCATGAAAAAGAACCTTTTTGATAAGTTATTTCTGCTGGCGGGCGTGACGATGCTGGCTTCGGCCTGCATCATCGACGACCCCGTAGCCGGCCCGGTCATCGGCGGCGGCGGTTCGGACGATCCCGACGATCCTTCGGTCGAGGTGTTCATCACCCCCGACGGCGATTTCTCCGACTGGGATGCGATCCCCGAGGATGAACTGGCGGTGAGCGAGGTTCCCGCCGATGCGTTCTATCCCACCGGGCGCAAGGTGATGGCCTATGCGGGCGAAACGTTCATCAATCTCTATGTGGAATTCAAAAATCAGGCGGACATGCCGGTGCAGATCATGCACCTCTACATCGACAGCGACATGGCTTTCGACGGCGAGGGCAACCCGACGACGGGTATGGGCAATCCGGCGTGGACGAACGACGGCTCGGACCTGCTTTTCGAGGGATATGTCGTCGACGAGGAGTCGGGCGAAGCCTGCGAGTACGATCCTACGATCTTCTCTTTCTCCGGAACGCCCCTCTCGGGCGATTGGGAGTGGACGGACGCCGTCCTGCCGGGGCTGGGCGTCTGCAAGAAGTCCCCGCACAAGGTGCTGTCCAACGGCAATACGGCCTTCGAAATGACCATCGTGCGCAGCGCGGTGCCCAATCTGGGCAAGAAATTCCGTCTCGGCGTGGGGCTCCAGTACGACTGGAACGACATCGCCTACCTCCCGGCCGGGAGCGCCGTGGATAAGAACGGCACGCTGGAGCACGGCCCCGTGCAGAATCTGCTGGTGGGTGAGAAAAAGACGGTCGGGGCGGCCGACATCGCCATCGACGGCGACTTTGCCGACTGGGAGGCGCTGCCTGCGTCGGACGTGACCGTGGCCGTAACGCCTGCCGATGCCTTCTATCCGGGCGGCAAGGTGCTGAAAGTGGCCAGCAACACCGATTACCTCTATCTCTACGTCGAGTTCGACGGTTCGGATGAGGTCGGCGTGGGCATCCTCGACCTGTTTCTGGATATCGACATGGCCTTCGACGCCGACGGAAAACCGACGACGGGCACAGGCAACTGGGCTTGGACCAACAACGGTTGCGATTTGATGTTCCAAGGCGAGATCGAGGGCTGGGACCCCGAAGGCTTCATGTACTCGGGCACGCCGCTGGGCGACGAGTGGGCTTGGACATCGGTTGTAGCACCCGGAACGGGAGCTGTGACCACGTCGTCCACGGTGACGCTGGACAACGGCCACAAGGCCGTCGAGATCGGCATCCTGCGCTCGGCGATCCCCAACCTCGGCAAGAAGACCAAGCTGGGCATCCTGCTCGAAAAGGGCGACTGGAGCGGCGAATGCGGCGTACTGCCGGCGCTGCCCACCAAGCACAGCGATGCGGGCGACGAGTTCGACCCCGCGGGGCTGATGAGCGTCACGTTGTTCTGACAGGCGGCTTTGCGGTAAACGCCTGCCGCAGGGACGGATAAAAACTGCGAACGGATACCGGCGTTGCGGCGTTGCAATGCCGGTATCTTTCCATAAACGAGAAACCGATGAAAAGATCGATCATATATGCAGGGCTCCTGCTGCTGGCCCTGCCGCTGCTGGCGGCCCGCTGTTCGGGCGGCGACGGCAACGGTCCGCAGGACGACCCCTCGCTGACGAAGGTCGCCTACGAGGAGCTGATGACGGCGATCCCCAACCCCGAGCGGGGATTTTACTATCCCTATGACTTCAAGTTCGAGAACGGCGAGGTGCCCAAGGCGCTCAACACGCAGGTCCTTGCCATCAACCGCACGCAGAACCGCACGCTTTTCCTGCTGGAATATTTCCTGCGCGACTTCATCGACAAGCCGCTTTCGGACGAATGCCTCGCACTGATCCGTGCGAATATGCAGGTGATGCGCGACGGCGGCGGCAAGTGCATCCTCCGTTTCGCCTACTGCGATTCGGACGCCGAGAGCGCCAAGCCGTGGGATGCCGGGGAGGCGGTCGTGATGCAGCACATCGCCCAATTGAAACCCGTGTTTCAGGAGTATGCCGATGTGATCTATGTATTGCAAGCCGGATTCGTGGGCGTGTGGGGCGAGTGGTATTACACCGATCATTTCGGATTCAACCCCCAGACCGCCGAGGAGTTCGCACCGCGCCGCCGTGTCGTGGAGGCGCTGCTCGACGCGCTGCCTGAACGCCGCATGGTGGCCCTGCGTACCCCGCAGGCCAAGATGATGTGCCTCGGGCTGTCGGGGGCCGATTCGATCGGTTCCGACAACGCTTACGGCAGGACGGACCGGGCGCGCATCGCCGCGCACAACGACTGTTTTCTGGCCGACGGCAACGACGTAGGGACATTCACGAGCAAGGCCGAGCGGGAGCTCTGGATGGCCGATTCGCGCTATACGAGCATGGGCGGCGAGACGTGCGGCGTGTCGTCGTTCTGCGCCTGCGCCAATTCGCTCTCCGACATGGCGAAATACCACTGGTCCTACCTGAACATCGCCTACCATCAGGGCGTTATCAAAGGGTGGCGCGACGACGACTGCTTCGACGACATCGAGTGCCGTCTGGGTTACCGTTTCGTGCTGACCGAAGGGGCTTTCACCCGCGAGGTCAGGGCCGGGGAGCCGTTCAAGGCGTCGGTGACGCTGAAAAACACCGGCTTCGCGGCCCCCGTCAACCCGCGCGGCGCCGAACTGGTCTTCGTGTCGGCCGACGGTAAGGAGCGTTTCGTACAGAAACTCAAGGACGATCCGCGCCGCTGGTTCGCCGGCGAGACCCATACCGTCGAGGCTTCGTTCGACGCCCCGGCCCTGACCGCGGGCACGAGCTACACGCTTTGCCTGAACCTGCCCGACCCCGAGCCGGCGCTCGCCGCCAATCCGCTGTTCAGCATCCGCACGGCCAACACCGGTACATGGAACCAGACCGCGGGCTATAACGAACTCTATACCTTCACCGCCAAATAAAGCCGCCCGATGAGTTGGATAAAAGAGCATAAATGGCTCGTCTTCGCCCTCGTGACGACCCTTACATGGGGCGTGTGGGGCGAGTTCAGCGAACTGATCCAGCAGGAGGGGTTTCCTGCCAGCATGGTCTACATCGTGTGGGCCTTTTCGATGGTTCCGTGCGCCGTCGCGGCGCTCTGGATCGGGGGCTGGAAACTCGACTGTTCGTGGAAGTCGCTCCTGCTGGGGCTGAGCGCCGGACTGCTCGGCGCCGGCGGACAGTTGGTGCTGTTCGAGGCGCTGCGCTTCGGCCCGGCCTACATCGTCTTTCCCTTCGTCTCGATGTCGCCCATCGTGACGATCGCCCTCTCACTGGCCTTTCTGCGCGAACGGGCCAACCGGGTGCAGACCTTCGGCATCGTCATCGCCTTGGCGGCCATCTTCTTCCTTTCGTGGCAGGACGGCAGCGACACGCATGTCTCGGGTTACGTCTGGCTGGTGCTCGCGGCGCTGGTATTCATCGCGTGGGGCATTCAGGGCTACATCATGAAGTTCGCCAACGGCTCGATGAGCGCCGAGAGCATCTTCTTCTACATGGCACTGACGGGCGTGATGCTGGTGCCGCTGGCATGGACGATGACCGGACCCGAGGTTGCCGCGGTTGAACCGGGACTTTATGTAAAGGGCTTCTTCACGCAGATGCTCAACTCGGTAGGTGCGCTGACGCTGGTCTATGCCTACCGTTACGGCAAGGCGATCATCGTGTCGCCGATGCAGGGGCTGGCGCCGCTCATCACGATGGTCCTTTCGCTGGTGATCTTCGCCGTCATGCCGGGGCCGATGCTGCTCGTCGGGCTGGTGCTGGCGACCGTCGCCCTCGTTGCACTTTCAATCGAATAGAACCGTGAAACACGCCGTGTCTGTCTGTTGGATCGTCCTCTGCTGCGGATTGCTCGTTGCCTCCTGCGGCCGCGATCCCGAAAGCCGAAACCGCTCGAAAGGAGTGGAGAACGAATATGCCGAGGGATGTGTTTACCGGGCTCCGTTTCCGTACGGTGTGGAGCCGGTGGCTCCGGTTCCGG